>Ga0181573_10001646_pt1 | contig 21605 bp, 15 predicted proteins | sample 101ome_25_FD_148643 | JGI IMG/M metagenome (GOLD analysis project Ga0181573, IMG submission 148643) | Coastal salt marsh microbial communities from the Groves Creek Marsh, Skidaway Island, Georgia - 101409BT metaG (spades assembly) | ecosystem: Environmental > Aquatic > Marine > Intertidal zone... | reverse complement strand
AACAGTGAAGTCTTGATTGCTGTGCGTCACACGAGCGTCGTGTGTCTCGTGCTCACTCGTTCGTTCGTTCGAACTACGCTCGCAGCGCCGACGCAGGCGTGCGGCTGCAAGAGCACGAAGGAGGCGACGCACGAGAAGACGTGCACGTACGCCGAGGCTGCCCACCATGCTATCAAGCCCGGTGACAGCTACAACAAGCGCTAGGAGGGATTTTCATTTCAGGGTGCTCAACTGCACCCGTTCCAGTTGATTCACTGGGTTGCATGAAACCTGCTGCCAGACGTTGGTTCTCGCCAAACTACATGTAATAACGTTCAGCGTACATATATATGCATACATACACGGGCATGTCGAAACGGCTTGTAGAAGCTACACGGAGGTAGCGAGCGCAGCGAAGACCAGCCAACGACCACGGGTCGATCCCTGGGACTGAGTGACCATGAGCGCCAACGACGCCAGCCAACAGCTCCACCACGCCCGGTCCAACTCGGGGTCGTCGCTGCTGATGTCCCGGAAGTCGTCGAGTTCGGTGACGTGGCAGTTTGATGAGCGGTACCACGCCAAGCACCGCGAGCTCAAGCGAGCGGCGCACGACTCGAAGCTGCTCGCCTACCTGCTGCACCCCGAGCCGCGCTACCTGATGGCCGGGTGCCTGTTCCTGGCGACTCTCACGGCGTATGTGGAGCGTACGGGATTCTCAATTGCATATACGCTGATGGCGAGCGAGACTGCGGGCGTGTCCGAGTCGACCAAGGGGGCGGTGATGTCGGCGTTCTACTGGGGCTATGGGCTGTCGCAGGTGCCGGGAGGGATCGCGGCGCAGCGCTACGGCGGGGACACGATGCTCACGTTTTGTTTCATGTCGTGGTCTTTGGCGTCGTTGATGACGCCAGGCGACGCGCGTCGGACGTTTCTGCTGATATTCTGGCGGTTTGTCGTGGGCGTCTCGCAGGGTTTCTTGATCCCGGCGGTGCACACAGTGGTGTCGGTCTGGATGCGGCGAGAGGAGAGGGCGAAGGCGGTGAGTCTCATCACGAGTGGGATGTACCTGGGGAGTGCCAGTGCGATGTGGCTGCTGCCTTCGGTGAGTCGGCTGTTTGGCGGCAGGGCAATCCTCCGGCTGGTGGGCGTGATGGGTCTCTGCTGGGTGGGACTGTTCCGTGCCATCAAGCGGTTATTCAGCACCGAAATGAGCGGCGCTGCGGACCGCGGGATGGACCGCGGGACGGACCGAGGCGGCGAGGGCGGCGGCGGCGACCTCCACCGGGCGGTCGCGTCCGCCGACGGCGACAGCCTGCCGCTCGTGTCATCAGGCGCGTCTGCGTCTCGGAAACGGACTCCCGTGGAATTTCTCAAGCATCCGAGCGTGCAGGCCATCGTGGTGAACAATTTCACCTTTCACTACGCGTTTTACATCGTGATGAACTGGCTGCCGACGTACTTCGACTCGGTGCTGCACGCCCCGTTGCAGTCGGTGGGCGTCGCCAAGACGCTTCCGTACCTAACCATGTTTTTTACGTCCAATGCGGGCGCGTGGTTGGGAGACTACGTGATCAAGGAGCGGGGGGCCTCGGTGGCGGCCGGCAGAAAGCTGGTCAACAGCTGCGGATTCCTGGCTGCCGCGTTCATGCTGTGTCTCATGCCGGCCGCTTCAGACGTGACATTTGGGCTGCTGGTAACGACATTGGCGCTCGGCGCTGCCGGTTTTGCCCGGGGTGGGTTCAGCGTCAACCACATGGACATCGCGCCGGGGCACGCCGGCGTCATTATGGGCATTTCCAACACGGCCGGGACGATCTCCGGGGTGATCGGCGTGGCTGTGACCGGGAATATCCTGTCGTCGTGGGGCCCGGACAGCAAAGGCGGCTGGTACGTGTCCTTCATGCTGGCCGCCGCGCTGTGCGTCGTCGGCACCGTCGTCTTTGCCAGGTACGCCCAGGGACGCCGCGTGTTCTCCTGACTGGATTTTACTCAATTAAATAGTGGAATCTGCCTAATAGATATCACGTGTCGCGCCAAAACGTCCTCAAAACGACATTAGTGGCTCAACACCACCGAGCACTTTCCGCTGTCCTGGACCTCGATGGACACAGCAACGCTGCCCGACTCCTTGGGAGTCGGGAGGACCTCGCCCTCCTCCAGCCCGTTTCCGGACGATACTGCTGCGGCTGCTGTGACGTCGACGGCCTTGGCGTAGACGCCGTTCGCGGTGGGAGCCATCTTGACGGGCGCCCCGCCCATTGACGGCCACGAGCTCTCGTCGTCGAGCTTCAGAGCCACCGGCTTGCCAGAACCGCCGGCGTTTTTATTCTTGCCCTTGCCTCCCTTCTTCTTGCCGTCCGCGCTGCTCTCCTCGTTCGCCGCCTTGGACGACGAGGCTGACTCGTCGGCCTTGGCACCCTCGTCCGCGTCTCCGTTGGCGGCGGCGCCCTCGAATGCTGCGTTCTCGTGCACCACCGCCGTCTCCCCAGCCTCCTTCGCGATGGCCTGCTTCTTCAAAAACACCGCCTTCTTCTCCTCCACCTCCTTCAGCACACCCTCGCAGTCGCCCTTGGTGATCGGCACCGACACCTTGAGGGCCGCAAACGCGCCGAGGATGTCCACCGTGTGCACGAGCTTGTTGTCCTTTCCGTTCGCCTGGCCGACCTTGCTGCCGCCCTTCTTCCCCTTCTTCCCGCCCTTGGCGCTCCCCTTCATCCAGGCAAACTCCGGGTCCTCCTTCTTCACGAACGCCGTCATCCCGTCCAACGCAGCCTTCTCCTCGGGCGCGTTGTCCCTGGCGGCCTTCTTCTCCTCGCCAGACGCCACAAACTTGCCCAAGTACGCCATCACCTGCTCGCACTTGATAATCTCCTCGCTGAAAGGCTCCGGCGCCATTTCCTTCTCCCTGGCCTTCCTCTCCTCGTCCCGCTCCTTCTTCTCCTTGAGGTACTCCTCCCGCTTCTTTGCCTTGTCCGCCGCCTGCTGCACCCTCCACACCTTCTCCAACGCCTTGTACTCCGTCCACTCCGCGTCATGCTTGGTCCTCAGATCCTTGATCTTCTCGTACGCCTCCTTGCACGCGTCCCGGCACTTCTCCTTCTCCTCCCACAGGCTCTTGCTGTCCGTCCCGCTCTTCTCCTCCTTCTTCCGCTGCGTATCCAGCTCGGCCCGCACCCCGTCCTCCTCCTTCTTCACCGCGTTAATCTCCGTATCCAGGATCTTAATGGCCGCGTTGATCTCCTTGCAGAGCGTCTCGTCCGCCGCGAGCGCCGCCATCTTGCTCGCGTACTCCGTCACCACGCCCTTGGAGTTCTTCAGCGTACGAATCGCCTCCATCACCTTCTTCTCCTCGTTCAGAGACAGAGACGAGTGCGCGATCTCCCCCTCCAGACGCTGCACCTCGCTGTCGATATCGTCCGCATCCTTGAACTTGATCATCGACTTGAGCTCCCTCGTCGCCTCCCGAGCAGCGTCCCTGTTCTTCATCGCCGCATCGAACTGACCGCGAAGAACCTGCTTCTGCTTCACCAGATCCTTGAACTTCTCACGAAGCGAGTTGAGCTTGCTCCGCACCGGATCCGTCGTCGCCTCGCCGCCGGCCTCCTTTGCCTGCTTGCGAGACTCCAGAATCGCCTTGATCTGCTCCGCACGAGCCTTGTTCTTGTTGACTGCGGTGCAGGGTGGTCGAAACGAGCGTCCGTGAGTGCGCCAGCGCGTGAGGGGTGGGCGTGCGGGTGTGCGGGCGCGTGGCCGAGGGAACTGCGGCGGGGTCAGGCCCCTGCTGAGATCCGGACAGAATTACGCACTCGTCGATTGCAGGTCTTCGATCAGGCGCTTCGTCTCCGTATCATCCGGGCGCGTCGGACGCTTAACACGATCAACAGTCGTGACCGCGGTGTCCGCCACGGCAACCGCGGTGTCCCCAGTCTCAGTCATCGAGTCTGATTGAATTGGTTGGATGGAGACGGCCGGCAAACAAAGCAGGGATGGAATCCGCTCCTCACGAGGCTCAAAAGGCGAGAAATACAGAGGATGGTAGAAAATTGACGCCGACGTCGGTTGAATTGGAAGTGGAACGGGCAGGACTCGCGAGCGCCGATCGGCGCGTCTATGAAGAAGGTGGGGGGATGACGCGCCGAGGCTTCCTGGACCATGCCTGATGTGAACGGCCGTGGACACGTCCCGTGCACCTGTACGTCCCGGTGGCGGCGTGAAGGTGGGGCGGTGTGAAGGTGGGGCGGTGTGAAGGTGGGTGGCCACGGACCACGGGCCACGGGCCCGACGACAGGTGGCAAGCGAGTGCGTGGAGGGGGGCACGTGACTGTGTGAACGAGTGCACATGGCCGTGGGTCCGGTGCAGCCACGAGTCCGGTGCAGCCACGAGTCCGGTGCAGCCACGAGTCCGGTGCAGCCACGAGTCCGGTGCAGCCACGAGTCCGGCTCATTTTGGTGCCTCGCACCTTTCATTTCGTCTGCGCTTCCTCCACAGGGCACCCACAGCCGAATTCTTCTTCGCATTCGCCTGTCGACGAGCTACCATGCCAGGTTTCCATCTGTGTGTCAATCAGGTCCACCGCGTCGCGCAGGCGGGTTCTCCTTCTCCTTCTTCTCCTTTCGGCACCGATTTGCGCCGCAAGGCCAAGACCGTCGCCGCCAAGTCATTCAAGTCATCCAAGTCATCCAAGTCCGCCATGTGCGGCACGGCCGTCGGGACTTGCAGACCAGCCTGGGCACGGCAGACGCTGGTCTCGCTTCGTGCGACCCCGTCCTCGGCCCCTCAAGGCGGGGACGACTACGGCACGGCCTCCTCGTCCTCGTCTGGTAGCAGCAAGTCGCTGAAACAGCAGGCAATTGATTCGAACCAGGAGGTGTACGATAAGCTCATCGATGTCTTTCAGAACAAGAAGTCGTCGCCGGAGGACTGGAAGAAGCTGATCGTGTACTCTGCGCAGTGGCCCTCGCTGGCGCCTGGCGTGTTTGCGAGGTTGGAGGAGCTGGCTGGGTTGCGGGATGCGGCGGACGATCCAGAGGGGTCTTTGTCGCTTCGTCGGTTCGGGAGGCGGTTGAAGGGGGTGAGTGACGGGATGGAGGGGCATCGGGCGCTGTTGGATGCGTTCCGGGAGCGGAGCAGTGGGGAGTGGGAGGGGTTGGTGGGGCGGCGGCGGGGGGATATGGGTGCGGGTTTCTTCGAGTATATCGAGCTGAGGATACGGGCGTGCATGGTGGCAGAGAAACAACGGGAGGAAGCGGGAGCGGGGGAGGAAGCGGGAGTCGAGGCGGGAGGGGAACCCAAAAGGTCTTTGGAGTCGGAGAGTCTGGCTGCGCTGGGCACGCAGCTGTCGGTGTTGGTGGAAGCGTACGATCGGGTGGCAGAGGATACGCAGGCTCTGGACGTGGCGACGCAGAACTTCGCGGACCTTTTGCAGAGCGAGACGATGGACGCGGCGGAGGCAAAGCTTGACGCGCTGGCGAGTTCGGGGCGGTTGGATCCGGCGCTGCTGCTGACGATGGCCAAGGCGTATTCTGGAGTGAAGGATACCGATATCACGAAGGAGGAGGTGAAGGATATCATGGCACATTTGTATTTCAAGGCGAAGGAGAAGTTTGCGAGTCAGGCGCCGGCCGAGGCGAGGATCCTGAAGTTTCTGTTGGGGGTCGAGGAGGGCGCGTGGCGGGAGTTGTTGGAGCAGGCGTTTCATAGTCGTGGCGAGGAGAGTACGAACGTTGCGGGTGGGGGTGGGGAGGATTATCTGAGTACGACGCCAGATGCGTTGCTCAATACGATCGAGAATATCCTGATGGTGTACGATGCGGCCGGGGGCGTGGCGGCGGCAGAGGTGAGCCCCGGAGGCCCGAGCAGTATGGCGGGACAGGCTGCTGGGCTGATGAACCCAGAGGTGATTGATCGAATGCGGCGGCTCCGGGACCTCGTCCGGAAGCACTGGATGTGACGACGGGATGTGACGTCTTTCATTCGTAATAAATACACATTTGTCATGATTTATTCGTGGTTGATAGGCAAACCAGCCGGATGGGGGTAGGGGTGGGGCTGGTGCTGGTACCGTGGAAGTTGGTACGGCAAGGGTGTGGGCTGGAGGTGGGGCACTGGATGCTGCTCGTGCTGCTGCTGGTGATGATGGGCGTACATCATTGGATGCCCGGGGGGCAACATCACCGGCGGTGGAGGCATCCCTGGTGAAGGCATGCCCGGCATGCCTCCGATGACGGCGTAGTGCTGCGTGAGATGCTGATTCCAGAGCCACGCCTGCTCTTGGATGAAATTGTCCACGGGATTATATACCGTGCCGTACGTTGGAAGCACACGCCTGCCATCTTTGCCGCCGGTCGACGTGTCGGGCGCCGCACCAAGCTCCCGCTGCCCTTCCATTCCCTCCGCTCCTCGGACCCCTCCGAGTCCTCCTGCTTCTCCGCTGAGTTCCCTCTGCTGCTCGCGGATTGACTCGACGAGGCTCTTGTGCCCCCACTTGACGTCCGTCTGGATGCCGCGATACTCTCGGACGGTATTCACAACGTACAGCGCCACGTCGAAACTCTCAAACTCCACGAAGCCGCCGTTGAAGAAGTGGTTCTTGCCCGACATGTAGGCGATCTTGGGAACGTACACCTTGGTTGCCAACACCCGGCCATAGACACTGAAGTCTTCGAACAACGTGTCGTCCGTGACGCCCTTCGGTATGCGAGTCACGAAGACTGTGCGCGTCACGGGCGTCTCGTTGATGACTGGATGTTGGGTGTGGTGGGGTGGGGGTGGGGATGGGGTGTGCGGTTGGGTGTGCGGTTGGGTGTGCGGTGGGGGTTGGGACTCCGTCGCCGTCGGCGCCCGGCCGTGGTGCGGTCGCTGAGGCTGTGAATGCCCATCCCGCTCCAACGACGACGGCCAGTCCGGGCGCGAGCCTCCCGCCGTTCTCGCCCCCGTGCGCGCGTCGTTCGCCTCGTTCGATGCCATGATTGACGATATTCGACCACGGGAACGCTTCCAAGGCCGTTGATTTGAGAGACGCAGCGGACAGAATCGGCGTAAAGGGGATTCACCAGGCCCTAAAGGGCCCTAGCGAGGGCCAGTTACAAGATGCACTTCCTTCGGATGCTCGCCGTTATCTTTTCCACGTTGGTGCTCCTGCTGTCGACGTATAGGGGCCTCAGCTCGATCTCGTACACCTTGGGCCATAGCTTGCCGGTGATGTAGAGCTTGCTGTCGACCTCGTCCCAGGCAATGCCGTTGAGGACGTCGATGCGCCCGTGGTGGAGGTCGCTGGAGCTCTCCGTCTTCACCTTGTCGATGATGCCGGACAGGTCGACCCATCCGACCACGTTGCCAGTGTTGGGCTCGATCTGCACGATGCATTCCTTCTGCCAGATGTTGGCGTATATCAGCCCGTCCACCCACTCGAGCTCGTTCAGCCAAGTGACGGGCTTGCCGTCGTCAGTCACGTCAATTTTCTTCACCGTTTTGGTCGTCTTTGGGTCGATGAAATACAGAGAGTGCGTCGAGTCCCCCACGATGAGGTTGACGCCGTCGTTGGTGATGCCCCAGCCGTCCTTCAGGTGCGTCGACATCACAGTCTTGTCAGAAAAGTCGTTCACGTCGTAGGAAATCATCTTTGGTCCCTGCCATGTCACCTGATACAGCCTGCTTCCCAGGCGCGTGATGCCTTCGCCGAAGTCCTGGTCCGCCAGCGCGGTCGACCTGATCACCTCGCCCGTCGCGATCGCCACCTCCCGCACCGTCGACTGGCCACGCAGCCCCGTAGACTCGATGAACGTCGGCTCTTCGATTCTACCCTCGTCCTGTTCGCGTTGATAGACCTCGAAACCCTGCGTGAACGCTTTCGGGTCGTGATCGTACTCGGCGACGACGCTGAACGTGAACAGGTTGGGCTGGCCAGTGTTGGTGCTGTCCACGGCCGGCGTTTTCGATGTGACGCCGGCGTTGCGACCGCGGTTCGAGGCTCTGAGCATACCCAGCAGCAGGAACACGAGGAAAAAGAGACCGAACGACAGGGCTATTCGGCTGGGCATGGTGCTCGCCCACGGCCGCCGTTTGGGTCGCCGCGGATTTGGGCTCCTCGTCATCAGTCCGCTGCTTGCGGTGCCCGTCTCCACGTCGGTCGCCGAGGGCGCGAAGCGAGACGTCATCCAGTTCAGCTAACTTGAAGCGACGATCCTCGTTGCTCGTCTATTCGGAGTCGCTCGGCGTATCGTTGTGCATGTAGCAGGTGTAATCATCAGGCATCGTCCCAGGAGGAGCGTGGATCCTCCGCGAAAAGTCCGCTCGATTTCCGTTTGTTTCCGTTCCGGGCATTCTGCTGCTTCGCCCGCAGCTCTCTCGCGGCGGGGCTCATCGGGGTATTCCTCCCGGCAAGCCCCGCCGGCGTTCTGGACGTCCCAGGCGTCCGCCTGCCTCGTGCAGAGAAGATACCCTTGCTCCCCTTGCCGCCGAGCGAGTGAGCGATCTGTTCCCGCAAGGGCGTTTCCCGCATCCGGAACGCAGACTGTTTTGGTGCGTCGTCGTCCTCCTCGTCGTCCAGGCGCACGGGCGTGGCGCCAATGGCTCCCCACGTCATGAACGGGGTCATATCCTTGCCCGGTCGGAGTAACGGCGTGTCCACCATGCTGTAGTCGCCGTTGCCGCCGTCGCCGGCGACGGCGAGAGTATCATCAGTATCATCAGCGTCTGCTTCCCGGGACGCCGCGAGCGCCGTCGCCTTGTGCTGAATGCGCTTCGACGGTCTTCCGCTCGTTTCAGCAGCGGCGTCGATGCGGGCGAGCGGGAGCGACGACCTCGTCGAACCGTCGTACATCAGCAGGTTGACCGCCTCGTACTTCTTCTGCTCCAGCCGTGCCTGCGCCGAGGCCGGCCTGGCTGCGGGCGGCAGCATCAGGTGCGCCACTTTCTCTCGCCTCTTGGCGTTGGTTTTGTCCAGGATTTCCTGGAAGCTCGCGTTGTCCTCGGAGGTGTACTTGTGCAGAAACTCGTCGAGCGACAGGCCCGAGACGTCGACGCTGCCCGCCGGCCGCTCCACGGCGCGTGCATCGGGAAAGAAGTCACGCCCGACAATCTCTTCGATCGCTGCCAGCCATACGTCTTCGTCCAGGACGACGGGGGCGTGGGCGTGGGCCGTCGGGTCCGTCATTCCTTCCTTCCTTCCTTCCTTCCTTCCTCTCGGGTTGTCTCTCAACCGTTCCCTCTCAATTCAAAGCACCCCCTGGCGCCCTTCGTCGTCCTCTGCGTCGTTCTCTGCGTGGTCACGCCGGCGATATCATGTGGCGGGTGTGTGTGTGATAGATTTGTTGTTTTTACTTGCGCCCGAGGACGATGTCGGTCATGAGCTCGATGTCGGGTTCTTGCTGGGTGAACAGCCGGTATTGCTCGGCCGCCTGACCCACGAACATCTTCTCGCCAGTCACCACGACGGCGCCCGCCTTCTCGGCATCTCGGAGGAGCTTGGTGTGGAGGGGCGTGTACACGGCGTCAAAGACGACCTTGAAGGAGGACGTGACGTGCTCCGGGACGGGAGACTCGCCGTCGTTGGGCTGCATGCCGACCGACGTGGTGTTCACCAGCACGTCCAGGTCGCCGCCGACCGCGCCGCTGCCGAGGTCGGCCAGCGAGACGCCCCGCCCGGCGGGCTGCAGCTGCTCGGCGAGTGCCACAGCCTTTTCTGCAGTCCTATTGGCGACGATGACCGAGGCACCCCGAGACGCTGCCCCGAACGCCAGGGCCCGGCCGGCACCCCCCGCGCCCAGCACGACCACCGTCTTGCCGGCGAGCGGACTCGCGCCAGCCCCGGCGGCCCCCATGCCGTTATCCGCCATGGCCTGCTCGATCGACACGATCGCCGCCAGCCAATCCGTGTTGTATGCCTTGAACCCCTTGCCCTCCCCTATCCGAACCAGCGTGTTGGCAGCCGCGATGCTCCTCGCCACCTCATCCGCCTCTGCCGCGGCAGCCAGCGCGGCGCCCTTGTGCGGAATCGTCACCGACAGACCCACCCAGTCCTCGTCCGGAAGCGACCGAACGAACCGATCGAAGTCGTCCACGAGCAGCGGGATGTACACGTACTCCGAAGCGAGCCCCGCCCGCCCGAGCGCCCCGTTGTGGATCGCCGGCGACTTGCTGTGCGACACCGGGTTACCCACGATCCCCAACACCTTTGTATCCGCCGACTGCGAGTCCAGCCTGTACAGGTTCTTCAGCTGGTCGATCGTTGGCTGCCCGGGCGCCGACTGCCGCTCCGGACTGAGCGCCCCAAACGTCAGGAACCCGCCGTACTTGGGCGCCAGAATCCGCGTCGCCTGCCCCTTCTCCCCCATACACAGCCCAATAATTGGCCCGCTCGCCGACGCCTCCTTCACGATCGACAGCACCCTGTTCCCATCCGACACGTCCTGCCCCGTCGTCGCAAACTTGACCACGTCAGCCCCCACGGCCCTGATGGCCCGCACCAGCCTCCGCAGATCCTCGTCGCTCGCCGTCCCCTCGTAGTCATGCGAAGACACGATCACTTTCGTCTTGCTATACGCCTTCAGCCGCGCCTCCTTCGACCCGAGCGCCGCCATGAACACGGGCGCAATGAGAAACTCCACGTCCACATACGCCGCCCCCACCTCCATCGCCATCTTCAACGTCGCCAACCTGGGCGCATCATCCCCCTCGTACTGACCACCCTCCCACGACGGCCGATACGTCACCACGCACGGCAACCCCAGCGCGTCAAACCCCCCGATCATCTCCTCCAGGTCCCGACCGGGCTCCTCAAAGTCCTCCAGAAAGTCCAACCGAAGCTCCACCACGTCACACCCCGCCTCCTTCGCCTCCCTCGCCTCCTCCAACATACCCGCCTTCGTCGACGCCGTCAACGACGAACACAGAAGCGTCGAGTTCTTCGTCGAGTCAAACGTGTAGTCCGCTTGCGTCGCCGACGGGACTGACGACCTCGACCTCGACCTCCGTCGTTCGGAAGCGAGCGAGGAAGCGGGAGCGGAAGAGGACGACGGCGACGACGGCGACACCATGGCCCACAGAGACGACGACGACGACGACGACGACGACGACGACGACGACGACGACGACGACGACGAAACGCAACAGGCTCCACGTCCAGTTGAAGTGAACAAGGAAACGCGCGGCCGAATGTGCCTTTGGCTCGCCCTGACTGCTCCGTGGCTGCTCTGGAGCAGAATGCCAGAGTTCATGGTCTCGGTACCGTCCAATGATAGATGAAAAATAAAGAGGTCGGCTGCGAGAGGGAGAAAACGAGTCGTGTCTGCGACCAAGCCGTCGTCCCTCCGCGTCCTCCACTCGCTCCCTATCCTGTTCAGAGGCGACACGACCCTCGAGGCCGACGTCCCTTCTGCGCACATTTAGTCACACATTTGGTCACAACTACGATGCAGGCTCTCAGGACTTCTGTTACGGTCAACCGCGGCCAGGCTCTGGCCTCCACCGCTCGCGTGGCGAGGCAGGGGAGGGCCAATTTGGTTTGCCGTGCCAAGGTACGAATTCGTGTCTTCCGTCGCGTGCGGCGCTATGATCAGGTCACTGGGACCGATATATTTGTTACAAGACGGCGAGGGGTGCTGATTGCCGCTCGTTCGGGCGAACGGCTCGGCTCCAAACATGGCTGCAACGCACATGTGGCGACTTTCTGCGGCGAATACGGCGGTGTTTTCCCCTGGATGTGCATTGTTATGTGCCAATGCCTGTCTAATTGGCGGAATATGCCGGCAGCGGGACGACGGGACGACGGGACGACGCTCGCTCACTCTCTTTGCTCGACGTCATCAACGCCTTCAGATTCAGTACGAGGCCGTGGGAACTGCCTACGCCAACGCCCTTGTGAGCACTGCGCAGGCCAAGGGTGCGCTCGAGGCTGTGCATGCCGATATCGACGCCATTTCCAGCGTGATGAAGGAGAGTGCCGATATCAAGGAGTTTTTGGCCAACCCGACCGTGCCGGAGGACAAGAAGAAGCAGATGATCGCCAAGATGGCCGCCGAGTCTGGATTCAACAGCTACACAGTCAACTTCCTGAACATTCTGGTCGACCAGAGCCGTCTGGATGCGATCTCGGAGGTGTGCGACGCGTTTGAGGCCAAGTACTGCGAGCTGACCGACACGCAGGTGGCCACCCTCCGCTCTGCCGTCAAGCTGGAGCAGGAGCAGCAGTTCCTCATCGCCAAGAAGCTGCAGGAGTTGACCAAGTCGAAGAACGTGAAGATCAAGCCCGTTGTTGACGAGAGCCTGATTGCCGGATTTATCGTCGAGTGGGGCTCTAGCCAGATTGACCTCTCGGTCAAGGGACAGCTTGACAAGATCGGGAACGAGCTCATGGCCACCGCCAACGCTCAGTAAACAGTACAGATTTTGTTCATTTTCGTTCCTTTAGCAAACGTAAAAATCATTTGCTCGTCAATCATGCTGATCAATCATGGTCGATCAGTTGCTCGTCGGTTGGTAGAGTGTCCGGTAGGTGTCGGCGATCCGCCGGATGCCGTCGGCGATGGCCTCGGCCGAGATATAGCTGAACGAGATGCGGATGTGGGGACAGAACTTGGTGTTCCCGCCGGCGTCCGTCTTTTCGGCGAGGCTCACGTGGCCGGGCATGACGATCACGCCGCTGCTCTTGAGGCGCTGGAAGAACTCGCGGGCGTCCTTGTGGTGCAGCAGGCGGATCCAGACAAACATGCCGCCCACGGGCGTTCTCCACGTTGCAAAGTCCTTCATGTGGGCTTCGAGGGCCGAGAGGGCCGCGGCAGCCTTGTTGGCGTACAGGCCCTGCATCCGGGAGACGTACGCGTCGAGGCCCCCGTCGCCCCAGTGGGTGAGGATGTTGGACACGATGCTCTGGCACATCATGTTGCCACCCAGGGTGGCCGAGTGGATCTTCATCGCCATCTTGTCGATGATGCTCCGCGGTCCGGTGGCCCACCCGAGCCGGAAGCCGGGCGCCAAGAACTTGGCGAACGAGTCCAGGCGGACGACCCGACCGTCGACGTCCATAGACAGAAAGCTGTGGCTGACGAGGTCGTGCAGGCCCGGTTGGCCGGGTTGGTCGGGTGGATCGATTCGCTCTCCCAGGTTGAACTGGAGGTAATGGTACGGGTCGTCCTCGATGATGATGATGTCGTACCGCTGGCAGATAGCGTAGATTGCTCGCCGGCGGGACTCTGTGTACGAGCATCCTGTCGGGTTCTGGGCCGTGGGAATGATGTACAGGACCCGTGGAATGAGATGTTTGTGGCCAGTTTTCCTCTCGCTCTTCTCGGGGGTCCGACAGCGGATGCCGTTGTGCTGCTTGCCGTTCCCGACCACGCTCGATAGCTCGCCGTGTGCAAGTGAGCGCATCTCTGCCCGCTTGGAAAGCTCGATCCGCTCCAAGATGACCATCTCCAGACCTTCGGGTGTTATGCCGCCCTCGTCCATCGGCACGGATAGAGGCTTGTAGCCTTGACGCTCCACCGTGCAATCGGTGAAGTGACAGTACTGAAGATGAAGGTGGGCGCGCGGTGAGCAGTGAGCAGTGAGGGATATGTGATGCGTGGTACGTGGCCATGAGCGCGACGACAACGCACCGTGTACTCCTCGATCAGGACGGAATCGCCAGGGTTGAGCAGCACGGACGTCGCAGCGTCCAGCGCATGCGTGGTGCTGTCCGTGATCATCGTCGTGGTATCGTTGGAATTTGAATGATGCGCCGTGACGCCGTGCTGCCGCTTGGTGTGCGCCTCGCACCAGGACCGGAGCGGCTCGTAGCCGATCGCCGGCACGTTGTACTGCTGCTGCCCCATCGCCATCGGGATCTCCACGGTCTCGCCGTTGTACAACTTGAGGGTCATCGACTGGATGGGAAGGCCTTCGTCAGGCGGCAAGCCGCCGTGGAGCGGAACGGTGTCCGAAGTCCCCGTTGAGCCGCTCAGAATCGTCTCCTTGAGCGTCCCATACGTCAGCCTTTTGGCTTGCTCGCTCCACTCGACCGTGTCCATCCTTCGCAATGTGTACCTGGTCTCTCTCTATCTGTTATCGCGACGATGAAGACCAATGCACGCGATCTCACCAACGATCTCGACGTGAAACTTTACTTGTGGTGAATGGCCAATCACCCAGTTGGTTCACCTGGATCACCTGGTGTGGTCTGCAGCTGCGGCGGTGCGACTGACCTGGAGGAGTCGCGCGCGGTCCTGTTCATCGGCACAGATCGGACATGCCGGCGCACGTCCGTCGGCGCCACCGCCACCATCGCCGCAGCCGTCGATAAAGTTGAACGAGTGCCCACAGAGGAAGTGCATCGCGGGAACCTTCAGGACAGCGCCGGTAGACGAGTCCCTGGTGGCTTTGAAGACGATGGGTCGCTCATCGAGCCCGTCCAGCGTCTCCTTCGTCGCCACAATCTTCCGCGTCAGAGCCCCGACCTCGGCGGCCCCGGCGTCGGTGCATGCAATCTCGTCACGTAGAATATCCACAAAGTAGTCTTTGACGACGCCGAATGGCAGTACAGGATTTCTGGTGAGGATCTCTAGGACGGACACAGGAGCTATCGCGTTCGCGTCGTCGATGGCCGCGAGGAGCTCGCCCAGGTGCGCCGAGACGTCGCCTCGGTCGGCTTCATCGGGAGCACCCGCCCCCACGGCGTCCACCATGGCGAGAAGAGCTACGCGCCAAAGAGAAGGATCGGATGGACCATGCGCGCGGCATATCCCCAGGACGCCCGGCCAGTCGCGGATGCGGGCCAGCGTCTCCAGCGCATCACGGTACCGACGCATCCGCATGTGAATGAACACGAGGCCTTCGTGATAGCCGTGGAGGGCACAGATCGTCAGGGCGATGTTCGGATCGTACGAAGAATCGTGGCCGGGCGGCCATCCACGGCGAAGGATGTCGAGCGGCGCGTCGGCCGATTCGGTACATTCGGCGGCGGCGGCGGCTGTCGCACGATCGGCGAGGTAGATGTCGAGGAGCGAGTGGTACAGCGTCCTTCTCGATCGTATATTCGCCGTCGTACCTCCAAGCTCGAGGATCGTCCGACAGAGGTACCGAAAGTCTTGCGGCTTGTCGGCATACAGCTGCGAGAAGCTCGCGAGGTCCGCCACATACGTGTCGTCATACTCGGGCGATGCAGGAGGTATGCACAAGTCCATCAGCAGTTCCCTCGTCGCCTCGGGCGCGCGCTCGACGAGGACCTTGCCGTGCCGCAGGATCTGCGACGAGGCAAATGCACGCGGCCCGGCCTTCAGGTATTCCAGCGTCTCGCCGTACGCGCGCTGTCCGTTCACCAGGATCGAGACGTATGCTTCATGTTCCCCGTACGCATTTGCGATGTCGAGCGCGTGCTGCAGGAAACCTGCCGACCGGAGGACCCCGACGGCCGCCCTTGCGTCGATCGAGGCGGCGAGGTTTCCACGGCGCAGGCAGAGCTGTTCGACCAGCGTATCGATGTTGGAAGCGTCATTTTTGCCCACGTACGTCCGTATCAGGAGCGAAATGTGGTCTCCCGTCGCGACGCCCCTGTCCACCAGCGCCGAAAGGTAGCGGCCGAGCTCGTCAATCTCTCGGACACCGCCGTCGAGGAACTTCTGGATGACGTGCGAGGTCTCGACGAGACCGATCGTTTTGATAAAGGCATCCATGGCGGGTTCGACATCGCCCCTGGCGAATAGATAGTCGCCGTATAGGGTGTTCACGCGGGCCGACAGGGCAGCGACTGAAACGTCCCCGACGTCACGGTCGCCCGCACGTTCGCACAACCGGAGCGCCTGTGGGAACAGCTTTGCATCGCACAGCGCGTCCACTTGCCCCCTAAATGGCCTCTCGGAAATCCGGTGCACGGCCCCAGAGCCATCCACGGCGTACAGCGTCACCATCGATGACGATGACGATGTCGATGGCCGCGTCTGCGACGGCGTCAGCGCCGCTGCAGCCGTCACTCGTACCGGACCGGGAAGCGACATGCTAAACGCCACGATCTTCCGCTCCACGTGAACAATCTGCACGATCGTCCGCCGTGTGATACCGAACGACGCAAACGGCGCCCGCGTGCGCTGGTGCTGCTGGTGAAACGCCGACGCCGACGCATCCTGCCCCTCCTCTGACAGGATCAACAGGTACCCGTCGCCCAGGGCGACCGCAGCCTGATTCTCGCCACCTTTCACGGACGCTGCAATCGTGCGCCCCTCTTGGATTGTGTAGTAGAAGACGCCGTCACGCGTCACAATGGCCAGCGCCCCCCGATCGTCCATCGCCACGCACCCTCGCTTGAGCGGCCCCGGAACCTCTTCCCGGGCCATGATGGTGTTGGGCGCATCTAGTGTACTCAGTGCGTCCAACCCGATCACATCGCCGTGCTCCGATGCGCCCCAAACGAGCAATGGCCCTTGCGCAGCCGCCGCCGACGCTGCCGACGAGGAGGGCCGCGGCACGAACGACACGAAATGCACCCTGTTGGTCTTCCCCTGGGGGTTCGTCTTGCTGCGTTTCACCTTGAGAGCTTCCACGGAGCGCACCAGTGCAAACTCAGCCGAGCTCGTGCCGACGGGTGACGCGGCGTTGGCGGCACGGGCACCCACCGTGCCGACGCCGACATTTCCGCAGCAATACACGTGGATGCCTCCGGACGCCGTCCCCACCGCTACATAGATCTTTGGCCACGCGGCCGTGTCAATTGCAACCGACTCGATGTCCGAGTCGAGCAGCTTGAGCGCCTTGAACACGCTCCTGTGCGCCATGAGCCTCGGCGGCAGTTCTGCCGCGGTCCCCGAGACGGCGTCGACTCCTGCCGCGGTCCCCGAGACGTCCCAAGCCCGCACCACCACGTTACTGCGCGAATACCCCACGACAACCAGGAGCTCGTCCACAGAAGCCGCGTGCTTCCATCCAGCAGCGTCCCCGAGCATCGCGTACAGCCTCTGGCCGATCGGCTTGGCAGGCTTCGAAGGCGTCGCGCCGCTGCGACCGCCCGACGACGGGCCGGAATACCCCGTCGTCGACCCCGACGGCGCTGACACGATCGCCGACGACAACCCAGCGCCTCGCACCCTCACCAGGTGCCCTATCCGAAACACCTCTGCACGACTTCCCATCACGGCCCCCATGCGCTCCACCTCCATCGCCTGAAAGGACCCTTTCACGGAACACCCCATGGCCCCCGATCTCCCCTCCACGCGTACACGGTGCACCAACCCATCGTTCGTCCCGACATAAAACTCGTCAGCAACGTCGACCGTAGTCCCCGCTGATGATCCCGCTGCTCCTTCTCCGAGCGCAACGCGCTCGACCGCCGTTACAAGGTCGCCCTTCAGCGTCGCGCCGCTACCCGGTGTCCGACTCGGCACGACCTCGGCCGCGAAGAAGTCGAACGTCCGGAGCGGTTGAAGCTGAACCATTCTCCGGATAATCAGTCGGTGTCACACTCGGTCCCTCGCTCTCTCCCTCTCTCGCTCTCTCCCTCTCTCGCTCTCTCCCTCTCTCGCTCTCTCCCACTCTCCCTCTGTGTAGCCCACGGGACGACCGTCTCGACAGCCAGCTCCTTCGGTTTGATGACGTACCCTAGGGTACGCAGGCCTGCGTATAATTATTTCGATCGATAGCGAGCCTCGCGTGCGTTCGGAGCGTGATGAACGCTCGAGTCTTCAGCATATCGCGGAGCTCGTGGTCGTCGTCGGCCGTGTCTCCGTCTCCGTCGCGGGACGCACGACGACGTCCGGTCCCACTCGTTCTCTTTGTTCGTCCTCGGCGAACGAACAACGAGAGCGACGACTGGGCTCGACCGGTCGTCGCTCGCGCCCAGTCGGGCGATGCATCCAACGAGAGCTCGGATAATGTGACCTCCTCCGAAGGCGACGAGCTGATCAAGAAGCTCAAGTTCGACATCAAGGCGAAAAATACCGCCGACGAAGCGGTCGCCCAGTCATCGGAGGTCCTCAAGAAAATTGCCGAGGAAGCCAAGGACGAGATGGACCGCGCTGCCGATCTCGCGAAGATGCGGGGAGATCTCGCGTTCGACCAGGCGCTGGCGGACCTCAACAGGGAGGCGGACATGTTTGAGCGCAAGCTCAAGCGCCAGCGGGAAGAGATGGAGCGGGAGCGGAGAGAGACGGCCGAGTGGATGCGGGACGTCGGCGCATCCCGAAACCAGGGGCAGTTTTTCGGTAACCTTTACGAGGACGAGGAGGGCGGCGGCGTGGCGGGAAGGGCCAAGCGGTGGGCAGAGATGGACGACATGGAGCGCCGCGAGGCGATGGAACGCAGGCAGCGGATCCTCGAGACGACAGAGGAAGAGATTCGGTCGCCGGCGAGAATGTACATCTTCGGACTGCTGGGCGGTATGCTGGTCGTGAACGTGTTGGCCGACGTGGCCAAAGGGGCCGGCAATGTCGGGCTCGACGTGCTCTACGGGGTGCTCGCCGGCGGCAGCTTGTACCTGCTGGCGAACGAGAAGAAGGAGCTGGACAAATTGAACTGACTGGTTGATGACCATCGTGGTGAACGAATCGAATGCAACTGTCGAACTTGAACTCGTCCCGGGGACGTGTCCCCCCGCCGGCATCGTGTCGCGGCTCCCAATGCCGGCTCCCAATGGCGTCCGCCCTCCGCCATCGGCCGCAAACGAATTTCGAGCATCCCATTCTCGCATCTCGCACCAGGAAGGGCGAGATCGCCGTCTAAGGCCACCCTCTCTCTCTCTCTCTCGACTGCTGGGCGAAATTATCGATGGTCTTGGGCTGCAGCTATCTCTCGCGATCGGCGGTGCATTCCGCGTCAGAGTCGCGCATATGTAGTACCATGTCGATGGGCCGCGTCGGCGCCCGCATGACCAAGAAGCAGGCGCCGACTGCGGTTTTTCCTTCGTCGCCATTCACGACGACCAGGAAGGTGCGTTGGAGTTTGGTAGGCCGAGTATTCGTGCAGTAGTATTCGTTCCTCGTCGTCGCACACACGCGCGCACTCTGACTCACGTCCGCCCGTCCGCCCGCTCGCCCGCCCGCTCGCCCGCTCGCTCCCTCGCCGCAGCCGCAGCCGGTCGGTCATGCGTCGCTCCCGGCCCGTCGGCCCGTGGTGGTCAACGCGGGGGGGTGCGACCGAGGATCGGAGTGGGAGGTGCACAAGTTCGGAGGGACATGCGTGGCGACAGCGGAACGCATAGAGGATATTGTCCAGTTTCTCCACACAGAGTGCACGGCCCATAAGAAGGTGGCCGTCGTGAGCGCCATGGGGAGCCACCCGACGTCGCCGACCAAGGTGACGGATCTGCTGCTGAACATGATCTCAAAGGCGTCGAAGAAGGACAAGTCGTTCGACGAGGATCTGGACGCGCTGAAGGAAAAGCACGAGAAGGCGGCGACAGCGCTCCTCGGCAAGGGCGCCGAGCTTGACGCGTTCTTGCAGGGGCTGGATACGGACATGAACGAGTTGCGGGCCATGCTCAAGACGTTCAGCATCACGGGTATGTGCGTGGATGCGTACGAGGACTACATTGTCGGCCACGGTGAGCTCTGGTGTGCCAAGCTGACGACGGCCCGGTGCCGCCAGCTCGGGATGAACGCCGGGTTCATGGACGCGAGGGACGTGATCGTGGTGTCGGCTACGTCGGATGGACAGTCCGTTGATATCCACTACGATGCCTCGGACGCCAACCTGGACGCTTGGTGCGACGGACAGGGCGCGCAGGGCACGCCCGACGTCATCATCTGCACCGGGTTCATCGCGAGGACGCCAGAGGGAATGGTGACGACGCTGAAGAGGAATGGGTCTGACTACTCGGCGACCATCATGGGCGCGCTGTTCAGGAGCGGCAGGATCACCATCTGGTCTGACGTGGACGGCATTTACTCTGCCGACCCGAGGGTGGTCAAGGACGCTGTCTGCCTCGAGAAGCTGACCTACAACGAGGCATGGGAGCTGTCGTACTTTGGTGCTCAGGTTCTCCACCCCAAGACGACCATTCCGGCCATGAAATTCAACATCCCGGTGAGCAGCAGGAACTTTTTCAACAGGACGGCCCCCGGCTCGGTCATCTGCAGGGACTATGACGCCGATGCGCTGAGCGGAGAGTACGGCGTCAAGGGTCTCGCGACCATCTCGGACGTCTCTCTCATCAACGTCGAGGGCGCGGGGATGATCGGCGTGCCCGGTACGGCCGCGTCAATCTTTGGGACCATGCGGGACGCCAACGTCAACACCATCATGATCTCGCAGGCGTCTTCCGAGCACAGCGTGTCGTTCGCCGTCAAGAAGGCCGACGCCAGTAAGGCTGTGAGCGCCCTGCGGAAGAGGTTCTCGGAGGCCATCAGGTCGGGTGGCATCCAGAGCATCGACTCGGTCGACGACTGCTGCATCCTGTCGGCCGTCGGACACGGGATGGCGAACCAGCGCGGCGTGGCCGCCACGTTCTTCTCAGCGCTGGCCAACGCGAACGTCAACATGGTGGCCATCGCCCAGGGAAGCTCCGAGTACAACATCACGTGCCTGATACGGCAGAAGGACGCCATGAGGGCTCTCAGGGCGGCCCACACGAGGTTCTACCAGAGGTCTCTGCCGATCGGCATCGCGCTGGTCGGACCGGGCCTCATCGGTTCCACGTTCCTCTCCCAGCTCAAGGACCAGTGGCAGAAGCTCAACGACGAATACCACGTCGACTTCCGCATCCTGGCCATCGCCACGTCCAAAAAGATGGTGCTGAGCGACGGCGGCATCGACCTGGACAAATGGAAGGCCGAGATGGAATCAAACGCGGTCGCCCTGGACACGGACGCGATGGCCGACCACCTCGCCGGCAGCTCGATCCCGAACGCGGTGGTCCTCGACTGCACGGCCTCGGACGCCCCGCCGGCAGAGTACCTGAACTGGATGAAGAAGGGCATTCACGTCATCACGCCGAACAAGAAGCTCAACAGCGGCGATCTCGCTCGCTACAAGGCCATCAAGAAGTACCAACGGTCCTCGCTGACGCACTTTTTCTACGAGGGAACGGTCGGCGCCGGCCTGCCCGTCATCTTCACCCTCCAGCACATCGTGTCTTCCGGGGACAAGGTCAAGAAGATCGAAGGCATCTTTTCCGGGACGCTCTCCTACATCTTCAACACGTTCGGATCCGACGCCCGCACCTTCAGTGAGGTGGTCATGGAGGCCAAGGACGCCGGCTACACTGAGCCGGACCCCCGCGACGACCTCGCTGGCATGGACGTCGCCAGGAAGGTGACCATCCTGGCGAGAGAGTGCGGTCTAGACCTCGAGCTGGACCAAGTATCGGTCCAGAGCCTCGTCCCGGAGCCCCTCCAGACCGTGGACTCGGCCGACGAGTACATGAAGCGGCTCCCCGAGTTTGACGGCGAGATGCAGAAGCTCCTCGAGGACGCGGAGAACGCCGGCGAGTGCCTGCGGTTCGTGGGCGTGGTCGATCCGGTCAACAAGACGGGCAGCGTCGAGCTCAGGAGGTACCCCAAGGACCATCCGTTCGCGTCGCTGTCGGGCAGCGACAACATCTTGAGCTTCGAAACGGAGCGATACAATTCGCAGCCGCTGATCGTGCGTTTTGCTTGTGCTCTCGCCCTCGCTCTCGCTCTCAGCTCTCGTCTTGAATCTCATTCTCATTCTCATTCTCACTCTC
>Ga0181573_10001645_pt1 | contig 21607 bp, 22 predicted proteins | sample 101ome_25_FD_148643 | JGI IMG/M metagenome (GOLD analysis project Ga0181573, IMG submission 148643) | Coastal salt marsh microbial communities from the Groves Creek Marsh, Skidaway Island, Georgia - 101409BT metaG (spades assembly) | ecosystem: Environmental > Aquatic > Marine > Intertidal zone... | reverse complement strand
CGCATTGGCGCAATTTCTGCGATACGGTAGGGAGACAACTGGCCATATCGGTGATCGATACTGGAGTGAACGGTGCAGCTTGACGAAACGCGCACCGCGATCGCAGAGCGCTTGATTGACCTAGAGGCTGCGCTGCGTCAATTGGGCCTCTGGTCGGCAGAGGTGCCGCCCCGGGAGGCCCTTGCTTCGGAACAGCCTTTCGCTGTGGACACGCTTGAGTTGGAGCAGTGGTTACAGTTTATTTTTTTGCCCACGCTCTATCACCTACTACAATCTGGCGCAGCGATGCCTGCGCAGTGTGCCGTAGCGCCGATGGCAGAGGAAGCAATCGGTAAGCGGCCCCTTCCTACCGAAAAACTGATCGCAACGTTGACGCAACTTGATCGGTTGATCACTGAAGCGACCTGATCCCTTTACAAACGGACGGTGGGTCAAAGAAAACCCCGGCCAGCGCCGGGGTTTTGATCGTGGCAGTCAGTCAGAACTGAACACGCTTGGTAAATCCTCCGTCCACGACGACGTTGGTCCCCGTGGTAAAGGAGGAACGAGGACTGGCAAGAAAGGCAACGGTATCGGCGATCTCGTAGTTATTGCCCATCCTGCCCATGGGAATGCTGGCTACCGTGGCGTCGTAGAAGTCAGTCATATGTGTCTTGATCTGTTCCCATGCGCCGCCCTCAAAATAGATCGGACCGGGACTCACGGCATTTACTCGAATACCTGAGCCCGCCAGCGCCTGCGACAGGTTGCTGGAATAGTTGAGGAGCCCCGCTTTGATGGCGCCGTAAGGACTGGGTCCAGCGAAAGCCTCGACAGCTGCGGTAGTTGAGATAATGACGATGGCTCCCTGGCCTGACTTTGCAAGGTGGGGCTGCGTTAACTCGACGCCGCGCCACGTCGCTAACATATCGGCCTCGAAGTTCGCTCGCCAGCCCGCCTCAGAGCTGTCAGCACCGCCGGCGGAGACGTTGGGCACAAATATGTCGATGCCGCCTAGTGTCTCGGCGCAATGGTTGACCCAGGCTTCCAGCGAGGCGGCGTCGGTCACGTCTACCACGCTGCCACAGGCCTTAACGCCTTTGGCGGTCAGCGCAGCGACTGTTTCATCAACTTCGCCCTGATTCCGTGCACATACGCCGACGTTGCAGCCCTCGTCGGCTAATGTTTCTGCGATGGCGCGGCCTATTCCTTTAGTGGAGCCTGTGATGATTGCGCTTTTACCTTTGAGTTGTAGATCCATTATTGTTCTCCCTGCTTTTTGTGACTGATAGTGTTGACTACCTCGGTCAGGCTTGCCCGCCCATAGCCATAAATTCCTGAAGCGCCTCTCCGCGCGAGCAAACCCAGCTCTCGAGTGCTGTAATACGCTTGAAGAAATGCCCCACGATGTACTCGTCGGTCGTTGCAATACCGCCGTGCAATTGAATAGCCTCTTGCGATACTTCTCTTCCTACCGTCGAAGCCTTTACTTTAGCCGCACGAGCAAATCGAGCGCGGTCCGGGCTGTCCGCGTCCGCAGCGTTGCACGCGGCATAGACCAGAGAGCGCGTGAGCTCGATCTTGATCAGCATGTCGGCCATGCGATGTTGCAGCGCCTGAAACGATGACAAGGGCTGACCAAACTGCTCGCGCTGTTTGGTGTATTCGACCGTGGTGTCGAGCGCCGCATGCGCAGCACCCAGAACCTCCGCGCTGGCGAGCGTCATCGCCAGCTCGCGATAGGCATCAAGCGCCTTTTGAGCCGCGGCACCTGTCAGTAAAATCTGTTCTGCTCCGATGGCCAGATCAAACCGGCAAGTGACTCCGCCGCGTCCATCATGGGTGGGGTAGCGATCACACTCCATCCCCGCCTCATCAGAAGCGACGATCACCCACGCCAGGCCCTCGTCGTGTCTGGCCAGTACAACAAAGTGCGTTGCGGAAGCGCCGGCGTTAATCCAGGGTTTCTCTCCCGTGAGACGCCAGCTCCCGGCAGAGTGCGCTAAAAGCGTGGCTGGTGGAGCCAAACGACTAGTGGCGCGCTCATCAATGCAGGCTACTGGAATGATCTCGCCTGAGGCAACCGGCGGCACCAGTTGCTCCGCGCGATCGCTGGCCGCGATGACTTTGCTGGTCACGGCGAGGGAATCAATCAAGGGTTCCGTCACCAGATGGCGGCCGCAGAGCTCAGCAAGGATGGCCATTTCGCGCGCGCCCATCTCGAGGCCGCCAAGCGATTCGGGATAGGGGAGTGCCAGCCAGCCCATCTCTGCAAAAGCACGCCACTGCGCCGGATCGCTATAAATACCCTGAGCGACGTTTTCCCGCCTGTGGTTAAAGTCATAGCTCTCTCGGAGGTAGCGCTCAGCGGCATCCTGAAGCAAAGTTTGGTCTTCTGTCAGTGTTACAGCCATAGCTCAGAGTCCCAGCACGTGCTTGGCAATGATGCCGCGCTGTATTTCCGCGGTGCCGCCGTAAATGGTCGTGGCGCGACTGTTGATATATTCAGCCATCGTTGTCACACACTCTGCTGGTGCTGCGGTCGGGCCCTCGTATGAGGGGGACAACACCTCACTTTGCCAGGGTAGTGCGCCCTGACCAGCCGATTCCATCAGGAGTTCAGCACAGCGTTGGCCAAGTTCTGTCCCGGATACCTTGACCAGTGAAGATAGTGCTCCGGGGTTATCTCCAGATGACAGTGAACCCTTGATTCGTAGCTCTGTTTGCTCGAGCGCCAGTACGTCGATCTCTGTTTCGGCAACTCGAAAAGGGAACGTTGGGTCGTCGCTGGCCGAATGAGAGGCGGAGTTGGTCATCTCGTGGAGTTTTCGAAGCTGCTTTTTCAGGTCAATAGTGAAGTGCTGACCCCCGCGCTCAAATTCCAGCAAATACTTTGCGACGGTCCAGCCCTGATTCTCTTCTCCCAGCAGGTTCTCTACAGGCACTCTCACGTCTTCAAAGAAGACCTGACATTGCTCGATCTCCCCATCGAGGCTTGAGAAGGGTTTGACGGTAATGCCCGGCGTCGCCATATCGATCAGTAGGAAACTGATGCCCGCTTGGGGTTTGGCGCTCTTATCGGTGCGGACAAGGCAGAAAATCCAGTTGGAATAATGCGCCATGCTGGTCCAGATTTTTGTGCCATTGACGATGTAGTCATCGCCGTCACGTTCCGCGGTAGTTTTGAGGGAGGCGAGATCAGAGCCGGAGCCCGGCTCTGAGTAACCCTGGCACCATACGTCCTCGCCAGAAATAATCCCCGGCAGGAATGCGGTCTTTTGGGCCTCGGTACCAAAATGCATCAGCATTGGCCCCAGCATCTGAATACCCATCATGACGGGGTTCGGTGCATTGGCCAGCCGGCATTCCTCCATAAAGATATATCGCTGTTGAATATCCCAGCCGGTACCGCCGTACTCCAGCGGCCAATCAGGTGCGCCCCATCCCTTGGCGTGCAAGATGCTTTGCCATTGCCGACCTGCTTCGAAATCGGAGAACACACTGGTTGTGCGCTGGCCGGCGCGTCTCAATTGCGGAGTGAGTGCTGTCGTTAGAAATTCGCGAATCGCCTCTCGGAATTCTTCATAATTCATAGGTAGTGGGTTTGATGCGTTCACTTAGTTGGCCCTCTCTCTGGCGGCTCTAGCCTAGCAATACGCCGGCTTGTTGCAACCGGTCCCGTAGCCCCGCCTTTTGGATCTTGCCGGACGGCGTCTTGGGCATTTCCTCAATAATTTCCAGCCACTGGGGCCATTTTTGCTTCGCCAGTTGTTGCGCATCGCAGAGTTGTTGCAGCGCTGGTAGGTCCGGCTGCTCATCACCATATACGGTAATGAATACGGCGACCCCCTCTCCGAGACGCTGATGGGGCGCTGACACCGCTGCGGCCTCGGCGACTGCGGGATGCTGCAAAATAACTTCCTCAATTTCGCGGGCAGACAGGTTCTCCCCGCCCCGAATGATAATGTCTTTTTTGCGGTCGGTGATGACAATGGCTTCGCTGTCTAGCAACTGACCGATGTCACCCGTTTTGAAAAAACCGTCCTCTGAAAAGGCCGCCGCGTTTTGCTCGCCATCTCGGTAGCCCTGCATGGTCGCAGGGCCTCGGACCCAGATTTCTCCATCAATATTCAGCCCGAGATCGTTGCCCTCGTCATCACAGATGCGGACCTCATAGTTGTAGACACGGCCATCAGTTTCGGCAGCCAGGGTTGTCTCATCGTCGCCGACAAAGCCTACGGTCACGAGAGGTACCTCGGTAGACCCGTAAACCCTAACCGCCTGACAGTCCGACAGCACCTCTCTCGCTTCATAAATGAGTGCCGGGGGCACGGATGCGCCGCCGCAGGCAAACAGGCGGAAACCGGGAAGCGTGCGGCCCTGATCGCGGCAGGTGTCTACCAGTTCCCTCAAAAACGGGGTGGCGCTGACGCAGGTCGTCGCGCCGTGCTGTTCGATCAGAGCCGCCGCCTTGTCAACAATCCAGCTCTCCATCAATAGCACTCGGGTATCAGTGAAAAACGGCAGTTCAATGCCGTTGACATAGCCTGTGACATGGGTCACCGGGGAGGGCATCAGCATCATATCCCGGTGATCGAGTCCCCATGCCGTTACGCCATTGTCCAGCGCCTTGGCCAGCGTGTTATGGCTGTGCTGAACGGCCTTGGGGTTCCCGGTTGTGCCGGAGGTATAGAGCACCACCTTGGTATTGTCTGGATTAACATCAACAGGCACCACAGACGCGCGTCCGGGCTCGGACATGAGATCCTCGTATCGCATGGTGTCTCCGGGAAGTTCGCTATCCGCGCCACAGCATACGACGTGTTTCAGGTGGGGTAGAGATGGCCTCAATTGATTGATCATCTCAACGTAATCAAAGCCGCGAATCCGATGTGGAATAAAGAGGATTTCGGTTTTTGCATCGGTCAGGATAAATCCCAGTTCTTTGCCCCGATAGATGGGGACCACAGGATTGATCACCAGCCCGCAGAGCGAGGCGGCGATGGCAAGGGGTACCGTTTCAGGTATGTTGGGAAGCTGGAACGTCAGCGTAGAACCCGCGCCCACTCCCAGGTCCTGGATATGTGCCGCCAATGTGTTGGCTTGCTGCCAGGCTTCTGCGTAGGTCAGTCGAAAGCCTGAGTCAAATAGCAATGCGGTGTCATCGGGGCGATTGTTTGCTCGATCCGCCGCGGCCTGAGCCAGAGTGATATTTCGGAACGTTGTGTCAGAAATGAGATTCATTTTGCCCCCGCAAATCAATCGATGCGCTCCCCCGGCACTTCTGACCCACCAAGCCGTCGCATCATCATGCAGTGCGCATGATTGAGAGAGGCCGAAGCGGGAGTTTGTGTCGGCGGAGGATGACTATATAGTATGGTCGAGGGGTAAAACAAACCAACCTGTCTGTTTATCAGAATCTGAATAAAGCTTGCCAGCCTAAGACGGTTTTCCAACAGCTAGGATGGGCGTTGATCAGGGCTGCCGACAGGCAAGTGATCAGGTCTATGATCAAAATAGTGTTTTCAAGAGGTGCCAGATGATTGTCCCAAGCGAAAAGAGTGTCCGCATTCTCACTGAGTTGAAAGCGTTTATGCAGGAGCACATTTATCCGAATGAAAAAGCGCATCAGGAAGCGCTGCACGCGGCCGAAAATCGATTTGCGTCAATGCCGCTGGTAGAGGACCTCAAGCAAAAGGCGCGTACCGCCGGCTTGTGGAATCTTTTTGTACCCCCAGAGTATGCCGAATATAGCGATCACGGAGGGATGAGTTTTCTGGATTACGCACCATTGGCAGAGGAAATGGGGAGAGTGATCTGGTCGCCCGAGGTGTTTAACTGCAACGCCCCTGATACGGGCAATATGGAGGTCCTGATGAAATTTGGGGCCGAGGCCCAAAAAGCGGAATGGCTGACTCCTTTGCTGGCCGGGGAAATTCGCTCCTCGTATGCCATGACCGAGCCGCAGGTTGCATCCAGCGATGCGACAAATATCCAGCTCGACATCCGTCGCGATGGGGACGAGTGGGTCCTCAACGGGCACAAATGGTTTATCACCGGTGCACCCTATGAGCGTTGCAAAATTTTTATCGTCATGGGCAAGAGTGACGCTGAGAACGAAAACAGGCACCTGCAGCAAACCCAGATACTCGTGCCCAAGAACACACCGGGCGTTGAGGTGCTGCGACCGCTGACCACTCTGGGTTATGACGATGCACCCATTGGGCATGCCGAGGTGACGTTCACAGATGTCCGCGTGCCTTCAGAGAACCTTCTGCTCGGCGAGGGCAGGGGATTTGAGATTGCCCAGAGCCGTCTGGCCCCTGGTCGCATGCACCACTGTATGCGATTGATTGGTGCAGGCCAGCGTTGCCTCGAGCTCGCCTGCCAGCGCGTGGAGGACCGGGAAACCTTCGGTAAAAAACTGAGCCAACATCAGTCGATTCGCGAGAATATCGCCAAGAGCTATGCCGAGTTGGAAATGGCCCGATTGCTCGTTCACAAAACGTGTTGGCATATCGATCAGTACGGCGTGAAACCATCCATCGAATTGATTTCCGCCACCAAGATCAGTATTCCGTTGATGATTCAGGCGATTATCGATCGTTGTATGCAGATGCATGGTGCGGGCGGTCTAACGGAAGATTGGTGCATGGCGGAGCAGTTTAATTATGCGCGTTGGTGTCGACAGGCCGATGGTCCTGATGAGGTGCACCAAATGGCACTCGGCAAACGCATTATCCAGCAATACGCTGAGGCTTCGGCTTAACCGGCTTGTGTTGAAGCAGTGAATTCAAAAACGCGGCGGTGATTCCGAGTGTTGGCTTGATAGACGCTGTATAGCGACAATGACAACCACAGAGAGGGGGGTAAAACGATGACCGATGATGAGAAAATAGCCTTTGTGCAGCAACTATATGCCACAACGGGCGCGGGTGATTTTGATACCGCGGAGACCATGCTGACCGATGATTTTTTCATCATTGAGGCAGAGGGCTTGCCGATGGCGGGGGAGTACCGCGGCAAAAGTGCGCTACGCGATTTGTATTCCCATGTGTTTGGGACGTTGAAGGTCGCCGATCTTGAGCCAGAGGTCATGACGGTGGGCGGTGACTACGTAGTGAACATGGTGTCGTTCCGGTTCGAAAATCCCGATCTTGCACCTGCCAGATTGGCCGAATTGTTCCGGTTCCGCGACGGCAAAGTCTGTGAAATTCGCCCCTATTACTTTGATCCCAAGCCCCTTGTAGACGCTTGGGCTCACTACAGTAGCGCGGCGTAGGCTGGATCCAGTGACATCGACATCACCATCCGCTGGCTGAGTAATGTGAGCGGGCGCCATCAAGGCTGAGGCGGTTAATCGTGCCGGCGCCATACGATAAACACCTTGCGTTCGCGCAGAGCATTCTCAGAGTAAAAAAGCCCCGCGCTGCGGGGCTTTTTTGTGGCCCGCAGACCTTGTCAGATTAGTTCAGGTATTTGTCGATGGTCTGATGCAAATGCCGGATCCGGCTCTCCTGATAGCTGGCGAGAATGACCTTGCCGGTCGCTGAGTTTTTCATGCCCTTTTGCACCGCTGGCAGGTTGGCATCATCCTGATCGAATACTCCGCCCAACGACCCCAGCGCTTCATGGGATGCAAAGGGCTGGTCTGCCGGAATCACCGTGCAAGGGACCGCGGCGGGACGCTCGCTACCTTTTGGATAACGCAGCAGTATGCGGACGTCGAAGATGCAACTATCGGGATCGTTCCCATTGGGCAGAAAGCGGTAAACGATATTGCCACCATAGCCGATCCACACTTGGAAGTTCGGGAACAAGCTGTAGAGAATCGCGTCCTGCAGTTCGGCCATGGTGGGCTTATCGAAAGCTTCGCCCGCGGCTTCTTCAAACATCTCTTGATTCATCTGAGCGACATACTCACGTGCACTTTGCCCCGCTTTCATCTCGACAGCCTCATCACTGTCAGTCGCCATGCGACCAGACAGCTTCAGAATGTCACGCGTAATCGTCTCTTCACTCACATCGCTGAGGTGCGGGCTAGCCACTCCCATGGGGGTCACGGATCGACTGACATTGTCTCCCCAGCAATCATATTGCGAATTGGCATCGCCGGTGAAAGTCAGAATCTGTTTGTGGGTTTCCACGGTATGCCAGGATTCCATGAAGGCTTCAGCCCCCACTTTCCAGTTGCAATTCATTACCCGTTGCACATGAACGCCCGTGAAGTACTCCTCCAGCGGAAACCGTTTGAAGTGGTCGGGCAGGACCTCCATGTAGTCTTCCAGGGGCGGTGCATCCTGATCAAAATTGATGAACACAAACCCGCCCCATGTCGCGACCTTGACCTGAGGCAGACTCATGTCGCGGCCTTCGATATGCTCAAAGTCCCACTGATTGGGGATGCCCTTGAACTGGCCGTCCAGATCCCACGTGGCGCCGTGAAAGGGGCAGCGGAATTTATCCACGGATCCCGACTCGTCCCGCAGGCACCGTCCCCGGTGTCGGCAGGAATTGATGAAGCCTTTTATCTCGCCCGAAGGTGTTCGGGTGACGATCACACTGCGGTCGATAATCCAATAGACGTGGTGATCACCGGGTTCGGGGATTTCTTCCTCGCGGCAGGCCATCTGCCAGACGCGGGGCCACATCTCTTCTTTCTCTTTGTTGAAAAATTCCTGACTGATGTAGCGATCGACGGAAAGGTCCTCGTCGCCCATGTAGGGATTATTTTGAACGCGCAGGTATTCGGGCACCTCGACCGTCTCAAGATCCAGAAGGTCCTGCCATGTGGTTCCTGCGAAGCGACCCCCGTCCCCTTGTTGCTTTTGTTCAGCGTTTGCCATGCTCAATCCTTCAAAAAGTATGTCGGTGAGGCTGTGCGCCTCCTTTGGTGTTACCGCGCCAGAATGTTGACGCCACTGATTCCCGGCGCGCCGTAAACGTGGGTATAGCCAGTGCGAGGTTCGCCCTGAACCTGACGAGAGCCGCCCTCACCTCGCAGCTGCACGCAGATTTCGTGCACCTGCCGCAGACCTGATGCGCCAACCGGTTCCCCATTGGCGAGACAGCCACCGTCAGTGTTCACGGGCAATCGCCCTGTTATTTCGGTGACCCCCTCGGCTAGCCATTGCTCCTGCTCACCGTCGGCGCAAAAGCCGTTTTCTGCCATGTGCATGATTTCTGCGCCCACCTCCGTATCCTGAAGTTGCGCAACGTCAATATCTTCTGGGCCTACGCCCGCAAGTTCGAAGGCAGCCTGAGAGGCGGTCACGGTGGGCGACTTCGCCACCTCAGGTGGTTGAGAGGGGCTGAATACCTCAAAGCTGCCGTAATTCCGCGAGCGCACTACTGCCGTTTTCAGGTACACGGGTCGTGGATGAAATTGGTGCGCCATATCCGCTCGGCACACGACCAGTGCACAGCCACCTTCAGCAGGGGAGCAGAACATATATTTATTGAGCGGCTCACTGACCATGGGAGCATTTTCAATTTCTTCCCAGGAAAGTGCGGTTTGACGCCATGCGGTTGGCGTCAGAGAGCCGTTACGAAACGCCTTTTCGGCCACTCTGATCAGGGTCTCTCTCGAGATACCATGATCGTGCATGTACCGTTGGATTTTCATCCCGAAATATTGGGTGGTGAGCATCAGGCCTGTCTCGCCGTACCAATCATCAAGGCCCCATTCGGCGGGTTTTGCGTTAAAGGCGCCGCGTTCATGTTTGTCGAAGCCGACCACGAGCCCGACATCGTACTGACCACTCTTTATTGCCGAGTAAGCGGCATTGAGTGAACTGCCTCCCGTTGCACAGCCATTCGCCACGTTGGTGAATTGCAGACCTGTTAAACCGAGAAGGTTGACCAGAGAATCTGCGTTTCCCCCATCCTGACTGCCTCCAAAAGCGAATTGCATCGTCTTGAAGTCAGTGCCTGCATCGGCCAATGCGGCCCGTGCCGCTGCCGCACCCTGTTCAAGGCCGGTCATGGTCGGGGTGCGCCCAAAAGGGTGCATTCCAATGCCTACAATGGCTACATCCATTAGCTGTCCTCCTCTGCGGCGCAGAACTGGAATGTCACCAGATCACTGCCGTCGCTGTCTTTGCGTACGTGTACTATTTCGAGTTTCATCGCCATACCGATGCGCAATTTTTCCGGGTCATTTTCTCGCAGGCGGGACTCCACTTTCAGTCCGCAAGGCAGCTCGACATAGCCAACGCCATAGGGTCTAAATGTCTCAGGTGTCTCGTCGGTATGATAGGGCGACTTGGGCATGAAAGACTGTATCGTCCACGTCCATAAAGCACCTTCATTGCCGAGTTCCGCAACCGCCGTGTTCTGTCCGGAGCAAGCTCTGCATGAGCTCTGTCCGGGGAACGCATGTTCACCACAGTCTAGACAGCGACTGCCAATCAGGGAAGGGGAAGGGCTGGGCCAGGTGAAGAGACCTGGGTGAAGAGGTTTAGCATCTGGCATCGAAGCGCTCCGTGAATCGGCTTGTTCTAGGGTCTTCCGCGGTCCCCCAGTGGTAGTCGCAGAGGTGAAATCAGTCTAGGATACCGTCCATAAAAAAAGCAAGCCGGATTGTTTGCTGATCAGACGGCGATCACTTTAGGGTTTCAGCGAGTTGAAGGGGCTTCGATGAATTCGCGCAAAAAAAGCAGCACCGCTAAAACGCGTCAGCGTTCAAGCGCACGCCAGCAAGTATCTACTGAGAAAAAAGACGGTCACCCCCGGTTAGGGGACGGCTGGCAGGCAGAAAAAAGTGCGCTAACAAGGCAGGCGATCCTAGAGGCGGCGGTCCGGTGTTTCGTCAAAGACGGATATGCCAATACCACAACGGCCATGATTGCAGCGGAGGCCAAAGTCTCTCGCGGGGCAATGATGCACCACTTCCCGTCGCGCTCTGCGGTGATGAACGCGGTGGTTGGCTACCTGCACGTGCGCCGCCTTAACGAGTATCGGGCGCTCATGGTGGATATTGATTCGCCCGACCAGACGCTGACCCGCGATGCGATACGTACCTCAGTTGAGTCAGCCTGGAAGTATGTGAATTTGCCCTCCTTTATTGCCTATCAAGAGTTGCTGGCGGCAGCTCGAACAGACGATGAATTAGCTGAGGCAGTGGCCGAGGTCGAGCAAGACTTCGAGCGAGAATTCCTCAAGACGGTTCGCGCGGTGTTTCCGCACTGGAAGCAGGTGAGGTCACTGCAGGCTGCGCATGATCTGGTGCAATTTGTCATGCAGGGCATGGGAGTCGCTCATCGCACTTCCAATCGCGAGCAACGCGCGCGTCGGGTGATAGACACGGTAACGGATCACCTAGAGCGGATTTACCTTGCCGATACAAAAAACGGTGAGTGATCTGAGCGTGCTCCGCATCGCTACCGTGTCCGAAGTGGATGCATTGCCTTTAGAAGAGAACAGGAGACAGGTATGGGAATGGTAGAGGGAAAGGTCTGCCTGGTGACGGGGGGCGCATCAAATCCCGGGCTCGGGCACGCCATTGCGCACAAGCTAGCAAGCGAGGGTGCGACAGTGATTGTGACTGACGTAGACGGAGAGGGTGCAGCGACTACGGCCTCAGAGATCGTTGCCGCGGGCGGCCAGGCACAGGCCTGGCAGCAGGATGTGACAGACGAGGCCACTTGGGACAGCACAATCGCGCGCATCAAGGCTGATCACGGCCGCCTCGATGCCCTGATCAACAACGCTGGTATTGCGGTGCTCAAAACCCTGCCGGAGCTGACGTTAGCTGATTACAACCGGCAGATGCTGGTCAATATGACCAGTATCTTTTTGGGCACACAGAAGGCAGTCGCGTTGATGCGCGAGACCGGAGTCAAGGGGTCGATCATCAACATGTCTTCGGTCGCCGCCTTGGTAGGGGTGCCAGCGTGCAGCGCTTATGCAGCAGCAAAAGGCGGCGTGATCGGCTTTACCAAGACCATTGCTGCCGAGACGGCCGCCGACGGGATTCGGTGCAATACGATTCATCCCGGCCTGATTGATACCAATATGCAGCGGCAGTCTTCAGTAGACAACCCCGAGGAGTACGTCAAGCTGAATGCTGCGGTGCCCATGGGGTATATGGGGCCACCGCACACCATTGCTGACGCGGCGTTGTTTTTGGTCTCAGATCTGTCCACCTACATGACGGGGGCACAAATGGTGATTGATGGCGGGTTGATCAACCAGTAACGATATTCATACAGAGAGGTAAGCACCATGTGTGATCAACACTATGAAGACAAGCAGGCAATTCGTGCCCTATTGGAGCGCTATTGTGACGGAGTGAACCAACGAGATGCCGAGATATGGGGTTCCACATGGGCTGAGGATGCGGTCTGGGAGCTGCCTCATCTCGATATGGAAGGATTGAAGGGGCGGGACACTATCGTTGCTTCGTGGCTGGAGGCCATGAAGATGTTCCCGTTCGTGAACATGATGGCTATGCCCGGGTTCATCTCGATTGAGGGCGATCAAGCCACCATGCGAAGCTATACAGACGAGGTGGCGGTGATGCAGGATGGCACCGAAATTCGACCCAGAGGCCAGTACGATGACGAGTGCGTCAAGGTCAATGGAGCGTGGTTATTCAGTCGCAGGGTATTCAAGGTATTACACGGAGAATAATGGAGGTCACTGCAAGCGGTTTTCGCCTCATTCCTGGTGACCGAGCCGTAACCGCAGATATCCCGACATGACCATCGAAGGAATGCGCTGAGGTCCTCAATCGCCATAAAAAAACGAGGCAGACGCCTCGTTTTTTTATGGCCGGTCGCCGTGTTGCGGTGCCGAATAGGTGTTACACACCCGGAAGCCCCGCCGTCGAGCCACCGTCTATGACGATTTCGGAGCCGGTCACAAATTGGGATTCGTCGGAAGCCAGATAAATCAAAAGCGATACGATCTCTTCCATGTTGCCCATTCGGCCGATAGGTGCAATGCCCTCGAGCATGCCGCGCGCTGCGGCGGGATCGGGCGCGCCGTTGATCGCACCTTGAATAAGCGGTGTCTCGATCACACCCGGGTGGATCGAATTGCAGCGAATGCCGGTTTGGGTTTTTGCGAGATGCACGGCAGTAGATTTGGCCAGCAACCTCAGTGCGCCTTTCGTTGTGGAGTAAGTGACGTCACCCGCCAGCGCTAAAATCCCATTGATGGAACTGTTCAGAATAATCGAGCCCCCGCTACTGTCAGGATTTTCTTTCATTAATTCTATGCTGGCTTTAATGGCCAACATCATGCCAGTGAGGTTAATGTCCAGGAGATTTTTCCACGCATCGACCTCTACGGTCTCGATGTCGCTGTCTCCGGTGTTCGTGCCAGCATTAGAGAACGTAATGTCCAAGCGGCCATGGCGGTCACGGATAGTCTGCTTGACCTCCGACCAGCCCTCGACATCCTGTACCGCATGGCGAACGAAAATAGCGCCGGTTTCAGCGGCAACTTCTGCTCCCGCTTCGGTATTGTTTCCGGTAAACACCACGTTGGCGCCCTCGCGCGTCATGCCATAGACGGCGGCTCTGCCAATGCCGTTGGTACCCCCGGTTACAAGTGCTACCTTGCCCTGCAGTCTACTCGTCACGTTTGTTCTCCAGACACAGTCAATTCCGACATCGCGATGTGCTCGCTCAACTCACTTTCAAAATGCACAGCCATTCCCTACCAGACACTCAACGCCAATTTGGCCTGTTCCATCAGGGCCTGTGCTGCGACTTCGTTAGGGTTTAGCTTTGAATGACGAGAGATTAATCCCCCGACTGCCGAAGGTTATGGAGCCCTTCAGAAAAAAGCAAGCACGCTTGACTTTTTCTGCCCCAAAAACTAGCGTGATCGCCCGAAGTGCAACGTGATAAGTTTTTCTGAAATGTCGGCGGTTTTCTGCCTGTGACACGGGCGGAAGCGCTAAAACAGAGAGGGCCTAACGTGACGACTGTCAGTGTGATCGTTCGTATTCAATTGAGTGCCGAGAGCGCGCCTCAGTATGCTGAAGCAGCCAAGGCGGTCGTCGCCGCCACTCGGCAAGAGGCCGGCTGTCAATGGTATGGTATTGCGGTAGACGTCACGGACCCATGCGTTGTTTGGGTCTCTGAGCAGTGGGCATCGCAGGCGGACCTCGACGCGCATCTCAAAACGCAGCATGTGGCAACATTTTTAGAGGCTTGCGCCGCGCTGGAAATTATCGATATGGAAGTGAGGCGTTATGAGGTCGCGTCGGTGGGCGATCTGGTTATGCCCGATTAACGGTTGAGTCTGGGGATTACGATTATGACTGTGGATACCAAAGTTCAGTACAGCTACATGGCAGGACGGCTGTTGGATCACGTGGCGAATGGCACGACCGATTGGGCTACGAGCACAATGGAAGTGCCGTCCACGGATTACACCGATGAAGCCACCTGGCAACTTGAGATGGACCGTATTTTTAAATCGCTACCCATTTTGGTGGGAGTCTCTCAGGAAATACCTGAGGCAGGTGATTTCAAAACACTTGAGATACTCGGTGTGCCGTTGCTGATTACGCGTCAGAAAGATGGCAGTGCCAAAGTGCTGATGAATGTGTGCACTCACCGAGGCATGACGCTGACTTCTGAGCCATGCGGTAACCAGAAAATGTTTAGCTGCCCCTATCACGGATGGACTTTCAAGTCTGACGGGTCTTTGCGGGCGATTGCTGACGCGCCCAAATTTGGTGAGGTTTGTGAGGGTAGCCGCAACCTCGTGCAGTTTCCGTGCCATGAAGAAGGCGGACTGATCTTTGCGGTGCTAGATGCGCAAAGCGATATGAATATTCGCGAGTATCTCGGCGCCATGATGGATGATGTCGCGGCTAAAGGAATGGATCAGTGGACCTATGTCGGTAACCGTCCGATTTATGGGCCCAACTGGAAGGTGGCTTATGACGGTTATCTAGAGGGATACCATTTCAAGGCCGCGCATCCGGAAACGATTCATCCACGCACCTATAACAATGTGATGGAATACGATGCGCATGGCCCTCACATCCTGATTGGCTTTGCTGCGAGGACGGTGGAGCGACTCGGTGAAGTTAATCGGGAAGAATTATGGCAACACGAAACTAACGGTTTTGATTTTATTCGACTGTTTTTCCCCAATGTGTCGATCTTTATTGCGCCTGAAATTACCCAGATTGCTCAGATGATTCCCGGTCCCGGGCCCATGCAGAACACGACCATTTTGCACTTCCTGCATCCTGAGCCTGCAGAGGGCGATGAGGACGTTGCGGCTCGCGAGGAAATGGCGGACTGGCTGAGAGATGTGGTCCAGGACGAGGATTATGGCGTTGGACTGAAGATTCAGCGTGGTCTGGAAACGGGCTTGATGAAGAACGTCATCTTTGGGCGTAACGAGCGCGGAAACCAATACTTTCATCGGTGGGTTCAGTGGTATGCGGCGGGCGACGCCGCCGCGCCCAAGCCCGAACTCTGAGAAATCACCTCGCGCCGCTGCCGCGCACATCAATGACCTGCGCGGGCGCTCGCGACGGCCGTTGCGACGCTCACCACACTTCGGGGTTTTTCCAAGTAGAGCGGGGCCTAACGGCCCCGTGTTTGCAAGGTTATGGGGCTCAGCAGGTTAGGCACCAGCGCTACTCTAAGCTCTTTCAAACCCCTTATAACTTCAGCATCAATTTGCCTTCGTTGCCGCCAGTGAACAGCAAATTGTAGGTATCCAGGCAGTTCTCAATACCTTCATTGATGTGCTCGCGAAACTTGATCTTGTCGTCCTTGAGCCACGCGCTGAGCGCCGCCTGTCCTTCTGCAATCCGGTGGTAGTGATCACTCACCAAGTACCCCTTTACGGTGATGGTACGTGCCAGTATCTGCCAGTAGTTGTAGGGTCCGGGCACCGGCTCCGTTGCGTTGTAGGTGCTGATCGTGCCGCAAAAAAGTAGCGTGGAGTTTTTGTTCATGTTTAGCAACGCGGCGTCGAGAATTTCACCACCCACATTGTCGAAGTAGAAGTCCACGCCCTCCGGGCAGGCGGCGGCAATCGCCGCTTCCATGTCTCCAGCGGTGCGATAATTAATACACTCATCAAAACCCAGTTCTTCCACGACCCAGCGGCACTTCTCGTCGGTACCTGCGATGCCGACGACTCTCAGACCCATCAATCTCGCAATTTGGCCGCCCACTGAACCGACTGCTCCTGCGGCGGCACTCATTAGCATTGTCTGTCCGGCCTTGGCTTCACCGACTTCAGCAATTGCAAAATAGGGGGTGAGCCCAACTGCTCCCAGAATGTTGACGTAGTAGTGCAACGGAAACTCGTTGTCCTCGGGCACAGGGGTGCAGAATTCGACGGGAATGGTGCTGTGTGTCTCCCATCCGCCTAGGCCAAAGACGTAGTCTCCTGCTTTGATGTGATCACAACCACTCTCCAGCACCTCTCCCACTACGGTTGCCCGCACGGGGTCGCCAATCGGTATGGGGGGTAGGTAATTGGGAATATCAGACATCCAGCCTCGAATGGCGGGGTCCAGCGAGATGTAGTGGTTCCTGACTAGCAACATACCGGGTGGTGTCTCGGGAATTGGCGCGTCCTGCAGGATGACCTCTGAGGAATCCGGCATACCCTCCGGGCGCTTGGCTAGTATCCATTGCTGTTTGTTACCGTGGCTCATGCTGTCCTCGTTGAGAAGATGATTTGGGTGTCCGAGCCTAGCGAGCGAATATAAAATAAGCAAGCTAGATGGTTTTTTTAGAAACTGCGGTGCTACCATCTGCGCCTCATGTATTTAGCGCACTCGGCGCCCGCTGGAAGGGAGAGTTTTGTGGCAGATTTTCAACCCGCGCTGACCGACAATGAATTGTCAGACAACGATAGTCGCGCGGTGACAATCAATGGTCGAAAGGTATTGATCTGCAGGGCTGGCGGGGAATTGTATGCGGTGGAGAATCGATGCACCCATCAGGAGGCAGAACTCGAGGGGGGGCGCATACGCGGGTGCTTTATTTCTTGCCCGCTTCACGGGGTTCGCTTTGATTTACGCAGTGGCGAGCCCATGGGGCAGTTGACGCGCGTGCCCTTGCCCACTTTCCAAGTGAGAGTGGTTGACGGGACCATTGAGGTGGCCGTCTAGTGTCGCGAGCAGTGGTGTTGGCAGCCCATCCTGATGGCCCCGTGGTGGCAGAGGATTTCGCCATAGTGGACGTCGTGGAGCCCGCGTTGCCCGAGGGCCACTTTCGCACCCGCAATCGCGTTATTTCACTGGATGCCGGTTTCCGGCAATGGATGACAGCCGGGGCTGGCGATAATTATCTTACCGGCATGCAAATTGGCGAGCCCGTGCAGAGTATTGTTCTGGGTGAAGTGACCGAATCTGATCATCCCGATTATCCTGTTGGCACTCTCGTAAGCGCGAGGACAGCCTGGGAAGAGGCCAGTGTGTTGGACGGCAGCGATCTGTGCTCGCCATTGTCGGTGAGTGACGAAGTGCCATTGCATCAGTATATGGGGGTCCTGGGGCCGACGGGGATGACAGCCTGGATAGGATTATTCGAGATCGGACACCCTGAAGCCGGCGAGACGTTGGTCGTTAGCGCAGCGGGCGGCGCGGTGGGAACGGTAGTCGGTCAGCTCGCCAAGGCCGAGGGTTGCAGAGTCATTGGACTGACGAGCACGCGCGATAAGGCCGACTGGCTGGAGGAAACAGTGGGATACGATCGGGTGATCGATCGGGAAACCCAGCCTGATCTCGCTGCCGCGCTCAGAGAGGTTTGCCCGCAAGGCATTGACATCTTTTTCGATAATGTGGGTGGCCACGCCCTTGACGTGGTGATGGGACAGCTCAAAGAGCGGGCAAGGTTGGTATTGTGCGGCGCGATCTCACAGTATGAATCGTCGGTGCAACCAGTAACCAACAGCTGGGAACTGATTACCAAACGGGCGCGTATGGAGGGCTTCATGTTCTCTGATTATTTTGAGCAATTCCCCCGCATCGCCGAGGATTTACAGCGTCGTTTGCTGAGCGGTGCATTGACCAGCTTCGATGCTATTTACACCGGGATCGAACAGACCCCACGCGCTTTCTGCGACATGATGCACGGCGTTTCTCGCGGCAAGTGCCTCGTGCTGCTGGACTAAACGATGCCTACTCAGTTAAACCAAGTTCCCGAAGCGCTTGTCAGTGACTTTGACATCGTTGACGACAGAGGGTTGTTTGTCGATCCGCAGCAGCGGCTACTGGACTCCTTGGTTAAAGACCCACGTGACATCGTCTTCACTCCTCACAATGGCGGGCACTGGTTAGTGACCTCTCACGAGTTGGGTCGGGAGATCCTCAGCAATGCCGAGCTTTTTGGCTCGTTTCCTATCGGCATTCCCGCCAACATGGAACAGAGACCTCGGTTAATTCCTCTTGAGAGTGACGCCAGTGAGCACCGGCGGTATAGGCGCTTGCTGTTGCCAATTTTTGAGCCGTCAGCGGTGTCCCGTTTGCAAGAAGGCGCCCAGTCGCTGGCGGCTGAGGTGCTTGATGCGGTGCTACCGACCGGAGAGTTTGATTTTCTTTGGGAAGTGGCCAAGCCGATATCCATGGGTTTGTTTGTTCGGCAATTAGGACTCGAGCCAGAGCGTCTCGATGAGTTCTATGCCTGGGAGACGGGATTCTACCGAGCCCCAACGATGGAGGAGCGGGTCGCTTGTGGAGAGAAGATAGGCGGCTATCTTTTCGATGTGGTGAAGCGGCATGTGGAGCAACCTGCGGAAGATATCGTGAGTATGCTGCTCAATGTTGATGTAGAGGGGGAGAAGCTTACCCTGGAAGAGGTGCACGCAATCTGCTACCTGCTGTTCCTCGCCAGTATCGACACAGTGGCTACCATGCTCAGTTTTATCATCCGCCACCTCGCGAGGGATCCAGCGCTGTTTAACAGCCTCAAGGCGGATCGCAGCAAGATTGCGGATTCTGTCGATGAATTTTTACGCATGCACGCGTTTATCAATCTGAATCGTATATGCGAACGGGATACAGAGTTCCATGGCGTTCAGTTTCGGGCCGGTGACAATATCGTGATCCCGAGCTTTGTGACCGATCGCGACGCCCGCACCTTTGCCGATCCCGACACTTTCAATGCCGAGCGCAGTAAGAAAGAGCGAAACCAGCATCACGCTTTTGGCGCGGGGGCGCACAAGTGCATTGGGCTGCATGTCGCGAAGATGGAGGTGAGAGTGGTACTGGAAGCATTCTTCGATCGCGTCGCGTCATTAGAGCTGGTTTCGGAGGACGCCGTGACCGGGCATGGGGGCACCACAATGGGATTGGACACCATCCCCATCAGAGTGACTCTCAGCGAGTGGGAGAGCTAGTACATTAGCAATGGGGTGTGCGGGTGTAAGGCCTGCAACGAGTGGGAATCGATGAACGATCAAAATAAAATCTCACGCCGACAGGCGTTGGGCGGCGTGCTGGCGGGAAGTGCCGCCATGTCGCTCGGTCACAAAGGTCGCGCTGCCGAAGGGCAGGGCGATGAGCATTGGGATCTGGAAGCGGACATTGTCTGCGTAGGCTCAGGTGCTGCGGCAATGTCTGCGGCCACCACTGCTGTTACCGAGGGGGCTTCGGTCCTGGTACTGGAAAAAGCGCCTGTGCTGGGTGGGACCACCGCCAAGTCGGGTGCCGTATTCTGGATACCCAACCACTATGGTTTGAAAGCGCGCGGTGTCAAAGACGAACGCGAAGACTGTATCCGATTTTTGTGCCGCTACGCCTTTCCCACACTCTATTCGCCCGATGCACCTCAGATGGGTTTATCGACCATCGATTACCAGCGCATTGAGGCGTTTTATGACTTTGGTTCAGAGGCCGTTGATTACATCAGGCAGCACGATATTTTCCGCTTGAAAGAGTGGCGGATGTGGGGCTTGGATGAGCCAGCAGTGGATTATTTGGCCCATGTCCCCGAGAACAAGACCCCGACCGGTCGTCCTCTGGCGGCAACCGACTCAGAGGGCACGTTTTGCTGGGGCTGGGGGATGATCGAGCAGATGGCGGCTTATCTGCAGGCTCGCGACGTGCCTATTCTCACAGAGCACGCCGTGTCACAGCTTTTGACTGACGAATCGGGTGCGGTGAGGGGCGTATTGGCCAACACACCCAGCGGAGCGAAGCGAATAGGTGCGCGTAAGGCAGTCATTATGGGCACCGGAGGTTTTGCGCATAATACCGATATGTTGCAGCGCTTCCACGAGGTCTTCGCTTACGGGTCCTGCGCACAGCTTTCGGCTCAGGGCGATTTCGTCCCGATGGCGCAAAAGGTCGGAGCGCGAATGGGTAATATGCACGGCGCATGGCGTTGCGCCGTGGTGCTGGAGCAGGCGCTCGAAAACCGATCGGTGGGAACGGGGATGTTTGTGCCCCCCGGTGATGCCATGCTCTTGGTAAATCGCTACGGCAAGCGATTTGTTAATGAGCATAGAAACTACAACGACCGAAGCCGAAGCCACAGTACATTTGATCCGAACCGCGCTGAATTCCCCAATGAATTCCAGTTTATGATTTATGACCAGCGCACGGCGACGCTCGTCAGCGAGGACAATGGTCAGCCCCCGATTACGCCCGACGAAAGCTACGTGATCAGTGGTGGAACGCTCGCTGAGTTGGCGCAGAACATTCGTCAAAGGGTGGCATCGCTGTCCAAACATATTGGTGGATACAGTCTGGATGAAGACTTCGATCGCCAAATGGCGGCAGCTGTGGCGCAGTTCAATCAATATGCGGTTGAGGGCAGCGATCCCGACTTCGGTCGGGGTGATCAGCCTTACGATGTGGCTTGGCATCGCTTGTGGGGGCTGTTCAATTACACCGAGACCCATCGGGAAAATCCGTACCCTAATTCCACTATGCATCCCTTGACAGCAGAGGGCCCTTATTACGCAATCATGCTCGCTCCAGGTTTGCTCGATACCAATGGTGGGCCCATGACAGATGCTCAGGCGCGGGTGGTGGATGAGATGGATCAGCCCATTCCGGGGTTATATGGTGCTGGCAACTGTATCTGTGCTCCGACTCGCAATGCCTATGCGGGCGCGGGGGGGACAATCGGGCCTGCGCTGACCTATGGATATATCGCTGCGAGGAACGCTGTAAGAGAACCGGTCAAAGCATGAGTGCCCGCGAGTTGGCGGGCGGTATAACCCTGGCGCTGACCGTTTCGCTGAATTTCCCGTGTGCTTTTGCATCGGACAGCGCGCCGGTGTCTTTTCAGTCCGATCTGTTGCCGGTATTGAAAGCCCGGTGCGCGGTATGCCACATGACCGGCAAGGAGCCGGGTGGTATGGCCCTCACACCCGATAGCGCGTGGTCTGATCTGGTCGATCAGCCGTCTCTGGGTTTGCCCAGCATGAAGCGCGTCACACCCGCTGAACCCCAGTCGAGCTATCTCCTGCATAAGCTGAGAGGGACACATCGATCAGCAGGCGGAGCAGGCTCGCGAATGCCTATGCATCAACCGCCACTGGCGGGAGCCGTTATGGGTCAGTTTGAGCGCTGGGTGATGTCGGGGGCGCCGGATAACTAGTCTGATCCAGCTCAGATCGGGCGTGAGCCCTATAGTGCAACGATGGTTTTCCCGAAGTTTTCTCCCGCAAACAAATCTGCAAA
>Ga0181573_10001642_pt1 | contig 21652 bp, 10 predicted proteins | sample 101ome_25_FD_148643 | JGI IMG/M metagenome (GOLD analysis project Ga0181573, IMG submission 148643) | Coastal salt marsh microbial communities from the Groves Creek Marsh, Skidaway Island, Georgia - 101409BT metaG (spades assembly) | ecosystem: Environmental > Aquatic > Marine > Intertidal zone... | reverse complement strand
ATTAGTACAATTCGTGTAGTACCCCGGCACGCACGCACAGTCCTCCACACCGTCACTTGCCGGTGGGGATGTGGCCGCATGGTAACATGCGACTTCCTGTGTTTGTGTGGGGCAATAAAACCCCCCCTGACATTCCCTGCATGCATTGTTTTCCTTGATATACCCTGCCACACACACACACGATTCAATGCCAACACCAGCGGATACTTGCTGTGTATTGGATGGGCATAATGTGCACTGATTGCTGGTGTAGGGTTCCACGCCATTGTAATAAGTGCCGTCAGCACATGATGTGCATGCCGCTGACCCTATTGTGTCTTTGTACGAGCCACCTGCACATGGAATGCACGTTGAATTCTGCGCATTGACGACTGTATACCCACGCTGACACTGGCAAGCATCTTCCAACTCTGAACCACTTTCCGAGACGCTATTATCACGACACCTTATACAATCTGCCCCTGAAGTAGCATTCGTCAAGGGCTGGTAAGTATTCACCGGACACAGCGTGCATACCTCAGACCCCGTCGTGTTCTTGTACGTTCCAGGCACGCACGGGGAGCACGTATTCTCACTTTGTAACGTAAAACCTTGCCGACACTCGCAATCTGCAATGTCGTTGCTGCCTGCAGGGGATGTGGAATAGAGGGGGCAATTGGCACAGAGACTCAAATTGAAGGTATAATAATTAGCAGCACACTGCAAACAGGCAGACGATATGTCCACTGGGTTATATGCCTCTGTTCCCCACGAATGCACCAAGCCAATGTAACCATCTGGACACACTGTGCAAGGGTCAGACCCTGTTCCCGGTTTGTAGGTTCCAATCGCACACAACTCACAATTACCATTACTGATGGTGAATCCAGCTTGACACGCACAAGCCAGCAAACCCTCCGACGCATTGGGGGACGTGGAATTTGCCGGGCACGATGTACATACGCGATTTCCCTCTACATCTGTGTGAATGTAAGAATTGGCAGGGCACAGTTCACAGGCCTCACTGCCATTGCTCCCTCCCAAATCTGTCGAAAACCCGGCATCACAACTCACACAGGCCACATTCCCTATGCTCTCTTTGTAAAAACCAGTATGACACGGTTTGCATTGCTGGCACCCAGCACAGTAATAGTATCCCTCCAGACATTCACAATCCAGTGCCCCTGTGCTCCCCCCCGCACTCACACTGTGGTTCCGGCACGGTTTACATTCCGTCTGGCCGGTTACATCTTGAAACGAATTTTCTTCGCAAGAGGTACAATTAATAGACGCATTGTTCTGAGCATAGGTGCCAAGAGGACACTGCACACAAACTCGCTCATTTCCCGGTTGAGCTTTATAAAATCCGGCAGCACAGGCAACACACGTTCCATTCCGCAATTCGTACCCGGCGTCGCATGTGCAAACAGCTTCTATACTTTCCAAATTTCCAAAGTACCCAACGTTACATTCACAAGAGAGAATAGAGCTCTGTGCAGGGAGTTGATGCCCACTGTTAACTGGACATAAGGTACACGTCACCATAGCCTCTTGCTCGGCGTATGAATCAAATGGACACGCCTGGCAAGTTGAATTCATAACATTATTGTAATATCCTACAGAACATGCAACACATGTGAAATTCACTGAACCAGAGTTGCGTTCATACCCTGGCTCACATACACATGCTTCTGCACTGCCAGATGCATTGGCCGAAGTAGAAAAGGGGGGACATGACACACAATTCGCTGCGGTATCACTCCCCACCACGGTCGAAAAGGTTCCTGCCAAACAAGGTAAACAGGAACTAGCTCCCTCCACGGCTTTGTACGTCCCCGCTTCACAAGCCGTGCATGTATCATTCACTTGCGTGATGTTGCCCACATACCCCCTGTCACATTTGCAACTGGTCACGGCATCGGAGGTATTTGGAGACACCGCATTGGCTGGACATGAATACATTTGGCCGTTCACACAATAGGAATTCGCCTCGCACTGCACACAAGTATGCGCAGCATGAGAGTCAGAATTGTTTTGATAGTAGCCCGGCAAACAGATACAGTCCGTGATATTATCCGAGCGAAATGCGGACGTAGAGTGCGCTGGACACGAGTAGGAGGCATCTTGAAAGCAGTAAGTGCCAGGCTCACACGGCAAACAATTAAAATTACAGCTTCCGTAAAAACCCGCTGTGCACACACACAGATCATTAAAATAGTAACGACCGAAATATGATTCACTTGTCTCGCTGTAATTTCTTAACGTAAACAAAAAGGATGCTTCATCGTAAAAATTCAAGTAGTTATTGTAAGAATTGAGAGCATCGGGGTTCCAAAAAGCCTGTGGAACACTGTGTCGAAAATTGATTGTATTTGCGTCAAGATCAAAATATGCAATATCAGACCATGGTCTGATGGTGATGAACTGAGTTCCGAGATGCATGATGGTGCCATATTTATTAAAGTACATATTCGATTGAGTCAAATAGTAAAAGTTGAAAGTGTTATGATCCAATTTGAATAATTTACTTCCATATTCTGTAATAGCCAGGGTATGAGAATTATCTGGTGCCATGCTGAAGATTGCAAAGTCGTATTCTTGATAGTTGGATAAAGTAGCTGATGCACAAGTACTAGGCGTGGGGCAATACGTATCGTAATGTCCCAGAACACAATCGCCAGTGAAGTTTTGCACACACGCTGCCGTAGTTGAAATTTTGACAGTCCGTCCATTGTTTGAAGACACGATAGCAAAGGCAGGCACTTGGTCCAAGCCTCGCTGAGACCAAGTTGAACCTAAGAATCCATCAAAAACACCAGTAGAACTGCTGTTGCAAAGAGTTGGAAATGTAGCATGGCCATATCCTCTAATACACGGAGTCCACTTTGAATGTGCCCAAGTTTGCACATTAATTTTTCGTATTTCATCTTTAGAGACCCGCAATATATGGGTTTTGTCATAACTCCAAATCAAGCCGTATACAGTGCTCCCAAAAGACAATCCACTAATTCTGTCAACTCTAGTCCAACTCTGGTCTGAATTCAGTTGAAGTTCATAATCTTTGCCATATGTTGTCGCCTGGAAAAGTCTTGTACGTGTATGATCCAAGTATAAATATACTGCGTTCTGAGCCATAATATTAGTTTTTTGTCCGATTTGTAATGTTGTGTTCTGCTGCACTAGCCCACACTGCGCGCGCGCGCCTTGCAGTGCTGCAAGGGCCATTACAAGCGCAACAGTAACATACTTCACACTCATTTCAGAATTATGCGCGGTTTCGAATATACGTTACGATACACTTTAGCGTGATTCCTTTTTGAAGCATTTTTTTTTCTTTAACAAATTCCACATGTATACAAGAGTTCTCTGCTTTGTTGATATCCAATGTCCACGCTTGACCAGCTTGACCAATCTTCATCCTCAAAGCCCGAAATCACGTCAAACAAGAGAAGAAAAAAACGATTTGAGCTGGGCCCCACGAGCACCACACAACAGCCCATACAATGCATGCTGGGTAGCAATGATTGGTGTCTCTCTGATACTGAGCTGCCGGCCCTCATTGCGTCTATTGAGTCACAAAACAACACTCAAATTTCTACTCTGTTTGAACCAACTTCTGTGCAAGCATCTATGCAAGAAGATGTTTTACATCTAGACGAAGTAGACATGCAAACTATCTCTAACCAGGAAGATGGTATTCCGTTATGCTCTATTGACGATAACTTCACTAATGAGCCCACAAATGAAGCAGCAAACATATTACATTCCCCTTCTTGCGAAGCGAGCAATGTAACAACCCAAGCACAAGAGCCACAACAGCCACAACAGGCACAACAGGCACAACGCCCCATCCGTGCATCCAAGCGCCGTGCGCTGCAGCTCATTCGCGGCATCCACGCCTGGGAAAACTGCGCCGAGTCGTCTGTTATGTTTCAGCGCGTGGCACAGCACTTGGACGAGGAAATGCAAAATGAGGTGCTACAGGGAGAAGAAAAAGAAGCACTTCAGGGCACAGGGATAGAAGCAGCTACACCAATCAACAACAACAGGCGAGAAAGGCAGAACCAACACTACAACGATCACAACAATGATACGTATGAGCAAGACGAAATATCAACCTCTGAAGACGAATCTATGACAGAGTCAATGAAAGATTTTATTGTTTCTGACGAGGAAGAGGTGGACTCGGAAGCATCCTTTCAATGCAACGAGGATGATGGGGACGAAGATGAAGAGGAGGAAGAGGAGGAAGAAGAGGAAGAGGAGGAAGAGGACGAAGAGGACGAACAGGACGAAGAGGATGCGGAGGATGAAGAGAAGCAAGACGAAGACTCCTGCGCGTCGGCCGATACAATACTATACGACAATCACAGCTTGCCTAACTGATTTATGCCCATCTCAATTTACACGCTATTCCACCCCACGCGGCTTAAAAAACGACTCCATCTTTGCACACTTGGCACCGGCCTTCACTAGTTTCTTGTCCTGGTTGCTTAACTTGAGCGCGGGCTTTGTGTCGCGGCAGTTCTGACACCACCACCAATCCTCAGGTTCTTCCTTCCCCACATACGCACGTGCCGGGTAGTTGACCCACTTGTCACACTTGCCGCAGAAAAACCCATTCACATAATCATCTAGAAGAGCAAAGTTTTTGCCGGGGAGCTGACTAGGCCCCATACTCGGAGGCACACCTTTGGGATTCACTGTGCCGTCTGCGTGCCACGGTGGAATACCATAATAAAAGTTCTTGTCGTTTCCAGGCGCTCTGTGTTTATTCTCATGCGCAGGCCAATAGGCAGGCCCATTCTGCAAGCACCATTGAATGCGAGCCATGCATTCATCATCGTGCTGTTGTTTCATTTTGGCTTTAATCTGGCAAGTTTTGTCTGTTTGCATGCGATGGAACATGGCAAGTGTGGTGGAGTCCACGTATGTCAAAATATGGCCAAGCAATTCGGTCGGCAGTGTGTGCAAAGCAACAATCTGTGACTTATTGGATTCTGTGAGTTCGGTTACATCAATGTTATGCTCATTTTGAATTGGGAAACCTTCCATTGAATGTGAATGTGCTATGTCATATACTCCGTGATCAACAAGCGTGCTTATCAAGGATGTTTTTTTTTTTACTAAATTTGCCAAAAGTGCCAAATCAAAGAAAGCTGTTACCCAACACTTTCAAGCATCGTCGCACATATCGAGCTCTAACATGGAGTTGTCCCAATTCTCATAAAAGTTGAAGAGAGTGTCAGTCTCATACATGTTATCAAGTGGCTTCATATCATTCTCAAAAACATCAGACATTTTATCCTGCAACTCCTTAAAAGAAGGATAAATCTCGTTGTTTTCGTCAGACACCACGTCAGACAACGTCACAAAGGCAGGAGTCTCAGGAATTGCAGGCGATTTGGATTCTTGCAAAGCCTGTACTGCCAAATCATGTGTCTTGTCATGCAGCTGCAAAAGACGCGCGTTTTCTTGGCGCAAGGCGTCATTCTCTTGCTGGAACTTGGCGTACATCGACTGCACAGTTTGCTTGAGAAACTCCTGCGATTGATGCATTTCGTTCCTGATAATCTGCATTTCCACGTGACTCTGATTCGTGATGTCCATGCTTTTTTTCCACTGCACAAGCGCATCCTCCCACAACTGCATGCACTCGTGTAAATTTGCAGGCTTCCCGACCTGAACACTCCCCGTAATTCGAGGCATCTCACTTTGCTCAACTTCTTCTTTCTTGTGCTGGTGTTCTGTCTTAATTTCTTCCTTGCGTTCTTGCTTGGTTTCTTCCTTGCGTTGTTTCTCGCTTTCTCCCTTCACGTCTTTACCCTCGCTTCCACCACCTTCACCGTTTTCGTAGGCTGTGAGCACGGACTTCATAAGCTGCACAAATTCAGGCATTTTCTGCTCGACATGAACAAGGTGCTTCTTCTCCCCCTTCATCACATCATTCCGTAAGTTCATGCACGAGATGATACGGAACAAGTGCAAAGCAATGTCCACGGTGCGCACACAGATTGTGCGCTTCTGCAGGTTGCCCTGGCGGTGCGGCGAAAGAGTATCCTGCAAGAACTGCAAGAGCTGCTTCTTGGCATCGTTCATCTCCGCGCATTTGTTGCCAGAGGTGGCACATTCCTGCAAGTCTTTGAAGTGCGAGTCCGTCACCACGGCAAACGTCCCGCGCTTCGTATGTGCAAAATTCTTCTGCAGGTCCGGTGTTAGCAGCGTTGACCACTGCAGAAAAGGCGGAAACTGATTCGTTCGCGCAAACGTTTCCCGGAACATCGTGTTGCGCCGTTCGTTCTCATCCCGCCACAACTCCCGCACCTCGTCGTCGGTCAGGCCGCGTTCCGTTTCCATGACTTCAAACTGCACCCGCTGACGCTTCTTGGCACGCTGCTTGCTTGCGTTCTTCATCTCACCCGCGTTGCTCGCGTTCATCTCACCCGCGCTGCTCGCGTTCGTCTCACCCGCGCTGCTCGCGTTCGTCTCACCCGCGCTGCTCGCGTTTGTCTCACCCGCGCTGCACAGAGCACTCATGTTGCCGCGCACGGGAGCCTTGTCGCGCACGGAAGGAGTCTATGTCAGAGGGGTCATATTTGAAGCTTTACAAAAAATGAAAAGCACAAACCAAATCAAATTTTCAGTTAACTTATTTTTCATACATTTTTGATTACCATTAATGTTTAGCCGACCCAAACAGAACATATTTCTAATGTTTTGTATATTACTTTTGGGTTTTCAAATAAGCTTCTTATGGAGAACACAATTTTTTGTTTGGTACAAACTGCCAAAATTTGAGGTTTATTAAGTACCAGTTGTGGTACAGTTGATTTGTACCATTAATTTTGGGCGCCTTACGAAAAACACGCCCCCCCCACACACACACACACACACACACACACACACACACTACACACACACTACATAAAAACACTTGATGATGATGAGAGAGGAGTTTTTTATATAGAGGAATTTTTTAGTGGTAGTATTTATTTGTACCAGAAGTGGTAGTGTAAAAACGCACCTTTTCAAAATTATGGTAATTCAAAAATTGTGTCCTGTTTTTTTTGTACCATTTTTTTCCTGGGAGTATTACCGGAAATTCCACCAACAAGATATGGTACATAATTTATTACTAAGATGTTTTACCATAAGTTTGGTTAGAATATGTTTATCTACCACGAACCATAATCTAAATGAATAGCCATTTGGTACTACCAAACCAAAAATCAAATTTGATCAAATTTGTGCAAATGAAGTACGCGGACTCTCAAATTTGATCAAATTTGTGCAAATGAAGTACGCGGACTCTCAAATTTGATCCAATTTGTGCAAATGAAGTACACAGACTCTCAAATTTGATCAGATTCGAGCTGCGCACACAGGGTGCATGCAACATGGCGTCGAGTGAGGACGATGATGGCGCCGCGCCTGCGCTCGCGCGGCATCATGCAAATGCTGAAAGGCGCAATACTGCAGGGCGTGGGGATGTGCGTGGGGATGTGCGTGGGGATGTGCGTGGGGATGTGCGTGGGGATGTGCGTGGGGATGTGCGTGGGAACATTTGTTCTGATATTCATGCCGACATTCGTGGCGACATTCGTGCTGGTGCGCGTCATCGCGTTGGCGCGCCGAGTAAGCATTCAACTAAGCACTGGAGTAAGCACTCAAGCAAGCACCTTAGTAAGCAGCACCGCCCGCGTCCAGCAGAATCTTCCGATGACAGTGTGGAAGAAGAGGGCTTTGACGCTGCGAATGATCAGGGTGTTGAAGATTCTGCATATTCGAACATGTCTGACGCTTCTCAAGGTATGCATGAGCATGATAATTTTGATTCTGACGTGAGCGAACAAGAGTATGACAAGGAGAATTATCATGCTCAGAAGCAAGTTGTGCGTCGGAAAGAACCAAAGCTGGCACACAGTTCACGGAATTTGCAAGCTGCAAAGGGTTCAAAAGAATTGAGCAAAGGCAGCAAGCTTTCGAAGCACAATGTCAAGCATTCAACAAATGTTCTGGGCAAAAAAGCGGGTATGCGTGGCACTGCTTTGCACTCTAGAGAAAAGTCATCTATGTATCTTGATGCAGACAAAGCTAAAAAAGTAGCTCAAGCGCGCCAACCTCAAAAGGCTTATACGCACGGCGCAAAGCAAAAAAGAAAGCATCATCGTGAGGAAAATATATATGGGCAGAAAAAGGGCAATCGCGTTATTGCGCAGAAGCCGGGCTCAAAGCATAATGACATGGACGACGAGATGGACGACGATATGGACAACGACATGGACGACGACATGGACGACGACATGGACGACGACATGGACGACGACATGGACGACGATGTGCATGGACGAAATTCAAACAAGAAAAGGGGAGACGCAGCACAAGATGACGCAAATGCCACGAAGAAACGCCGTCTGGTGATTCGAGATTTGGAGTCAACTTCGTTTGTGGGCATGAACGGGCCGTCGGGGGCCATTGCCAAAACAATCAAGTATTTTCGTTCCTACCCCGACGCTATTTTCAATCGAAAGCACGCAAGCATGGCACCAAGTATGCAGACACTACGTGCAACCGAGCACATCAAGGTTTTGCCAGAGCTGTTTATGTCGCAAAGCACAGAAGCGTGGGTGAATGGTGTAGAGAATCGCATTGCGACGTGCCAGTGGGCTGCACCTTTTGGCCTCGGAAATTTGCGTGTACTTCCAGACGATATGCCGGTAATGGTTGACGGCCAGGAAAAGCCGCTGCATGTGGAGAAGGACTATGCTGGAGATGTTTTGCGCATGATGCAAGCTTCTTCCTTCAGCACAAATGTTCCCACGCATGTGTGGGGTGAAGCCTGTATGCCGAATGGGGACATAGACGCACAGTTTTTGAAGCTGTTTTTTGACGGGCCGAATGGCGGCATGGAAGGTGGCGTAAGCAACATTCTATTTCATGTATCTAACATGAACGAAGTAAACCCCGGCAGTGTGGACATCGACTTGCTCAAGTTCATGTATCTTTTTTCGCTGGCGCTGAATCGCGACAATCAGCAGCAGGACATGATGTACGGTGTGAATACACCGCGCACTGAGCTGATGATGAAACGGGGCAAAAACACGCGCGTGACTGGCATGCGGTACCAGACAGTGCACCAGGCGCAGGCTTTGCGGGAGAAAAGCCACATTGGGACATCTGACGCGCTTGATTTGCTGCTGACGCGCAAGATGTTGGCCGAGCTTCAGCAAAAGAGCAAAGCATTGGAAGAAAGTGATGATGTAGACGGAGATGATGATGAAGCAAACAATGACGAGAATATGCAGGAGAAGAATAACGAGGCATATGACATGGCATGTGACGGAGCACGTGACGAAGCACGTGACGAGCAGGAAGCGGGAAACATCGACAAAGATCAAAACAATAACGATGACCAGCACGATGACATGCATGATAACAATGAAGAGATGCATAAGAACGAGCCGAATAAGAACAGGAGCCGTGCTGCTCAGAACAAAAATGCCAGTGGTTTGCTCAAGGCAGAAGTGCACGCTGACATGCAGGGAGTAAACCAAGGTTTGCCGTTTGTGGACCTGGACTTGTATGACACTCTGCAGTTTATGGACCCGGCGTTGATTGTGCACAATACGCAGCACACCAACAACCCCGACAAAAGCGGGGAGCCACTTGACATTACAGAGGAACAGCCCGAGGTGTGTTCCATGTCTGGCTCGCCGTGCCGTATTTTGTATAGCACGCATGTCATCAATGGCGTGAGTGACAACATGCAGCCAGAGCGTCTTCTCGTGCAAGTAGTGCATATTTCAGCTCCCAATGGCGTGGAGCCGCTGGTGGCACTGATGCAGGCGTGCAAATGCTACGACGAGCTGGGCCTTACGGTGCTCAAAATTGTCAAGCACATGTGCGAAAGCTTGCACATGCGGGTGGTAGACGATTTGAAGACACTGTTTTCGAGTTGCAGTCTTGTCAATGCCGTCGATGTTTTCTGCGAGGCCAACATTCTTGAAGCCGTGTTTCAGACAGCTAAGAAGGAGCGTATTCACAACGTGCACTTTCACGGCCAGCGTCTCAACGTGGACAGCAGTAAGGAAATGGAGTCGTGGAACGCCATGCGCGCAAGTATTGTGCAGGAGCGCAAGATGTACTTTGGCAAGGTAATCAACGTGGTGGAGACGGCGCTTTCGCAAAACCGCGGCATTGACCGTGCGAGGGAGCCCGACGAGACGTTTCCGAGTGTGGTGTGGAATGGAATGCATTTTCGTTCGGTGGACAAGGCTGGCCTTGAATTGATTCTGAAAAGCAAGAAGACAGAGATGCTGCGGGACAAGTGGACTGAGTTTCAGGTGGAGCAATACGATGACGGTTTGTCCAAAGAAGCGATTGAAACATTGGTGGACACGTTTTGGGAGGAGTATGGCCCCAACAGCGCGTACGAGCAAGAGGTGAATGCCTCGTGGTCTGTGCATGCAGCCAGTGAAGGTGCCATCAAGTATTACACCAGCATTGAGCAGCGCGACAGCAACGATGTGTTGTATTGCTATGCTTTTTCGGGTCCCATCCACTGGTCGGGAAAGGGTGCTATTTTCTTTGAATTTTTCCACGAGCACATTCAGCCCATGCAGAACAAAAATGCACTGTGCATGATGGACTTGCCTGATTCTCCCTTTGTGACGAATCCTCTGGCCATGGCATACCTCACGGCGTTGCTGAAGGATGAAGACCCCTTTGTGCAATTTTGGAAGCCTGACTGCACGGAGTTGCCGACGGTATCCTATGTCCTGAACGAGTGTGTTCATGTTTCGGAGCACGTTTTGCAGCTCAAGGTGCTGTTGTCAGAGGCTCTGCACTTCCAGAAACAGGGCAACATGAGCATGCAGCGGCTGCGTGACATGCGCATTGAGGAGTTGCTGGGTTTGGGGGTAAATGTGGACAAGAACATTCGGAACTTACTGGTGGAGATGCGCAAGAGCTGCCCCCTACACAAGCTGGCCTTCCAACAACCTCTTCTCGTGGACACGTGGTACGACAAGCAGCGCAATGAGCTGCGCGTGAGTGAATTGACACACCTTAGCCACTACATGCAAGTTGTGGAGGATCTGCGCTTACAGGGGGTAAAGAACATTGGGCTGTGGACCAAACACGCGTTGTCTTGCATCAACACGCTGCAGGAGACGTCGTTGCATGGCATAGAGCCTGGCACGCATCAGGGCTCTTTTGGTGACTTTTTGGTGGACAACACCTTGGTGTATCACTTGTGGCAGCAAAGCATGAAACATTTGGAGCATGGCCTTTGCAATGTGAATGTGAATCTGAGCTTGATGATGTTGAATGGTCTCATTGCGTACTTTTGTCGGAATGACAAGGAAGCGGCAGGCTACTGCATTTTCATTGCAGATGGCGGCATGCAATATTTCCAGCGCGAGTTTGCGCGTTTTGGCATGGAAGATCATATTGTGCAGCGGAAGAGTCCAGGTGCGGGTGCAGATTTGCTCATGTTGGAGGTAACTATTCATTCTTTGTCTTACTGTCTCAATATCCCCTTTGCGTCCACGATCAAAAATTACTTTCGGACGCCAGACACGATGCCGAAAAACCTGAATGCGGTGTCCAAGTTGTCCTTGCAAGGCACGGGTGGGTCAGCGGTGTGGGTGGAGTTGGACGGCACGTTTTCCGAGCAGTCGCGCATGGAAATTGCGCACATTGGCAAGATTTCGTTCATGTCGGACATGTTCAAGACAAAGGGAAGCCAGCAAGACAAGGGCCTGACCAAAGTAATTGAGCAAGCAGTGAATGCGGCCATGCGCACGAGCGTGGGTCCACAAGACGAGGCATGGTCCACGACGCAAAACCTCGCCCGGCGCACGTACAAGCGCTTGCGCAGTGGCATTCCACTTTTTTTGATGTGCAGCAACAGCGGGGACCCTGAATTTCCGGCGTCGGCAATTACGGGTGGCCGTTTTCGAGTGTGTTCTTCTGCTGTGCAAGACGGCAATCGCGGGGTTCTCAATGTAAAAGTAAATGCGCCAGGAAACACGCAAATCCAGAATGATCCCGTGCAAATGCAAGACGAGGAGACACCCAGTATGAGCTGTAATTACACCCGTGATTGCTTCATTGAGCCGGAGGTAGAGGACGTGGTGCTGCGCAACGTGAATGCCGAAATGACGCAAAGCAACATTTTGTACTTCTCTGCGTTGTGGCTGGCCACGCAGGCCTTCCCTGCCATGCACACGGCCATGCGTCTGGATTGGATGTGGTGCTGTCGGGAGACGCTGCGGTCAGATATTATGAGCGTCGTCACCAACATCCGCACGCTCACGTCCGGGCTTCGTCGCGGAACTATCGGGGGTAACTTGAATGACAACCAGGACAACTTCAATCGTGTGATGATAGACGGACCTTTTTTGACGGTGGAGTTGTTTGGCGAACATATTTGGCAAATCTGCATGCGCGCATTCTTGATCAGGTCGCAGATCCTGCATAGCGAGAATAACTTGCAGAAGCTGTCATTGCCGCGGGTGATGAATGATTGCATCTACAGCATGCTGTACGTCCCGGTTTCTCTGCAAACGATTCTTTCGGCGCTCTACCTCAGCATGTCAACGTACTTGCTGAATCTAAACACTATGATTGCGTCGACGTTTTTTCTCTACGTCTCGCGGTGCACGGTACATTGTCCCTTGCATGTGCTGGCTCTGAATGCGCAAGAGCAGGCCCTGAACTCGAAGCAACAGCACATGCTACAATCCCTCTTTGATTACTTTGATGGTGTGTGTAATTTGGTGAGTGCCCACAAGTCATGTAAGCTCCGCAGTACACAACAAAGCCGGGTGCAGTACACATTGGACGACGTGACGACGTGGTTTTCATGGGAAGACCCTGACAAAAATGTGGCGATTGTTGAGTACGTGCGGCAGAATGCAGTCAAGGGAATAAGAGCAATGCCTACTTATTACGTGACTGCGCTAGAGCACAACTTCAAGACGGTTCCGACAAGCTTGAGATCCAAGCAGAAACAACACAACACCGGGAAACAGGGCGTACATTTGCCTTTCAACACAATCGAAGACTGTAAGCTGGGTATTTTTGTTGAAATGCTCAAGCCGTCCAGTAACAAGGACCGTTTTGACGAGTTTCAGCACAAGCCAACACTGCTGCAAAATGCAGGTATGCCGTTTCTCAACACAGACGAGTTTTGGAAGAAGTTGCATGAAGGCACAAGGTTTCCGCAGACGATGCAAATGAGCACAGATTCGCAGTATTCAAACCACATGGCAACGCAGGAAACCAACACGTTTTGGGACAATTTTGTCAGCGATGTGCGAAACCTCACGCCGTTTGTGGAGCATGTGCTGCAGTTTTTCAATTTACCTCGCGACGCCAGCCGCAAGCTCTTGTTTGACACTGTGTTCAAAAATTGTCGCAGCTCACTGACGACAACAGGTCAAATTATGTTTCCCAGCAACAGCGAAATGTGGTCCATGAGCATTCTGCAGACGCTTCAAAACCTGTACGAGCCGTTTGTAGTGGACTTGGCCCCGATTCTGGTGGAGGAGAAAAAAGCGGGCATGAAAACGTCTCGTGCGGTCGGAGTGCGTGCCACGGTTTGCGTTGACGTGCTGTGGATTCTGTTGTCCCAAGCCTTGTTCTCGGCCGAATGGTACATGGAGTCCATAACGCAACGCGTGTGCACGTTGCACTTGCGCAACATGTCGCATGCTGCCCAGTCCATGCTCACGCTCTTCCTGCATACGCAAGTGGAGATGGCTGCCATTCCAGCGCACGACTCCAACAAAATCGTGCTGCATTCGTTGCACAGCCAACAAAAAATTGGCGACGAGCTGATGTTCATTCCATTTTACGAGAAGCTGCACAAAGACTGCTGCATTTTACCCACGTCGGTGCGCATGATACGACGAAATGACAAAACTGGTTCTTCCGCTCTGACACACAGCTCGAAAGGCACGAATGTGTTTGTCAATTTGACGGCCTCGTGGAGAATTATGGCGAAACCTTTCACGTATGTCAAGTGCCAGGACGACACGTGGGTGCTGGCGTACAAGAAGCATATCAACCACAACAATCACATATGCACGCCGCTCAACAAGTATAGCCTTTTTCCTTTTGTGCCAGAGAGTGTGGCGCATATGCTGACCTTGACGCAGCACCTCAACGTATTTCTGGAGCGATTTCATGTTGAGTTTGCGCATGTCGTTGCCAAGCTTCCCCATGTTCAAAACTTCCTGCCACTGGCCTTGCAGATTGGGGGACAATCCTGGACGTCGGAGTTTATGCTGCATGTGCCTTTTATGCTCACACACAACGTGGTGCGGCACCATCGCAGCGAGTGGCCGGTGATTACGCTCGGCAAATACAACGTTATGGCCGTAATCAAACGCATTGGCACTCGTTTTGTGCTGCAGCCAGTGGCGTCCACGACGCAGCTCCTCAATCGGGAAATTCAGGAGATCTACTCCAAGAATGACATGAAGCCGTGGAATCACGTGCCCTTGCACAATGATAGTCACATTGTGTGGCATGCCAGTGAGCTCACGTTAGCGCAGTCATATGGTGTGTATATTGACGGCAATGCGCTCAGGGTGCGCAATCCGCGACAAGTGCATGACACCAATATGCAATGTGTGCCGTTGTCTCTGATGCCTATTTTCATGCATCAGGCGTTGGTGCTTGTCCGCGTGCATTTGTTGGAAGTCAAGCTCTACGACGAAGAAAAAGAGGGTTTTCGGAACATCACCAAGATTCACGTGAAGCAGCTTTTCAAGCTGCACAAACACAAGTTGTGGTCTGCGGAGAAGAGTCGCGAATGGTTAAAGGCGGAAATTGACATGCCTCAGCTGGGGCAGGAGCAGGACTTTCTGCGCGTCTTGCCCAATGCCGCGGGCGTAGCTACTTCCTTTTGGCTCATGCATTTGAAGAATGATGAAACATTTTACTTCTTTTTCAACGACCGTGCGCATCTCAAGTTTACGCTACAGGCAAACAATGGCTTGCCTTTGAGCGATGCGCAGTGGAAGTTATGGCACGACAAGCAATATTTGTTTGTGTATGAGCATATTATGGGTTCCAACAATCGCACCTACCACATAATGATGGCGGATAGTCAACAAAGCATGGCTACGAGGACATTTGTGGGCGTGTACGAATATGACGATGCAGGCTTGCAGCAAGCCAGGACGCAATATCAATATGCTTTGCGGCATTTGAAGCAGCATCAGGACAATATGAAGGTACATACTTATCAAGATGTGACGCAGCAAAAAACCTTGCTGGACTCATTGAAATCGATGGTGCGGGAGAAAGCGGAAGCGTTGAAGGGCACCAAGGCCACGCAATTGATCAAGAATAAGCTGTGGTGTGATGAGAACGTTGTTGCCTCATGGACGCTAGCACTTCCGGATCATGGCAAAGGAGAATCCAATGACAAGACAGTGCTAGCTGTTTTGACGCATCATGAGCAAAGTCCTGTCTGGCTTTTGCAAGGCTGCTACGCTCTGTCGTTTGTCTATGACAGACAGAGTTTTGCAGGTCGTATGGACTTTGTTGCGTGCACACATGGAGTACTACGCGAGGGGCAGCGTATGTACCTCACCTTTACCGAGGAACTTTACACTTCTCTTCGTAAAAGCAATCCAAGTCTCTACATCTACAACAAGGCTACATTGAACGCCATGGCTGCGGGTGAAAAGGTGCAGCTTGAGTGTTATTACACAGTGGCGCAATCAGCCCGGACGTATTATGCAAGCATGCAGGAGATGATTGTAGACGTCGTGGTGCTGGTGCACCATGAAATGCATGCCTCTGATAATGTCTACGTCTACGACGACCGTCGTGTCAATAGCAAGGAGGTCATGTCAGTTCGCATGGTGGACGAAAACGGCCAATATCAATTGGCGATGTCACCCAGCAGCAAGCATTGCTTGTCAAACTTGTATTGCAACTTGCGATACACCAAGAGCGATGCGGTGTGCATCGAGGAGTTGTGTGATATGTGATTTTACATGAGATGCAATTATTGCATATATCAAATATTTATAAATACCATAAGCACGTTGTATGCACATGAAACTATAATCGTTTTGAGCGTCATAAATCCTTCTTGCTCTTGTGACCTGGCTTTTTCAAGAAGTATTTGGGTTGTTTTGTTCCAAATGAACTGCCTTGTTTTGTTTGCGCACCTGTGTCCGATGGCGCTGTTGTTAGTGAAGTCTTTGAAAAAAAGGTTGATGAACTGACGGGATTCTGTTTTGAGTTGTAAATGCGTACAGCTTTGGTTGTGCGCACAAGCAGCAACAGCAAGACAAAGATCATGTTGCATGTGTATATGTAGTCCAGATGTAGCCAGGGAACGGTGAGAATAAGAACAAACGCCGTGCTGGGGAGGCCTAGCACATGTACAGCAATATATTTCCATGTCACACTAGATTTCCAATCCCACTTCTCGCTGTCAAGCGCTTGATATTTGAATTTATGGCCTAGAAAGTCCAGCAGCCACACGCCCAGAATTGCCAACCATGCACCAAAGGTATGCCCTTCGTCACACATAAACATGTCACAAGAAGCCTGACTTGAGGCTACATGTTCAGAGTGATAGAGGAAAAACTGGGATTGCACAAACAACACCAGAAGCACAAGAGTCCATTCCGTGCTTTTGCTGGGGTAAATAGTGCGCAAGAAGGAGTGGGTGATGATGAAAAGAATAAACAGGAACCCACATAGCACCAAACTGACCACCATGTGCAGCGTCGTTGATGCATACCCATATGGATTTGAGTAATCCGCGTTGAACAACAGAATGAAGGGGTCCATTTTGTTTATGCTGGAACTCTGTGTGTCATCTGCGTGGAAGACACGCACGAGGATACTGAAAATGCAAAATTGAACGTTGTACATGAACATGAAGACGAAAGCCACCTCTTGCATGATGCCCACATATTTCATCCAGGATGGCTTGTCTTGTCGTATGAAAACAAAAAGCATGAAGCCTACACTGGATATGCTGAAGGAAAGCAAATTGGCCAGCAAGACGCTGCTGGGTAGAATGGGGAGCGTGCCGCTGGAACCGCGCAGCAAGTAAACAAGCCCGGCGCTGAGTAAGTAGAAAATGCCCTGTTCAATTAAGACAACAGGTGCATACTCTGGGATGCGCATGCTTTGAATTCGCGCGTTGGTTGCATTGGTTTTGGAATTGTTTGTATTCGTGCTATTGTCTGGAGGAGAGGACATTTATGCATCAAGCAGAGTGCTCTTATAATAGCAAGGAGTTGCAATTGTTTATTCTTTTCCACGTGCTTTCTTCTTTTCCATGTGCTTCATTCTTTTCCTTCTTTTCCTATTGCGTGTCTGTCTTCGGGCCAGCAGGACAACTGTGTCGCGCAAGGAACAAAGGTTCCATGTCAGGACCCTTGGGCATGCTCCTGTACACAGGCCTTACAGGCCACATCTGCCATGTGTATCTTGGCGTTGGTATGCCAAAGTCCATGCCAAAAGCTGCTGCGGCTGCTGCAGTGGCTTCGCGCTCAAACGGCATCATTTCGGGAATCTGCAAGCGAAGGGAACGACCGGTTGCTCTGTTCATGCCATTCATGTTTACGTGTCATGCACGCGCGTTAGGTGTTTGAGATGTGAAATGAAAAAGAGCGGGAACTTGATATGAAGAAGGCTTGCAGTCAAAAATTAGCTTGAATCCGTGGTATTATTTTACCACTGTAAACTTTTATGCGTTGTGACCCTTGTGACCCTGCGCTTGGAGAAAGGGTCAAATAGAAGCGAAAACCCACGCAAATACGACCCAATTTACACATATTGCAGAGGTCCCGGGTACCAACCTGGCTGAATCTAGTACCAAATTTGTTGCGAGGGTTGTAAATTGAATTAAAAAAAAAGTGATACCATGGAGATTGTCTTATGCTTGTGTAGTAAAAATATATGAAATGGGGGCGGGAATGCAAAATGGGGGTGGGAATGCAAAATGGGGGTGGCGTAACAGTAAAAAAACAGAGTGAGTTTCTGCAAATTTCGCGCGCCTTGGCCCCTCTTCGGAAGTAGCACAAACTCGCACACGCTCCACGCGCGGAAGCATGTTCACGCGTTTGCCTCAATTTGACGAATGCTTTCCAGACGCGCCGGGCTTCAAGTTCACCAAGAACGACATGATTGCGGACGGGCGTACTTTCTGTTCCTGGACTCGCAATGCTGCGATGTTGCTGGGCATCTTTCCCGAGCAGCGCAGCAACATTCGCGTTCGGCAGTGGAGTTACGACTGCTGGCAAAAAGACACGTCGGAAAACGAACTTCCGTGTGTTTTTGACGCCGACAACAAACCGATTGCAGACGAGAGTGTGGTCAGCGGTGCCGTATGCTGTTACGATGTTCTTATCGCGAGTGGTTACGACGACAAGATAGCGGCAAACGAGACTGATATCAAGCAGTTGCAAGAACTTGGCATCAAGCGCGAAGACATCTTCAAGATACGCTGGACTCGCTTTAGCAACAAGCTCATGTGTGGCTTAAAGTTTGACTCCAAGGACAAGATGTATTCGCCGCTGGGAGTTTTGATCAACGCGCATTGTCCGCATGCCGCTTTCAACTACTGCCCAAAAAGACTTGCTCTGCAGCCACTTCCCAACAAATCCGCACGCAAGATGCAGATGCTTCCCATGATTAAGATCAACGACAGTGACAAGGAGAACGTGGCTCCAAGCAACATCAAGGTGGACACGACGAACTACGTCACCCGCAACGAGTTTGAAACGTACATCAAAATGCTGCCGCCATGGGTAAACAGCGTTTCCGGATGCGTGTCCGACACGACGCACAAAGTAATTTCTTTGCATGAGAACATGAAAGATGTTGTGGACGTTCTCAAGCTACAGCAAAAGCAGATTTGGACCATGCAAAACGCCATCATTGATTTGCGGACGGACCGTGATGAGGCCAGGTCGGAACTGGCGACGGTGAAGAAGGAGCAAAAGCGCTTTCATGCAGAAGTAAGCCAGGAAATGACGGAAGTAAGCCAGGAGATGACAAGCTCCGAACGCGCGTCTAAGCAACTTCGTCTTGACTTTGACAAATACGTGAGCAAGTGCACGGCACGTGACGAAGAGTTTGACAAAAAATATGAAGAGAACTGCAAGGTATGGGACGACTCCATCAACGAGCTTTACACCATGGTTGGGGAAGAGCTTGAATGATGTAGAGTTTTTTGATTCTGCTTTCAGACCTCCCAGTGAGAAGTGTAAAAAACCTGAAGCACTTGTTGTGCTATATTTGCGTGGCTTCAAAATAAATCAAATGGAGGTGACACCTCTTCAATCAATTCAAATATTTGGCCTGTGGGACCAACCACGAACCATGGCAGGGTGGGAGCACATCAAAGCTTTAAATATGTCTTGGCGTCGTTTGCGACAAGAGCTGAAATTCACGCCGCAGCAGTTGCAGAAAATACAGCCCGAGAAAAAGGAGTGGGTTCAACGGGGAGCCTTGACTCTGCATGACTTGCCTGAAATGGTGATTTTTCCTATCAACCCGTTTGTAGATTTGAGTGCTGACCTGGGAGAAGTGTGGTCCATGCGTTGGGGTGCTGACTTGCTGGCGGACATGGGTGTGACATACGAGCAGATGGTACGGCGAGGCTTAAATCCCCGCTTCATGCAGCATCTCAATTATTCGGTGGGGGGGTGGTTTTTGCTCAAATTTGAGGCCAAACACTTGGACGAAAGTTGGACAGACGAGGCGTGCAAAGCCGTCTTTGGTGCGTGTAAATTGGAAATGAAAAGTATTTTAAGGAACTTTTCTGAAGTGGAGAGTGTGGAAGGAAAGCATTAGTTTTTGATGTTCTGTTTTATTTGCTTGAATTCTGCTTTATTCTTCTGTTACGTTTTAGAGATCTATAAAAGCCAGAGTATGTAACACTAAAATGCTAGCCAATTTAGTGGCAGCCTCGGTATTTGGCAACTCCAATTTGCGCAAATACTCCTCTGAGAATCACTGTGAGTACGTGGAAATGACGGTGAACCCCAGCACATTTGAGGCGCACGCCTCGCGCATGTATGTGATAGACGACTCCTTGCATGAACACGCGTGGATTGCAGACGCATCGGATGCCGCTGAGCAAGGTTCTGGTGTTTCTATGTATCATAGCACAAAAAATAGTATGCATAATACCACGCACAAAAGCAGGCAAGCCCAGCACACGCACCCGCCGTCCATGGCCCGACTTTTTGGGGTCAGTGGCTTTGGATTTGCACCGCCGCACCCGGCACAGTTTATGCATCCCCCCAGCTCCACGTTGACATGCAATACATCACATACAGCGGATAATGCACATTGCAGCCCCATCATCCCTATTATTCCCCAAACACAGGTTCCAAGTGAGGGGGATGAAGAGCACGATTGCATGCTGGCGCCGGGGCATGTTGTTTAAAGAGCTTTACATTTATTTAAGAAATTATGTGCTATATTATATGTATGGCTGAACAAAAGTTAGATCAACAGCTCAAAGAGTTTCGTGAAAAGTTGATAAAATCAGAAAGAGGGTCGCATACACGGTTAGGTGGATATCACAGAGCATCGTACTCTATAAGCATAGACGAGATGATAGAAGAATTAAAAGCGCTGAACTTTGACAAAAATTCAAAAAAAATTTCCACACGTTGTCCCATGTTTGTGACACGAAAAAGAGATGGTTTTTTTGCTTGCTTACAAATGACTCAGAATGGTTATACAGTTTTTAAAAAAGAAAACAAAGAGTTAAAAGAATGGCAATCTGATTTTTTTCCGGATGAATTCAAAAGAGTGTTGGGTGAAGCATGTAAGACATATAATACACAATGTGAAGCTGGCAACAAAATCAAACATATTTTTTTTGAAATATTATGGAAACAATGGCATCCAGAAAAGTTGCCACCAAGTGATTTGAAGAAGGACCAAATTTACAAGTGGCATGATGTAGATGACAATCGATTATATGCTTTCACAAAATTGCTTGATTTGAAGAAAACAAGTGAAGGAAAAAAAATCTTGGCAGATAGGTTCAAGAGACCTCAACACTTGATTGGTAAATCTGAACATTTGTATATTGAGATTTTTGAAGTGGACATTTGCAATGACCAAAAAAACTTGCAAGAGAGAATTGAAGTTGCGAAAACATGTTTTCAACGCCTTGTCAAAACGTGGGCAATTGATTTTGCACGCCCAGTACAAATTTTTACTATTGCGCGAATGTGCCAGTACGTGCAAGGTTCTTTTCAGGATAATTGTGAAGGAACTATATTAACTATTGATTCAATTTTTGATGTGCATGATGAGATTAGTGACAGCCAGGAAGTCCAAGAATATAATACACCAAAAAGCTGCAAAAATGCTTTCAGACAAAAGATCAAATTTCAGTGTGATTTGAAAGCAACCGTAAAGGCAAAGTGTGCTGCAATTCAAAGTGAGAGCAGTAAAGATAAAATCATTCAAAACACAATAGTTATACAACTGCCAATTTGTCAAGATATCGCAGGTTGCACCGTATATCCACATTATTTTGGGTCGTTTCGATATTTTCAAAATGAACAAGCGGAAGATTTTGAGAAAACTTTGATTAATTGCAACAATAATGCAATATTAGAGATTGATAAAATTTCACAACTCTTCAAACACTATAAAC
>Ga0181573_10001639_pt1 | contig 21661 bp, 16 predicted proteins | sample 101ome_25_FD_148643 | JGI IMG/M metagenome (GOLD analysis project Ga0181573, IMG submission 148643) | Coastal salt marsh microbial communities from the Groves Creek Marsh, Skidaway Island, Georgia - 101409BT metaG (spades assembly) | ecosystem: Environmental > Aquatic > Marine > Intertidal zone... | reverse complement strand
GTTGGAGCGTTGGTTGGAAGTCTCGGTGACGGGCGACTTATCCGAGTGAAGGTGCAGCTGCGAAGTTCATTTTGCGTGCTGCTTCCCACATTACGATGCCGCCGCAAACGCTAACGTTCAAACTTTGCTTCACGCCAAACTGCGGGATTTCGATGGTGGCGTCAGCCGCTTCGGTTGTCTGTGCTTCGACACCTCTCACCTCGTTACCGAACACAAAGGCCCACTTTTCGCCTGGAAGGGGTTGCCAATCTTTCAAGGATGAACTCGTTTGCGTTTGTTCGATGGCGGCGACTTTGAACCCCGCTTCACGGAGTGCGAGGATGGCACCTGCCGTATCGGGAAAAGCACGCCAATCCACATGCTCGGAAGCGCCGAGTGCACTCTTTAAGATGTCGCGATGCGGCGGGTGGGCCGTGTAACCACACAGGTCGATCCCATCGATGCGTAGGGCGTCGCCTGTTCGAAAAAACGCGCCGACGTTCAAGCCTGATCGAATGTTTTCCAACACGACGCGAACAGGCAGTTTTGGGGCTTGGCGAAATTCATCGGGAGTCAAGCGGTTGTCGGATGGGTTCATGCGGTGGTGTTTCGTTGGTCCAACAATTCCTTGAGCGCGAAATATTCATCTCGCAACCGTGCAGCCTCCATGAAATCCAAACTTTTTGCTGCTTCTTCCATGCGCTTTTTGGTGTCTTCGGTCGACTTCTTCAAAGCTTCATCGCTCATGGTCGCCCAAACGGGATCTGCAGGTGCAGGGGCCGGTTCTGCCACCATGTGGCGCGGTCGATCGTCTATTTGCCCACTCTGCTCGAAAATCGTTTTCCTCTGTTTGCGGATTTGCTGAGGGGTGATGCCGTGTTCAGCATTGAACGCCTCTTGTTTTTCGCGGCGACGAGCGGTTTCGTCAATGGTTCGCGCCATGGATTCGGTGATCTTGTCCGCGTACATGATGACGCGGCCGTTTACGTTCCGCGCCGCCCGTCCTGCCGTTTGGGTGAGGGATCGATCGGAACGAAGGAAACCCTCTTTGTCCGCGTCCATGATGGCCACCAATGAAACTTCCGGAATGTCCAGGCCTTCCCGAAGCAAATTGACCCCCACCAACACGTCGAACACCCCATCGCGCAATTCCCGAATGATCTCCACGCGATCCAATGTTTTCACGTCCGAGTGGATGTAGCGCGCGGGAATGCTCAGGCGGTCGAGGTACTTGGTGAGTTCCTCGGCCATGCGTTTGGTTAAGGTCGTCACGAGTACACGATCCCCTTGTTCAATGGTCTTTCGAATTTCACCGATGAGGTCATCCACTTGGTGGGTGCAAGGGCGCACATCAATGGGCGGATCCAAAAGCCCAGTTGGACGGATGACCTGCTCCACGATGATGCCCTCTGATTGTTCCAATTCATAATCCGCAGGAGTCGCGGATACGTAGATGACTTGATTGGTGATGCTGTTGAATTCGTCCGCCTTCAACGGCCGATTGTCCAGCGCTGAAGGAAGTCGAAAACCGTATTCCACGAGGGAAGTTTTTCGCGAGCGGTCCCCTCCGAACATGGCGCCAATTTGCGGAACCGTGACGTGGCTTTCATCCACCACCAGCAAAAAGTCATCTGCGAAATAATCGAGCAGGCAGAAGGGACGCTCACCTGGCTGCCGACGGTCAAAATACCGACTGTAATTTTCGATGCCGTTGCAAAAGCCAATTTCCTTAATCATTTCCAAATCGTAGAGCGTCCGCTCTTCGAGTCGCTTCGCCTCCAAGTATTTGGCTTGCTCGGCAAAAAAGGTTTTTTGCTTCTCGAGATCTTGCTGAATTTCCCATACGGCTTGGTCAGTGGTGGATTTGCTCGCGACAAACAAATTAGCTGGGTAAATCACAATGTCATCGAAGCTCAAAATGCGGGTTCCATGTTCAGGGTCAATGGTTTCCAACGCCTCAATTTCATCTCCCCAAAAGTGGACGCGCAGGGCATAATCTGCATACGCCAAGAACACGTCTACCGTATCGCCTTGGACCCGAAATGTCCCGCGTTTGAATTCAGCGCGTGTCCGGCTGTACAGACCGCTGACCAACGTGTGTAGAAATGCATTGCGTCCCCACTTTTGGCCGACTTTCAATGGAATCACACTTTTGTGAAATTCCACCGGATTGCCAATACCGTATATGCAGCTGATGGAAGCCACAACAATGACATCGCGCCGCCCGCTCAACAAGGCCGACGTCGTACTCAATCGAAGCTTTTCAATCTCTTCATTGATGGCGAGGTCCTTTTCGATGTAGGTGTTCGTGGTGGGGATATACGCTTCTGGTTGGTAATAGTCGTAATAGCTGACGAAATACTCAACGAGGTTGTTCGGAAAGAATTCCTTGAACTCACTGTATAACTGGGCGGCGAGGGTCTTGTTGTGACTTAGGACGAGGGTGGGGCGTTGTGTCTGAGCCACCACATTGGCTACGGTGAATGTCTTGCCAGAGCCCGTCACACCCAATAGCGTTTGATGCTGCGTGCCGTTGAGCACGCCTTCCACCAATTGCTCAATCGCCGCAGGCTGGTCACCGGCCGGTTGGTATTCGCTGCAGAGTTCGAATTTCATCGTTTGGTAAAGGTAGAGTGCGCAACAAAAAAGCCAGGCGATGGGCCTGGCTTTTCAATATGGGTCTTCGTGGTTTAATCTGCGACCACCTCAAATTTCACGGTAGCACTTACTTCTTTGTGCAACTTAACAGTTGCCTCGTAAGAACCCAGCTCTTTGATGCTGTCTTCCGAGATTTGAATGGTCTTTCGGTCGATTTCGTGCCCAGCTGCGGCAATGGCCTCAGCAATTTGAATGGAGTTGACCGATCCGAAAATCTTGCCGCTTTCGCCGGCTTTGGCGCCGATCTTGAGAGACAATCCTTCGAGCTTCGATGCCATTGCCCGCGCTTCTTCTACAGCTTTCGCTGCTTTATGCGCTTGCTGCTTGATGACTTCAGCCACCACCTTTTTCGCAGAAGGCGTAGCCGCGACGGCCATGCCTTGTGGGATGAGGTAGTTGCGTGCATATCCGCTCTTTACAGTCACGATATCGTGCGTGCTGCCGAGGCGATCAACGTCTTGTTTGAGAATGATTTCCATGATCGTCGGGATTAACGGAGGTTATCAGCTACGTAAGGCATCAATGCCAAGTGGCGGGCTTTCTTGACCGCTTGAGCAACTTTACGCTGGTACTTCAAAGAAGTTCCAGTGAGGCGACGAGGCAACAATTTGCCTTGTTCGTTGCAAAGCATCAACAAAAAGTCAGCATCCTTGTAATCGATGTACTTGATGCCTTTTTTCTTGAAGCGACAGTATTTCTCTGTCTGGGTGTCGATACTGATTGGATTCAGGTAACGTACGTTCTTGTCAGCCATGAGTGTGTCGTATTAAGAATTAGGCCTCTTCGGTGGTTTCAGGAGTAGCAGCGGGTGCCTCCTTTGATTTGTTCCTGCGCGACTCAGCGTAGGCAACGTGGAATTTGTCCATCCGCGTCGTGAGGAATCGGATGATGCGTTCGTCCCGACGGAATTCAGTTTCGAAGGGCAGGATTGCAGAAGGATCGGCTTCAAACTCTACCAGCTGATAAAAGCCAGTGCTTTTCTTCTGGATGGGATAAGCCAATTTCCGCAAGCCCCAAGACTCTTCATGCACAATGATGCCATTGTGTTCTTTGAGGAAAGCCTTGTACTTCTCTACTGTTTCCGCTACCTGGTCTGCAGATAGCACGGGAGTCATAATGAAAACAGTTTCGTAACGGTTCATGTAGAACTAGGTTTGATTAATGGGGGGCAAAAGTACATCGACTCCCGCTAAAAACCAAGCGATTCGCCGTGGGAAACGTGTTCATAAAGCGTTTGGTGTTCCGTTCGAATCCGCACGATATTCGCATGACCAATGGAAAGCACTGCTCAAACCAGCTACACCGTCTCTGCGCGCAAGTACCGTCCCCAGCATTGGGATGCGGTTGTGGGGCAGGATGGGATCACGCGGACATTGAAGCAAGCCATTGATCAAGAGCAGGTTGCTCAAGCGTATCTGTTCTGTGGTCCGAGGGGTGTCGGGAAGACGACATCGGCACGGATTTTTGCCCGGGCCATCAACGGATTCGAAGTTTCTGACACGTCTGATTATGCGTTCAACGTATTTGAGCTTGACGCCGCCTCCAACAACAAGGTTGAAGACATCCGTTCCATTGTCGACCAAGTGCGCATCCCGCCACAGCAAGGTAAATACAAGGTGTACATCATTGACGAGGTGCACATGCTGTCTCAAGCGGCCTTCAATGCATTTTTGAAGACCCTGGAAGAACCGCCACCGCATGCGGTATTTATTTTGGCGACCACGGAAAAGCACAAGATCCTTCCGACCATTTTGTCTCGTTGTCAGATTTTCGATTTTCATCGGATCACGGTTCCGGACATGGTGACTCATTTGCAAGGAATCTGTGAAAAGGAAGGGATTCAAGCGGATGAATCGGCGTTGCACGTTGTGGCTGTGAAAGCGGATGGGGCACTCCGCGATGCATTGAGCATTTTCGATCAATTGGTCGCATTCGCTGGCAAGGAATTGGATTATGCCACGGTCGCGGAACACTTGCACGTGCTGGATCAGCAAACGTATTTCGACGTGGTGGATGCCGTTCGGGAAGGGGAGGTTGCACAAGCCTTGCTCATTCTTGATGGCATCATTGCACGGGGATTTGATCCACATCATTTCATCACAGGACTCGGAGCACACCTGCGCAATTTGATGGTGAGTAAGGATGCCACCACCATTCAATTGATGGAAGTCACCGATGACGTGAAGGCTCAGTTCGCGAAGCAATCAGCATCGGTCGATTTGCGTTTCTTGGTGGGCGCCTTGGATCTGGTAAACCAAGCCGATGTCCAATACAAATCCAGCAATCATCAACGGCTGCTTGTGGAATTGACGTTGATGCAAATCGCTTCGATGAACGAGGCCGAAAAAAAAAAGCCTGAGCTAATCGGGATTGTTCGCGACGCTTGGTCTGCCGAAGTACGTGAGCCAGAGGTCCCTAAATCGAAAGCCGAATCTCGACCTACGAGTCCTCCTGTTGGACCTCCCAAATCGGAAAAAACCGAGGAAACCACAACGGATTCCGAAGCAAAAAGGCTTACCGAAGTGGAGGTGATGGAAGCGCCCGTGCCTCTTGAGAAGTCCGCGACTCCGGAGAAGCCCGCCCGCCGTGGAAGGGTTAAGCTGGCTGCCCCAGAGAGCTTGCTCGATGGTTTGGTGTCAGAGGCAGAAACAAAACCTGAACCACTGGTGCGCTCAAAACGGGTGACCAAAGAGAATTTGGAATCGGCTTGGGCGGCATTTTTGGAGACGACCCAAGCCAATGATCAGTTGAATTTTTACACGACTTTGAGGGCTTCTGCCGTGAGAGTTGAAGGAAGTCAGTTGGTTGTCACTGTTTTGAATAAACTCCAAGAGTCGCAGATTCGGGAAGCACAATTAACCATGATGAAGTTTTTGGCCGATGCGCTCCAGAATGACGAATTGAAATTGGAAATTCAGTTCAAACCGCTTGACGATAGCGCTTCGGCATCGACAGAATTCATGAACGACCGCGAACGCTACGATGCCATGGTTTCGAAGAATCCGAATTTGGACGAATTGCGGAAGCGGTTGGACCTGGATTTATTGGGGTAGTCTTGGCGAATGAGGGTCGTTTGTACCGCAGTTTGAGATGCCCGTACCGAAAAAACGCAAAAAAAGCCCGCTTCGACTTGAACGGACGCTCGCTTTAGTTGTTAGGTTGGCATGAATGGGTATACCTCTTTTTTCAGCTTGGCATTGACCATGCTGCTTTTCACCGCCGCAGTGGCCCAAGGTGATGGCATCATCCGGGGACGGGTCAACGATGTGCAAACCAACGAAGCCATCCCGTTTGCGACTGTCATTTTGCAGGGTTCGAGCGTCGGAACCACTACAGATTTCGAAGGAAACTTTGAGTTAACCGGTGTGGCACCAGGATTGAGGAACATCCAAATCAGCTTTGTGGGATACGAGCCCAAAACGGTTTTTGAAATTGAAGTCACACCAGCACGACCGGCCGTCGTCAATGTGAGTTTGAAGCCTTCCGCCATCGAAATTGAAGAAGCAGAAGTGGTGGGGACTCGCCGGCCTAATGTTGCAGAAGCGCCGCTGAGTGTGCGCAGCTTGGGAACCAATGAAATCAAGCGAAATCCTGGTGGAGGCCGTGACATCAGCCGCGCGATTCGAACCCTGCCGGGTGTGGCGGCCATTCCCAGTTTCCGCAATGACATCGTGATCCGCGGCGGCGCCCCCAACGAAAACCGTTTCTACATCGACGGAATCGAAATCCCGAACATCAACCATTTCGCAACCCAAGGAGCAAGCGGCGGACCGGTGGGCATGATCAACGTCGACCTGGTAGAGAACGTGGATTTCTATGCGGGAGCCTTTCCCGCCGCGCGCGGCAACGCACTGAGCTCCGTCATGGAATTCAGTTTCAAAGAAGCTAGAACGGATGAGTGGACGGCGAATATGGTGGTGGGTACGAGCGACTTGGGGTTGACGCTGGAAGGGCCGACCGGCGAAAACTCCTCGTTGATTTTCAGCATGCGACGGAGCTATTTGCAATTTGTCTTTCAGGCGTTGGGTTTGCCCTTTTTGCCCATCTACAATGATTATCAATTCAAGTGGACCGCACGTCCCGACGACAAAAACGCGATCACGGTCATCGGGTTAGGGGCGTATGATGATTTCGAATTGAATTTGGAAATCGCAGATGATACGGCCGCGACCAACTACCTCGACCAGGTGGCCATTTTGGGAGCATTGGATGTCCAAAAACAATGGAATTACACGCAAGGTGTCAAGTGGGACCGGTACTGCGATAACGGCAAATGGACGTGGGTGGCCAGCCGGAACATGCTCAATAACCGGGCGTACAAACACATCGATAACGACGAAAGTGCAGATTTGCTGCGTGACTACCTGTCGCAGGAGATCGAAAATAAGTTCCGTGTGGAACGCAAGTTGTTCTCGGATGCAGGATGGGAAGGCACGTTTGGCGGAGGTTACGAATACGTCAAATACAACAACGCCACGTCAGAGCGTCGATTCAATCCGGCGGATGGTCAGCTCACACCGGTGGCTTTTGAAACGGACATCAAAGCCCATAAATACGGCGCCTTTGCGACCGCGAACCGGAAACTGTTTGACGAGCGATTGACGCTGGCCGCGGGAATGCGACTGGACGGTTCGACGTTAGCTGAAGGCCTGCAGAACCCGCTTGAACAATTTTCGCCACGCTTCTCCTTATCGTACGGATTTGCACCGGGTTGGACACTCAATGCCAACACCGGGCGTTACTTCCAATTACCAGCCTACACCATTTTAGGATTCGAAGAGGAGGGGGTGCGCGTCAATGCGAATGGTGCAACGCGCTACCTGGCCAACTCGCAGTTGGTTGCGGGGGTGCGTTGGGAAGGAGGCAAGCGCAATTTGGTGGCCTCCGTCGAAGGGTTTTGGAAAGGATATGATGGAGCCCCAGTCAGTACGCTTCAAGGCGTGCCTTTGGCCAATCTGGGTGCGGACTTCGGCGTGGTGGGCAACGAGCGGGTGACCTTCGATGGTGTAGGCCGTTCGTACGGGTCGGAACTCTTGTTGCAGCAACGGTTGTACAATGGGTTTTACGGCTTGCTCGCATACACATTCGTCCGCAGTGAGTTCCAAACCACCGATAGCGATTTCACGCCATCAAGCTGGGATAACCGCCACATCCTCAGCGTGACCGGAGGTAAAAAATTCGAGGGTGGCTGGGAAATTGGTTCTCGGCTTTTGTTCAGCGGAGGATTGCCATACACACCAGTCGATCTCGGTTCATTGAGCGTGGAATCGTGGGATTTCTATGGCCGGCCTTTGCTCGACTACAGCTTGCTGAATACCGAGCGCAACAAAGCCTTTCATCAACTGGACATCCGGATTGACAAGAAATGGTTCTTTGAGAATTGGTCGTTGGATGTCTTCGTGGAAGTCCAAAATGCGACCGGGGCAGCCGTACCGCAGCCGACCTTCATCGATGTGGTTCGCAATCCGCTCAACGGTCAGCCGATTCCGTCCGTAACCCAACCCGGCTTTTACGATGCGCGTGAATTGGACCCCAGCACTGGAGCTGTCTTGCCGGCCTTGGGTTTGATTATCGAACTTTGATGCATGCAGATTCACCACTGGGACGAGGGCCAGAGTTGGTCGTGTTTGCCTCACGCCGTCGTCGGCTTTGTTGGAACTTTCGTGCTTCATGCGCAAGGGTACACGGCTTGGTCTTTTCTTCCATTGGGGATAGGTATTGCTTTTCTTATGTGCCGGAGCGGCTGCAGTTGGGACGAGCAACGGCGGGAGTTTAGAACCTTTACGGGTTGGAATTGGGCGAATCGAAATTGGAATTGGGGCAAGCGCGAGGTGCTCCCGCTCACCGCGGAACTGCGGCTGCACCGTACGAAAGAGACCATGATGAATCGACGCGGTGCACCCAATGCCGTCAAAATTGACTCATGGGAATTGCAGTGGCGAGAACCCCAGGGAACGTGGGCCGCGCTCCACGACTTTACAGATCGCCACCTCGCGCAAGAAGTGCTTGACGTGTTGTCCTCGAACAAAGGTTAACTTCGTAGCATGCGGGTGGATAAGTATCTGTGGTGCATTCGTGCGTTCAAGACGCGTTCTCAAGCAACGGCGCATTGCCGCGAGGGAAAAGTGTTCGTTGCCGACAAGCTCGTCAAGCCATCACATGAATTGAAGGGGGCTGAATCCATTCGGGTGCGAAAAGGAGCGGTATACTTCACATGGGAGGTGTTGGACTTTCCGCGGTCGCGCATGGCCGCTGCAAAAGTGCCTGAATTTGCCCGCGATATCACGCCTGAGTCCGAAAAGCGAAAGCTCGAGGAAATCCGAGAGGCCCAACGCGACCTCATCCGCCCAGTCGGCCGCCCGACAAAGCGAGACAGAAGGGATTGGGAAAAGTACTTTGAGTGAATGCAAAAACCTCGTATGCCATGGATCATTTGTTCTCAGCTCGCTCCATCACCGCCAGAGAAACGCAGCCATTGCGTCATGTGATTTTGTGGCCTCATAAATCGGCTCCCGAGGAATGCACCATTGACGTAGACCAGGCCGACCATGCCCACCACGTCGGGGCTTTCGACGCAACCGGTCGTCATGTGGGTGTGTGCTCACTATTCGAACAACGTTCCGAACGTTTTCCAGATGCCATTTCTCCAAAGGACCCGGTCTACAGGCTTCGCGTCATGGGAACGCTGCCAGAAGTGCGCGGAAAAGGTGCAGGTGCAGCGATTGTCGAATACGCGTGCAACTGGGCCCGAGAGAAGGGCGCGCTCTGGCTTTGGTGTGATGCTCGGGAAGTGGCTTTCCCGTTTTATCAGCGCGTGGGTTTTGAGTTTTGTTCGGATGGATATGAAATCGATCCCATTGGTCCTCACCGAATGATGCGGCGGAAACTTTAAATTTGCCGCTCCATTTCTTCCAATTCCGAAGATTATGCCAAACATTTCAAACAAGGGCAAGCGCATGCCCGACAGCCCCATTCGTAAACTGGCTCCGTTTGCAAATGCAGCGAAAGCACGAGGAACTCACGTGATTCACCTCAACATTGGGCAGCCGGATATTGCGACACCTGAGGCCGCCATGACAGCGGTTCGTAACACTGACCGTACGGTGTTGGAGTACAGCCCGAGTGAGGGATTTGCGAGCTATCGTGAAGGGCTAGCGTCGTACTACCAAGGTGTTGGCGTTCCCGTGAGCGCTGATGAGATTTTGGTGACGACTGGGGGGTCGGAAGCGTTGGTGTTTGCGTTTATGTCTTGCCTGGATCCCGGGGATGAGGTCATCATCCCAGAACCGTTTTACGCGAATTACAACGGCTTCGCCGAGTTGGCGGGGATTCGAATTGTTCCGGTCACGGCTCGGATCGAAAGTGGCTTTGCCTTGCCTCCTATGGCCGATTTTGAAGCGGCCATTACACCGCGGACGAAAGGAATATTAATCTGCAATCCGGGTAACCCAACAGGCACGAAATACGCCAACGCATCCCTTGAAGCGCTGGCCCAGCTGGTGAAGACCAACGACTTGTTTTTGTTCTCGGATGAAGTGTATCGAGAGTTTACTTACGACGGGGAGTTGGCCAAAAGTGTGCTCACCTTGGAAGGTCTCGAGAGCCATGCCGTGGTGGTGGACAGCGTTTCAAAACGCTACAGCATGTGCGGCGCTCGAATTGGGGCGATGGTGACCAAGAACGCGGAAGTGCGGAAGGCGGCGATGAAATTCGCGATGGCGCGACTCAGTCCGCCGACCTTGGCCCAAATCGCGGCCGAGGCTGCTCTGAAAACGCCAGAAGATTATTTCCAATCCGTTCGGAAAGAATACAAATCTCGGCGTGATGCCCTCGTCAATGGATTGTCTTCCATTGACGGCGTTACCTGCCCGTCACCGGGCGGTGCCTTTTACGCAGTGGCTTCCTTGCCCATCGACGATGCCGATCGGTTTTGTCAATGGATGCTTGAAGAATTTGAGCACGAAGGCGCCACCGTGATGATGGCACCGAACACAGGCTTCTATGCCACCAAGGGGTTGGGCAAAACGGAAGTCCGATTGGCCTATGTCTTGGACATTTCCGAAATCAATCGTGCGGTGCAGTGCGTGGAAGCGGGACTGAAAGCTTACCCGAAGGCGGATTAGCGGATGCCTTTGACGATGTAATCGAACACCGGGTGATTCATCTCGGTGCTGGGTTGGGTGCACGGAATGGGCAAATAAGTCGAAGCGTTGAGGATACCACGGTGCATCATTTCTTGCAGGGTGTCGTAGAATTCGATGCTGCATTTTCCAATGAGTAGCGGTCGCAAATCTTCCCCTTTTCGATACAATTCGAACACCTCGCGAAGGCCTTGCAGGTAGAGGTAATCTTTCGTCAATCCACCTCCGCGGTACACCCGTGTGGTGAGGTTGAACGCGTCGTTGACCTCCATGCCCCGATCCTTCGTTAAGTGCCGATAGGTTTCTACGAAATCAGCTCCACGCACCATGCGATCTGCGGCGACCACTCGCAGCGCGAGTTCGCGCAATCGCCGCAAGGTGGTATTCCCGCTGAGGTATTCCACCAATACCGCCAGCCCTTCTTGTGTGCGTGTGCTCACGTGCACCGGTGGTGATCGCCACACGGTGTCCACGGATTACACATTTATGGATCATTCGCAATGTGCTGTCGCTTTCGGGAGTGATTTTCTCCCAAGGGTGCATGATGAAGCAAATGTTCATGGTCAAAATTTTGGGAAAGGCGCTTGCTCACTTTGGAAAATTGCGCGCGCAAAAATAGCGAGATGTACACGCTTTCAATGGTTTGTGATTGCTTTTTTCTGTTTCAAAGCCTAACACGGAGTGAATTGAATCCATTGTGTAACTTTCAGGGCTGACAAACCGTGTAACTTGATTCTTCATGCGCTCCCTGATTTTATTGACCTTCGCCTCGCTTTTGACATGTCAACTTTTTGCTCAAAATCCGGATACGACTTGGGTTCAAACGTATACTTGGGAAGCGCAAAACAATCCGCAAACGGCATATGACAGCCCGGGGCGCCGCTGGTTCGATTTTCCATCCAGCACCAATGACTCTACGTATCAAAAAGTGCTTATGTATTACACGCTTAAGTGCTTTGAAGACGGCACAGCGGGCAATTTGGGCTATGCTTGCGGAGAGTGGGATTACCTGACTTACACCTATTTATTCGATCACACTGGGATGTTGGATAGCAATTTGTTGACCCATCCGCATTGGTTGATTGATGACTTGAATTTTGTGTCGGACACCTTGATTATGGAGCCGGATGCCTTGCCTGTAGATACGGTGCGTTGGACCTATCCTACGTTCGCACTAACGGACGCAACTGCGTGGGAGGGGCAGGCTCCGACCGACACCATTGCTACAAACGAATTGGAATGGCTGTCTGGCTCACGCCGTGGACGGATGCAATGGGTCTTGACCTCAGATGAATTGGCGAGCAATGGCTGGGAAGGTGCTGCTGTTCATGGATTTGATTGGCCCGGTTTGGCGGATGGTGGGTTGGCCGCCGATGCAGCTCAGTGGTCGTTTTATTGGGTGGAAGCCGACAGCTTGATCGGGTTCCATGAAGGTGCGCCTGTTGCAGAGTGTGCGGTTGCCGATCCTTCTGTTTCTGGGCGATTTGTAATGGACGCTCCTTTGGAATGGGATGGCATGAGTCATTTGGTGGTGGAATGCCGATTGGCAGTGGATGAAACTTCGGATTGGCAAGCGGATTGGCTGGGGCAAGCGGTTCCAGGCCAAACTTGGCAAGCGGGCACTGCCGGTGAATACGTTCATTTTGACGGAAATGACCGGATGGAGGTGGCTGTGAGCCAGTTGGATTCAATCGACACCGCTGTCACAGTTGAATTTTGGCAACGCGGAACCCCTGAATTCCAGCCTGAAAACAACTCCATTTGCGAAGGCATGAATGCGAACAACCAGCGCGAAATCAACATCCACTTGCCTTGGTCGAATGGCAGGATTTACTGGGATGCAGGGTTTGATGGTGGGTACGATCGCATTGATCAGGCGGCCAATGCTGGGCAATATGAAGGAAATTGGAACCACTGGGCATTCGCTAAAGATGCCTCGACCGGCGTAATGTCGATTTACTTCAATGGAAATTTGTGGCACAGTGGAAACGACAAAGACAACCTCTTTGGCGACATGGTGCGCTTCCACATCGGTTGCAATGGAAATGGCGGAAACGACTACCGTGGCGATGTGGATGAGTTTCGCATTTGGTCGGAGGCATTGAGTCCGGAAACCATCGCGACCCATTTCAATCGTCCGGTGGATGCGACCCATCCCAACGCCGCCAACTTGTTGTTGGATATTTCCATGGACCACAACGAAGCCATCGGAGCCATCAGTGAAGACGGCGCCTGGCATTCGCACGGTAATGCGGGGGCGAAGAAACATTCCGCTGCTGATGCATTTTGGATCCCCGGGGAAATGCCGGGAGCGTTCCGACCGAATCTGACTTGGCTTTCAGGCACGTGGAGTGCTGGGCCTTCCGTAAGTGTCGACCACATTGAACCCATACCGGCAACGAGCGTTTCTGAATGGGCCGTTGATGGCAATGGCGTGGCATGGGAAAGCTTATCATATGGTTGGCCCGCAGAGACAGAAACCGTTACTCGTACAGGGGGTGGAGACGTATTGGCCTCTTACCCGATTTCTGGAGAATCGGTCGTATTTCAAAACGATACCCTGCAATATTATTCGCCGGCATTTGAAGTGGTGGATCGGTATGAGCTCGCTCGATACATCACGCCGTATGGCATCGGGCTGACGCTCGGCGACGATGGTTGGACTTGGGTTTTTGATGTCTCGGATTATGTGCACTTGCTGCGCGATAGTGTGGAGTTGCAGGCGGGCAATTGGCAAGAATTGTTGGACATGAAATTTGCCTTCATTGCCGGAACTCCGCCGCGCGACGTGAAGCGGATGGATGCGTTCTGGAAAGGGCAATACAATTTGGCCACGTTCGATGGAAATGTGGTGGACCACGCGTTTACGCCCGAGCCCGGTGAGGAGATGTTTCGATTGAAGACGCGTGCCAGTGGACATGGATTTGGGTCGGGGAACAATTGTGCCGAATTCTGCTACAACACGCATTCGGTTAAGGTCAATGGGGAGACGCAATGGAGTTGGGAAATCATGCGTGAGTGTGCGGACAATGCTTTGTACCCGCAGGGTGGTACGTGGATTTATGACCGTGCGGGTTGGTGTCCTGGAGCCGTGGTGGACACCAAGGATTTCGAATTGACACCGCTCGTCGAGGATCAAGAATCCTTCACGGTGGATTACGACATCACCTACGACCCGGACGGCAATTACCGATTCGAAGGGCAAATTGTCGCTTACGGCGCGCCCAACATGGATTACGATGTCGAGATTTCTCAAATCATCGCCCCGTCCGATGACAAGCTGGAATCGCGTTGGAATCCGATATGTGAGTCACCGCAAGTCCGCATCCGCAATAACGGCTCGACTCCACTGACGTCGTGTGTGTTCACGTACAGCGTTACGGACGGGTCCGAAGTCACTTACGAATGGACCGGCGAACTCGCTTTTCTCGAAGAAGCAGTTGTCGACCTACCCTATGACGACCCCGCACTTTGGGAAGGAGACGACGAGTTACCGGTGACATTTCAGGTTCATGTGGACATGCCGAATGGGATGATGGATGAAGAACCACGCAACAACACAGGGGCCTCGCATTTTCACCGTGTGCCCACTTGGTCGTACCCTGATTTGGACGACAACCGCGTGATTGTCTGGACAAAAACCAATTCCGTGCCTTGGGAGACCAACGTGGAACTGGTGGACGGGAACGGCAACGTGGTGTGGGAGCGAGGATACCCAACGGCGAACACCACCTACAAGGACACCTTGTCGTTGAATCAAGGGTGTTATCGTTTCACCATCAATGATTTGGGAGACGACGGTCAGAGTTTTTGGGCCAATTCCGACGGGAGCGGATACACCCGATTGAAAAAGGTGGCCGGTGGTAATTTCATCAACTTCGAACCTGACTTCGGAAAGTTCATTTCGCAAGCCTTCTTCTTCCAAACCAACCTGGTCTCTGTCGAAGAAGAATTGCCATTGACTCCGCTGACTTTAACCGTATTCCCCAATCCTTCTGCGGGTGAGTTTCAGGTAAAGACCGCTGGATTCATACAAGGTGAGCGCATCCAGTGGCGTTGCTTTGATCCGATGGGCAGGGTTGTTACGTCGGGAACTTGGTCTGCCTCCCCAGGCCAACTGCAAGTATTAAACCTTTCTGAAGTGCCGCGTGGTACGTATGCATTGGTTTGTTTCAGTGAATCTGGTCAAAAAATCACTAAATGGCTTCAAAAAAACTGATTTTGGAGTTTACCCCCTAAAAAATAGGGGGGTGTTGGTAATTTTTTAATGTTTTGATGTGTTATCCTGTCAAAAAGAGGGGGTACATTTGCAAATCATTAAAAAACACCAAATGAGCATTTCCCGTCAACAAGCCTTGCAAGATGTGTTGGAGCGCACTCCACGGATCATTGAGCGTCCTGACAACAAAATCTCCAATTATTACGGAGAGAATGTATTCAACTTGAACATGATGCGTGAGTACCTCACGGACGAGGCTTGCGATAGCATCGTCGACGCCATGCAGAATCACACGCCCATCAGTCGAGCCATTGCAGACCAGGTGGCTTCTGCCATGAAAGAGTGGGCGATTTCACGCGGCGCAACGCATTACACGCACTGGTTTCAGCCTTTGACGGGCGCGACGGCTGAAAAACACGACAGCTTCATTACCCCAACTTCAGACGGTCGTGTCATTGAGAAATTTGACGGTTCGTTGCTTGTCCAACAGGAGCCTGACGCGAGTTCTTTTCCAAGCGGTGGTATTCGCAATACGTTCGAGGCCCGCGGGTATACGTTGTGGGATCCAACTTCACCAGCGTTTGTCTGGGGTCACACGCTCTGCATTCCGACCATTTTCATCAGCTACACCGGTTTTGCTTTGGACAACAAGATGCCGTTGTTGAAGGCATTGGCCAAAGTTGATGATGCCGCGACTGCCGTGTGTCAATATTTCGACAAGAACATCACGAAGGTGGTGGCTACGTTGGGCTGGGAACAGGAGTACTTCTTGGTTGACAAAGCCTTGCACGCGGCGCGCCCAGATTTGCAAATGACTGGCCGAGCGTTGTTCGGAGCCACCCCTGCAAAAGGCCAACAACTGGACGATCACTACTTTGGAAGCATTCCTGCACGCGCCACCGCGTTCATGAAAGAGTTTGAATTGGAGTGCCACAAATTGGGTATTCCCGTCACAACCCGTCACAACGAGGTCGCTCCGAACCAATTTGAGTGCGCTCCCGTTTTCGAAGAAGCCAACCTCGCGAATGACCACAACCTCATGCTCATGGAGGTGCTCGAGCAAGTGGCCCGTAAACACGACTTCCGCGTGCTGCTGCACGAAAAGCCATACCCAGGTTTGAACGGTTCGGGCAAGCACAACAACTGGTCTTTGGGAACCAACACCGGAGTCAACCTCTTGAAGCCGGGGAACAACCCGAAAACGAATCTGCGTTTTTTGACTTTCTTCGTCAATACACTTGCGGCTTTGCACAAGCGAGCTGACGTAGTGCGTGCGTCAATAGCTTCTGTTGGAAACGACCACCGATTGGGTGCGAACGAAGCTCCTCCAGCGATCATCAGCGCTTTCATCGGTTCGCAACTTTCTGGACTTTTGGATGAACTCGAGACAAGCATCAAGGCTGGCAAGATGACGCCAGAAGACAAAACGGCGCTCAAATTGGAAATCGGTCGAATTCCGGAGGTGTTGTTGGACAATACGGACCGCAATCGCACCTCACCGTTCGCATTCACAGGCAATAAATTCGAATTGCGTGCAGTCGGGAGTACGGCCAACTGTGCCGTGCCCATGACGGTTTTGAACACCATCGTGGCCGAGCAGCTTGCAGCGTTCAAAACTGCGGTGGATGCGCGCATTGAAAGCGGCGATAAGAAGGATGACGCCATTTTGAAGGAGTTGCAAAAGTTGATCACGGAAAGCAAGAGCATCCGATTTGAAGGCAATGGTTACTCAGACGAGTGGGTCAAGGAGGCGAAAAAGCGCGGGTTGTCGAATTTGAAGAACACCCCAGAAGCTTTGGAAGTGCTCAATCGCAAAGAAGTGGTCGAGTTGTTCGAGTCTCAAGGAGTGCTGCGAAAAGAGGAAGTTGCGGCCCGTGTTGAAGTCGAGCTGGAGAATTACATCATGAAGCGGCAGATTGAATACCGCGTATTGCTGAACATGAGCCGTAATTCGATTTTGCCAGCGGCCGTTCGTTTCCAAAATGGATTGCTCAATAACGTGGGACAGCTGAATCAAGTCTTGGGCAAGGAAGCCGCTAAATACTCAGGAGCTCAAGTCGCCTTAATCAAAGGGGCGGGCGCTCTGATTCAGGATTTACATGCAGCATGTACTGAGATGGAAGCCACACATGATAAAGCCGAGGCTAGCAATTCAGCGCTGGCAACCGCACGGGCGTTTGCAGAAAAGGTGGTTCCGAGTATGGAAAAAGTCGCGGAGATTTGTGCCAATTTGGAGACTGTAGTGGACGATGCAGATTGGCCATTGCCGAAATTCTCAGAATTGCTCTTCACGCGCTAAGGGATAGCAAAAGTTATGGATTGAAACGGTCGGGAGAAATTCCGGCCGTTTTGATTTCAGGTTTTTGGAATTTGCATACCCGCCGAATGGTCACTTTGCCTTACATTCGGGGATTGATTATTAAGCGTTACGATATGCACAACTACCTGCAAGCTTGTTGGACGCGAACCTCATCTGTTGGTTTGCTCATGCTCTTCATCGTTGGAATGGCTTCTGCTCAAAGTGATTTGTCCGAGGAGGCAGATCGGGCTTACGAGCGCGGCGCATACAGCACATCGCTGCAAGAGTACATCAAAGCGTACCCGAAAGTGAAAGACATTGACGAAAAAGGTCGCATCGCCTTTATGGCCGGTGAGAGTTTCTTGAAGTTGATGGAGCCTACGGGCGCTGAGGAATGGTATGATAAAGCCATTGGTCTGCGATACGGTTCTGAAAACCCGGATGTTTATTTGCATTATGGCCAAGCCATGAGCATGCAGCAGGAATTCGATGAAGCCATCGAGTGGTACATTGCTTACCAAGAAAACGGGGGAGACCCCTCCGTGGCAGAAGCATTGATCGAGCAAGCCGATAACGATGCGCTTGAATTAATGGAACCCTCAAGCCGCTACATAGTAGATAATCTCCTGCGGCTCAATTCCACAAGCTATGACTACGGAGCGGGCTTCGCATCGAAAAAATCAGACGCTATTGTATTCGCTTCATCTCGTGAATCTTCCACAGGCTCCGGCGAAGATCCCATTACAGGTGAGCGTTACATGGACTTATTCTCCGCCGAGCAGGATAAAAAGGAGAATTGGAGTACGCCAGAACCGTTGAATTCGACCATCAACACCGAATACAACGAGGGTACGGTGACATTTGATAAAAAGTACCGACAGATTTACTTCACTCGGTGCATTTCGGATGAAGACAATTCATATGCCTGTGATATCTATCGCTCGAGCGTGATGGGAAATAAGTATGGGCCTTCCGAAGTTCTTGAGCTGATCAATCGCGATGACAACGACAGCTCCCAAGTCGGGCACCCTTGCTTTACAGTTGAAAACGATTATCTGATGTTCGTGTCTGATATGCCCGGTGGTTTCGGCGGGAAGGATATCTGGTATGTAGCATATGACGATAAAGAGGACACGTTTGGAACTCCAGTAAACATGGGATCAAACGTCAATTCTGCCGGTGACGAAATGTTCCCGGCCATGCGTTACGATGGTGCGCTTTATTACTCATCTACTTCACTTGGAAAGATGGGTGGCTTGGATATTGTGCGTGCGATGCCTGCTGAAGGCACCATGCAGTTTGAAAAGGCTCAGCCGATGCCGTATCCTATCAATAGCAGTGGAGATGATTTTAGTCTTGTTTTCAAGGACAATGAGGATGCAGGAATCTTCACATCAAGCCGTCCTGGAGGAAAAGGAAAGGACGATTTGTATTCTTTTCGATTGCCGGAAATGGAATTCTGCTACCAAGGAGATGTTTTTGACTCGTACACAGGCAATCCATTGGGTGCCTCAGTAACCATCAACGGTTCGAATGGGGACAGCTTCAGCTTAACTGCAGATTCAGACGGAACGTTCGCACTTTGCGATAAAGAGATCAAAGGCAATACTACGTATGACGTGGAAGTGAAATACGAGGGATACATCGTGACCGGTGATCGTTTTTCGACCGTTGGGTTGAGCAACAGCACTACCATGACGCGCGAGTTCCCGATGAAGGAGGTGGTGTTGGACACGGAGTACGATATGCCATTGGTGCTTTACCCTTTCAATGAATCAGAGTTGCTCATTGATGCTGAGGTGAACAGTGCCGATTCACTGAACTATCTGCTCGGCATCATGGAGCGCAACGAAACGTTTGTGATTCAGTTGGAGTCACATACCGACAGCCGCGGCAACGCTAGCTACAACAAAGAGCTCTCTCAAAAACGTGCTCAAACGTGCGTAGACTACTTGATCAGCCGTGGGGTTGCTCGAGACCGACTGGTTGCAGTAGGGCATGGTAAAGAGCGTTTGCTCATTTCCGATGCGGATATAGCGAAGATGAAGACCGAGGAGGAAAAGGAACGGGCTCACCAGGCCAACCGGCGCACTGTTTTCCGTATCCTACGGTTTGACTACGATCCAGGTAACTAATCGCCGTCGATGGTAGAAGAGTCGAGGTATGCGAGCAGGGGAGTTTCTGCCGGAAAGGAGGAGGTCCATGCAGCCATAGAAGGAGTTGATAAGGGGTTGTTTCCCAAGGCATTCTGTAAGATTGTTCCTGATTTTTTGACAGGTAGCGACGAGCATTGCGTAGTTATGCACGCGGATGGAGCTGGCACGAAATCGTCCCTTGCTTATATGTATTGGAAGGAAACAGGTGATTTGTCTGTTTGGAAAGGCATCGCGCAAGATGCATTGGTGATGAATTTGGATGATTTGCTGTGTGTGGGAGCGACAGGCCCGATTCTACTCAGCAGTACCATTGGCAGAAACAAACACCTCATTCCGGGTGAGGTAATCAAAGCCATCATTCAAGGAACCGAGGCGTTATTGGAAGAGTTGAGAAACCATGGGGTTGACATCCAAAGTACGGGTGGGGAAACTGCAGATGTCGGGGATTTAGTTCGAACGATTATTGTCGATTCCACTGTAGTGGCGCGAATGCGGAAATCGGATGTGATTGACAACGCGAACATCGCCGCTGGTCAAGTGGTCGTGGGTTTCGCGAGTTATGGCCAAGCTTCCTGGGAATCTGAGTACAATGGCGGCATGGGTTCCAACGGTCTCACATCCGCCAGGCACGATGTCTTCGCGAAAAATCTGATGCATGAATTTCCGGAAAGCTATGATCCTGGGACAGATGCCCAATGGGTGTACTCAGGCAAGCAACAATTGACCGATGCCATCGATGGAGTTCCATTGGATGCAGGGAAATTGGTGCTATCACCGACGCGAACCTATGCTCCGCTCATTGCCAAAATACTCCCGAAGTGGCGCGAGCGTATTCAAGGCATGGTGCATTGTTCGGGAGGTGCGCAAACCAAGGTGTTGCACTTTGTAAAAAATGTCCATGTGGTTAAGGACAATCTTTTTCCAACGCCTCCGCTTTTCCAGATGATTCAAGAGAACTCTGGGACCGATTGGAAAGAGATGTACAAAGTGTTCAACATGGGACATCGGATGGAAATTTACACCGATGAAGAGGCTGCTCAAGCAATGATTGCGCTGGCTCGTTCAATGGGAGTGGATGCGCAAATCATCGGCCATTGTGAACCGCATGTGGGCGAGAAAGTCACAGTTTCTGGGCCACACGGAACATTTGAATACCAAAATTAGCTGTCCGCATGAAGAAGGAGGAAGCCTTGTTGAAGAAACTGGCCTCCATCGCGGACCGTTTTCAGGAAGTTGAAAAATTGGTGGGCGATCCGGAGGTGATTTCAGATCAAACCCGGTATCGAGATTTGATGCGCGAGTACAAGCATTTGAATCCTATTGTGGCGCACTACCGACAGTTGTTGGCTTGGGATTCCGATCGAAAGCAAGCGGAAACGTGGATGAACGGCGATGACCCGGATTTTCGTGAGTTGGGCACAGCCGAACTTCCCGCATTGCAAGAGCAATTGCAAAAAGGATTCGACGAGGCACGGATCTTACTCCTGCCCAAAGATGAAGTGGATGATCGCCCGGTGATGTTGGAATTTCGCGGGGGAACCGGTGGAGACGAAGCGGCGATTTTTGCGGGAGATTTATACCGTATGTATCAGCGCCACTGCGAAAGCAAAGGATGGCGTTGGTCGCTAGTCAATGCCAATGAGGGCACGTCGGGCGGATTCAAAGAAGCCACGGTCCGGATCGAAGGGGAAGGAGTTTATGGATGGCTCAAATTCGAGAGCGGCGTGCATCGTGTTCAGCGCGTGCCGGAAACGGAATCTCAAGGGAGGGTGCATACAAGTGCCGCAACGGTAGCTGTGCTTCCGGTAGCTGAAGACGTGGATGTGGAACTGGATTTGTCCGTGGTGCGCCGGGATACCTATCGTGCAAGTGGCGCTGGAGGTCAGCACGTCAACAAGACCGAATCGGCTGTGCGATTGACGCATGAGCCAACAGGAATCGTTGTGGAATGCCAAGACGGAAGGTCGCAGCACCAGAATTACGAGCACGCTTTGGAAGTCTTACGCACCCGCCTTTTCGAACGCGAACGCGAACGCCAAATCGCCGAACAGGCTGCAACGCGAAAATCATTGGTGAGCACGGGAGACCGTTCGGCAAAAATCAGAACCTACAACTATCCCCAGGGTCGGGTCACTGACCATCGAATTGGGTTCACATCGCATGCTTTGACCGCAATCATCGGCGGGGATTTAGATCCAGTCATTGAAGC
>Ga0181573_10001637_pt1 | contig 21688 bp, 14 predicted proteins | sample 101ome_25_FD_148643 | JGI IMG/M metagenome (GOLD analysis project Ga0181573, IMG submission 148643) | Coastal salt marsh microbial communities from the Groves Creek Marsh, Skidaway Island, Georgia - 101409BT metaG (spades assembly) | ecosystem: Environmental > Aquatic > Marine > Intertidal zone... | reverse complement strand
ACATCTTGCGGTGCTTCCGCGAGGCTCAGCGCCCACATATCTGTCCCGCGACACCGAGCAACCCGGACTGGAGAATCCGTTCTTCATGCTTCGGGGTGACTCCGCAAGCGGGATCAGTGGACGTGCACGTTGATGTGCAACGTCTATGGCGGCACGGCGGGCCGATTAGGCACCCCGTGCAAGCCATCGAACCCGGTCGCTTATCGCTTCTACTCCGTCGTATAGTTTTGCCAACCCCTGCTCTCGAGCCTCTCCGCCTTGGCCTCGACCATCTTGCGCGTTTCCACCTGGGTCCGCTCGATGTCAGACCGGACAGTCGCGCTCCACGAAGAGCTCAAGTCGCCCGCACCGATGATGCGACAGGCGAGCAAGCCCGCATTGGCGGCGCCGCCGATGGCTACCGTGGCCACTGGTACACCACGCGGCATCGACACCATCGACAGGAGAGCGTCGACGCCGTCGAGCGGGTAGCCCTTGGGCACACAGGGCACGCCAATGACGGGAAGCGCCGTACTCGCGGCGACCATGCCCGGCAGGTGCGCCGCTCCGCCCGCCCCTGCAATGATGACCCGGATCCCGCGCGATGCGGCCGTCTTGGCGTATTCGAGCATCCGGTCCGGGGTGCGGTGCGCGCTGACGACGCTTACCTCAATTGGCACGCCAGCGGCCTCGAGGACCTCGCACGCCCCCCGCATTGTCGGAAGGTCGGAGTCTGAGCCCATGATGACAGCCACAACGGGCCGGCACGGGGCCGCCGAACCAGACGTTGACGCGCCCGGCTGGATCCCGAGCCCAGCGGCTTCAGCAGCAGCGTCGGTCTCCGCGAACGCCGCGGCCGCCTCGGGGTCGAGGCGCCCAAGGGCCGCCCGGCCCGCCGCCCGGTCGGCGCTTGCCACCGTAACGTGACCCACCTTGCGTCCCCGGCGGACCCCCCCCGCCTTGCAGTACCAGTGGACGCCCGCCCCGGGCTCCGCCAGGCCCGCCGCAAGTGCGGCATGGGCTGTCCGAGTGCCGGCGCTATTGTTGCCCTCGGAGTCGTTCTCGGCGCCGAGAACGTTGTACATCACCGCGCTGCCGCTAGCCATTGCTGCGGCGTCTCCTAATGGCCATCCGAGCACCGCGCGGCAGTGCTGCTCAAACTGAGAAACGCGAGACCCCTCAATGGTCCAGTGGCCACTGTTGTGGACGCGCGGAGCGACCTCATTGACGAGAACCGACCCATCGGGCAGCAAGAAAAGCTCCACCGCGTAGACCCCTGCGCCCGGTGGCAGGCTGGCGACGGTCTTGAGGGCCACTTGAGTGGCCGCGGCGCCGACGGCGTCGGGGACGCCAGCGGGCGCCTCGGTGGCCAGGCAAATGCTGTCGCGGTGGTGAGTTTCCACCAGGGGCCAGGCTGATGCGGCAGCCCCGGACCGGTCCCGCGCCACCAGCACAGCAAGCTCCTTGACAAAGGGTGCCCACCCCTCGGCGTAAAGTCCCTGCGGGAACCCGCCCAGTGACTCAACGCACGTCGCCCGCGCCTCGGGTGTATCCTCCCGCAGTACCGCGTTGCCGCGCCCGTCGTATGCCCCGCGGCGGCTCTTGACCACGAGGGGCAGGCCGAGAGTGGAGATGGCGGTCGACAGGTCGTCCTCTCCGTCCACCGCCTGGAACGGCGGCAGGGGGACGCCTGCGGCTGCGAACCACTTCTTCTGTGCATACTTGTCCTGGATGACACGGAGGCAGGCCGGGGACGGGTGGCACTCGAGCCCTTTGGCCACGGGACCCGCCTCCGCCAGTGCCGCCTCAAGCGCGTCACAGTCGACGTGCTCGATCTCTACCGTGAGGACGTCGCTCCGCGACGCCAGCTCGCGGATGCCTCTCGCGTCCTTGAAGGAGCCCTCGACCAAGCCGGCGCCGGCTAGGGCCGCGGGGCAGCCCGCAGAGTCGAGGCAGACGACCTCGACCCCCATGGGAGCCGCCGCGAGATGGAGCATTCTTCCCAACTGGCCTCCGCCCAGCACTCCGAGGACGGCGGAGCGAGGTAGACCAGGAGCAGGGCTACAAAGGGCGAGATTGGGTTAGGGAGAGGGAGAGGCGTCGGGGCGGGGTCGAGAGAGCGGCGCTGCAGGTAGACTACTCCGCGTGGCGCGGTTTTTGGGGCCGTCGTCAACGTCGTCGTCAGTCTCTCTCTCCTCTCGGACCGTCCATCCCTCCCGCCAGCTCGCCTGACCGAGTCCGGATGAATTTCCGCCCGGGGAGCGGTCGGACCGCGCGTCACGAGTCTCGCGTGGCGCAGGGGAAGGGAGCCCAGGCCGCGGGAGGCGGCGGCAGCGGCGCATGAGGTGCTCGGAGCGTCGGCGCGTCTTCCGCGGGAGGGGGGCGCCACGACCGGGGCCACGATGAGAGCTAGCATCGCTTGCCGCCCACCTTGCTTTGGCGCAGTCCGCAAGCAGGCGAACATACGGCTCACCAAACTCGTCGTCTCGCCCCTGTTGGCTGCCATGACCAGCGCGCTTACCCACGACCCCGAACCCCCCGCAAAGGCCAGATTGGACTCTCTAAGAAGCGAGCGGACCGGTGTCGGTGGGGAGGAGTAGCTTGATGCCGCACCCGCGGCCATGAACGGGGCGCGCGTCGACGACGACACCGGCGCGCCCTTGATTGCAGAGCACCTTGTCCCCCGACGCGTTGGTGCGGTTGTCGGGACGAATACTCGTCTCCGTTGGGACCCTCGGGAGGCGCCACCCGCCGTGTACCGGGAACAGCGTGGGACGTGGCCCTCAGCCGCGCCGAGGCCGTCGTCGCCGTCGTCGCCTGACTACCCTACCCATCCCTCCCCCTCCCAGGAGGCGGCAACCAACCGGCCGGTGGGAACAGAGCGCAGGAAACTACAAAGCGCCGACGACACGATGCCCCCTCCTGGCGGCGGCACCCCCCCCCCCCCCCCCCCCCCCCCCCCCCCCCCCCCCCCCCCCGGGGGGGCCCCCCCCCCCCCCCCCCCCCCCTCCTCGCCGGCAGCCTCGACCTACGAGGGGATCCCGACCTCGTTGCCCAGCTGTTATCGGCCTTCCCCGAGGACAACGAGGGGAGGGGACACGACGACTCTGTGGAGCTTCAGGGGGAGAGAGGAGTAGACGAGGCGCCGGAACCGTCATCCTCGCCGCTACGGGGCGCCGCAGGCCCAGCCGGCCCCCGCAGCGGAAGCCCCGGCCCCGGCCCAGGCCGCGGTCATTGCGGCCGTTACTCCCCGACCCACGCGGGTACCGACCCATACGATCCTCCCCGGCCCGAATTCTTCTCACATGAGGACCCCCGGAGGCTCGGCCGTCCCCGATGGGGCGTCGGGGCGCCCCATGGCGACGAGGGCCTTGGGACCCTCGCGGCCAGTCTGCGGGGGCTCAGGGCGCGCGACCGCGATAGGCGAGAATAATGCACGCATACACTCAACAATCTACATGAGATGCTCCATCGATGGGCTGTCCCACCCTGACCCTAACCTTGATCAACCCTTTACCCATCTTAACCCTCACTCTCTTGCCCCAGGCAAATCGCCACCTACCTGACCAAGGAACGCATCGTCCGCGAGGAGAACGCGGCTCGCGACGCCCGCGCCGCATCCCGGCGGGATGAACAGAAGAGAATCGAGGAAGATCGGTTTGCGGCGCTGATGTCGAGTGTGACCGACGGGTTGGAGGGAAGGGTCGAAGTGCTGAACCGCGCTGATGCGGCCGTGGCTCACCGGCGAGAGTGGGCCGAGGGCCGCCGCAGGAGGATGCACGCCGAGTGGGAGAAGGGGGTCTACGATCGCATCGCCGGGACCATCAAGGAAGCAAGCGACGTGCGAGCGATTGAGCGCGCAAGGAGAGGGCGCGCGGGGCCCGAGCCAGCGCCGGGGCCCGATGGGCGGACGTTGCCGCGGCTGCGGTTTCCCGCCCCGCTTTTTCCCCAGAAGACCCGGCAGCAGATGGAGCGGGACATCAAGGCGAACATGGCGAGGTCGCAGGGCGGCTCCCTCGCTGGCGGCGGATCTGTCGACGGACTGAGCCGCGCTGGGTCGGCTGCCGGGTCTCGAGCGACCACCCCCCGCCGCAGCTACCCCCCCCGCGCCGAGGCCATGGCCCTTGCCGCCCGCCGCGCCGCCGGCGCCCCCCCCCCCCTGGTGGTCCGCGTCGGGGTCGACGACCCCTCCACCCGTGCCCTGTTTGAGACCCTCCGCGAGAAGCGTGAGGCCGCCGGAGAGGGCGGGGGCGCCGATGGCTTTGGCGCAAGCGTCACCCTCAGCGACCTGTGGGGGGACTGCGCGAACGCGCGGGCCACTGACCTCCCTGTTTTCCTGTGGCAAAAGGGGAAGATCGAGAACGAAAAGTGCTGCTACGCTCCGATGCTCAACAAAAACGCGTGGGAGGCAGGCCGTATCACCCGGTCCCGCGTCGGGGCGGCGTTTGACGACTTCACGTTTGTGCGCGGCAAGGCTGGGGGCGACGTCGCTGACGCCGAGCTGGCAAACGGAGCAGCGCGCAGGAGGATTCCGCCGCCGGGCAAGATGGGGGGGCCTGGGGCGGCGCCGTTGCCGGGGGGGGGGGAGGAGGGGCAGCGGGCCGTGTTTGCTGACGTGGTCCAGTGGACTGATGCGGGGAGGACCAACGCCGAGCGAGCGATGGGTGGGGGGGTCTCTCTCTCTCTCCGTCTCTCTTCGTCTCTCTCTGTCGCTCTACTTTTCTTTCTGTATTAACCCTCCCTCCCCCCTCGCTTCCCCGCAGGCTCGTGGCGACCGGCAGAGCCAATGGCGACAGCTGGATGAAGCGGACGGGACGCCGGCCCCCGAACGCCGAGGACGTTCCCAACCTTTACTCGGTCGTGCAACCGGGGGGAGTGGCACACGCCCCACCCCAGCCGGTTGCTGCCAGCCCCGGCCCCGGCCTCCCCGGCGCGCGCGGCGCCGACCCAGGAGCGCCCCGCCCCCTCATTGGCTGGGCCCCCGGCCGCGGTCCGCCCAATCGGGGGGAGGGGAAACAGGGGGCAGCCTCCGTCTGTACAGCCCGGGGCCTACCCCCCGCCGACCGGTGGCTCGACCACAGGGGCAGGGCCGGCGCCGTCGGACCTGAGCTGCGGAGGGACCGGCCGAGCCTTTTCCCCGTCATCCAGCCCGACGGCAGAAAGGACGCCCTGGGCAGGGCCGTCGGGGACCCCCGGAGGGACGGCAGGGCCCTGGGCGACAGGGCTCTCGAGAGCAACTGGTATGAGGGCGTCCGGACCTACCATCAGAGGGCGCCGGGGGGGGCGGGGCCGACGCTGCCGGGGGAGCGTCCTGCCGACCAGTGCCTGTGGCGCACAATTCATGATCACCCGCCCGCCGCGGCGCCGGTGATCCCGATCGAGCCGCGGCCGCGGCCAGACATGGCGATGACGGCCGCGGCGGCGCGGGAGCGGCAGGTGCTGTGCGCCACGGGGCGGGGGGGGCAGGGAGTTGGGGCGGCGGCGACGGGAGGTTAAATCCTGCGTGCGGTTTTCTCACTGGCCCTACGTGCTCCTCACATTCCGTCGCTCGCATCCGAGTCGTGCCGTGCCCCACCTGCTTCGGGCGCCGACGGTTCCGTCGTGGCGCCGTGGGTCGCCGGGATGACCTTGGTGTCTCTCTCTCCCTCTCTCAGAGGCGGGGCAGGGGTCCCATCCTCCCCCCTGCCCCTGTCGGGAGCGGCGAGGCGGCTTACGGGCCGTGACTCGGGAGGCGTGCGTGAAACGGAGGGGTCCAGGGGAGAGGGAGAGGTGGACCTCAGCCTCTCTCTCGCCGCAGCGACGGGGCCGTTGCCGGCGGGGCCGCCGCTGGCTGCCGCGGCTCGCGAGGCGACCCGGGCGAGATGCGCAGCCACGGCGTCATCTGGACCGCCTGGGCTGCCGCTCTGCGCCGCAGCGGCGGCGGCGGCGGCGACCGACCGCGCCGCGGCGCGGGCTCCGTCCCACCCCCCGCGGTCCTCGCGGTGGTCCCATCTTCGGCGTGGGGGGGACGGAGACCCTCGGCGCGCCCCCCTGTCCCTGTCCCCGTCGTTGCGGTGACGTGGCGGGCTCCTGCTCCGGCTCCGGTCGCGGCGGCGCCCGCCACCGTCGTATTGGCGGTTCCTCCCCCGGTAATCGTCGCGGCGGTCATCGCGGCGGCGCGCGGGCGACTGACCCCGATCCCGGCGGTTTCCCCGATCGTCGTCGTCATCGTCGTCCAGCCTCCGGCGTCGCCCCCGGTCGTCGAACCGATCTTTGTCCCTCACGCGTGGCGGGCTCTGGCTCCGGCTTCGGTCTGGCCGCCCCCTCTCCTCCCTTCTGCTTCCGCCCCCGCGGCCCGACGACGTCGGAGGGGGAGGAGCATCCCACTTCGCGGACGGCGCAGGCGCCGGCGCCCGCGGCGGGAGCGCCCGGAGATCAGTCCCCCGCCACGCCGACGGCTGCGGCGGCGGCCGAGGCGGCGGCCCCGGCAGCGGAATCACCGGCCGGTACTGCCCCACGGGAATACCGCCGCCTCCATAATCGCCGGCCGCCGCCACTCCCCCCCCAACTCTTCCTCCCTCCCTCCCCGCCCTGCACCCCTCTCCCCCCGGCAGTCGCCCCGCTGCCCGCAGCACCCGTTCCCAACACTCCCGGGCGAGGACGCTCGCATTGCGCTCGAGAAATCCGGTGATGGCTATTTGAAAGGCCTTTCCGTCGATGCCCTCTCCGCTTGCGTCATCGTGCAAGAGTTCCTCGACGTACGACTCGAGGATCTCGTCTCCGCCTCCTCCGACGAGCTCCCCAGCACGGCGACTGGCCCACGCCCGCACGGGCGCCATTGGGACGCCCCAGGCACGGGGGCGGAGGACAGGGACGCGCTCAATGAGGTCGGGGAAACGCATCGATTTCTTAAGGGCGGCGTTTTTGCTGCGGGGGAGGGCGGGATCGGGGGCGGAGGGGTAAGCGGGCGCGCCACGGGCTTCGCGTGGCGTGGCGGGCGCAGCGCAGACGTTGTGGTCTTCCTGCTCATCGACTCGCTCTTTGAAGCGAGGATCCTGCTCCCCTGTCACTCCTCTCATCGTGTAGCTCATCTGGGGCCCAGCCCGAGGTGGAGGAGGAGAGGCGAGAGCGACCGCCGCGGCGGCCGAGCAACAGAGATAGACGCCGAAAGACGCGCGACGGCCCGGGAGCCTACTTTAGAGAGGAGACGTGGGTGGTGCTAGAGGATAGCACTCCCGCTGGCGGGGCTGTCGGGGCCATTTTGAACACAAAAAGGAGCCGCCACTTCGCCGCCACTGTTGCAGAGAAAGCTCGAGCTCGAGTTGCGCTTTTCCGCGTCTAAGAGGCCATTCGACGGATCCCGAGAGAATATTCGGTATATTCGAGTCCCAGACGTGGAGCGCAACCTGAAGTCGTTCCCTCCACGCTCGAAGGGCGGCGCTGAGGCCGGCCGCCAGTGCTCGCGCAGAGGCCGACTGCCGTCCAAGGCCCGTAGCGAGCGCTCACGATGGCTTTAGGCCTGCTTTTACCTCCTATCGTGGTGCTGATGGCATTTTTGATTAGCTTACTCATTATTGCCTCCCGAAGCGCCCACCCCGCTCGCTGGTTCTTCGCCGTCCTGGCTGTCGAGGCCGCCAACATCGCCGTTTACGTCGCCCGCCGGCGCCGCTACTCGCCCCTCGTCCCCGCCTCGCGCCGCGGCCACCGTCCCGGCGTCCGCCCCGACGCCGCCGAGGCGGTTGCATCGGGCCGCGCCCGCCGCGACGTCGAGGCCTGGGTGGCCTCCTTCGACGTCTCGTCGTCCTTAGCCGCCGCCGCCGCCGCGCCCGCCGGCCCGCCCCCGCATCGGGGCCGCCGGCCTGCTCGCGCCCCCCCGTCGCCCTCTCCCGCGTGGGGCGAGGGTCGAGGCGGCTTCTGCCCTCGCGCCGCCCTCTCCTTCCTCTTCCCCCTCGCGGGGAAGACGGCGCCGGACGTGAAGGACGACGCCGACGCGTCCGCCCCCGCCCCCCACCGGCACTGCCCCTCCGACCTCGATGGCCTCGGCACCCCCGAGGCTCTGACGCTGGGCGATCTCAGGGCCCTGATCTGTCACATGTTTCTCTACGAGACTTCAGTCCGGAATGCGGAGCGGGCAGGGCTGGGGGGGGCGCTGACCGAGCTGGCCACCACGCTGGCTGAAGGCCTGCCGTGGGACGTCGATCCGTCACCCTCTCCGCGGTGCGGGGGGGGGTACCGGTGCCCCGAGACGGGGAGACCGGAGCTTCCTTGGGGGCTTGGGCCTCTCTCTTCCTCTTCCTCTTCCTCCTTCTCTCGTCTCGTGGGGGGAGACGAGGGGGGCGCGGTGGGACCGTCGGGACGGGAGCGGGGTGGGACTGCGGGACCGCGGCGGCGTGGCGCCCCTGGGGGGGGGGGCGAAGACGCGGCGCGGCGTCGGCCGAGGCGACTGTGCCCAAAGGCGGAGGGGACAACGACGAAAAAGACGACGGCGGCGTATGGCCCGGACCCGACTGCGGTCTTCGCAACTTCATGGCGGGTGGGGGAAAGAAAAGGAGAGGGGGAGAAAGGGGAATGAGCGTCGCGTGTTGCGCCTCTCCTTCCTTCCTTCCTACCCTCCTTCCTTCCTCCCTCCGCCCTCTCGTCGTCACGCCCCTGCCCACACGCCGACTCCGCGGCGCCCGACCTCTGCGCCCGACCGCCGCCCCACCCCGACCCCGACGACCTCGACCCAGGCCGATCCCTCCCTCCATTCCGTGTATTTTCCCGCGGCTCTATACGCCTTCACCGCGCTCTGCCACCTCGTGGCGCTGGTCGTGCTTTGCGCGCCCCCCAGCCTGGGGGGAGGAGGCTTCCGGAGCGTGGCTTCGCGATGGGGGCCCCGCTCGGCCCTCTTCGGGGGCGCCCTGGTGCGCCCGGGGCGGTCGGGAAGGGAGCGTGGAGGAGAAGGAGGAGGGGCGCGGCGGCGGTCGCGGTCGCGGCAGCGGTCGCGGGGCGGGGGAGAGGGGGAGGGGCAGTCCCCCGCCGCGGACTCCCCCCCCCTCCCCATCCTCTATTTGCACGGGATGGGCGTCGGCCTCCTCCTCCACGCCCGCGCCCTTTTGATGCTCGCCCGCGCCTTCCCCGCCTCTACAGTCGTGGCCCCGCAGCTTCCCTACATTGCCTGCCAGCTCACCTCCGACGTCAGAACCCCCGACGAGGAGGCAGCGCGCGTGGCCGCCTGGACTCGCGAGGCGGGAGTGGGGGCGGAGGAGCCCGTGGCCCTCGTGGCGCAGTCCTACGGAACGCTGGTGGCCGCGCGGCTCTTGGACCCCGATACCTGCCCTCCCGAGCTGCGCTACCCCCGGGACGGTGGAGGGGTGGGGCCGGCGAGCCGCGGCAGCGGCAGCCCACGCGGCCGGTGCCGGAGCCGGGGCCGGGCGTCGGGCGACGCCGCTGCCGCCACTGGCAACCCCTGGGGTCTGACGGTCTCGCGTGTCGCCCTCTTCGACCCCGCCGCTCTCCTGCTCTGCTCCACGGGGGCGCTCCAGACCCTCGTATTCGGGACACGACGGGCGCCCCAGGTCGGCGCCGCCTTCCGCGCAGGGGGCATACCGGGCCTCGCCGCTGAGCTGTGGCGCTCTGGCCCCGGTTGGCTCTTCGCCGGCGAGGTCGGCCTCCGGTGCTGCATGGGCCGCCGCCTGCGATGGTCCCGGAGCCATCTTCCGGTGGAGCGGCTGCCCGAGGGCGCCTGCGTGGTGCTGGGAAGGGACGACCAGCTCCTCCCGGTGGCGAGCATCGCGGCCGAGCTCCGCGGACCGCGGGCGCCCCCCGGCGTGACCGTGGTCGCCGACGACCACTGGCACGGCAAGTCGATTCTTCACGAGGCGACCATGGAGGAGGCCCTGGGGGCGATGCGGAGGTGGATGGGCGACCAGCACGGCTGACGCGGCCGATGCGGCGGGCGAGCCCCGCGCCGTCGGCGAGGGGGGGGCGTGCGCGGCGAGTCGCGTTGCTCGTTCGTATGTGGTCATCGCGGTCGGTTCATGACGAACAATCGTCTTTCCCGCGAGTTTTGCGCGAGCTCGGGCCGTCGAAGAGGGGGGTGGTTCCGAGACACCGACCGTCGCCCCGACGTCCCACCCAAGGGGCGTCGCCGAGCCGGCTCAGCAACTCGAGCGGGCTTGAGTTGTGACGTTATCGACATATTTCCACTGGTTCGTAGAGTTCTGATGGTCAATCATAGTCTATCACCCTCCATCGATCCCGTGAGAAGGGCGTAGCGTGGACTATCGCCCCGCCTCCGCACGCCGCGCCGACCCGTCACGGCCGGCCGAGCCTTGCAGGCGGCGCGGCGAACGTCGGCGGCGGTACCGCGGACGTCTGCCCACCTCGACGCGCCAAAAGATGATCAGCTCAGTCAGCTACGCTTGTGCGCGAGTGCGACTTTGTTCGATCTCTGAACGAGGCTCTGCTCGACCTCTGTCGCAGAGTGACGTCGCCCAGTCGGCGCCCGGCCGGCGCCGCATCTCCCTCCGCCCGCTCCGCTCTCCCCGCCCCATTCGCCTCCCCCGCGCCGTCGACGGATCCCCCTCTCCACCCGGTCGCCCCCGTCTCGCCGTCGGCAAGGCCCTCGCGGCCCTATCTAACCTCCCCCTCGCCCTCGCCGAGCTCGCCGCCCTTGCGTCCTTGTCTGCCGTCGGTACCTTGATTGAGCAGAACGAGTCCGCCGAGTACTACGCGACCCTCTACCCCACAGACGACTCGCGCGGTCGCGTCCTCGGATTCCTCACGGGTGACCTCATTGTCGCCACGGGGCTGGACCACATCTACACGGCGCCCTGGTGAGCGACCAGGGGAAGGACCTCTTCCCTGGCGCCCCATTCCCTCGCACCCCTCCCCGTTCACCCTTCCCTCTCTCACCCTCCCCTCCCCCCTCGTCCCCCAGGTTCCTTGCCCTGCTCGCGGCGCTGGCGGCCTCGCTCGCGGCCTGCACGTACACGCGGCAGCTACCCACGCTGAGACGGGCGCAGCGATGGAGTCACCGTCAGACGGCGACGGCTATCGTGGCGGCGAGTCGGCCGCGGGGGGCGGCTGAGCCGGCCAAGGCGGGGTCAGCGGGGGCGATGGGGAGTGATGGCGACGGCAGCCTCGCTCTCGCCGAGGGAGTAGAGCCTCTCGAGGTCGCCTCCAACGCTTCCGGGGTCGCCGAGCTCCTCCCTGGCGCCTCTCTCGTCGAAGTTGGTGCCGCGTTGAGGAGACGGGGCTACCAAACCTTTGTGGGGTGGGACGCTCCTCCGCCCGCGCCGGCTGCCGTCGGATTCGAATCTACCGCCGCCAATGGCCCCCCCTCAGGCACCCTCTACGCCTTCAAAGGCCTCGTCGGCCGCGTGGCGCCACTCGCCGTCCACGCGGGTCTCCTCCTGTCGATGACCGGGTTCGTTCTGGGCGCGTCGAGCGGGTGGGTCGGCGACGCGATGGTGCCCACCGGCGGCGCCTTTGTGCCTGGGGACTCGTTGAGGCCGGTGGGTCCCCTGTCGACTCCTCCGGCGGGGGCTGGGGCCGTGGTCCGCGTGGACGACTTCCGGATTCGCTACCGGGACAACGGAGAGGTGGCGCAGGCGAGGATTGGAGAGGAGGGCAAGAAGGCGCGACTCTGCTGCCTCTGCCCCCGGAGGAGACGACCCCAACCCCAACCCTTTCTCTCACCATCGCCCTGACTCCAACCCCCACCCTGAACCCCCCCCCTTAATCCCCCCAGTTTTTCTCCGATGTGTCGGTGCTCAATCCGCGGACCGGGAAGCCCGTGCAGACCAAAACGGCGAGCAGGAGAAAAGGAGGGAGGAGAGAGAAGAGGGGAGACGGGGCGGCGCGTCCCGCCACCCTCGCCCTCGTTATCTTCCCCATCATCAATCCCTCCCCCCACTCCACCCGTCTGTCGCTCCCCCCGCAGGTCAGCGTCAACGACCCGCTCCGCTTTGGGTCTCTGGTGGCCTATCAGACGGATTGGGGCGTCTCGTCCTTGACGATCCGCACGGAGGAGACGCCCACTGGGGAGGCCTCGTCGGGGCGGCTGGGGACGAAGACGACTAGCGCTGCGGCCCTGGCGGCGTCCGAGGCAGGCGACGTGGAGGGGGTGGACCGGGTGGCCGACGACGAAGAGAACGACGTGAGGGGTCGTGGAGTCGACTACGATGCTCTCTCCGACGGCGTGACGCGTCTCCGGCTCCCGATGGCTTCGCTCGAGGGGTCCGAGGGCATCGTGGGCCGCGCCTGGGGCGGCTTCCTCCCCGCCTATGCTCCGCGCGCCGCCTCCGACGCCGAGTCCAGTCTCCCACCCCGCGGCATCAGCTTCGTCTGCCGCGACCTCCGTACCGTCGCGGCCTACGACGCCGACGGAGTCTTCCTCGGCGTCCGCCGGCCTGGGTCGGGCCGTCCGCTCATCGTCACCGGTGCCGCACGCGACGGCCGCGGAGACCTCTCCGTGGTCATCGATGACGTCGCTGGAGCCACGGGACTCCGCCTCAAGAACGACCCTGGAATTCCGGTGGTTTATGCAGGATTCGCGCTGGTCATGGTTTCCGCGTTTTTGTCGTTCCTGCCCTTTCGGCAGGTGTGGGCCGCGGCGGGCGTCGCGCGGGGCGTGCCCGCTGGCGGGGTGCTCGTGGGGGGCAGAGCCAACCGGGGTGACGACGAGTTCGCCCAGGAGATTGGTGCTTGCCTCGACGAGGTGCCGGAGCTGAACTAGGGCGAGGAGCGGGGGCAAGGGATAGTGGGGCGATGACGACCTCGTGAACGGGGTCAGGGACGACGACGGTGATACTCCAACGGCCCTGCCCCGGGACGCGAATCACTGAGACCCTCTGCGACCCTGAGCTCCAGAGCCAGTGGCTCGGCCTTTCGGAGGATCCAGCGGAAATGTCTACCCATGCGTCGCGGAAACGTCCACGCATCTCCAGAAGGAAAGACGACGTCGACGCCGGGAGAGCCCCAGCCGACGGCCGGGACGGTCGCCGCCGCCGCCGACAGACGTTGTCGTCTCCGGGCCTGACGCTGGATCTGAGCGCTCGTCTCGCGGAGACGGGCGTCGAGAAGCTCCGGACGGAGGGCCTCGGGTATTTTGGCGTCCATCTCCTTCCGAGCTCGGGGCCCACCGGCGTGCTCTTGACAGGGGCGAGCTACGTCACGCCGGAGGCCGCCCGGGCTCCGCCCGTTTCTGCTGCCGTCGCCGTTCAACGACGTGATCCCTATCCACCCCCCCCCACCTCACAGGGCTGGGACCGAGAGATGCGCCGCGAGTGGCTGGCGGGAAACCTCCGCGCCGCTCGCCCGCCCCGCCGCGGGTCTCCCACGTGGCTCGTCGGGGGTTCAACTGGCCTCCTTCGGCACCTCGCCCTCGTCAGCGGCCTCGTCGACGGCGTCGACCGCTCCGACGTCATCGCCAAGCACTACCTCCGCATGACTTATCGCAGCGGGGACACGGCCGAGGTTTTGGCGCCGATGATGGACGCCCTCTTCGAGGCCGTGTGCCCCACCCACCTTCGTGCTGCCGTGCTCGCCCACCCGGATTTTCGCTTCGCCGCCGTGTGCGGCCGGATGCCCCCGGGGCTGGCTCGGCTGCCCGACGCTGCCGTCTGGCCTCTAGGCGTTGGTGCGGCGCTCTTGCACGTGCTCGTGCGGCCGGGACTGGGGCTCAGCAGCCTGGTCAAGCGCGTCTGCTTCGTGTCGCAGGGGTCGGGGACGGGGTCCGACGCCGCCGGGGCGCCGCCGTGGCTCCGGTGCGCAGTTGCCGAGCTCGACAGCGGGGCGAGCGAGGGTTGGGAGTGCCGGCCCGGGGGTTTCGGGGTGTCCGAAGGAGGGGAAAATCGAGGGAGGGAGGGCGAGCCTCCGAGCCCGAGCCTTGACCTCGCCCCGTGCCCCAACATTGAGTTCCGGCGGCTCACCCCAGAGAACTTGCTCGGAGTGATGAGAGCGACGACGGCGGTTCCATTTGTCACGCGCCGCATCGTCAACCGCGCGGGGGGGTGTGGGCCGGGCTGCTTGGGAGCGGTCGACCTCAGTGGGCAGAGCGCCGCGGCTGGGGGACGCAGCGGCTCTGTGAAATCGGCGGCGACGTGCAAGTGTGCGGTGCCCGGAGCGGGGTCCGGGTGGCTGGTCGACGGCGGGGTCCGCGATTATCAGCTCGGCCTGTCCGTGTGCGCCCAGCGCGGTGCGCCTCCGGCCCTCCTCGTCTCGGACCGGCCGGCCCGCGATGTGACGAATCGGCCGACGACGGCAGAGACCTCAACGTCGACGACGACGACAGCAACGTCGGCTCGCCCCACCGCCCCCGACCCTCCTGCCGCGTCGTGGTTTGACGCCCTCCCTTGGATCGGAGGCCGTCTACCCCTCCCCTGCCCCGTTCGCGGCCCCGCAAGCGGGTGGGACCTCCGCCTTGCCAACTGCTCAGTCGCCCGACCATCGGCGGCCCTCGCGGCGGGGCTCCCGACAGGGCGCCTGCCGTCGGTGGGGGATTGGTTCCGCCCTGAATACGTCGCCGATCCCGCCCTGCGTCGGGCTCACTGGCGCGCTGCGGCGGCGGCGGGACGGGCGGCCTGGGAGGGGGCGGGGGGGGGGGTTGGGGGAGCGCGGGGGCTCGCGGGGGCGGGGGCGGGGGCGGGTGCGGGTGTGGCGGACGGCGAGGGTCGACGCAACGCCAAATTTGTCCGCAGAGTGGCGCGCAAGCGGGACCGGGCAGCGTCGGCAAGGGCAATGCCGCGGCAAGCCTCCTGAGCCAAGCGGGCGCGAGGCCGCAGCTGCTCCGTCGCGCGTGAGCTTGAGGGAAGGGACCGAGTGGTGCAGTTCGATTTTCGATTGCCTCCCCTATCCGCCTTGTCTTCGCCTCTCATCGCCTCTTCTTCTCCGACCCAGCCCCTGCTCCCCACCCGTCGTCCCGGGGCGTCGTCCCACTGGCCGCCGCCGCCGCAATGAGGATCATCTTGGAAAACCACAGAAGGTTGAGACCGTTGAGCGACACATTGGCTAAGCGGCTAAACCACACGAAGAGAGGAGGGCCGGGGTCGTCGAAGAGGGCTTTCGCGGCCGATGAGGGCAGGGTCGAGAGGCCGAGGGACCGGGCGAGCGAGGGGGCAACGCCGGCGGCGGCAGCGGCGGCGGCACGGGCTGACAGCCGGTTATGCGTGTCGAGCCAAAAGCGCGCCGAGAGGCAGAGCCCCCAAGCAATTCGGGCGACGAAGAAAAGCGCAAAGGCAACCTTCCCCGACGCGACGTAGAGCGGGTGCTCGTGGTCGGCGTCCGTTGGCTTTGCCTTCTCCACCGCGACGCCATCGCGCCGTGCTGCCCTGAGCCGTGCCAGCCGACGTGTGCTCGGCCACTCCGCGCTCCCCAGGCACCGCTTCCCCATGGCCCATCGCAGATGCACCCACGGCGTGCTCAGCTCCCACAGCAGATAGCCCGCGGCCCACGTGTGCCACCCGTCGTTCAGGCACGCCCCGCTGTACAGGCCGAGCGCCATCAGGCCGTGCAGGATGTAGAGCGTGCCCTCGCGCGGCGCGTCGCGCACGGCGCACCACAGATCCCACAGGAACTGACCACACGTGACCAACGTGATGGAGCGCACAAACGGGCTAGTGGCAGTGAAGGGGCGGGTCCAGAAGGGGTTGAGGGCGTCGGGTGCGGGGGACGCGACGTCGGGCCAGCCGCCGGGGCTGAACATCGGTCCGCCGAGGGCAGGCGGGAGGAGGGTGACTATGACGAGGGGTAGGACGACGGCGTGGTGGATGTTGGCGATGATGCGGGTTGTGAGGCCGTACCACGCGCCGCGGGCCTCCACGCCAGTGAGGCGAGGGTTGAGCCGGCCGACCCACGTGGCACCGGCGCGGCCGATGGGGCCAACACGGAGTACTGTCTCCAGCGCCAGAAAGAATAGGCCGAACAGGGCGATTCCGGCGGCTCTGTGGAAATTTAATTGGGAAAGTTGTTGTTGCATCGCGGGTGAACGTCGCGAGTGCGAGACCGGGGGTGGGAGGTGGCCGTCAATGCGGCGGCAGTGACGGCCGTCGTCGCGTCAGAGGCACTTCCCAGAGAGCACAATGGACCGAGGGAACTCTCGCCTGTGCCATAGGTCCCGGTCGAACAACTCAAAGAGCTTATTCTTGCCCGCGGGCCACATACCTCCCTCGCGAACCGCGTCGACCAGTTCCGAGACACCGTCGCGCCACAAGGCCGACGCGGCGCCGAGGTCGAGTGACGCCATCGTCGCCGCGCGCCGGGGGTCGGGGGGACTAGGGGGGCGGGACCTGCAGCGGAGTGGGCGGGGGGTCGTAAATAACACGTGGGAGGCGGGGGGTGGGGGGAAGGATGGAAGGGAGAGTGAGCTGACCAGGACGGCCGAACGCGAGGTCCGTTTACTACGCACCCTCGACGGTCTCGTCGTCACGCCGTCTTCGCCTTCCCCCCCTCATTCCCCTTCTTTTTCATGCCAGTCAGTCCAAACTTGTAGAGAACAATTCGTGCCATCTGCGACACCCAGAGGTACTGCAGAAGGAGGAAGCAGAATGCTAACCCGCGCGCGATGAGCTGGAGCCCAACGAAGGCGACGGGCCAGGCGTCGCGCGGCGCCGCCAGCGCTCCCAACCCACGCCACCCCGCGCCGCCAGGCGCCCAGATCGGGGCGACCTCGAACACGGCATCTCCTACTGCGCTCCACGTCGCGAGCACCGTGCGCGTGCCGTGCCAGATGCGAGCCCACACGAAAACCACCAGAAGACCGAGGGAGGCCGCTTCGTAGGCGAACGTGCCCCGGCGGCCCGCGAGGCCAAGCCAGCCCCGAAAGTGCAGGAAAGGCGTCGACGCCTCCCACACCGAGTAGGCCGCCACCATCCAGTGCCAGCTGCCGTGCCACGTGTAAAGGGACGACACGAACAGAGCTCCGACGCCGTGGAAGACGTACTCGGGTCCCTCAATCTTGCGGTCGCGCCATGCCTGAACCGATTCCCATGCGAAGTGGCCCACCCACCAAGCACAGGCGAAGCGGCCGACGGGAGTGGACGGATAAGGGGGCAAAAGGGACGTCAGAGCGGCAGCGGAACCGGCGGCGCCGACCCACGAGAGGGGGCACAGGAGCATGTGATTGCAAAACGCGACGCCACGTGTGCAAGCACGGGCGGCGACATCGCGGCACTGCCGGACGCTCAGGCGGTTTGAGCGGGCGTGCATGCCCCGCACCACGGCTTCGGTCACGGGGTTGTGGTTGAGGAGCCACTCGAAGCAGAGGTGGAGGAGAAAGACGTAGAGTCCGACCGAGAGACGGTCTGTAGCGACGGGGCTCTGGCTCAGGGCGACGAGGTCGGGGATCGTGGGGACGGCGCCGTGGACGGCTGCGGTCAGGCGCCCGAAGCTGTCGAAGGCCGACTCGACCGCGGGGGCGATCCTAACGATGGGACGGGTGGGGGAAGGGGAGGGGCATCGGGCAAGCGCGGCGACGGCCAGGCGCACTGCGCAAGCCCGAGGCCGCGCCCTCGGGCTTGCTCGAGTCTTGCCTGTGGCTCAATGCGATGATGGCCCGCGGCATTACCTGGACCATGGCGTCGGCGGGCATTCTGCGCGGTACCGAGTTCCGAGACAGACCGCGCGGAGAAGGAGGACAGGGGCAGCAGCGGTGGCGCCGAGGCGGGCGCCAGCAACCACGCTACTCTCTGGGCTTTGAGGTTCAGCCCGCGCGCTGGTGGACTGGGACTGATGCGCCACGCGCTTGCGCGTTTGGGTGGGACGGGGGGGTGAGGTAAGCGGAACGGATCGAGCGATTTTTCGAGCACTCGTCGTCTGCCACCGCCGTCCCGTCGACTACATGTCCTCGTGCAGCAGCACGTACTCTCTGCTCGACTCCCCCAGCCGGATGGCGTCCCGCACCCGCAGCTCGACGAAGCGCAGCGGGGGGATCCGTCGATCGTTGAGGAACGTGCCGTTGGTCGCGCCGAGGCAGAGGAGGTACGGTCGACCGTGGCGCGTGGCCTCGCGCTCGATCGCAGGGCCGTCAAGGTTGCCGTCCTCGGAGTCGGAGCTGCTGTCCTCGGCGGGGCGGCGCTTGCGACGGCGGTGCTGCGGGGGGGGGGGGGGGCGGGGGGGGGGGGGGGGGGGGGGGGGGGGGGGGGGAGGATGGGAGGGGACGGGAAACGGGGGGAGGTTGGACTGACCCGAGGCCGCACCCCGATGGGCCGGACGCCCCTTTCCGTGCCCCTCGCCTGCAGCACCGCATGCTGCCCCGAGCAGCTCGGGTGGTCGGTCGGGATGCTGGCCACCCTTCTATCCCGGCCAAAAAGGTAACTCGTGCGACCCCACACGGGCAGGGGCGGCTCGGCCTCGTCGCCCGTCGCTCTGCGGAGAACGTAGAGGCGCCACTTGCGGCGGGGAGGTGCGGCCTCGGGCGGCTCCGCGTAGCGTCGCTCGACCCCCTCGGCGTTGCGGAGAGTGTCAGCCGCGAGGGCGCCGGAGAGGCCAAAGTCGGGGCCCGGGGGGGCGGGGGGTGGGGAGGGTTCGGGACGGCAGTCAGCGCTAGCGCCGGGGCCATCATCGTCGGAAATGGGGCGCTCTCTCCGTCGGGATGGGGAGCGGGAGCGGGAGCGGGACCGGGGACGGCGCCGGATGGGGGAACGGCTCCGGCTCTGGCGGCAGCGGCGGCGGCGGTCGTCAGGGTCGTCGTCGTCCTGACGCTTTTTGTCGCGAATGCGGTCTCGACGGCCTCCCTCCTCATGATCTCGTCGATCTCTGTCATCACGACGACCCCGGGTGGGATTGTCGCCCCGAAGCGACCGCTCGCTCCCGCCCTCCTGGCCTCGCTCTTCCCGCCACCGCCCGTCGCGGTGGCGGTCGTCGTTGCGCAACACGTCCAGACCCGATCGGTCGCCAAATCGGCTTGGACGGCCCGTTTCGGCCTCAGGATACCGGTCGCCCCGCTCCCCCATGCCGACCTCTCTGTCGTTGCGGGAGGGGGGACCACCTTGTCGGTCTCGTCGTCGGCCCAGTCCCCGCCTCGCAAAACACCCTCGAGGTCGCCCGTTTTTCTCTTCGACGCTCCCCCCCTCCAGTCAGCCAATCTGGACCGCCTTAAAACGCATCTGAGGGGAACAGCGCGACACCGCCCCCGCCGCGGAAGTCTCCGAGGTCGTGGCGCGTCGGCTGGCCGGCCCACCTCATTGTCCTCGGAAATGACGGGCACACTGTCGCCCCTCGGGATCGCGACCGACGCCCTGAGGTGGTGGGCGACGGGGACTACGCTTACGCTGATTCAGCTCCTGTTTGTCGCCGTCCTCGTGTCCCGGGCGAGTCGTCGAGTGTCTCTCTCACCGGGCGTGACGAGGCCCAAGCGGCCCCCGTCGCCGCCCGGACGCGTCGCCCGCCCCGGCGCCCGACCCCGACCCGCGACCCCATTACCCCCGACCAGGTTGAGCTTCTCCGCCGCCTCACCATCTCTGCCCTCGTTGTGGCCCTCGGCGTCGACGTTGCCCCCCTTTCGCCCGCCTCTGTCGCCGAGACGCGACGCGCCGCGGCACGCTGTCTCATCCTCGTCGGCGAGCCTGCTCCCGAGAGAGAGACCCGCGACCTTACCCGCTCCGCATCCAAGACCCCGCCGCTGACTCCACCCGGCGGGCCGTCCCCGTCGATCTCGCGTCGGGGCAGCCACACGGAGCGCGTCGCCGGGAGGGCAGCCGAAGTCCTCGCTGCCTGTGAACGAGACCCATCCCCCGGCCCCACGGCAGCCGGGGCAGGCCAGCCGCCCCCCGGCGCGACTACCCCCCGCGGCGTCCAGGGCGCGACGACTCCCCGCAGCGGAGGAGCCGACCGCTGGACGAGGGCGGGGGGCGCGGGCGACGCCGACGGAGCGGGGTCCGTGGGCACCCTCCACCAGCGTATCGCGTCTCTTGCCGCCGCTGTTGCTCGCCTCGACCGGCGCACGGCGCAGCCTCTGGCCCTGCCGCCCCTCGCCCCACCCCCTTCGACCTCGCTGGCTGTCTCATCGGCCGCCCTGGGTCAGTCTGGGGCCTTCACACCAGCCCCCCCTCTCCCGCTCCCGGCGCCGCCGCCTCCGCCTGCGGGTGCCGCTCCGTCGGTGCGTCGGGCGTTGGAACAGGCGGAAAGAGCCGCCCGCCTCTCGGCCAACCTCGTCGCCCGCGTGGCCGAGCTAGAGATGGCCGTAGGCGCCGGGCTCGGGCCCTCGTCCGGGGCGCAGCTGGGGACGGCGGCCGGTGGTGGGGGCGGGGGCGAGGGCGAGATGGAAACGTCGCCGGCGGTCCAGGGCGCCGCCGCCGGTGTCGCTGCCGGGGCTGCCGCTGGACCGATCGCCGCGCCTCGCTTTCCTGCCGGGGCGGCGACCGCAGCCGAGCGCGCAGCAGTCCGGGCCGAGGCGGCAGCGGTGCGCGCGGAGCAGGCCCGCGACGTGGCAGCGGGGGCGGCTGGCGCCGCCGATGTGGCCACAGCCGCCGCTGTTGAGTCGGCCGAGGCCGTCCGCGTCGCTGCGGGCCCCACGGGCGTCATGTCCCGGTGCCGTGCCGACGCCGACCGCGCTGCCGCTGCCGCCAACGCCGCGGCGCAAGCCGCCGCCGCTGTCGAGCGGACCCGTTCCTCCGCGCCCGTCCCCCGGGCGGACTCCTCTCAAGCACAGGATGGGTCGCCGCCTGCGTCGGCCGCTGAAGTCGCCCGGGGCCTGGCGGCGATGGCCGATATGGCCCGCGTGGCCCATGAGCGAGTAGACCGGCGCGTCGACGCCGTCTGGTCGCTACTGGCGCGCATTCTGGGCAAGGCAGCGGGACCCGAAGTGGAGGGCTTGGCATCCGAGGGTATGGAGGGGGCCGTGGAGGGCAACGGGGAGGAGGGCGGCTCGGTCGGATCCGCCTCGGCCAGTCGACTGGTCCGCCTGCCAGCCCTCGAGACGGCCGCAGACGACGCGCTGCGGATGGCTCGCTTGGCCGACGCCCGCGCTCGGGCCGCCGAGACGTCAGCGCGCGAGGCGACGGCCGTGGCCGAGGGGGCCGCGGCGATGGCTCGTGATTTGGGGGCGGCCGCCCCCCCCCGTGGCGCATTCGAGGCCGTTGCCGCGCGCCTTGGGGCCGCAGAGGCGTGGGTTCAATCGCTCTGGGCCGCGATCGTGCCTCTCCAGCAGCAGAGCGCGGCCCTCGGGCGGGGGGGGGGAGGCGGGGGGCCGGGCGGCGGAGGCCCTGGGGGGAGGGGGATGGGCGGCAGCAACGGGCGGGGTAAGGTGGGCCCGGCCGGGATGCCCGGGGGAGGAGACATGGGGATGATTGGGATGGGAGGCGTGGCCAGTTCGCCTGGGACGCCCGGGAGGGTGGTGGGAGGATATGGGGTGATGGGCGCGGCCGGGCTCTCGCCCAACTCGAGGTCGCCCGGCGTGATGCTGCCCGGCGGGCTGCCGCACCCGTTGGGGCCGCTCGGGTCCCCTCCGCCCCCGCCACCTCGCCGGCCGACGGGCCCGCCGGCACCGGCGGTGCCCTTGGCGTCTTCGTCCGGCCCTCCGCAGCAGCGCGCGGCCGGATCCCCGTCCGGCGCGACTCCCGGAGGTGCTGACCCCCCGCCCGGTGCCACCGCGCCCCCCGCGGGCGCCCTGCCCCCCCGGGAGCAGAACGCCCCCTCCCCCCTGGATCGCCGTCCCTCGGTCACGCTCGACCGCCGTGGTCACGACACCCGCGACCCCCTCAGCCGCTCCGTCGGCCACGCCCCCCCCCCCCCCCCCCCCGCGCGCCGG
>Ga0181573_10001634_pt1 | contig 21709 bp, 16 predicted proteins | sample 101ome_25_FD_148643 | JGI IMG/M metagenome (GOLD analysis project Ga0181573, IMG submission 148643) | Coastal salt marsh microbial communities from the Groves Creek Marsh, Skidaway Island, Georgia - 101409BT metaG (spades assembly) | ecosystem: Environmental > Aquatic > Marine > Intertidal zone... | reverse complement strand
TGCGCTCGCTCTTCGCTCTTCGCCCTGACTTCCCGACTCTCTCACTCGCGCCACGCGCCACGCGCTTCGCTCGTTCCTCGTTCCTCGTTCCTCGTTCCTCGTTCGCCAGGCGTCTTCGTCGTCGTCGGTCTGAACATCGATAAAACCTGGGCACAGGTGGGTGTTGGTCTCGACCGACGTGCACTCGCACGCCCAGACTCGCTCACTCGCTACGACGCGCTTTTCGCTCTCAGGTGCTGCTACGAGTCGTTGCGTTTTCCCTACCCGCCCTCCTCATCGCGCGGGTCGTGTGGGTGTACTACAAGCCAGGCCCGGTGGGCGGATGAAGAGGACTCCATGAGTGAGGCACACCGGTATAGCACTTTTTTCTTCTCAGTAGCCACCCACGAGGTCACTGTCACTGGTACTACATCATCATCATCATCATCATCATACCCACCCCCTGCCACCCACGCGTTCATGCTCGGCACGACGACACGGGCGCGCGGCGCTCGTCTGTTCAAATTCCTCTCCGAAGGCCTGTCGTCTGCGAAATCCACGCAGACTCGGAGCGTCGGCAACCTTCCGGTCAAGAGTAACAAGCACATCGAGGACTTTGGCGCGCGGCGGGAGACGATCGAGAAAGAGTTCCGCTGGGACGGGCCGACGACTCGGAGACTCGTCATCTGGGGCCTGTTGGTCCCGGTCGGCATCTACAAGATGACCTGCTACGAGTTTGATCAGACGGACGCGTTCGGCGGCAAGCCCAAGCGGGACCTCTGGGGAAGCCCCAAAGCGTGACGAGCGAGCGACGTCTGTCTGTAGCGGTTGTAACAATACTGTTGTACCTCAAACGGCCTCGGTGACCCCGGCGCGTTGGAAGAACGCAACTGCGTCCACCCGGTGCTTGACGTGCCCGCATTCGTTCACGAGCCGCCGCCGCTCCGCCGCATCCACGCCTGGCAGCACCGCTCGCCACCACGCCGTCCTTCCGACCTTTTCCGGTCCGCCGAACCAGGCCGCCGTGAGGTTGCCCTTGGCGCTCCCCACGTCCCACGGCCACGGCTCGACTTTCCGCTTCTCGTACGCCTCAATCGTCGTCATATTCCGCATCATCAGCCCGCAGTGCATCACCAAAAACCCAATCAACGCGAGCGTAAACGCCGCCGTGAAGATGAACGAGATGAACCCGAGAATCCCCCCCACGACCCCCCAGACCTCGACCTCGACCTCTCCTCGGACGAACGCAACGCTGGGCCGAAACAACAGCGCCGCGCTCACCGCGCACCCCACGCACGTCCACGCCAGGAACAACACGAACGAACGGTAGTTCAGCAGCCCGATCGTGTTGCCCATCCAGACGCAGTAGTGGTCCATTTTGAGCACGCACGCGCCCGCCATCGAACAGTGATGGCTCCTCGGCGGTTTCCACGCGTTGCATTTCTTGCACCACCGGGGCCTGGTCTCGTACTGGTACGCCAGCGCCAGCCGCGCCGGCGCGTTGGCAGACATTTCCGCGCGAAGCGTCTCCGCGTAGGCGTGCGTCACGAGTTGTCGGAAGGACGCATCGTTCCGAGTCCGAGCGACGAGCTCTGCGTTCTCAAACGCATTGTTCGTTGTAGACTCGTCGGACCGCGCCCCGGAGTCAAACGGGTCGTAGCCGTACTGCGCGGCCAGCCCCGGGTCGTCCACCATCGTCCTCCAGTAGCACCAGCAGATCATGCAGATAACACCGGCGTATGCCATCGCCGCAAGGTAATACGCCGGCGCGAGACGCGCACGGGGCAGGATGGCCCGGCGGAGGACTGCATAGGTCGCCATGGCGACCAGCGAACCCACGAAGAGCATCATCAGCCCCTTCCCGACGTATCGCAGGAACCTAGAGAAAAAGAGGAAGAAAAGAGGAAGAAAGCGCGTGAGTCTCCTCGACAGGTGTGCTCGACCGTCGACCGTCGACCGTCGACCGTCGACAACGACGGGGACACCGGCACGTACCGACAGTACTCAAAGACGTTGAGAGACGTGATGGACAGGGTAAAGGGAGCGGAGGAGGAGGAGGAGGAGGAGGAGGGATGGGATGTCTTTTTCTTTGGGAGGAGCGACGAGGCTTCCGTGTGGAAACCACCCCGATCGGTCGGGGTGGGCCGCTGCCCCGTCGTTCCGGTCGAGGTGGCCATGAGCAGCAGCTGGATTCCTCGCGGGTCTTTCACCGAGCAGGTTCGCGTTCCGTGTCTCCGGTCCAGCCCGCTGTTCGTATCATGGTGCCCTGCCCACGGTCGTGCTCCGGTGCTCCGTAGTCCTACAGAGATCGTCGGAGGCGCGACGTCTCGGAGCAAAAGTTTTCAGTTCAAAAAGTCACGAGCCAACCCAGTCCCGCTCGTCGTCGTCGCCGCGAATTCATCATTCGCACGAGCAGCTGGATCCGTACACGGACACCTCTGGGCTTTGGGCTGGCGCATTGGCCGAGTGCGTTCACTGCATTGCGCAGTTCGTAGCCGGATGCCAACCTCCTCCCTCCTCGTCCCCTTGCCGGCACGCGCGAAAAACCGGGCGTCGCAGTACGCGTGGAACGCCAAAACCAAGACGGTCGTCAAGCTCAACGACTCGACCGCAGTCCCCTCCACGTATACCTACACGCGGGACGTGGTCAGCGACCTCCGCGCCTCGCTGCACGCCGCCTTCTTCCCAGCCACGGACCAAGTCACCCCGGACTACTGGGAGTATATCAAGTGGAGAGGATGGCACCGTCTGTTCTCGTCCATGTCGTCCATCTTTGCGACGCAGTCCCTGCTGTTGGCGGTGGGGGTGGGGGCGAAGAACACGCTCCCGGCGGCCGCGGGGATAAACTGGTGGGTATTGACCCGAGTTCGAGATCTCACCGCAGCGTTGATGTGGACGAGGTCCAGCGACAAACGAAGAAGAAGAAGAAGAAGCGACCTACTCACTACTCACTACTCACGCTCTGCGTTGCTCGTTCTCCAATTTCCAGGGTGCTGAAAGACGGTCTCGGGAGGTTGGGTCGTCTGACGGTGGCGACGAAGTTTGGCGAGAGTTTCGACGCCGATCTGAAGCGGTTTCGGTTTGCGAGTAGCTTTATCTACGCGGCGGCGTTGCTGATTGAGAACCTGACGCCGTACGTGCCGCAGTACTTTTTGCCGATGGCGGCGGTGGCAAACGTGGGAAAGAGCATGGGGTTGACGACGTATATATCGACGCAGCCGGCGTTTTACAAGTCGTTTGCCAAGGCCGAGAATATTGCGGATATCAGCGCCAAGTCGCAGGCGCAACAGATGGCGATCGACACGCTGGGGTTGGCGTTGGCCGTGTCGTTGAATCTGGCGGTGAAGCGGAACGCGAGTCTGTCGAGGATGCTGCCGTTGATTATGTTCCCGATTTTGGTGCCCGGGGATCTGTTTAGTATTTACCACGAGCTGCGGTCGGTGCACCTCAGGACGCTGAACGTGGAGCGGGCCGAGCTGCTGGCCGCGGCATACGTCGCGGCCGGCGACGACGGTCGGAACGGTCGTCGGAAAGCGAGTGGATGTCGTCACGCTGCGGCGTCGCCTCAGCAGCACCAGACAGAGGCGGTGCTGACGCCAGAGATGGTGAGCAAGATGGAGCGTTTCGTGCTGCCGAGCGTGGCGAGATCGGGCGCGTGTCCGTTGGAGATTCGTGGTTTGGACGGACGGGCATTGACAGAAGCGGACGTGGCACGGTTTCGAGCGACGCGAGGAGCGCGGTATCTGTTGACCAGATCGGTCGATGGAGGGTCTGGAAGCGGGGTGAAGGACACGTACACGGCGACGTTCCGGGCGGACTGCAAGTCGACAGATATCCTGCAGGTGATTTTGGCGATGGCGTATATGCGGCAGGGACACGTGGACGACTTGGGGGAGGCCGAGCGGCGAGCGGCCAGGCGGGTGCCCGGGTTTATCCGGGGACTCGAGGCCCGCGGTTGGCAGTGCGATCCGTTCACCCTAGCCAAGGCCGAGAGGATGTTCTACTATACGTGACACAGTTGGAACAAAACGAAAAAAACACCGTCGAGTCATGAGAAGGATGCCGCGTTGGGGTTCAGATTGTTTGCCGGCGACGGGAGAATCTTGAGGACTCGCCTTCCGTCGGCCGTCGTGACTGCCGTCGCGACGGCCGACGACGCCACCCTCGCGGGCTTGTCATGCTTCCCAGCACTTCCCTTGCCATCATCATTTCCCTTCTTCTTCTTCCCCTTGCCCTTCTTTTTCTTCTTCCCGTCTCCGTGTGCGCCCTGCTGCTGCTGCTGCCGCTGCTGCTGCTGCTGCCCGTCCCCCCGTCCCTTTTTCCCTCCTCCTCCGCCGCCTTTCTTCTTCGACCGCCGGTTCTTCCGATCAAACATCAGCTCCGTCCACTCCATCAGCGCCGTCCGCCGCACCTCCCCCGCCCCGACCTCTATCCGCTCGCCCACCGGCCCCTTGGCCCCCTCCTCCTGCTCCCGTCGCTCCCGCTCAAACCGCTCGACAAACTCCAGAAACACCGCCGACCCTTCCAACGTCCCCTCCAACTCGTTCTTCGCGTTCGGGTTGAGATTCGTGCGCCCGCTCTGATCACCCACCACCCGGTTATACGCCGCAAATCCCACCACCACCACGTCCCCAAACACCCCAGCACACCCACCAGACTCGACCCATTGCTTGAACTTCATCACACCAGCCGACGACCCGTCAACACCACGCGCAAGCGTTACATACGCCCGACCGTACCCCATATACCCCTTGTGCGACCCCGGCCGAAAGTCGACGTAGCGCAACACACACGGGCACAGCTTGAGCGCCTCGTGAAACGCATCTGCCGACAGCGTCGACGGGAGACGACGTATCACCAGCTTCTGTTCACCGCGGGTGGCGACGCCACCCGCGGTGACTCTGCCGTCCCGTCCGTTCCCCTCCCGTCCGTTTCCAACCCGTCCGTTCCCGCCCCGTCCGTTCCCACCCCGTTCCCGTCGCCTTGACGGTTGCGACGAATCGGCCCGCTGGCTTTGGCCAAAGCTCAACGAAGACGACGACGAAGACGCCGGCTGGGACGGCGTCGGTTGCCTCGCTTCCCTCCCCTGCCTCCCATGTTGCTCTGACATGGCTCAACAACGACGTGCCTCCGTGCGTGACGATCGAGGCGACGCCAACTCCACAGTTGATTTCGGGGCTTCTTTGGTTTAAACTTCTGAACGCCGTTCTTCTTCGTTCGGTCCTCCACACCACGCCTCTCCGGGCGCACCATGGCTGCAGGGAGAACGTCTAGCCCCCCGAAGCGCCGGGCAAGCGCAATCGCGCCCGGCGGATCGCCTGAAAAGGACAGGCGCACGGTGTCGTGGCCCGATGCCAACGACGACCCTGTCGGGTCGTTGACGCCCGTCAGGCTCTACCTCCTCTCGGTCGTCCTCAAGCTCCTGCTCGTATACACGTATGCGTCCACGGACCTGGACGTCCACACCAACTGGATGGCCATCACGCACACGCACCACTTCAAAGACTGGTACGGGGACCACGCCAGTCCGTCTGTCTGGACGCTGGACTATCCGCCGCTCTTCGCCTGGTTCGAGTACGGTCTGGCGAAAGTCGCGTGGTTATTTCCGGCGCTCCGGCCCTTTCTCAATGTCGGCAGCGCCGGTGCCGGCACCGGCACCGGCGACATTGGCACCGACCCCAGCTATGCGACGTGCGGCCTGCACACGGCCTGCCTCCTCTATCAGCGGCTCAGCGTCATTTCCAGCGAGTTTCTTCTCTTCGCGGCGGTCTATTTCGCGACAATACGGTCGTCTCGACGGGTCCGTAACCTGGCCACCTTCCTCGTCCTGTTCCACCCGGGACTGCTCATCGTGGACCATATGCACTTTCAATACAACGGATTTCTCCTCGGGCTCCTCTTGATTTCGATGACGCTGGCTACCTACGGGAACGATGTGCTGGCGACGGTGGCATTTTCGCTCACGCTGTGCTTCAAGCATCTGTTTCTGTACGTCGCGCCGGCGTTTGGGTGTTACTACCTGGGGGTGCTGTACGTGGTCGGGGGCTGGCGGCGGGTGCGATTGTTTGCGAGTCTGAGTGTGGCCGCGGGATGTGTGCTGGCGGTGGCGTTCGGGCCGGTGGTGTATTACGGGACGGGCGAGCAGGTCGTGGCACGGCTGTTTCCGTTGCAGCGAGGGCTGATTCATGCGTATTGGGCGCCGAACGCGTGGGCGCTGTATGCGGCGGTGGATAAGGTTTTGGGGATCGTTTTGGGGTCGCTCGGTGGGGACGTTGACGGGGCGCGCTCGCAGGCGGCGTTGACGGGCGGTCTGGTGCAGGTGGCACGGTTCCGGGTGTTGCCGCAGGTCGAGTCGGGGACGACGGCGGTCGTGACGTTGGTTGCGATGATGCCGGCGTTGGTCGGTTTGTTGCGGCGGCCGTTGGCAGGAACGCTTTGGCCCGCGGTTGTGTACTGCTCGCTGTGCTCGTTCATGTTCGGGTATCACGTGCACGAGAAGGCGATTCTGATGACGTTGGTGCCGATGGCCGTGGCGGTGGCCAAGGGCGAAGGTGTTGGGGGTACGAGTGCGGGTACTGGTACGGGTAGGGGTACGGGTACGGGTACGAATGGTGATGTCAAAAACGAAGGGGACGGGGACGACGGGGACGATGCTGACGACGAGCGGGGGCGGGTCCTGCAGAGACGGCGCGGGAGGTACCTGTTTCTGTCGCTGGTCGGGACGTTCTCGTTGTTTCCGTTGTTGACGGGCGTTGAGGAGTATCTGCCAAAGGTCGGGATGTTCGTAGGGTATGCCGTCGTCGCCGGGGTCGTTTTGCGGGGCTCGTTTTCGTCTGGGGGGATGACGAGGGCCGAGCGGCTGTTCTGTACGGTGGGCGTGGCGGCCGTGGAGGTGTATGCCACGTTCCTGCATCGGAAGGTCTTTGGAGAGGCGTGGCCATTCGTGCCGCTGATGTTGGTGAGCTGTTATTGCGCGCTCGGGATCGCATGGGTTTGGTTGGCGCTGGCCCTCGAGTTCATCGCGTCGAGGGCGTCGTGAGTGTCCGCAGACGAATTCGTTTCGCGTTTCGCATTTCGCATTCGTGCGTGCTGTAAGCGCTATTCGCGCGGGAACTGAGCATCGGTCGTGGAGGAACGTATCTATGACGCCGGTGTCGACAGCGACGCAAAATCGAGCCCGTGCGTCCCTTGCCCTAGAGGCTCTGCATGGGTCAAATTCGACCCGGACCTCCCGCCGAGGGTTCGGGTCCGGTCTCCCTCGACGCGCTCCCTTTCGTCGACAGCGTGCAGCCCTCGCTCCCTCGGCGTCACGTGTCGTGTGCGCGTCGTCGTCGCAGGCCAATCCGTACGACGTGTTGGAGGGCATCGAGTGCGACTTGTCGACCGTCTCTGCACCGTTCTACAACGTGACTGCCATCATCCGGCCGTGGCGGCTTCCGGCGGTGGTGGCGGCGCTGAGTGAGGCAGGTATCAGGGGGGTCACGGTGACGGACGTTCGTGGGATCGGGGCGCAGGGGGGGAATGCGGTCAATGAACGGGACGGTGGGAACGAAGTGATTTTGGGTGCGCTGATCGAGAAGGCGAAAGTGGAAATTGTGATCGCGCGGGATCAGGTGGATTTCACGGTGCGGTTGCTGAGCACGACGTGTTACACTGGCCAGACTGGGGACGGGAAGATTTGGGTCAGCCCCGTCGCAGACGTTATCAGGGTCCGGACGGGTGAAACGGGGGCGGTGGCTGAGAGGATGCAAGACGGGCTGTACGACAAGGGGTACAAGAGCGAGGTGTAGTGTTGTCGTCGGTCGGTTGGGTTTGTTTGGATTGCATCATCGTGTGATTATTTGTCGTCGCTCTTGGGCTTTTTGGACTCTGACTTTTTCTCGCCAGACGTCGACGTCGGGCGGCCGCGCTTCTCAGACTTCTTCTTCTTGTCGGCCTTGGACTTCTTCTTCTCCTTGTGGGCCTCTTTGTTTGCCTTGGACTTCTCCTTCTTCTCCTTCTTCTCCTTCTTCTCCTTCTTCTCCTTCTTCTTGTCTGCCTTTGCGTCCCCGCCACCCTCGCCGTCCCCGCCAAACAGCTGCTCGAATTCCGCGCGGGTCTTGGCGGCCGCCTTCACGCGCTTCTCAAAGTTATCCGGGTCGGTCTTGACCGCCTGGACGGCGCACGTCTGCAGCAGTCCGGGACCCCTGTGCGTCGCGGCGATCCGCTCCTCCGCTTGCGCCAGCTCGCTGGCAATCTGCTTCTTGACCGATGCGTCAGTGCAAATCAGGAAACATCGCTCTACAAACTTGTTTCCTGACCCGAAGCACGCGATGTCCGCCCAAGACCCTTGGATCTTCTCCAGGAGGGCGTCTCGCTTCTTCCCAGACGTGTCCTCGTGACCCAGGTACGATTCGAGCACGCGGCAGCCCCCGGGATCCATCGCCACCTGAACCAGCTCGGCGGTCGACATGCCCTCCAAGGCCGCGTTCCATTCCTTGGTCATCCCTTTGGGGAACTGCAGCAGGGAAATCGCCATCGCGCAGCCCAGGGTGGACAGCTTGCCCCGCACCTTTCCGAGCAGCACATGGGTATCCAGCGTCAGGATGCCGTGCAGCGGCGTCGGGTGCCGCTCGCTCTTGAAGGCATCCGTGGCCGCCTCCCAAACCGCCTTGGCCGACTCGGCCTGGAGGGCGTTGACCCGGAGCGCGGCGGCCAACAGCACCGTGATTATCCCCCCACGCCGGCCGCGCAACAGCCCAACAAACGAGTCCTTCAGGTCTTCATACATGCGCTTGAGCTGCTGCGGCTTTTTCACGTGCGAGATGGCCGCCTGGACGGTGAAGTTCGCTGCCTGATGCCGCGCCAGCTCTGGCAGCCGACCCTTGAACGCCGTCGTGCACAGTTTGGTGAACAGCGCGTCTGGTGCGGCAACCAGCGCCGCCTCCACCAAGTGGCTCCCCGACCGGTCGGTCATCAGCCTGAACATCGCGTCTGCCGTGACCGACTCGGCACCCAGCTTGGGGTTCCCGCCGAGCAGACAGACCACCAGGTCGGCCCGGTCTTTCTCGTCTATGACGTCAACGACAGAGGGCGCAGCCATTGCTTCCAGCAACGCTTTCAGGAACGGAACCGCGAAGGCGCTCGTCTGCAGCTCGTGGAGGTCCGTCGAGGTCAGCTCGTCCGACGTCAGCTTGGCCGTCAGCTTGTTCAGCAGGAGGATTCTGTCGGGATTGGCGCGTGCTCTTGTGTCTCCCGCCGGCACGGCAGATCGGCACTTGTCCGCCAGGTTGTACTTGCTCCGATTCGAGTAGTTCCGGTCGTCCCCGCCCGAGGATGGTCCGCCGCTGCCGCCCGCTGCCCCATCGCCCCGGTTGCTATGCGGCAGTCCCGCCAGGATGCGCACCAGCTGCCGAGCAACAAACGACCCATACTTGCTTGAAATCATGTCAAATAGGTGGCCCGCCGACTGCTCGACAAACTGCTTGAGGATCCCGTCTGCGGCCCTGCCATGCTCACCGCTCTGATCGCTCTGACCGGTGGCTATTGCCGCCACGCGATCCAACAGGGTCTCCAACACATGCGATCCGAACGGACTCGACGTGCACATCAGGCCGAGGTTGTCCTCCTTGAGACACTGTGCGGCAAAGCCGGCCAGCGCCTCGACATCGGCCACGTTCAGGAACGCTTCGAGGTACCGCGACACCTCCGCATCGCACACGACCTCGACCTCGCTCCCTCCCTCTCCCAGCTCCTCGAAGCACCGCGCGATGATGGTCGTCGTCGCCTCCTCGTCCTCCTCTTGCTCGAGTGCAGTTTTGAATGCAGCATGCAAACCTCGATAGTACTCGAGCGTGTCTGCGTTCAATCGAGAGTATCGCGTCTCGCCAACCCCGCCTTCTAACGCCCTCCTCTTCTTCTTCTTGCTGTTGGAGCGGGAGTTCATTTTTACATCTTTACTCGCCAACAGCACGAGATGCACTCGTTGAATGCAAACTGAATCAGACGGGTGCCTCGTTGTTGTCCCCCACCTGGTACGGCTTCACCAACACGACCTGCTGCGCCAGCGGACTCTCCACCGTCAAATACAAGTAATGATACCGCCACCCACCCGCCGCCTCCCCGTCCTCGTACATATCTGCGTGCACCGTCGCCCGCCCGCTCGGCCCCTTGGCCACGAACTGCAGCTGCACATGCTCCCGCCCCTGATCGTCGCTATATATACGATGCGGAATCCGCTGACGCGCGCTCCGATTCTGACTCTCCGTCCCGTACGCCTTCATCGGCGCACCCAACCGAATCGTCACCCGGGGATCCTCCTCAATCTTCTTCAGCGTCTTGGAGAAGCACGTGTACTCTTTCGGCGAGAAAATCAGCTCGGAAAACGCCGCGTATAACACCGCCGCAGCAAAACCCAGCGCCGCGAGGATGACCAACGAGTAACTCGTGGATTCGACCGCGCCCATCGGACGCTGCGGGATGCGATCCGTAATGGCCGAGAATTCTTCCTCCTCGATCGTCGCGAGGCTCGCAGCCGCCTTCTGCTCCTCCCGTCGCCGCTTCCGACGCTCCGCGTGTGTCTCCTTGTCGTCAGGTTGAAGGGGCGTGCGAGAACTCGAAAGCCACCGCTGGGACGGCACCGTCGGCGAGCTCCTCAGCTCGGACATGATCCGATCCAACGCGCTCCCACTCGCGCCCGCGCTCCTACTCGCGTTCCCCACCATCGCCGCCCCCATACCCATCGCCGCCGTCGCCCCCGTGTGGACCGCACGCGAAGAACAAGCCAACAGCTCGGCCGGCTGGTTGCTCGGCGCTTCCACCAGATTTCTGTACACCTGCCGGACCGTGCGGGCCAGCCGCGGCGACGATCTGAATGTATGGAACACACTCGATGCCATGTGCGCGTTTTGAACGGCCAGAAGATCAAATTCGAAGTAGAAATTTTGGTGTCGGTGGCCAGCTCGAAACTTTTCCGAAAAGCTCGTCGTCCTGCGCCACGATGTCCGTTCGGTAGCACCCCGCAAGTCACGTGGCTGACTGCTGACACACGGCGTCACAGATCATGGAGGTCGAGTCGCCTCGCGCGCTCCCGCCGCTGCTGCGGACGGGCAGAGGAGGAGGGACCGAGTCCGAGTCGCTGGGCAGCGGACACTACGCCACGGTGGGTTCGCAGTCGACCGATCCGCTCGTCTCCCCGCACCCCGCACCCCGCACCCCGCACCCCGCACCCCGCACTCACGCTTCATTCATTCCCCTCCCTCTCTGTCAGCATACGCTCCCGGGCACGCCGCTGGTCGCCCTGCACTCGAACGCCCGCACCCTGACCCTGGTCCCCCTCGTCGCGCTCATCTTCTACGACGTCAGCGGAGGTCCGTTCGGCGTCGAAGACGCAGTCTCGTCCGCGGGCGCCTTCTTCACCATCCTCGGCTTTATCATCCTTCCCGTCATCTGGAGCATCCCCGAGGCGCTCATAACCGCCGAGCTGTCGACCGCGTTTCCTGAAAATGCAGGCTTCGTGGCGTGGGTCACCGCGGCGTTCGGGCCGCGGTGGGGGTTTATGGAGGGTTTTTTCAAGTGGTTGAGCGGCGTGACGGACAACGCGTTGTACCCTGTCATCTTCTTCACGTACCTGGAGCAGGTGGCGCCGTGGTTGTTCGGAGGGTCGGGGTGGCTGGTTCGGTCGGGTATGATCTTCGCGACGAACGTGTCGCTGACGTACTTGAATTATCGGGGTTTGCATGTGGTGGGGCAGGCGGCGGTGGGCATGACGGTGGTGACGCTGGCGCCGTTCCTGGTCATGGTCGTCGTTGCGCTGGCGCGGGGCAAGGTGGATCCGGCGAATTGGTTCGAGGTCAAGCCGCTGGGGGAGGTGGATTGGCTGAGTTTCATGAATGTGTTGTTCTGGAGCACCAACTACTGGGACACCGTGTCGACGCTGGCCGGGGAGGTGAAGAGGCCGTCCAGGACGTTTCCGAGGGCGCTCGGGTTTGCGGTCGTGTTGGTGATATTGAGTTATCTGCTGCCGCTGCTGGTGGGAATCGGGGTCGTTGGGGGGTCGGCGGGGGGCGACGACGAGTGGAAGCTGGGTTTCTTCGCGACGGTCGCGAGGGGCGTGGGCGGCCCGATGTTGGCGTGGTCGGTGGTGCTGGCAGCGGCCGTGTCGCAGCTTGGGCAGTTCGAGGCAGAGATGACGACAGACTCGTATCAGCTGCTGGGGATGGCGGAGCGGGGGTTTCTTCCAGAGGCGTTTTCAAAGCGGTCCGAGCACGGGACGCCGACGCTGGCCATCGTCTTTTCCAGCATCGGTATTGTGATCATCGGGAGCTTGGATTTCCTGTTGATTGTGGAGATGCTGAATTTGCTGTACTGCTTGGCGGAGATGCTCGTGTTTGCGAGCTTTATCAAGCTCCGGTACGATTTTCCAGACCTGAAGCGACCGTTCCGTGTGCCGCTCGGTACGGTCGGGTGCGTGGTGATGGTCGCGCCGGCGACCGTGTTGCTGCTCGTGATGGTGGTGCTTCCCGTGGTACGGGGGAGATGGGGCGTGGTCCTGTGGGTCGTCGTGGCGAGCGTCTGTGGGGCGGCGTTGTATCCGCTGTTGCAGGACTTGCGGGATCGGGGTAGCCTTCGGTTTGTGCCCTCGACGCCGGATGACTTCCATGTCTTCCTCCACTCCCTCTATTCGCATGCGGAGGTGGACGAAGAGGAGGACAGGGAGGGGGAGAACGACGAAGAGGTCGCCCTGTTGATCAGCCAACGCGAGACGCTCACGCCCAGGGTGCTGAGTCTGGTCGACGAGTTGTAGCCTTTCGCTGGTACGTCCGTCAAAGCTTTGAATACTAGTCTGATGGACTTGACATGTCATTGCTTGAGTTTGTCGAAATGTGAGTCGACAAAATGATGATGGTGGCCCGGCTGAACCCCCCCACCAGTACCGGTCTCCACGTAGGGGAAGCACGCCTTCTCGTCCCGGAAAAAAATCGTGCATTGCCCCGCTCGTGACGAAGTGGCGTCACGAAACACGACACCGCGGAGATTCACCCTCGGTGAAGCGAAATTCGCCGACAGCTGAAGATCGGTTGTGAATTCGTTAGGAATTCATCATCCGTCCAGATCCTCCCCGTTTCTTCGGTTCTGACCCACGGCTCGACGGCCTTGGCTAGCACACATCGGTATATATCACATGTCGAGCACGGGCAAGACGGTTTCGGTGACGCTCACGGCGATCGGTGCGGAGGGCATCGAACAGGTCAGCGGGAGCTCTGCCTTTCTCTCGTTCTTCTGGTCGAGAGGCAAGAAGTTCTTCTTGTCGGAGCCGGCCGAGGTCTTCCCGGACGGCGCTGTATACTGGGATAGCATCTCGGCGCAGACGTGCCGGCTGGCGGAGAACGAGAAGAAGTACGTGAAGCTCTTCGTGCAAAAGGTGACGGTCGGCGCCGACGGGCTCCCGACCGACTACGGGACCACGGTCGGTGCGGGCTACATCGACCTCGGCAAGTATGCGACGGACGTTTGCGGTAAGCATGATGATACACAGGAAGACACTCGCGACAGGGACGCGAGCGTCGAGGAGGAAGTGGTCGTCATGCTCAAGCCAAGCGGGCGCCTGACGCTCAATGTGCGGCTCGACCCGGTGGACGGCGACGTCGGCGACGGTGCCATCTCGGCGGACGAGTCGACCAGTTCGCAGTGCGTGACGCCGACATATACGCACGAGTCGAGCGGCGTATCCGAAGAGGTAGGGGAGGTCGATGAGGTCGAGGGCGCCGCAAAGCACGCCGAGTCTCCGTCGATGACCGTGTCGACGACGTCGACCATGTCATACGCGGAGAATGGTGGGAGCTCGAGTCGGTCGATCGAATCGAAACTCCGGCGGGTCACGCGCCAGTGCGAGGAGGCGCGGGCGCGGGCGTTCTCAGAGGCGAGCGTCGCGTTGCAGCGTGGCATCGAGATTGACAACCTGAAGCGGGCCAAGGACATTCTGATGAAGCGATTGGAGACGGCAGAGCAGCAATTGATGACGATGATGAAACAGGAGCTGGCGATGACGATCCAAGAGACGGACAAGTCGAGTGCGACGCTGCTCGGTATCGACGCGCTCATCGAGCAGCTGGCCGAGACCAAGGTCGCGCTGGCGGAGAAGGAGTTCGAGGTGATGGAGATGCAAGGGAAGCTCAAGGGGCGAGATGCGCACGTCCAGGCGCTTTTGATGCACCTCGAAGCAGTGAAAGAGGCGAGCTTGGTGACGGCCAGGTCGTCAGAGAGAGAGAGAGTCGGGACGGCCAGCGTGCCTTTGGCGGAGGAGGTCGACGAGGAGGCGAACGAGAAGGAGGATGCGAACCAGAAGGAGGAGGAGCAGGAGGAGGTCGATGATGGTGGAGATGAGGATGCAGGTGCCTGCGAAGACATCGCGATTCGGCAGCACGAGGTCCCCGGCAAGGCGAGCACCGGGGAAGGCGCCGTCACCATCCATGTCACGACCTCATGAGACCAGCTTTCATTCATGATCATCAAAAATTCAACTTATTTTGCATACAACCAGTCCTCGGTCTCCAGCATAATGCTGGCCGCACAGAAGAACGAGATGAGGCTCGCCGCCACCAACGACCCCGACCCCGACAACTGTCGCAAGAACGCCCCAGCCCCGTCCAGCCCCACCACAAACCCGACCATATTCCCCACCATCAAACTGCTGATTGTCACCGTCGCGGCCAGCGCTTTGGCCACCCACAACGCCGTCGGGTGGTCCCGGCGAACCCAGTCCCACCTCGACCTTGCAAACTCCCGTTTCACGAGCAGCTCAGGCATGAATGCGAGGATCATCAGTCCGGCCCATCCCAGCAGTCTGATCTCGACGTCGTGCCACAACGCCACGAACACGAAGATCGGCCACACCATCAGCAGCTGCGCCGTGCCCCCCCGTGCGCCCGCCGGGATGTACATGTACTTGACCAGCCAGCGGTTGAAGCTCGCGTGCCAATTCTTCCAAAATCCCTGCACATCGTAGTTCATCGCGAAACACTTGCGCATATTCTCCGGCGGGGTGATGCCCTCCAGCAGCGCCGCCAACCTGAAAAACCGCCAGATGACGCAAAACTTGAGCCACGTGAACGCCAACGCCCACCACCCGCACGTCGCCACGTCGAGCGCCGACACGTTCCGAGCGCGCGTATTCGTATTCGCGGTCAAAACGTTGTTCGTCGCGATCGAGTTGAAGTACAGGTAGTGCGACATGAGCTCGATGACCGCCACGTCGAGCGCCGTGCGCAGCCCGTAGACACGCAGCTCGCGCCACCGCGTCTGTTTCCGTCGAGCGCGCTCGGGCGCGGGCGCGTCACCCGTATCCGTGTAGCTATCCGCATCCGTATCAACCGTGCCGGGAGACGACGAAATCTGTCCAGCAAAGTCCGTATATGTCACGATCGGCCCGGCCAAGTACAGCGGCGGGTACACCGCGTGCGCAACCGCCACCCAGTACGACCCCGCCGCCGTGGGCATCCCAGACGCATCCTCCCATAAAATATCCAAGCTCTGCGAGACCAAACGCAGCATGGTCATGTTGTAGCAAATCTCCCATCGAAACACGCCCCGCCCCAGTCCCAGCACGCCCAGCCCCCGGAGAACCCGCCCCGCGACCCCGCCCCCGTGTTCGATCGTAAGAAACCCGTCACTCTCCTTGACCACCATCAACACACCCACGTGCCACGCCCACACCGCCGCCGTCTTTGCCCACGACGGCCACCCCGTCCGTCTCACCCAGCGCGTCAGCACCCAGCTCGCCGACACCAGTCCGTAGACATACAGCGCACAGCGACCGTGGAGATACAGCAGAAACCCGACACCCGACACGACGATCCATCGCACGCGATGTGCATAGTTCGCCTCTGCGGCTGCCTTCTTGCTGTTGTTATTATTATTACCGCCGCTGCTCGACGCGATCAGCCTCGACACGCCAGCAAAAACCCCGAAGACAATCGTCAGCGGCACCATACTCTCCCGGAAGCCTCGCCACTGCACGTCGCTGAGGTCCACGAGGCGCCGCCGCGACGGGGGCACCCCGAACGGCAGGTACCCCCGGCGCAGGCCCGGGAGGCCCGGGACGCCCGGCTCGACGATCGCATACTCGTCCGACAACCGAAGGCCGTGGCGCAAGAGGACGGCAAAACAGACGAGGACGAAGGCGGCATAGGCCGACAGGGCGAGCGTCCGACGACGACCTTGTTCTCGTTGCGCGCTTGTTGCTCTTGGTGGAGGCATCCTCTTCGTCTCTGGGTCCTCGAGGTCCTCTTGCTCCAAGCGCTCCAAGCGCTCCAAGCGTTCTTGACGGGCAGATGCGTGCTCGTCGACAGCGAGCATGCGATGACCGCGCAGCGAGCGCGCTGAAAATATTTGAAACTAAACCGTTTCCGGGTCTGTGCAACCAGCAGGAGACGCGACAGAGTCAAGCACCCGTTCCACTGCCCACCCTCTGCGATGGACCACATCGTGTCGTCGATCGCGCGGGCGATCGCGAACCAGCAAGGCGTCCCTCTGGGGCAACAATTAGCGCATTCCCACATCCTCTCGCAGGCTGCGACCAACGGCAGCTGGAACCCGAACGCGGTCTCGTTCCAGGCCGTCTCCCGGGTGCTGTCCCACGAGCTGTCCAATCACCCTGCCGCTGGCGACTGGGTCGACTTTGTCTCGAACTACCTCGTCGCGTTCACGCCGACGAAAAAGCCGCCGCCGTACGACGCGCTGCTGGCCTCGCTGACGCCCTTCCTGAAGATTTTCCGGGAGGATGAGGGCGACTGGTTGGTAGAACCGATGCGTTCTGTGGTGCATACGCTGTATTATATAGCGGGGCGGGCGGATGCGGAGGAGCGTGGCCGGGGGAAGAAGGGAACAAAGCTGGTGGACTGTGGGGACCAGCTGCGCAAGTTCTTCAGCGTGTCGTTGCAGGCGCCGAACAACCCGGGGAAGAAGCTGGCGGCGTTGGATATCGTCAACGTCAGCTTCAAAATATATTTCCGGCTCAACACGCTGCGGCTGTGCAAGAACTTGATCCGGACGGTGGAGAGCCGGCAGTTCCAGAGCTTTGAATCGGTACGTCGTCGTCCGACGCTGTCGTGGCTGTCGTCGCTGTCTGACGCGTGCGGTCTCGGCACGCTGCGTCCCTCACGCTCCACGTCTCACGCCCTCCGCCGTTCGTTCTTCCCGTTCCCCCGTCCGCAGTTTCCGACCTCCCAGAAGGTTACGTACAAATTCTACGAGGGGCGGCTGGCGGTGTTTGACGAGAACTACGAGGAGGCGCAGGAGGCGTTGACCTACGCGCTGACGCACTGCCACGCGTCGGCGAAGAAAAACATCGCGCTGATCCTCAAGTATCTGATTCCCGTGGGGCTGCTGCTGGGCCGGCTGCCGTCGGGGTCGCTCGCCAGGGAGTACGGCGCGGTGCTGGGACCCTACCTCCCGATCGCCGAGTCGCTGCGGAGCGGCAACGTGGGAGCTTTCTATAGCGTGATGCAGGATCAGCGGAATCGGTTGGTGAAGGACGGGACGTATCTGCTGCTCGAAAAGCTGCAGGCGAGCGTGTATCGGCGGTTGCTCAAGCAGGTGTACTTCGTGCATGCGCAGGCGGAGCCGGCCAAGGCGGCACAGATTCCGTTGGTGTTGTACGAGCGGGCGCTCAAGATCGCCGGCGTGAATCTGGATATGAGCGAGATTGAGTGCATCATCGCCAACCTGATTGTGCGCAAGTACGTCAAGGGGTACATCAGCCACAAGCTCAAAGTGCTGGTGGTGCACAAGACACAGCCGTTCCCCGGCTTGGATTCGGTCGTGTTGGTGGACTAGAATGTGGGCGAGCGACGGAGACGTGACAGCGACTCGCGATTCGCGATTCGCGACGACTCGGTCAACTCGAGGCACGGCCCTGGCCGCCAAGGACTCGCCACTGTCGGTGACCCCATCTTCGTTCGCGATACGCCTCATCTTAAGTGTAAGTCCGTGTTAGTCCGTGTTCATCCGTTTCATACATATTCATTCGAACCGAGTAACCGAGTAACAGCGCTCGCTCCATGGCGTCGTCCGGCGACCACGCCACGAACCCGACGACCGACACGGTCCAGCGCCTCCGGGCCAAGCTCTGGAACACCGGCTACAAACTCTCCTCGAAAAAAGTCGAGGCGTTTCTAGACTTTATCGCGGAGAGTGCCATGGCCGAGACCATCCACGAGAACGACGGCGACGAGGACGCCCTGGGCGTCGAGGAAAACCAAACCGCCAGCGAGACTGGTCTCGCTCGAAATCAACATCCCGACAACAACATCCTCGAAGACCACCGAAGCACACAGCCGAAGCACACGGCCGCGGCGACGACGACCGCAGATGCCCGCGTCGACCGCCTCGAACGGGACATCCAGACCCTCGAAGCCGCCATCACGAGGTACATCTCCACCAACAGCTTCCCACTGGCAATCAAACCACCGCCCCACATAGTCGCTGCCTTTGCCCTACAGCAACATCGAGAAAACCACGAGCACGATCAGCAGCAGCAACCGACAAAGACGACCCCCCGCAGGGAGAGAGACGCCCGGCAGAGCAAACGCGAAACCGACAACAAATTTCCGAAGAAATCCGACCCAGTCGCCATGTTCCACAAGATGCAGAACATCTGGAAGTCAAACGCTCGACGACGCGCGGCCACCAACGCGGCCACCAGAGACCTCACGACGAGGCCGCCGGGTCGCACGTCCGCCGTCACACCCGCTAAAGCACGTATTTCCAAAACGTAACCAGCAGCACCACCCCGCCGACCATCCCATACACATACTGCGCCCCCCGGGGACCCTCCACAACCCGCTTTATTTTCACCACCGTCCCACCCAGCCCCACCTGCACCCCCTGAATTCCTCGCTTCAACTCCTCCAGCAAATCATTCTGTTGCCGCACTTCCCCGTGTATACCCGCCGTTATCCCTCTCAACAGCGACGTCTTGGACTCCAACGCCGCGATCGACGCGTCGTTCCGACGCTCCAACGACTCGATGTCCGAGTCCATCTGGTAGAAAAAACTTTGACAAAGCCTTTGACCACCGAATCCATCGCCGACCGACCACGTGTACACACGCGGCCGCAACCGACACGTCATAGACACCCGCATCATGCTGTCCGCCGGCGCATTGCCGTCGTCGCGGCCGCGTCTCGCCGCTGCCGCGTCTCGCAGCGTTCCATCGTCCAGTCCGCGCTCCTTCCCCCCACGGGCGAGACCCCCCCACAGGGCCCGGCTGGTCGTCACCAACGCGGCACCGCAGCAGATGCTGGTCTTTGTTCCTCCTCATCCGCTCGTCAAGCACTGGATCGCCGTCCTGCGCTCCGCAGAGACCCCGACCCCGGTGTTTCGCTCTGCCGCACAAGAACTCGGGAAGATTCTCCTGTACGAGCTCACCCGCGAGTGGCTGCCGACCATGGACGGACAGGTGATGACGCCGACGGGGCATCTCGCGGATGCCACGTTCGTCGATCCGACCAAGCCGATCGTCTTTGTGCCCGTGCTGCGCGCGGGACTGGTGCTGCTGGAGGGGTCGCAGACGCTCGTGCCGAGCAGCGTGACGTACCACGTGGGGTACGCGCGGGACGAAACGACACTGGAGAGTACATGTTATTTGAACAAGCTGCCGTCGCGACTGGACAAGGAGAGTCAGATCGTGGTATCGGATCTGATGCTGGCGACGGGCGGGACGATGCTGCAGACGGTGCAGGATTTGGTGGGGCGGGGGGCCGATCCCAGTAATATCCGTATTATGGCGACTTTTGCAGCGCCTCCTGCGCTGCAGCGGTTGAATGATGCGTTCCCGGGGCTGCGGGTGTACACCGGGATGATTGACGCCGAGCTGGACGAGAGGGGGTACATCGTGCCCGGATGCGGCGACGCCGGCGACAGGGCGTTCGGAACATAGGGAATGCACGGAGCTCAAGGTCAAAAATTTGAATACTGTAGTTCTAGTAGTTACCTTGATGGGGTGCTTCACGGTCCAGGGTCGCGTGACACTGGGCCTTTCACTACGGCCATTTCTCTTCCGTTTTTGTCTTGTCGGACGCACCTCAGAGAGAGAGGACACGACACCATACATATCTAAACCTGTCCCGTGAATCCATCATCTAGTCCCGAACGGTGCGTGCAGTCATCGCCGACAAGCCACCAGCATGCGTCATGGCAAGGAACACGAACACGAACACGAACGACGGCCTCGGCAGCGAGTTGATCCGGGAGGTGCAACGCGCGGGCCCACCTCGAGGTGGAGCTTGCTCCAAACCCCAACCCCAAACACCGCCGCCGCCACCGCTGGCCACCGCAGGCCACCGCCACCATCACCGCCACGGCTGTGTCTAATAGGAATAGAGCAAACCACACTCTACGTCCTTTCGCGCACAGCCACATGAACCAGACCTTCAGCACCCGATCGGGCTGCTCAGTGCCCGCCCGGGTCTACAAGATTCTCACATCTCACTTTCCACGCAACCCTCACCAGCCGCCAGCCGCATAAAGCCACAGCATCGACGACGGGAGTGTCGGGATTCCGAATGTTTTACCTGCCGCCCATTGATAACATCACACACATATCACATACGTATCAAGACGACTGGTCTGCCGCGCTCGCGCTCGCCGCCGCGTAGAATGTCTGTAGAGCTTGCTCCTTGCCCTTGACGTCCTGGCCACGTTTCAGCACCGACCAGAATACGAGCCGCAAAGCGTCGTCAGGGTTCTTGCCCTGGTCAAGGTACTCGATGACTTCGACAGGGACCTCGACGTGCGCACCGTCCGGGGCCGACGCCGACGCCCCGCTCCCGCTCCCGCTCCCACCCAGCCCCTTGGGGTCCTTGACAATGCCACCGTGTACCATGTCTCCGTGCAGAGACTTCAGCGTGTTGATGTACTCGTTCAATGCGCCTTTGAGTTGGCCCACGCGCCGCGTCTTGTCCTCGAGGCTGGAGCCTCCAGCCGCGCACGCTTCCAACTCACGTTCTACGCCAGCGATACTCGCCAGGACTGCCCGTATCCGATCCGTCGACTCTTCGATACTCAGGGCGCCCGACGACGACGACGTCGTCGCCGCTTCGTTCGGCGGCATCCGGCCGATTTACGCCGACGACGGCAGGTGCTCTCGTCTCGTCTCCCGTTGCGGTGCTCGCCGGTCGCCGGATTCGACCCGTTCGAAAAACCTTCCGCGCCCGCCTTCTCTGTGTACTTCGAGCTCCGCGCGCGCTGCTCGTATCCTCCGTACTGTCCACAGACGAGGATACGCGCCGGGTGAAGCTGAGCGAGTACGTGACCGTCACGAAGTTGAGAATTTTTGTTTCGTCATGTCTTGGCAGGTCCGTCGTCGTGCTCGAGTCCCTCGCTCGCTGCCAGCGCGCTCCCCACGCGTCTGTACGACCTACGACCTGCGAGCGACGCGCGCGACGAGCGACGAGCGACGAGGGACGAGCGAGGGATGAGGAACGACACGCACGGCGATCCAACTGCTCGCTCACTGATCCCTCCACCCTATTCTCCCGCTCCCTCCACGCAGGCATACATCGATCAGCAGCTTATGATGCCGCTGCCCTCTGGGCGGACGTTGGACCACGCGGCGATCTGCGGACTGGACGGTGGCGTGTGGGCGCAGTCGGCGTCGTTTCCGGGGCTGAGCGACGAGGAGGTTGGGAACATTCTCAAGGGGTACGGGGACATCTCGCTGCTCGGCGAAAAGGGGGTGACGATCGGGGGG
>Ga0181573_10001629_pt1 | contig 21744 bp, 9 predicted proteins | sample 101ome_25_FD_148643 | JGI IMG/M metagenome (GOLD analysis project Ga0181573, IMG submission 148643) | Coastal salt marsh microbial communities from the Groves Creek Marsh, Skidaway Island, Georgia - 101409BT metaG (spades assembly) | ecosystem: Environmental > Aquatic > Marine > Intertidal zone... | reverse complement strand
GACGCGAAGAAGGCGTTCCCCGTCATCGTCCACGATGTCATCGGTGGCAACCACAGCTTGCAGGTGCCCAAATCATCGAAAGATACCACGACAGATATTGAACTCGACGCTGTGCGAACTGCGGTTGTCAACTTCTGCGTCTCCCTGAAGAACATCAACGACGCCGGCAGGGCCGCGGCCAGGGGCGCGAACGGAACGACAAGATAGACCCGCAAGACTTGAAGAGCTCACGCACAGGCACGCACGCCCCACCACCTGTAACGCAACCTGTAGAACACGCTTGTAACATGCGCGCAACAAACAGTTTCAAAGAGTTCGAGTACTCAAAATCAATATTCGACAGGTGCACAACTACGCAGACGGTGCCTCTTCCGCCGGCGCCTCCTCGCCGCCTCCTCCGGCAGCCTTCTTCTCCGCTCTCTGCCTCTGATCCGTCTCGTACTCCGCGAGAGCCTCGGTGTTCGACTTCACCTCGTGGGCGGCGACTGCCACGTCCGTGAATCCGACGCACCACCGATAGAAAACGGCACCCGTCTTCGATTCCTTGACAATCTCCGAGTCCCGGATGCCCCTCAGGCACTTCCTCGAACCCTGCCTGGCCTTGTCCGTCAGGGTCATCTCCAAGGGATCGATGTCCTTGAACTCCTTGATGATCTTGTCGTCCCCGATGAGCTTGCGGGTCAGCGCCCAAGTCTGAAACTCGTACTTTTTATGGCCCGTGATCCAGAGCGCCGCCTTGAGCGCCTTCCACGTGTACTTGGGCGCGCGCTGCAGGGATCGGATCTCGAGCAGCGCCTCGTCGTCGACGCCTTCCAGGAGCGTATCGACCGCGGAGAACCTCTTCTGCTTCCTGCTCAGGTTCGCCTTCGCCGCCTCGAGCGCCTTGCGGGTCTTGGCGATGTTGACGCGAAGTGCGGCGTCATCCTCGTCTTCTCCTTCCTGGGGTGCCTCGGGCTCGTCGGGCTCAGGCTCGGGCTCGGGGGGTGGGTCTTCACCATCGGCCAGGTCGGGCTTGGGATCCTCGGTCGCCGCGAGAGCCTCGGCGATTGCCGCTTGCTCTTCGGCCGCGAGGGCCAGTTTCGCCGCGCGCATCTCTGCGGCGGCATTCAGCGCGACAGAGGCGTGGTGCGCAACTTCGCGGAGGAGGTCCTTGTCCTCCGTGGAGATGGGCCTGCCGCTGCCACCCGCGGGACCCTTGAGGGTGTCCATGCAGAGCATACCCGCGATCTCTCCGGTGGCGAGTTTAATCGGCACGGCGAAGTAGGCGCCGACCCTGGGGAAGCCCTTGAGGAAGGCCACGGTTTCGCCCTGAGGACCCTCTTCTTCATCTGGGGGTGGCGGAGGTTCTTCGCCCTCGGCCAAGGGAATGGTCCGCTCGGGGCCGACGTAGGTCAGGCAGTTGTCGACGTCGACCCACGGCGCCTGCGGGGTGTTGTCGATGAGTTTGAACGAAACTCCTTCGCCGCGCTCGAGCTTCTTGCCCACGACCCACTCGCCATCCTCGCCCCGGACGCCCGACGCTGCGGAGACGTAGCGAAAGTACATCTTGGTGTAGTCAAAAACCACCGGTTTCTCCTCCCCGTCGCCCTCGTCCTCCTCGTTCTCCTCAGGCACGGGATCGGGCTCAGGCTCGGGCTCGTCCTCCTCCTCTTCCTCGCCGTCGGGCCTGGGAGCCATCTCGTCCTCCTCGGGCTCCTCGAGGTCGGCGACGTACGTTCTCGCGCCATTGGGGTTGGAAGAAAGCCTCAGCGCGTAGTTTGCCATGTGCTTGTACAGGATGTCGGGGTCGCCGGTGAGTGTGCGCAGGTGTTCCATCGCGTTCTTGATGCGCGTTTTCTTGTTCTCGACAGCCTCAATGGCATCCTGCTTCTCCTGTGAAATGAGGGACGACGTGGAAGCGGGCGGTGAGATTTTCGCGCAGGGTCAATTTCCTCCTCGGGGCGGGATGCCGAATCAGGTTGTTCGCGGTCGACCCCGGGCCGCGCGTGGGCGTGAAGGTGGCTCTTCCGGCGAGGGTTCGACGCGTTCGTTTCGCCCCGGGAGATACTCAAAACGGGAGGGGTCCGCGCACCTGCTCGATCGCAGCCTCCTGCTCGGCGGCGAGCTGCTTCGCCGCCTCGTGCTTCTTTAGGATCGTATCATTCGCGACATACTGGTCCAGCCAGCCCGCGACGAAACCCACCGGATCCTTGGGCTGCGACACCGCGCACTCGGAGCAAGCTCGGACGAGGACGTCCGCGACGGTGTCCTTGAGGAACTGGGTGTCGATCTTATCCTGTCCCATCCTTTGTCTCTTCGCTCGCGGGGCACCGCACCCCGCGGAGCCCTGGAAAATGCAGCAGCGGGGCAAAGTCCCCGGCTGGAAAAATGCGTGGGATCGCGGCGAGAGCACCGTTTTTGGGTTCTCCCGAACCGGTCCAAAAACTCACTTTTTTCACACTGGAGCTTCATACGTTCTGCCTCTCGGCTAACGAGGGCGTCTAATTTTGCCAGCATATCCAACGGGTATCAGCTTTCCAAGATCGGTGCGGTGCACGGCCCGGCAGAGACTGTCGCGCCGCCGCGGCATCCTCACCGAGGCGGAATCTTCCGCTGAGCGTCTGGTGAGTCCCCCGCATTCCACGGGATGCTCACATTCCCCCCGGCTCGCGCGACCGCTCCCGCCGCCGGCCGCGAATCCAAGATTTTCCAAAATATCACCCCAAACGTCGCTTAGTTCAAACCGTCGACGTCGCCGACCCATCTGACGCGCTCTTCCTCCTCGCACTCGCAGGCGGGCTCGATACCCAGCCGGTAAAAGGCATTAACAGACCCGGGCGTGATGAAGGTCTGCGTCCGCGCGGCGCCCGCCGCGTCCCTACTCGCGTCGGGACGCGTCCGGGCCGCCGCGACGCGGCCCACCGCGACGTACTTGCGTCCGGCGTCCAAGGCTGTGCGACCCGTTCGCGCGGCGCCGCTGGGAGGGTACATGGCGCACCGCGGGGCCCAGGTCCGATACGCTTGGGACCCGCTGCCGCCCAAGAGTGCCGTCCTCGCCTCTCGACGCGCTTCGGTGCGCACGAACGCGAGCGCTTCCTCCGCCGACCCCTACGGCGAAGACAATTCCGGAGGTGGCTTTCCTTGGCTTGGGATGCTCGTGCTCGCCGCGGCGTGCGCGGCGGCGGTCGGCTTTGCTTACGCCGATCTCGCGCCGATCGTCGGTGCGGTGAACGCGGACAACCTTCTGCCTGCTCAGGACGCCGTTAGGGCCGCGGTCGTCACGGCGAAGACCGGAGCTGTTCGCGCGTGTGACCTCACCGTCGAGATGGCCCTCGACGCGTACGAAGCGGCGGGTGCGGGTGCGAAGAAGATCGGCGAGATCGCGACGGGCGCGGCTTCTGGCGCGGGCTCCGCCGTATCTGGCACCGCCGCTAGCCCCATCGCCGGGTCACCGCTCGCGGATGTCGTGGCTAAGACCAAGGAGGGTGTCGGGTACTTCACGGCTGCGATTGCCAACGGCGAGTGGGCGAAGATCCTGATGGCCAAGCCCTTCAAGTCCCTCGCCGCCATTACCCTGACGGTGGTTCGCATCGCTGTATCATGGTTCCTCTCCGGAGTCGAGTTTGCGTGCGCCATGCTGTACTCCACGCCGGCGTACGCGGCTGTCGTGGCGGGGTTCGGATTGATGGTTGTCAACTCCCTCGTGAAGGCTATTACGGGGCCGAAGAGGGAGCTGGCGACGGTGGGAGCGACCGTCACCACCCCCGCACCGGAGCGCGCGGCGCCCGTGCAGACTACCGCGGCGGGTGTGGTGAAGGCTGAGCCCAAGAAGGAGGAGCCCGTGGCTGAGGAGAAGAAGGTTGTCGAGGGGAAGAAGGAGGAAAAGCCAAAGATGCCCGCCACCGCAGTGTTTGAGGCGAGCAGCAGGGTGATGTCGGACAAGGAGAAGGAGGTGATGATGAACCGCGTCCAGGAGGCCAAGAGGCAGCTGGGGATGCAGGACGACGGGTACTCGTCGCCCTCCGTCCGCGACCCGTTCCAACCGGTTTCCTCTTACCGCCCGGCTTCCTCCTACGGCTCGTCCGCGACAGGGTCTTCGCCCTCTGCGGACCAGTCCGACGTGGATCGCATCTTCGCTGAGCTGACGAGCAAGTACGGGCTGCAATCATCGGGATCCGCGCCTGCCAGGCCTTCCGCGGTGCCCAACTCGTACAACCCCCCGGCGATGCCCTCCTCCGGCTCCTCGTACCCGGACTCTACTACGGCGGCTAAGGGGTACGCGCTCCCCGCGACGGACTACGGCGACACGTCCTTCGATGCTGACGCGTTCCTCGCGGCCTTCTCCACGGACACCTCGTACACTCCACCCGCCAGGGACCTCACCCAGGAGTACAGCAAGTACACGTCGCCGATGCCCTCGGTGGATTACTCGGCGTACACTCCCTCGGTGAAGGAGACGCCGCCGCCGGTGGCGTCGACCCCAGCTCTCCCAACTCCCCCTCCGGTGCCCAAGGCGGCACCAAAACCCGTGGAGGCTGCGAAGCCCGCGCCGAAACCCGTGGAGGCTGCGAAGCCTGCGCCGAAACCCGTGGAGGCTGCGAAGCCTGCGCCGAAACCCGTGGAGGCTGCGAAGCCTGCGCCGAAACCCGTGGAGGCTGCGAAGCCCGCTCCCGCTCCTCCCACGTCGGCGGCTTCCTCGACGAAGCCGGCCCGTGACAGGTTGGACCTGTCCAAGGTTGGGTCCAAGACGTTCAAGAACGTGGATCTCGGGGGTATTCTCGGCGGTGCGGCCAAGGTGGTGTCGGAGGGTGCGAAGCTGGGTCAGCAGGCGCTCGAGGCGGCGTCCAAGGAGGTTGGTAAGGGTGGTGTTGGAGGAGTCTCGTCTTCAACCCCGGGGGAGGGTGCGAAGCCTCCAGCCTCGGGCTCGGCGGCGAACGAGCGGGTTTTGAGCGACATGCTGGAGGAGGGCACCGTGATCAAGCGGAAGAAGCCCAAGGATGAGTCTAAGTGAATGGCTCGAATCACACATAGCGCGTTTGAAGTGTAAAGCTCCACCTGGAAAAACTCTGAAGTCGCCGCCCGCGGGCCTCTCCGATCGCCAGTCGGACCCAGTCTGCTTTTGCCACTTCGCGCTTGATCTGCTGATGATCTGGCTCGCCTATTTTCCCAAGATCACCGCGGGGCTACCCACGGGGCGCACAAACTCCGGCGCGCTCGGTGTCACCACACCGAGTCCCAACCGCGCGGAAACCGACACCCACGAGAGATCGAGTGGCGCGATCGCCGCGCGCATCTTTCATAGGTCCCCGAGCCGTAGGCGTCGTCGCGGGTAGACCCGGGATTTTTCAGTTAGGGCAAAGAATTGCCCGTTCGTCGACGTCATGTCCGGAGTTCTGCGTCGCGCGCTCGCCATGGGCCTGACCCGCGCTGCGACCTCGCAGGCGCCCGCTGGCGCGTCAATCACCGCCGCCGTGCGCGTCGCGAGCTCCTCGCCCCTGTCATCCGCCGCCGCGCCCCTCGCCTCGTTCAACCACCCGGGCGCGGGAATGACCACCTGCTCCGCCGCGTCGTTGGCTACGCACGGCAGCAAGGGCACCTCCCCTTGGCACGTTCCCGAGAACGAAAAGTCCCCAACCAAGGTTCCCGTCGCGCCGCTGGACCCGCCGGTGGCCAAGGTCCTCTCCTCCCTGCGCGTCACACCCGAGAGCCTATGGGAAAAGGACGAAGAACAGGAGAGGAGGATCGCCGCGAGGTTAGCCGCCATCCAGAGCTGGCACGCGAGGCAAAACAGATCCGCGGAGCACCTCCTCCACGATCTAGAGCGCGCATGGGCGCCGAAAAACAACGAGCGTGTCACTCCCGCCACGCTGCATGAAGCTCCCGCACCCGTCGTCGAGGCGCCCGTCGACGGTGTCGTGGGCACTGGCTTTGGACTTGAGCTCGAGCTCAACATCGACGGCGTGGACGCAGACCCGGACGACGTCATGTACGCGCATACCAAACGCACGTACCAGCCATCCAAGCTGGTTCGTAAGCGCAGACACGGATTCCGTTCCAGGACCGGTACGCCCGGTGGAAGGAAGGTGCTGAAGAGGCGCAGGGCGAAGGGGAGGAGGCAGCTCACGGCGTGAGAGGGCGTCGGCGTAAGTGAGAGTGTAACAGTAGTTGACAGGCGATAGGGAGACGGACGCGGCGGCCCCGGGCGGAACAAGTCCAGGGTGACTGTGCTGAAGTGCCCTTAGCCGACCTTGTAACAACAGAGTATTGACTCACGATGTGGAAGCACTCGTCAGGGTCACCCCTGCACGTGTGCATGATGTTTTTCACAGGATCCGAGTAGACTCGCTCATACTCGCTGGCACGGCGCCTCGCACGAGGCGATGAAGCGGGAGGGGAAGAAGAAGAAGAAGAGGCATTTTCTCGGATCCAACACTCATACCTTGGGGATCGACGATGCACTTGCGCGCCCAAAGAAGCGCCCGCGCTCCTCGGATGCCGCCGCCGCCTCCGACTCATCCGCCGCTCGCGTGAAGAACGCGCTGCGATCCGCGCAACTGGACAAACGAGAGCTGCTGTTGTGGCGGAAGTTTGGGTACGGTCCCTCGCTGTTTAGGCAATACTATCGCGCGCAGGGCCTGGTGGACGGCGACGATGAACTCGAGGAGGTGGAGGCCTGCTACTCGACTGCATTGCCAATCACGTTCCGACTCCACGCCACCGACGGGAGGCGCGCGTCTTCGCTGAAGGCGCGTCTTAGGCAGCTACGGGACGCCAATCTAGTGCATGGGTTAGAATGGATGCCCGCAGATGAGGGGTGGCAGGCTGCGGCGGAGACCAGGGATGCGGGCAGGAGGGAGAAGCTGCACGAGGATGTGGCGGAAGTTGTGGACGCAGGCACGTCCAGCGGGCTGCTCGCGAGGCAGGAAGCTGTATCGATGCTCCCCGTGCTGGTCCTCGCGCCGCATCTGAAACCAGGCGACAGGGTTCTCGATGTGTGCGCTGCGCCGGGCAACAAGACCATGCAGCTCCTGGAGAGGGTCTCACCTCCGGAAGATGGCGACGAGCGCGGAGGTGTTCGAGGTTTGGTGGTTGCTAATGATGCTCACCCGGGAAGGGTCAAGACGCTCCAAGATGCCATAAAGAGGCACGTCAGGAGCGCTCGAGAGATGGAGTCGCTCGTCATTACGTGTTCGTATGGACAAGACATCCCGGTGCCCATTTTCGATGACGGGATCGAGGGTTACGATGCGGTGCTGGCAGACGTTCCTTGCTCTGGAGACGGGACGTTTCGAAAGGACCCGGACACGTTGCGGCGATGGCACCCAGGCGGCGGAAATGCCTTACACGCCACGCAGGTGGCCGTGGCGCGACGTATGACGCAATTGGTCAAACCCGGGGGGTATCTTCTGTACTCCACGTGCTCGCTTAATCCGGTAGAGGATGAGGCGGTGGTGGCGGCAATCCTGAAAGAGAATCCTGAGTTTGAGCTCGTCAAAGGCGCGATGGATGTGGGCGCGCCGGGCATGAGATACAGACCGGGCGTGTCCACGTGGAAGGTTGCAGAGCATGCCTTCAAAGGCCAAGATGGTACCAGCAGGTTCGACTCGGATTCTGAATCGGAGTCGGACGACGAGGTCACGCTGCGGTGGTATGATGACTACGGCACAGCCGCCGCTGCGGGTATGCCAGCCACAGAGCTTTCGATGTGGCCTCCAAGCCAGGAGGTTGCAAAGAGGATGCACCTCGAGCGATGTGCAAGGCTTTTGCCGCATGATCAGGACACTGGCGGGTTTTTCATCGCACTGCTGCGTAGGAAAGCGAAGAAGAAGATCACAGAGGGAGTTTCCGATGCATCACAGAAGGGAGAGTGCGCGAGGATCGCTGCGGCCCGCACTGCTGGTGACCTCCCCGATCCTGTCCGACCTCTTCCTCCGAACGAGATGTCGGCTATCGCAGCCCAGCTTGGACTGGGATCTAGCTCAAAAAAACGGTTGTGGCTGGGCGCGGGGGGTGCCGTTACGCTCTCACCTCGCTCTGTGTCAAACTTGACTGACCTCGGTCCCATCGCAATCGCATCGGCTGGGGTTGTCGCACTCATTCCCAGAGCTTCAGTGTGGAACGAGGCATCAGATGCGGCATTTCCATATGACCTCACTTCAGCGGGCGCCGAGGCTTTGGCGCGCGCCTCTCGCAAGCGTCGCGTTCAGGTGGTTCCGAGCGACCTGCAGGTGATGCTCGCGGCGAGGTCATCCGGTGCAGACGACCCAAGCAACACCAAGGAGCTCGTCTGCCTAACCGCAGAAGAGATGTCCGAAGCGACGCGACGAAAGTGGCGCGCATGCGTGGATGATAGACAGACTGGCGCGGTTGTCCTTGTCCTCGTTAAGCGTGGTAAGGCGGAAGGAGACCCGCCCATGGTGGTGTTCTCGGCTGCGGGCAGGTGCTCAGAGGATGGATTGATGCTCTCTCCTGAGGTTACCGCGGCCGAGGCTTCGCGATTGCTCAAGGACCTCTCGCGCGTCGCAGGCACCAAGCGCAACAAGTAAAATTCGTAGTACACGTGTGTGGCTATTCAAAATTCCGTAGTAGTCGTACTATTCTATGCAATGTGCGTGCGTGCGTGCAATGTTGTTGTACTTCGTGTCCCGACGGTGCGCGTCATCATCATAATTCTCTGTCGGTGCGAAGCATTCCATCGTCTCTCAGCGGCGGGCGTTTCTCCCCTCGGGTTTGACCGCCGGCACCGGCGCGCCTTCTTCAGCCAGCTCGAAGAGCATGTTCAATTCTGCCGCCTTGAGTTTCTGCTTATCCGCCTTGAGGTGTCCCGCGAGTTCGCCCTTGGTCATGCCGCGCTGCTTCTCCGCCTCAATCACGTCGGCCGCTTCGTCTTCGGGCTTGGTTTCATCCCTTGCGGCGAGCAACTTGCGAATGTTGGACTCGATCGAGTTGGCGACGATGAGGTGTTTGACGCGGACCTCCCGTCTCTGCCCCATGCGCCACGAGCGGCCGATGGCCTGTTCGGTCAGCGCTGGGTTGAACGCTGGCTCAACCAGGAAAACGTGCGTCGCCGAGGTCAGATTAATTCCGACAGCACCCGAGCGCATGGAGAGCAAAAACACGGTGGTCGGTGGGTCCTTCTGGAACGCCTGGATCGCTTGGTCGCGCTGCTTGAGGGGCATGCTGCCGCTGATGGTGCGGAACCCGAAGCCCTCCTCGGGCAGGCGCTCCTGCAGCCAGCTGAGGGTGGAGTTGAACTGCGAAAAGATGAGCGCCTTGTTCGACTCGTCCTCGTCGCGCATCTTGCGCAACTCGGTGACCAACGCCTGGAGCTTGCTTTCGGAGTTCAGCACCACCCGAACCTCCTCAACGTCACCGTTGGCGCCATCTCCGGCAGCCCCGCCATCGACGTCCATCGGCTCAGCGGCCTCGTCGGCCTCGTCGGCGGCGGGGGCGGGAGCAGCAGCGCCGCGACCGCCGCGACCGCCGCGACCGCCGCGACCGGCACGAGCCTCCTCAGCCCTCCTTCGCTCCTCGCGGATATGCTGGACGTCAATCATCGCGCGGCACCCCAGCGCGGGGCAAGCGCATCTGTGGCTGCCCTCGTCATCGCCAGCACCCCTCCCGCGGCCGCGGCCGCCGCGGCCGCCTCTGCCGCCTCCGTTTGCGTTGAGCCCGGTGTTGGCGGTGATAACCAGCAGGCAGTCCGTGCAGAAGAAGTGGCCGCATCCGGTCCTCAGGGGCCCGTCGCAGATATCCTTGCAGACGCCGCACTCCTTGTCGGCCCCGTCCAAGGGCGCGGGCACCACGGGCTTGGCATCCAGAACGGGAGCCGCGGGTCCTCCCGCGGCGACGCCCGGGTCGGGTTTCACGTCCGCGCCGCCGCCGCCGAGGTTGGGCTTGACGTCCTGGGCGGCTTCGGCGGCGGCGGCGGCGTTCCTCCGCCTGTTCTCCGCCGCTGCCGCCGCCGCCCTCTGTCTGGTGAGGTCCACCTCGAGGTCATCCTGCGTGAGGTGACCGCCGGAGCACAGCCTGCGGAGCGGCAGCAGGAGGCTCATGATGGACAAAATCTTGGAGCTGATGTACGCGTCGCCGCGCGCGGCGTAGTTGCGCTGGAAGTTCTCCTTGGCCCGGGCGTGAAGTTCGTCGTACTTGGCGCGCTCCTGAGGTCCGAGGACCACCTCGACCGTCTCCTCGTGCTTGGGGGGCAGCTCAAGGATCTTCCTGCCCGCAATCTGCTGGTTCTTGGTGTGGCGAATCATGATAGAGCCCAGGAGGGCGAGGGGCAGAAACGCTGTGCGCGACGCGTGGTGCCTTCCGCTCTTGTGCAGGGGTCCGCGGAACCAGTTCTCAAACACGGGCTTGTTCAGCGCCGGGTGCAAGCCAAGGAATTTGATCTGACCGTGGAGGTCCAACACGTCTGTGCCCATGGGGGTCCCGGTGCACGCCCACCTTCGCGCCGACCTGAGCTCGAAGCATGCCTTAGACTGCGACGTGCCCGCTGACTTGGCCATGTGCGCCTCGTCCAGCACGATTCTGTACCATTCGATCTGGTTGAGCGGGTGGTTGATGTTCTGCTTGCCGCGGTCCGACGCGAGCGTCTGGTACGTGGTGACAATCAGATCGAAGTCCTCCGCGAGCTTCTTGGGGTCCCTGATCCGCTTCTGGCCGTGGTACATGTGGATGCGCAGAGTGTTGTTGCCGTCGAGCTTGGATCGGGCCTCGTCGATCCACTGGCCGACGAGGCTGACAGCGCACACCACCAGCGTGGCGGTGGAGCGATACTTTGTTGCCAGTCTCGCATCCATCGCCTGGCCCGAGCTGTTCGTCTCGGCCCTCATGCCCAAGCCCTCGCTGGGTGACCTGCAAACCGTCCCTTCGGGGTCTCCGTTCTTCAGCCAGTCCTTGGGAGCGGGGTTGGCCAGCACCAGACCCAGAACCTCGATCGTCTTGCCGAGTCCCATCTCCTCGCAGATGAAGCCGCCCTTGGGCATCGCGGGCACCTCGCTCTTGAGCATGGTGATGCGGAACATAGGCGAGAACAGGACGGTCGGCAATGCAGGGATGGGCTTCCACATCACGTCACGGAGACCCCCCGGCTTACCCTCGAGGTCGATCATGCGCTGAAGAGACTGAAGCTGGTAGTCACGCATGTCGCACGTCAAACCGGCGGGCTGCTTCGCCGCCTTGCCCTCGGGCATCTCAAGACGCTTCATGAATGTGGGGATGCTCCTCACGTCGCTCACGTTCCGGTGCATGCGACCAATCATGTCGTAGTTTGCCATCATGTCGGCGTCCCACAACATCCACGAGATGGTCTCGTACATGACCGAACCGGGAGTGGCCTGAAGAGTGTTGGTGTGTTTTTCGTACGATGGACGACTGTAGTAATCCTCGCGGTGGTTGCCGCACTCGTGGAAAATGTTGTTCAGGATTGATTTGGACACAAAATCCTTGCATGTGTGGCCCATTGCGTCGACTGCAGGAGCACGGACGCGAGGGTCCTTGATGTAGATCTTGAGCTCCAGAGTCGCCTTCTGCCAGGCGGCATTAACCTTCGATGATGGCTTCTCCTTGATGAAAGCTGCCAAGCGAATGAGGGGCTGTCTAGCCTTCCACTTCGCGGGGCCGGTCGGGCCACGGGGGCCGGTCGGCCGCGGTAAGACGTCAAAGCAAGCGAAGCTCGCGCACTTTAGCTCGAGGAGAATCCTCTCCGCGCGTGCCGCCGCTGCGTGCTCCGCACACTGGCGCCTGTACAGGTTGGGCAGATCCTTCTCGTCCTCCTCAGCAGTCTGGTGGCGAACAGCACCAGCTCTGAAGATATCAAGAGGCGCCGTGAACGCCTTCTTAGCCGATGTGCTCAGCGCGCCGTGATTGTACACCGCGATGATCTGGTGCATACGGAAGCCCGAGTTTTGAAAGGCATGTACGCCGTAGTTGAAGCGGGTGCTCTTCGGGTCAAACTTACGGTGGTGGTGCTTGTAGTTGAGGTTGGCAAATGCGCTATGCTTGTCGCCAGCGTAGAGTTCCTCAAACGCAGAGCAGTCCACTTGCCTGATGGGGTTTTGGTAGTCTTGCCCGGTGTGAAGCAGAAGAGGCACGGGTAGGTTTATGGAGTCGACCGGGGCCTTGCGTTTACCCTTCGCCTGCGCGTTCTCGGGTTTGTCGGAGCCATCCTTGATGCAGTGCGAGATGATGTTCTTCAGGGTGGATGCAAGCGCGGCCGCCGGCACCTCGCCGCCAACTTCGATCTCCTTTCCATCCCTGGGGATGTTGGTGACGTCGCGGACGCCGTCCTTGGGCACGGGCATGATGAGCGGAAACGAGAAGGGCTTGATCCACGTTCTGTTTTCGGGTAGATCTGGGAAGAGTACCATGTCCTCGTCAGAGGAGTCATAGTACGGGTTATCCGAGTCATCCGAGTCGTAGTACGGGTCAGCCCTCCTCGCCTCCTTCCTCGCCTCCTTGATCTTTTCCACCCTCTTCTGCGTCTCCAGCTTCCTCTTCTTCGCCTCCTGTGCCTCAGCCTTGACCTTCGTGATGTCGTCGTGGTAGCAAGGGTAAACGACAACGACATCCGCTGTGTTCTCCGGAAGGCGATAAGCCACCAGCACGTCGTCGGGCTGCCCGGGATCATTCAGCTTCGCGGCCTTCGCGTTGGAGCTCCTGTTCTCGACGTAATCGCGCGTGAGCGCATCCAGGTTCACGGGCGACTCTGACGGCACCTCTCGGCTGAACCCGATGACACCCTGCACCGCACGTTTGTCAAAGGGCAGCGCGGGATCCGGATTCCTGGCAGTTTGGTTAGCCTCCGCCAACACCTTGCCATCCTTATCCGTCGCGCAGGTATAGAGCACGTTCACTTTGGAGCAGCCTTGGAACTGAAGCCCGGGTTTGTGTTGCCTCTTCTCGTCGTAGTGCTTGAACTGCACGCTGGCCAGCACAATCTTCTCCTTGACGGGAATTGCAAGCTTCGTGCGGATGCCCTGCACCAGGTGGCTCACGAGATCGTTGCGGCCGACAAGGACAGCGACGTCGACGGGAGGATTTTTACCGGCAGAGTCAATCACGACGACGCGAATGGGAACTTGTTTGCGTTTGGGTTCTTCCCCGGGACGGAACATATCCCGCATTTTCAGCCGCGTGGGAGCCGGGGCCTGGTTTCCTCTTGTCGCGGCGGGACCGGCCTTTTCGCCAAATAGAGAGTACAGATTGGTCCTCGCGTGCCGCGGCTCATGCTGGGCGATTTGGTACGCGACCTTCCTCCTCGTCTCTTGGTCTCTGAAACGGACCCCGAAGCGCGCGTCGTCAAACTCTGCGTCGAGTCGCGCCGCGTTCATCCCGTCCTTGGTGTTGACGTACACGGGAAGCTTCATGATCCCGATTTCCCGCAGACCGGGAAGCGTCGCGGGGTCGGGCATGCGCTCGTACAGCGGGGGCTCACGGAGAAGGACCCCTCGGTCCTCGACGAGTTGCGCCATACGTGCCATTTCTTCCAAGCGCGCGCGATCCTCCGCCGCCTGCAGAGCTCGCGCGGTGGGCGCCGCCGGGGGAGCAGGTCCGGGCCGCGCCGCGGGCCGAGCAGCCTGCGCCTTTGTCAACTGGATGCGGGTGCGCATTTGATCCCACTTGGCGACACCCGCCTTGGCATCGCAGTGAATGACCCAATCCGCGCACGGCGCCTTCTGGTCGCAGCAGTAGCACCTGCGTCGTTCAGGCAGAGTTGGAATTTCAGAAACAAAGCTGGCACCCCCTTGGGAAAGCGGAGGGGTTCTTCTTTGACTCGTCCGAGAAGGAAGCATCGCGGGCAGGGGACGCACCAGCAGTTGTGGCAGTGCTGCGTGTGTCGCGTAGAGTCGAACTTGAACACGGCGCAAGCGTGACGTGGGTGGGGGAAGTCGACCAAGGCGTCGTCTCCGACCATTCCTGTACGCGGGGCGGGGTGAAAAATAGGTTGACAAGATGCGTCAGATCTGAAGGTTTCAGGGGCGCGTGGGCGAGGAAATCGTCGCGCGTTGCGCCCGGTTCACCCGATCGAAATGGTCCGAGGACGCTTTCGTATCGAAGTGGAGCGCCTTTGACGCGAACGTGCGCGTCAGATGTCGACGCATCGCGGCGAAGGAAGGGAAAGGGGGTGCCCAGTATCGCACCCGTCACCACGACTTCATCTTCGTCGTCGTCTGCGCGGTTTGCCGGTCCCGCTCCGCGCACCTCCCTATTCACAACCACCTCAACCACCTCCTCATCCCTGTTACCTACGGCCACATCCTCCTCGTCGTCTGAAAGCGTCAAATCCACAACCTCGACGCCTGCCATCTCGGCAGCCCCTCCGAGAGTGTGGGGCTCGAAGATCCGGACCGCACAGCTGTTCAAAAAAACCTTGGACCAACCTTCCTGTCTCAGGGCGGGAAATATTCCGTGCTGGTCACTGTCACTTGCTGCGGGTCCGGACTTGACCCTTAGACGAACTAGCACTACAGCGAATGATTTTTTAAGTGTATCTGAATTACATGACGCGCACGTGGCCACGGCGCATCACGCTACCCAAACTAATAACGCACCAGAGCCAACACCCGAAAGCCCCAAGCACGCGGCGGTCCGCTTACTTGAGCTTCTTCTTGGGGCGAAGCTGGTTGGTGTGACCGCACTTCTTCTTGCGGCAGTTCACGGCGCGGAGGTGAAGACGCGCGTAGCACCTGAGGGAGAGAAGGGAGGGACGATGTACGGTGAGAATCGAGCACCGGAAAGGTCGTGGAGTGTAGAAACTCGGAATGACCAGGCGATGGGTGGAAACCACCGCCAGGCAAAGTGAAAGAGCTTCCAAGTCGCTTTCGGGTCCGTTTTTCGACTTGAGAGAATGGAGGGTCCGTCAAGACAAACTTTCTGGCCCTTTTGACGGGGAACAGCTCGTGTGCACCGTGCGAAGGGTTTGAGGGGGACACTCACTTGCGGCAGATCATCTTGTCCTGGTTGTACTTGCGCGCGAGCTGGACGAGGGAGGGCTCGATGATGCCACCGCGGAGGCGGAGGACAAGGTGAAGGGTGGACTCCTTCTGGATGTTGTAGTCCGCGAGGGTGCGGCCGTCCTCGAGCTGCTTGCCCGCGAAGATGAGACGCTGCTGATCAGGGGGGATGCCTGCGAGCGAAGAGGGAGAGGATCATCACTTAGTCGTCTCGTCCATTTGATGTGCGTGGGACAGATTTTTGCCCTGGGTTATGAATGGGAAAAACCCTCGGGGCGCGCGCGAGGGGGCACCGCGCCGAGACACGAGATGAGCGCCGCCGCCCGTGCGCAAGCCGTTCTCCCATCAACGTTCCCAACCGACCGAACGCCGATGAGATCCGCCGGTGTCTCGTGTCCGCGACCGGCGGAGAGGCTGAGGTTCACCCCCCAGCCCCACCCCGCTCGGGAAAACCCTAAAAGCCATTTTGCCGTCGATTGAGACGTCGATCGCGCGTCACGCATGTCCTCAGCGCTCGGAAACTCACCCTCCTTGTCCTGAATCTTAGCCTTCACGTTGTCGATGGTGTCCGAAGACTCGACCTCGAGGGTGATGGTCTTGCCCGTGACTGCGGAGGGATTGGAGGGACGCGTTAGCAGGCCGTGAGGAGGGCTCTAAGGGGTGGAAAAAAACGCGATGACGCTCCGGAAGACGGGCTTCCGTCCCGCGCGTCGGGGTCGGAAGCCCGTTCTGAGGGAGGGCACGGGATGGTGACTCACGGGTCTTGACGAAAATCTGCATGGTGTCCTTTCTCTAGGTACACGCGCCCGTTGAAGAGGGCTGTAGATGCCGCGGAAATACGCTTTTGTTTGTTTCCTTCACTCCTCCTCCAGAGGTGTCCGACCAAGTTTTTTGTTGTGTGACCGACCGAAACTACTCGCCGAAGACGACAGAACGGTATGAGCGATGATGGATGCATTAATCAGAAGCTCTACTTCTCCTCCTCTTCGCCTTCGCATACTCCTCATCGTCGCTGATCAGAAGCGTTTCTTCTTCTTCTTCTTCTTCGGCTTCTCATCCTCCTCGTCGTCGCTGAACACGAGGTCCTCGACGACGTCGTCATCCCCGTCATCCGCCTTGTTGCGCTTGGGCGGCAGCTTGGGCCGAATCTGAAGCCCACCGCCAGTTCCTCCCGCCGCTCCCGCTCGGCTGGCAAGCGCTGCGAGCACGTCCTCGTCGTCCATGCCCTCGAATTCCTCGTCTTCATCGTCATCGTCCTCATCATCCCCGCCGTCCTCCTCCTCGTCGAAGTCCTCCTCGCCGTCGCCGTTGGCCGCATCCTCCTCGAACTCGTCCTCATCGTCCTCGTCGTCGTCGCTGGTCCCGTCGCTGCCCCTGCCGCTCGTGATCTTCACGTCCGTGGCGGCGTGAGCGGCGGCGCGCTGGCGCTCCTTCTCGAGGAGCTGCGCGGCGAGCTTCTCCATGGGCGCCTTCTTGCCCTCCCTCTCCGTCGATAAAAACAACCGGACGCGCTCAGCATCCTTTGGCGCAAAGTCGACGTTGTCTCGCTTGCGGCTGATCCAGTCCGAGTTGCGCTCCGACGCGTCCACCACGGAGCGCGCCGCCTTACGGAACCTGGTGACCTGCGTCGTCTTACAGAACCTCCGAAGGTCCCTGCAAGGGATGTGCGCCAGCTCGGGAAACCCGGGGGAGTAGGCCCACTGGTTGAGGTGCTCGGCGAGGAGCTGCAAGGCGCCCTCCACGATCACCTCCTGCACAGCGGGCGACCTTAGCTCCTGCTTCGCCACCCTCAGCACCAGCGAAAAGTCCGGCGGTCTAGTCTTGCTGGACATCGGCGCCTTGTTCAGCTCGGAGAAGCCGAGAAGCTCCAGCAGAAGCGGGGCGACTGGCACAAAGTGACCAGTCGCCGCTGAGAGGGCGTTCAGGACGCGAATCAAACGCAGGCGGAGGGGCGCGTACCTCGCCGAAGGGAGGAGCCTCGCCGCGCCGAGCGCCACCTGCGCCACGGGATACACGAGCGGGCGCAACGGCGCGCTCTCGTCCTTGGCGTGCGACTGGAGCACCCGCACCCAACACTCAAGACAGTTGATGTACTGCCAGCAGTACACAGCCCTGAACGCCTCCTTGGACTTGTTCGTGAGCGCGCCCCTCAGGAGACTCGCGAGCTGACGGATGTACGTGAACGCAAGCGGGTACGACTGCTGCTGGTCCAGGCCGTAAATCTCCGACACGCACGTCGTCATGAACAACACGTGCTCAATGGAGGTGGCGTTGATGAACTTGGCGTTGGCGGCGAATTGTCGGTACACGCCCTTTGCCGCCTTTTCGAGGGTGGGCGGGGGCAGGACCGCAGCCATGTTGCGTATCAGCAGGATGGACTGCACCCTGAGCGCGGGCTCGCCGGATCCGAACAGAGCGAGCACCGCCTTGAGGATCTTCTTCGTCAGGCGCTCGAATGTATGCATGAACGGAACACACATGTTGAGCCTGGCGAGCAAAAACCTTGACATGTCCGCGTCTGTGAGCTGACCTAGCAGGTGCAGGGTGTTGCCCAGGAACGACTTCGCAAGGGGCTCGACCTTTTTCCACCGCGACTGCTGATGAGGCTTGAATAGCCTCGCCTCGTCGGGGTGCCCGGCGGGGGGCTGGCCGAGTAGGCCTCGAAGGATGGTATCGGCCTCCTCGAGCACGAAAGTGACGAGCGAGTGAAAGGCGGCGCTACTCGCGAGCTTGACGCCAGCCTCCTCGTCCCCGTCCTCATCGCCGTAGTGCGCGGCGGCGCGATAAGCGCGGAAAAGGTTCCTCGCGGCGCCCAAGGCCTCACCCCCGGCGGCTCGCTCGCAAAGTTTCGCCACCGTAGCGCTGGTCAGTGTCTTGGCGTCGGAGAACGACCCCTTGCCCTTCTTGTCTCCCTCGCCGTCCTCGTCCTCGTCATCCTCGGACTCCTCACCCTCGGACTCGTCAAAGTCGAGGAGCTCGGAATCCTCGGACTGAAGGAACTTGTAGAACTCCGGGTCCGTGTCCTTGAGCGCCTCGAGCTCCTTCTGATGCTCCTCGATCTCCTCGCGCAGCAGCCTGTTGGATTTCTTGACGCCGGCGAGTGCGCTGGCGTCGCCGTTCTCCGTCGCATCACCGTCGGAATCGTCGTCGTCGTCGTCGTCGTCAGATTCCTCATCCTCATCGTCGGACTCGCCCTCGCCCTCGGGCCATTCCTCCTCGTCTTCGTCCTCCGCCGGTATGTCGTCGTCGTCGGATTCGGACTCGCCACCTTCGCCATCCTCGTCGCCATCCTCGTCGCTTCCGCTGTCGTCGCCGCCGTCCACGACGCCGACGTTGAGGAACTCGTCGATGGACATATCCTCGAGGCGCTTTTTCCCCGGTGCGGGCGCAGCGGCGGCAGCCTCACCCTCGGAGCCCTCCTCGTCTGACTCCTCGCCCTCCTCGTCATCCTTCAACGACGCCGCCAACCTCATCTCCTTCGCGCGGCGACGTTGGGCGGCAACCTTCGCATGCTTGCGTCGGACGATCTCCCCCGAGAGATGCTTGCGCTCGAACTTCTTTTGGCTCTTCTTCTTGGGCCCCATGTTGTATCCACCGCCGACCTTACGCGCTCCCGTGCGCCGTCGCAGTGAGCGGCCCGCCCGATGCACTTTTGCTTGCGCTACCGCCGCCGCCGACAACTGCAGAACCTCTTTTTTTCGCTGCCGCTCCTGCCTGCACTCTCGCCTGAGACTGCTTCCCATACGTTTCGGTCACGGCGACGGTTGATGGTTCCGCCGCCAAGAAAAATGGTCGCCGTGCGATCGGAGGAAAACCAGCCCGACCAGCCCTCCCGCCCACACCTTCACGCGCGCACATAGTCCGATCGTCCTCGGCTCACGCGTACAACCGAAGGAATTAGACCGTGTGTCGTCTAAGATGGCGGACCAGGACTTCACCGCAGGCGAGGATGTCCTCGACCAGCTCATGAAGAGGCTCGACGCCGAGATCGAGGTGTTTATCAAGGCGAAGGAGCCCGACGCGAACGATCTGCCCCTCGTGACTAGGTCCAGGGACCTCAAGAAGGCGGACTTCACCGTGCAGTGGGCCGCGTTCGCCGCCAAGCGCAAGATGAACCCCGTCGCGTACGTCTCGGAGCTCGTCGAGGGTCTCCAGGCACACGTCGACCAGGCCAAGGGCCTCATCACGAAGGTGCAGGGCGTCGGCCCTTACCTCAACCTTTTCGTCGACCGCGCGCGCGTGTTCCGTCTCGTGATCCGCGCGGTCTCCGCCCAGGGCGACAAGTTCGGGCACACCAAAGCGGCGGGCGGCAAACGCGTCATCATCGAGCACACCTCCTCCAACCCCAACGCGCCCCTGCACATCGGCAACCTCCGCAACGTGATGATCGGCGCCCATCTGGCCAAGATGCAGGCTGCGTGCGGCTTTGCGGTGAAGCAGGCGTTCTACGTCAACGACCTCGGCGCACAGATCGGTCTCACCGCGCTCGCTTATTCCAGGGTTTACGCCAAGATCCAGCCCTACCTGAAGATCGACCACTGGATCGGCGCCATGTATGCGGTGATGAACACGTGCCAGGAGCTGCAGCAGGTTGGCGTCGACATTGGCTCAGTCGAGGACGCGTGTGCCAAGGGCAAGGAGGCTGCCGACGCGCTGATGCAGGAGTACCTCAAGGGTGCGGAGGGTGACGAGAAGAAAACCAAGGGCATCACCGAGTACTTCGACATCTACCAGGATCTCAGGGAGAGGTTCGAGAAGATGATGGTGGTGATGCTGGAGGACGTCAGGAAGATTGAGAACATCAAGGTGGAGGCGGGCAAGCTCAACCTCGCGTACGAGCGCCAGGAGGCGTGGGCCGTGAAGATCTTCCGCAAGATGGTGTGCGACTGCCTCACCGGTGTGCAGACTACGCTCTCCACCTACGGCGTGCAGCACGACCAGTTTGACTTTGAGTCCGAGCTCGGCTGGGAGGGCTCTAACGACAAGGTGCTCGAGATCATGAAGAACAGCGACTATTACGTCCCGCAGACGCAGTGCAACGATAAGGGCGTGCCCCAGGGCGCGTACCTTGACATGGACGGGTTCATTCGCGACCAGGGTTTGAAGGTTGGCAAGGGTGGCTACCAGAAGGACTACCCACCGCTGTATGTGCTCAGGCCCGACGGATCCACCCTGTACACCTACCGCGACATCGTGTACTCGTTCAAGAAGGCGTCGCAGTCGGATCTCATCCTCAACATCATCTGCTCCGAGCAGGATTTGGCGCAGCAGAAGGTGAGCCTGGGCATGATGATGATGAACCCGGAGATGAAGGGCAGGCAGTACCACCTCTCATACGACCTCGTCAAGCTCACCACGGGCAAGATGAGCGGTCGCAGGGGCAGGTACCTCCTCGCGGACGACCTCTACGACGACCTCAAGACGGTGATTCGCGAGAAGATGTCGAAGAAGTTCAAGGACAAGGGTGAGGACATCTCCCCGGAGCTCTTCGACGAGGTGACGCACGAGGTGTCCACGGCGGCGATGAAGTATGCGCTGCTCTCCGTGTCGTGCCAGACCCAGATCAACTTTGACATCGCCAAGATCACCGACTTTGAGGACGCGTCCGCGCCGTTCATCCTGTACAACTCGACCCGCGTGGCGTCCGTCGTCAGGAAGTTCAACGACAAGGTCGAGAAGGGACAGGTGCCTGCCCTTCCGCCGCTGGACTCGGTTGACTGCGCCCTCCTGGACGACGGAAAGGAGTGGGAGATTCTCATGGAGTTTATCCTCCCCTTCGCGTCCATGATCGTCGACGGCGCGATGCCCAAGCTCCCGGAGCCCCCCGCGCTGCCCTCGTACGGCACGCACAAGGTTTGCGACTTCCTCAATGGCATGGTGCGCGGCCTGTCGGCGTACTACGGCCCCGCGGGTGTGCGCATTCTGCCCACGGACAGTCAGCTGGAGGAGGGGTGGAACGGCGCCGCCGCGACGCACGCGCGCATCCACCTGTGCAAGGCTTTCAAGCAGGTCATCGACAACGGCCTCAGGCTGCTCATGATCGAGCCCCTGGAGCGCATGTAGGCTCGGATTTTTAGGGTGTTGGTGCGCTAGCTTAGGCACTTGAACCATCTCAACGAAAATTGCACTCGTTTCCCGATGCGTTTGTCGACCGTTGATTTTGAACGGGGCCCAGGAAGAATGTGTTCGTTCTCGCAGTCTCAGGCTGGAGTAGAGGAAAGCCTCCACAGCGCAGCGCGCCTATCACCACCGGAACGTGCGCGCGCCAGTATCGTCGCCTTCCGGAGATCGGGCGCGATGATGACCTACATGTCCAAGGCGGACGCGCCGTCCATCGCGCCGACGCAGCCTGAAAGGAAATCCGAGGGCGCCCACGGCGCTTCGGCTCGGGCACCCATGAAGGGACCGAGCGACGCCCAGCGAGAGGCGCTCGGCAGGCTCCATCCCTCCCCCGAGCTTGTGAAGTTCTATCGCGACCGAGTAAATGACTTCGAGCGCGAGCGCGACGAGCTCATGCAGCGGGTCGACGCGGTGGGCATCCGACGCTCGGAGCTTCACCAGGCAGAGTGGGAGCTCAAGAAGCGCACCGACGAGGTGACGGACCTGCAGAAGGCGCTCAGCGACGCGCACGCGTATCTGTTCGAGGAGCGAGAGCGACTACTCAAGATTCAGACAGAGAACGATGAACTCAAGCTCCAGGAGGCGGAGGACCGCCACAGGATCCAGCACCTACTCGGCCTCCTGAACCCGGGCGTCGAGGGCATCAGCTTCTCCAGGGATCCTCCGCCGGGGCCGGTTGAAACCG
>Ga0181573_10001627_pt1 | contig 21767 bp, 16 predicted proteins | sample 101ome_25_FD_148643 | JGI IMG/M metagenome (GOLD analysis project Ga0181573, IMG submission 148643) | Coastal salt marsh microbial communities from the Groves Creek Marsh, Skidaway Island, Georgia - 101409BT metaG (spades assembly) | ecosystem: Environmental > Aquatic > Marine > Intertidal zone... | reverse complement strand
CCGAGCGAACCTTCCACCTCCAGCTTGTCCTCCAGGAAAGAGGCCTTCAAGGCCAATTGCAAAGCGTCTTGGCTTGTCAATTCCGTGGTCGAAAGCGCGTTTTGTGGATCGTACGACACTCCGACTTCAATGTCTTCGTTGATGCGGCTCAAAAACCGCGACAGGGAAGACGTGATCATGTCGATGCTGTATTCTTGGAGCCCGTTGCTCCCCAGTTCCAAGGTGCTGAATTGCTGCGGCAGGAATTCTTGCAAGCTGAGCAAGGCGATGGCTTGGTTGGTGCGCTCGCTTTCGTCAGTGATGGCGCTGGCCAGGGCTTCTTGCACAAGCCGGTCGGCCCTTGGAGCTTCCAAGTCAAACGCGATGTTGGGCTGAAGCATGGGCCCATTCAAGTGAAGCACGACGTCGATGTTTTCGTTCCGCATGCCCGAATTGCTTGCCGATCCCAGCAGGGGCTGCACGTTGGCCCGAGTTCGGTACACCGCGTCGAGTGCCATTTCCCCTTGGTAAGGGTCGCCGTCCCACCTGAGGACGGCGCCGGGACGCGCCTCAAAGGTCTTGCGCAAGAACGACCCGAGCGCAAAGTCGTACTGGCCCTCGACCACTTCCAACTGGCCCTGCAACGTCATTCGATCCCAGTCTTCAAGAACGAGTTGGATGTTGCCCTCGGTGTAGCCCACGATGTTGGCGTTGTTTTCCTCGTCAATCACCAACGTGACGCGCGCTCCGGGGCGGGCTTCAATGTCCAAATCCAGCACCACCCCAAGCTCGGGGGTGGCGGCGTTCGAGCTCGGCTTCTCCGTGGAATCCACCTTCGCGATTTGGGGCGTCGCGAAGTGGACCAACTCCCCCCAACCGTTGTCTTCTTCCGTGACCAAGGAGATTTTGAAATCGGAGGGGGCGTCGGCCACGACGTCGCCGGTGAGGGTGATTTGGTCGTTCCAATAGAACACGTCCAGTGTGCCTCCCCCGTAAAGCGAGCCAAACACCGGAGCATTCGGCGTGGCAGGCAAGTCCATGATTTTCATTCCAACCGGGGCTTCCATGACACTGACGTCCAAGTTCCAATCTTCAAAACCGTCGTGAAGCAGCGCACCAAATACCGGAGCCTGCAATCCCTGCTCGTCGGCCACCACAAAGTTGTTCAGGACCAATTCGTCGCGGTTGAGTTGAAATCCGCCACGGCCGCTGAACGACGTGCCCAAGCTCGGCACGAATGCCGTCAAGGTGTCCAAGTTGCCCGTGCCCTGAATTCGGGGGTTGGACCATTTCCCTGCCACTTGGATGGCAGCGTTCATTCGCCCTTCAAGCACTGCTGTGGTGGAGTCCACCCACGTTGAAAACCATTCTACCGGGAGGTTGGAAAGGTCCAAATTCATGCGGGGAAAGGCCATGGAACTGACCTGAAAGGCCCCGTCTGCTGCGAGCGAGGTTTGCGTTTCGGCATTGCGCGCCCCCAGTTCGACGAACACCAGCCCTTTGCGCCAGGAAAGAGACAGGTCGGCGCGTGGGAATGCGAACGCGTCAAAGGCAAGGCCCGTTGCCGTGCACTGCAGAGAAGCAAGCACGTCTCGGGTTCCGTGGGGATTCCATTCCACGGCACCCGAGGCAACGACTTGCCTCACATCCAGGTCTCGGTGCAGGTTCCGTGCGACCGAGGAGAGGTCGTCGAAGTGGCCGAGAAACGTCAAGGCTTGAACGCCGTTGGCTTGTTCTTGAGATTGGAAAACCACGGACCCAAGCTTGCTTTCGAGCTTCCAAGAGGGCGGCAGGGGGCGAGCAACAGGGGACGTCCAAACAAGCGGAGTTTCTGCCAACTCAAACGTTTCTGAACCCAAGGGCAACGAGCCGCTGTGCAGCGTCCACGTCCAGGGCGTTCCCAGGGACTCTCCTGGCAAGGCTTCCAGGGCCCACTCGACCGTGTTTCCCCCGTCCAACCCCACCGCCAAGTTGGCGTGCCAGCTGGTGTCGGCGTGCAGGTCGAGGGCCCAAAGTTCAGGCGCGCCCTGGGCCTCGTTGGCGGTTTCGGCGACGACGTTGGCAAAGAGGTTGGCTTGGTCGCCTTTCAAGGTCACGTGCGTCGAATCGAGTTCCAGTTCGCCCCAGGTCCACCGTGGAAGGTTGACCTGCCCCCCCAGTCCGCGTGAGTTGGAGGACCATTGAAAGTCGGCGTCTTGGAGCAAGTGCAATTCAGGAAGGAACCAAGAGAGCAATGCGTTGTCCGCTTGAAGGTGGGCTTGTGCGTCCAACGAAGGCCAAACCACCCGCTGCCGTCTCGCCGCCCGGGCCGCCGCCTGCACCCACAGACCGGGAGAACCTTTCCCGGTCGCCTCAAGTGCAAGGCCCAACCCCCGCACTTGACTGCGCCAAGAAGACAAGTCGAGGCTGGCCCAACCGTTCCACGCCACCGTGTCGGGAACGGACGACGTGCTGGCCTTGGTTCGCCAGGAAAGGACATGGCGATCCGCGGAAAGGGTGGTGGTGCCCCAGGCCGTGAGGTCGAGCGTGTCGCCTGAAGGAGTAGGGACGCGCTGGACCTCCGCTTGAAATGCAAATGCAGGGGCCGTCCAGGATCCGTTCAACTTCCAGGGGAGGGGAGCCTGGGGCTGCGCGAGGTCGATCGTCGTGGCACGGCGGTCGTCGTGCCGAACCGCTGCGGTCAACCTTTCGGCCGGAGTTGAAATCCATGCTCCCCAGAGTTCGACGTCGAAGGAGAGGTCGGCGACAGGGAGCGACGAAGGCAAGGCTTCCCACCATCCGTCGGTCGTCCTTGCGGTACCGGTCACTCGAACGGAAGAATCGCCCACCAGACTCCAGCTGCACGCGGCTGGCGTTCCTTGCGCCTGCCACGTCAATTGGGTGCAGGGAAGGGAAGCCTGGTACGTTGCTGGAATGCGCTGGGCATGCACGGAAGCGTTCCACGAGTAGGGAGTACCCGAAGCCTCCGCTGAAAGCCAGTCCGGTCCGGAAAGGGAAGCGTTCCAAGAGGCGTTCTTGAGGTTCCAGGTGGCCGAGGTTTGGCCTCCGTTCAATTCCAATTCGTTGAAAAGCGACAGGACGTCAAGCGCCTCCGCCCAAGGAGCGAGCAAGTCCCAAGTCAATTCGGCTGATCCGTTGCCTTCGCGCTCGGGCCAGGACAAGGCTCCTTCAAACCGCAGGCCAGGGAGGTCCAAGCCCTTGCTCTGCACGTGCCAGCTTTCCGGGGACCAACGTCCATGAAGGTGCGACGGTCCGAGGATCACGGTGTCGGGCATGAGCGGAGATTTCCCCCATGCACCGGAGAGGTTCATGGAACCCAGTTCGACGCGCTTGGGCCCCACCAGGACCTCGGCCAAGCTTCCGCTCGACGCGGCCGCGGCCGTGGAGTCGTGCGACCACGCGAGACTTTTCCAACCCACCAAATCGAGGGAAACGAGCTTCAGCGAGGCGGGCCAAGAGGACGCTGTACGCGATTGATGTGGCGTGAGAGAATCGGAGGGAGCGTTCCATGTTCCGGTCATGGAAACGTTTCCGAGGTCAAGGCCCTGTACCTCGAGTCGACCTTCAGACCAACGAGCTTGACGAATTCGAAAGGTGTCTGTCCGAGCCGTCATGCCGTCCTCCTCAGCGCAGTCGCAGGAGTTCCATGCCAGCCCCACCACCGTCAAATCGCCCCTCATCAAGGCCACGTCGAGCGATTCGAAGCACACGGGCACGTCCAAGGATCGAAGGGCGCGCTTGACGCCCCACGACGCCAAGCGGTTCTTCCCGACTCCCACCACCGCACAAGCGACAAGCACCAGGACCGCCCAAGCCCAACGTCGACGGGGATGCGCCGAAGGAGAGACGGGAGGGGGAGCCGGGTTGGAAGTCATGATTTTCAACGGAGTTCGAAGATAGGTCTGGCAAAAGTTGCGCCATAAATTTGCAGCGCGATGAAACGCGAAAAAACGCCACTTATCTTGGGAATTGAGTCCTCGTGCGACGACACCTCGGCGGCGGTCATCCGCGGGGCGGAGGTGCTGAGCAACGTGGTGGCCAACCAAGCCTTGCATGCCGAATTGGGTGGGGTGGTTCCGGAATGGGCTTCTCGTGCCCATTTGTCCAAAATCCACCCCGTCGTTCAAGCCGCGCTGGCCAAAGCCGACGTTGCTACTCAGGACCTCGACGCGGTGGCTTACACGCTTGGTCCAGGGTTGCAGGGATCGCTGCACGTGGGTACGTCGTACGCCAAGTCCTTTGCCTGGGGGTTGGGCATTCCGTCGGTGCCTGTGCACCACATGCGTGCGCACATTTTGGCCCACGTGCTTGAACCCGGTCCAACGCCGAAATACCCCTTTTTGTGCTTGACTGTCAGCGGAGGGCACACCCAGTTGGTTCGTGTCGACAGCCCGCAGGAGATGAGCGTCTTGGGCCAAACGCTGGACGACGCAGCAGGGGAGGCCTTTGACAAAGTGGCCAAGCTGATTGGCTTGCCCTACCCCGGCGGTCCGGTGGTGGACCAATTGGCGCGTGAGGGAGACCCTGAGGCCTTTGCGTTCTCCCGCCCACGCATGGAAGGCTACAATTGGAGTTTCAGCGGACTCAAGACTCAGGTGCTGCAGTTCTTGCAGCAGGCGCAGCGCGACGACGCCACGTTCGTGCAGCGTCGTCGAACGGACATTTGCGCCTCGGTCCAAGCGGCCATCTTGGACATGCTGGTCGAACCGCTTGGGCGGGCCGTGGAGGAAACCGGGATCAGTGAGGTCGCCATTGCAGGCGGCGTGAGCGCCAACTCAGGATTGCGCGCGCGGCTGGAGCACGCCCATCGTGAACTTGGGTGGACAGTTCACATTCCGCCTATGGCCTATTGCACCGACAATGCGGCCATGATTGCGGCAGTGGGTTGGCTGGATTTTGTAGAGGGCAAGCGCGGCACGTTGGCAGCGGCTCCGTCCCCTCGTTTGCCTGAACTCACGAGTCTGGCGGACAGAGCGGAAACTTGAACCGCACTTCCGTGCTCCAGGGGGATTTGCATGGAAGCACCTCCAAACTTGCCGTGCTGTCGAGCAACTTCAATTTTTCGCGCGTCATGTTCAGACCCCAAGAGGTGTGTTGGGGCATGGAGCTGCCATCGTTGCTGTGGTTCTGGAGCCCACGCCCGTTGTCAAGCACAGAGGCGACCACGTCAAGCGACGTGGACGCGTCGGGGTCGGTGTTGATGGACAGCAAGATCCGTGGCGGCACGGCCGTATCTCGGAAAGCATGCCACAGCGCATTTTCCACCGCGGGTTGAAACAACAGGGCGGGAACCCGAGCGGATCGGGGGATGGCGGGGTCGAGGAGGGAGCGAAAGGAGACGGATCGGCCCAGCCGCGAGGATTCCAAATGCACGTAGGCTTGCAACGTGTCCATTTCTGCTTCGAGCGAGTGAAGCGCATCTCCTTCTTCGCGCCAATGGTGTTTCCAAAGGGAAACGAAGGAGGCAAACAAGCTGCGCGCTTCGTCGTGCTTGGACTCGCTCCAAAGCCATTGAACCGACGACAACGCATTGAACATGAAATGCGGGCTCAAATGGAGTTGCAGGGAAGTCAATTTCGCACGTGTGCGCCGTTCGTTGACGTTGCGGCCACGTGCAGCCAACCCCATGTGGTCTTTCAGCCGCTGGTGCCGTTCCATCCAGGCATCGGGCACTTCGCCGTCGTAGTCCACCGAGGGGTGCTCATGTTGCGCTTTTCGGCTCCACGCATGCCCCAGCAAGAAGCACACCCCAAAACACAACAACGTCCCCGGCCAAGTCATGAAACCAAGGTACAGCAACTGGGGGGCAGTCTGTTGAGCGCGCAGCGAACGAATTCACCAGCGCAGGTTTATTCTTCGTCGTTGAAGGCGTGACGCAGGGCCGTCTTCAGGTTCCGGCAGTATTCTTCTTCCAGCCAGCTGCGGTAGTTGGGCGTCGCCTTGGCAATGCATTTGGAGTACTGCTTGACGCGGTACTTCACGTCGTCCACGAGCAAATCCACGAGTTCGACGGCGTCCCAGTAGTCGTCTGCGGCGTACCGAATGATGGCCACATGCTGCTCCAGGCTGCGTCGAATCGCTTCTTTGGGACGGAGTCCCTCACGGGTCACCTCGACGTAGGCTTCAGCCATGTCGAACTCGGTTTCTGGCCCTCCCTCGAAGCGCACCGCCAGGTCGTCCGGCATCTCGAATACGAACTCGTTTTCTATCTCTTCGTCGGTGTACAACCCGTCGATGTACGATTGCGGCGACTTGAAGATGTCGTGCCAATTGATGTGCGCGTCCCACAGCCCAAACCTCCGCGAATTGTTCCCCAAATCGATGACTGTGAACTCGCTCTTGTTTTTCAAGATGCGCGAGCCGCGTCCGATCATTTGGTGGTACAGCGTCAGGGACTTGGTGGCTCGATTCAGGATGATGGTTTCGACGGTCGGTTCGTCAAATCCGGTGGTCAGAATGGACACGGAAGACAACACGGCGTCGGGCGTTTTTTGGAACCACTCGAGGATGTCGGCCCGTTCCTTTTCGCTGTGCGTGTTGTCGAGGTGCATGCACGGGTATCCCTCTTCCGCGAACATCGCCTGCACCTGCTTGGAGGTGTTGATGCCGTTGTTGAAGATGAGGGTCTTGGTGCCTTTGGCCTTTTCCTCGTAGGCGTAGAGCAGCTTCTCTTGCATGAGGAAATTGCCGTACAAACGCTCGGAGGAACTCACCGTGTAATCGCCGTTGATGCCCACTTTCAGGGCGCGGAGGTTCACGTCGTAGCTGTACGTGCTCGCCTTGGCCAAAAACCCTTGGCCCACCAAATTCGCAATGCTCTCACCCACAATCAGCTCCTCGTAGTTGTCGTGGAGCGGGAGCTTGATGTTGCTCGAGAGGGGAGTGGCGGTCACTCCAAGCAAAATCTGAGGCTCGAAGTGCTTGAACAGCTTTCGGAAGCTGTTGTAGTGCGCCTCGTCCACCACCACCAGTCCGAGGTCGGCAAATTCGATGCGCTCGTCGTTCAAGCGGTTGTTGAGGGTTTCCACCATCGCGACGTAGCACCAGTGGTCCTCGCTGTTTTCGAGCTCCTTGACCTTGCTGTTGATGATCTTGTTGGGGACCCCAATTTCGGTGAGTTGGGTGGAGGTTTGGCCCAAAAGTTCGATGCGGTGGGTCAAAATCAACACCCGCTTTCCCGTTTCCAAAATGTAGCGTTTGGCCAATTCGGAGAAAATCACCGTCTTGCCGCCGCCCGTCGGCAGTTGGTAGAGGAGGTTGTATCCCTCGGGAAACTTTTGAATTCTCCCCATGATGGTCTCGATGGCATCTGCTTGATAGCCATAGAGATCCTTCCCCTTTTTGCTTTTCAAGCGGTTGACAACGGACGGGTCGATGGGAAGGGCTTCGGTCATGGTTGGGCGTCGAGTGGGAAAGCGCAAAAATACCCACTAGATTGGCGCATTGAAAATCTGAGGCGCACGAACCCGTCACAGGTTTTCCACAACCCCCGCGTTTCAGGCATGCTCCGTTCCCCCAAACCTTGGCCTCTTCCGCCACATGACTGGCGAGAATTGTTGCCGTCGTGGTGCAGCGAAGGAGTGCGTGGAGCGCCGGAGAAGTTGCGTTGGCGCGTCGAGGAATTGGAGGCGGCAGGAAAGCTGTGCCCTCCGTTGCCGTCGGTTTGGCGTGCGTTTGAATGCACCTCGCCCGACGAGGTGAACGTGGTCCTGTTGGGCCAGGACCCCTATCACGGGATGCGTCAAGCGCACGGGTTGGCGTTCAGCGTAGAGGACCCGTTGTTGCCGTGGCCGCCCTCGCTTCGAAACGTGTTCAAAGAGCGGGCCTCCGACTGTGGCCTGCCCGTCGACCGCCCCGCCAACCTCGAGGATTGGGCTCGCCAAGGGGTGCTGCTGCTCAACGCCTCCCTGACCACGGAAATGGGCAGAGCAGGCGCGCATCAGGGTCTCGGCTGGGAAGAGGTCGTCGAAAGCGCGTTGCTCGGCTTGATGGCGCGTCGGGCGAGGTTGGTTTGGATCTTGTGGGGCCGGCCAGCGCAAGACCTTCACCGTTCCGTGGTGGCCAAGATGGGCGGTTCCCGTGACCAGGACGTTTGCCTTCGTGCGCCCCACCCGAGTCCGCTTTCAGCGTACCGAGGGTTTGGGGGAAGTCGTCCCTTCACCCAAACCAACACGGCACTTCAAGCTTGGGGAGAGCGCCCCGTGGTTTGGTGAGCCTCACCTCCAATCCCAAACCTTCATGCTGCGGTCGTCGCTCCCGGATGCGAGAAGGGTGCCGTCTTCGCCGCCCAAGGCCAAGGCATTGACAGAGCGCGTGTGCGGGCGGGAGAGTTTTCCGAGGGGCTCCAAGGTCTGCACATCCCAAGCTTTCACTTCCTTGTCTCGCGAGGCGGTCCACAAGGTGGTCCCCGCCACGATCCCTCGGTACACGGCGCTTTGGTGCACGGGCAAGCTCAGCACCTCATCCTCGCCGTGGTGCACAACCAGCAACCCGTCTTGTCCGCCGCTGAGTACCACTTGCTTGGAAGGCCAGTAGCGCGCCCAGTAGCAGCTGCGTTCGTGGGCTTGCACCTCGAGGGCCACTGTGCCTGCTTCCGTCAACACGGCCCAAGAGCCAGATCCGCCGGCAACCAAGATGCCGTCAGGGTGGGTGTCAAGGGATCGAATTTTTCCCAAGTCCGTCTTCACGTCCAAAGTCACCTCCATGCCGAGCGCTGTCCGTTCCCATCGGCAAATGCGTCCCGAGCCGTCGCCCGACCACAGGCGGTTCTGGCGGTCCACATGGAGCGAGAACACGGGGGATTCGTGCACATGGCGCACAGCGTGGGTCGTTCCAGTTTTCAAGAAGATCTCGCCGTTGGAGTTGCCCGCCACGGCATCGCCGTTCCACACTCCGACGCAGAAAAAGGGGGCCGCGTGGTGAAACACGGCTTGGCCGTCCTCGGAGCCAAGCGCCCACAGCGCGACCACGCCGTCACCTCCGGCAGAGAGCCAAGTGCGCTTGCCGCCTTCCCACACCACGTCGTACACGGCGCCTTGGTGGCCTCGGTGAACGGTTTGTGGGAGAGGGGCGGGCATGGTGCAAAAGTAGTGCGGCCCGAGTTCGGGAGTGCGACGTCAATTCGTCGTAAGTTTCGGCCATGCAAGTGATTTGGGTACTTACCGCCGTCCTGATTGTGATGTTGTTTGTTCAATACCGTCGTCGCCTGAAGCGCTGACGGATTGGGCCTACTTTTGCAGGCCATGAGCAAACCATCGATCCCGAAGGGCACACGTGATTTTGGCCCGCAGGCCATGGCGCGTCGCCAATGGATGTTTGACACGCTTCGTGCGGTGTTTGAATCGCACGGTTTCGTGCCCATTCAAACGCCGTCCTTCGAAAACCTGTCCACGCTGACAGGCAAATACGGCGAAGAGGGCGACCAGCTCATTTTCAAGATTCTCAACAACGGCGATTACCTCGCCAAGGCAGACGAATCTGCCCTGGAGGCCAAAGACAGCAAGGCCCTCACGGCGAGCATCAGCAAGAAGGCCCTGCGTTACGATTTGACCGTTCCGTTCGCTCGATTCGTGGTGATGAATCGGAACGAATTGACGTTTCCATTCAAGCGCTACCAAATTCAGAACGTGTGGCGCGGTGATCGACCAGGAAAGGGACGATACCAGGAATTCACGCAATGCGACTGCGACATCATTGGAAGCGACAGCACGCTCTGCGAATTGGAATTGGTCCAGGTGTTCTACGAAGGGCTCACGGCCCTGAACGTTCCTGGATTCCAAATCGGGGTCAACGACCGGCGCGTGTTGCAAGCCTTGGCCGAAGCCGGTGGCGTCTCCGCGGCGCAGTTCTCCGACTGGACGGTGGCCGTGGACAAACTCGACAAAATCGGCCTGGACGGGGTCGTCCGGGAATTTGAGCAGCGCGGCTTGCCTGCCTCGGCCTCGGAGCAGCTCCCCAAGTTGATTGCCTTGCGCGACCAATCCACGACCGAAGAGGTCATGAAAGGGTTGGAAAACCTCCTTTCCAATCACGCGGCGGGACGCGAGGCGCTGGACTCCGTTCGGGAAACCTTGGCTCGCGCGACGGCACTTGGTGTGGACTCCACCTGTGTGGTGGTCGACCCGCTCTTGGCCCGGGGGTTGGATTACTACACCGGAGCCATTTTTGAAGTGACGGTGCCCGAGGCGCCCGTCGGAAGCATTTGCGGAGGCGGTCGCTACGCCGACCTGACGGGGATTTTTGGTTGGGAAGGCATGAGCGGCGTGGGAATCAGCTTCGGCGCGGACCGCATTGAAGACGTGCTGAGCCACTTCGAAGCGTGGCCGGAATTGCGCACGGACGGCCTGGACGTCATGGTGGCCCAAATGGAAGGAGGGCAGGTCGGCCGCGAACTCGAAGTGGCTGCTGCGATGCGGCAGGCCGGATGTTCGTCCGAGATCTATCCGGAACCCGCCAAACTGAAAAAGCAATTCAAGTACGCCAACGACCGCGGCACGCGGTGGGTGGCAATCGTAGGAGAGGCGGAGCTGGCTTCGGGCACGGTGACGTTGAAAGACATGCGGGAAGGCAGCCAACGCGAGGTCACCCTTGCCGAAGCGGTTTCCACGGTCTCCGGAGCTTGACTTTCTCGGCGATCAAGCCGTCCCCTCGACGGCCAATTTTCGGTCGTGCAACACGCGATGTCTTTGAATCAAAAGGTTTATCTGATTGATTCTATTTATTTCTTCAACAGTCTTTTGCGATTGTATCGGGTCTTCAGATATTTCTAGGACGGGAAGCTGCGTGATCCGTGACAACGTGCCACGGATTTGTTCTTCGGCGGGCAAGAAATCTTCGTGAGCCATGTCTGGAAATTGCCCCACTTCAAGCATGTGACGAAGCGATTTGGAAACGGCGCCAAGCAGCGTTTCCAAGTCTTCCCAATCGCGCGGGCTGGATGCCGCGAGCAACCTCGAGTGCACAAGGTCCAGCATCCATTCCACTTCGCTGCGAAGTTCTTCAAGGTGGCGGTTGTGGTCTTGGGTGACCTTCAAATCCCTTTGTCGCAGGCCCAATTCTTGAAGTCGCATGCCCATGTTTCGCGCATGGACCATTCTCTCGGACAGACGTTCCATGTCCAGGCGTGGGGTCGGTTTGTTGGAGGGGCCACGCCGCCTGCCAAGTGCGACGCCGGAAGCCAAACCGGCAATCGCTCCCACTCCCAAGAGAACGAGGTTCACGCGCCGAGGGCGTTGAGTTGCACCCACCTGCGTGCCGCAGCAAACGGGCTTGTGTCGCCTTTCGCAACTTCGGTTTCAAGCCGCTTCCACGATTCGGATTCCCGGTGCATGTGGGCTTCCACCAAGAGTTGGCGGGCATGACGTTGAAAGGCGTCGAGGCGTTGCAGTTCACGTTGTTCGTTCCACCAACCCGAATTCATCCACGTGGCTTTGAGGGATGCGACGTGCTCCCAAATGGCCTCGTGCCCTTCTCCTGTGAGGCTTGACGCAAGCAAGACCTCGACCGGTGTCCCAGAAGGCGGCTGTCCGAAGACGTGAAGGGCGTGACGGTAAGCTTGAGCGGTGTCCTGGCACGCAGCCAAGCGCTCCTGTTCTGCTTTGTGCACCACCAAGAAGTCTGCCATTTCGACTACGCCGCGCTTGATGCCCTGCACGTCGTCGCCCGCCCCCCCAATCAAGAGGAGGCAAAACATGTCCACCATGCTTCTCACGGCAACTTCGCTTTGTCCAACGCCAACCGTTTCCACGAGAATCAAGTTGTAACCGGCGGCTTCGCAAAGTTGAATGGCTTCCGAGGTGGCTCGGGCCACGCCTCCAAGGGTGCCGGATGCGGCAGAAGGTCGAACGAACGCGTCGGTGTGCTTGGACAAGTCCGTCATGCGTGTCTTGTCTCCGAGAAGGGACCCTCCTGTTCGTTGGGAGGAGGGGTCAACGGCCAACACGGCGACGCGCCAGCCTCGTCTCAGAGCCTCCAGCCCAAACCGTTCAATCAACGTGCTTTTGCCCGCGCCGGGAATGCCCGTGAACCCGATGCGCAGGCTGTTGTGCGGGGCCGACGTCAAGTGAAGCAAGGACTCGATGCGCGGTTGATGTTCCGGCAACGTGCTCTCCACCCACGTGATGGCTTGCGCCAAGGCGTCGCGTTGCCCTTCAGTCACGGCAGCCGCGAGTGTTTCAGGCGTCCATGCGGGGGCTTGGCGAATGATGCCGGCGGCGTTTTTCCTTGCTCGATCGCGCGCACTGTCCCGTTCACGGTTCTTGGCACTCATGTTGGGAAGATACGTGAAAGGCCGGACCGCGCCCGAGCAAACTGCCCGTTCTTTGTCGGCATGCACCGGGAGTTTACAACTGCGATGTTGGCAACGTTGCTTGGGGTCGGCGCGGGAGTCGCGCAAGTCGAATCCTCGAGCGCTTTGTGCGACAGTGCTGTGGTCATCTCAGGTTCGGTGGCCGACGGCAGCGGCCGTTGGATTCCGTCGTCGATGGTGGTGAGCCGCAGGACGAGCGCGGGCGAATTCGTGGGGAGCGACCGCGAATTTTTGGTGCGGGCGTGCCTGGGGGACACCCTTGTGTTTGGGGCCGTGGGGTACCAAACCAAGGAGCGCGTCGTGGTGGACGGTTCGCGCATGGAGGTCCGACTTCGTGTCCTCTCCGTGGAGGTAGGGACAGCCGAAGTCATCGCGCCGCGAACCTTGCAACAAATTGTTCAGGACATTCAGGCTTTGGGCTACAAGGAAGAGGACTTCCGGGTTTCAGGAATCAACGCCCTCCAGAGCCCCATCACGTTCTTGTACGAGGCATTTGCCCGCGAGCCGCAGAGCCGGAGGGCGGTCGCGCAGCTGGAGAACGACGACCGTCGTCGGGAGCTGCTCCAAGAGCTTTTCACCAAGTACGTGGACTACGACATCGTTGAGCTCGAACCTTGGGAATTCGATGCGTTTGCGCGGTTTTGTGACCCGGGAGACGACTTGCTGAAGCGTTGGTCGCAATACGAATTCATCCTGTACGTCAAGCAGCGGTACCAGGTCTTCCGCATGATGCCCCGCGCCTTGCCGCCAGGAGAGCTGGAATACCATTTGGACGAAGACTGACCGCAGGAAGACCCACCGCGGGAAGACGCCCAATCAATCCACGAGGTAGCTCAATTGGAGGTAGAGGATGAACCACTTGAAAAGCATGCCGGCCACGCAAAGGCCCACGGCTGCCACCCGCGGCGTTTGCCATTTTGCCGAGATTTCGTCAAAGCGACGAACCAGGTCCACAAACAGCGAGGCGACGGCGATCAACTCAAAGATGTTGAGCAGCGACTGCACACCTTCCAGCGCGTCCCGCCACGCGCGGGCCTGGTCGGTCAAGTGGAACACGAAAAAAGCGATGTTGTAACACAACAACGCGCCCAAGACGCCGTTGAGGATGCGGTGTGGAGACATGGCCCGCAAAGTACACCGGCTTGTGTTCAAAACACCGCAAATCAATGCCTTGACTTTGTCAAAAAACCGAACCATTTTAGTCCCATGAAAACGCGTCAACTTTCCATGTTTGCTTGGCTCCTCGGAGCAGCGATGATCGTCGCCACTTTGGCCTCTTGCTCAACCGCCGGACAGCAGTCTTGCAGCGCATACCAGCAAGTTCAGCCTTCGGCACAGCCCGGTCGCTGATTTAAAACTGCCAGTAAATGAAAGGCTTGTGGTAGCTTGAGCTGCACCACACAGCCAGCGCCGTTGCGGCGCACCACAAACACCACGTCACCCACATAGGGAAGGACGTGGTTTTTTCTTGCAGCAAGGTGCGCCAAGAGGCAGGCGCCAAATGCAGGGCGTAGCCGGCTCCCATCAGGCCCAACCCGGCGAGGTAGGTTGGGTCCCAAACGGAGTCTCCCCAATTGGGTGAAGGAAGTTGCATTTGGTGCAACAGCGCCAGTGCCGTCTCCCAAGCGCGCTCCGGATGCGGCGCGGAGGTGGACTCGTCCCATGAGATCAACGACCCAGCGCGAAACCAAATCCGAGAAAAGACCACCGTGTGGAAGGTGACAAACCATCCAAGAAACCGGAGTGGGGGGGAGCTTGGAGATCGGCGGAGCAACGCCCACCCAGCAAGAACCAACCCATTCAGGGCGCCCCACATGACAAAGTTGAGGTGAGCTCCGTGCCAAAGGCCGCCCACGAGCATGACAAGAAACACGTTCACGGCCGTGGCCACGCGTCGCGAGAAGCTAAGCGACATCAACATGGCGGCAGACACCAGCAGCGCCCCACCCGCCACGACAAGCCACCCACCCAATTCGCCCCAAGCCCACGCTGCAACAATCACCGCTCCCAAGGTCAAGGTGGCGCTGACGGAACTCAATTGGCGGTTCCCTCCGAGCGGAATGTAGACGTAGTCCTTCCACCACGAGGACAAAGTCATGTGCCAACGCCGCCAAAACTCCGAAGGCGAAGTCGCTCGGTAGGGGAAGCGAAAGTTCTCGGGCAGGTGGATGCCCAGAAGGCCAGCCATGCCTTTGGCCATGTCAGTGTACCCGCTAAAATCGGCGTAAACCTGAAGGCTGTAGCCGTAAAGGGCCAACAAGACTTCCCACGAAAACCATTCTCCGGGTCGGTCGAAGGCGGGGTCCACAATCCACGCACCCACCAAGTCCCCAAGCAAGACCTTTTTCAGCAGCCCAGAAAGGATGAGCTGAACGTGACGGCTGTCCTCGCCACGCGAGGCGACCCATTTGGGCGATTCGAGTTGGGGCAGGAAATGGGAGGCCCGGACGATGGGTCCGGCAACGAGTTGAGGGAAAAAGGTGATGTACGTCGCAAAGGACAGGAAGGAGGCGGGTTTCTCGATTGTGTTTCGGTGAACGTCCACCACGTAACTGATGGCCTGAAACGTGTAAAAGGAAATGCCCAACGGCAGCATCCATTCGTCGAGCCTCCACGCTCCCCATGCCAACCTCGCGGAAATTCCAGGGAACAGGTCGGCCACGAAGTAGGCGTACTTGAACGTCGCCAGTCCCGCCACGTTGAGGACGATTGCAAGGGCGGTAAGCGAGGTGCGCATGACGCCCGATTGGCGGTGGATGGCCAAGGCGAGGACGTGGTTGACCGCCACCGAGGCCACCAAGATCCACGTCAGGTGACGCGCTGCGATTGCATACAGGCCGAGGCTGAACACGAGCAGCATCCCTTTGCGCAGGTTGGGATCTTGGGCGGAAGAAGGAAGAATCTGTCGCACCCCAGCCACCGTCAAAAAGACGCCTGCAAACGCCGCCCAAAACTCCCAAGTTGTGAAGGTGATTTGGCTCATGGGGCAACTGCGTCAACGTTCAATCGGGGGCGAATCATGGCGCGCCATTCGTGGTGGAGTGCCGCTTCGAACCGACGGCCTACTTCACGCGCCCCGCGTCGAGTGAAGTGAACGTGGTCGGAACCGGCCCAGCCTCGGTCTGCCCATTCGGCCATGCTCCCGCTGCCGCCCATCACCGCCTGCAGGTCCCAGTACAGGGCACCGGCGCGACTCACTTCGGTTTGCAGCGCCGCGACCACCCATGCCAAGCCCGGGTAGTCCGCCTCGGACTCTCCCATGTCCGAGGGGCCAAGGACCACGACGGGAACTCCGGGAAAGGTGGCGCGAAGGAGCGAGATGTTTTGGGACAACCGTCGCGCGTACCCGCGTGCTTCCGCCGGAGATTGAATTCCAGGCACGGCGTTGCCGCCAAATTGCAAGAGGACCAAATCCGGGGGGTGGTGTTCTTTCAGGTGCACCCAATCTTCAGCCGGCACGTTGTCGAACAACGTGCCCGACGATCCGCGCAACGGGAGGTTGTGAACCAGGACACCTTTGTCGGAACCGAGAAACACGCCCTGCAGCTGTGTGGCTTCCAAGCGAAGCTCGAGCTTGTGCGCGGCCGGGCTGTGCTCCCAGCGCGTCCAATTCGGAGCAAGGCTTTGGTCTGTCAACGTCCCGGATTCGTTATGCAACGTGGCTCGGATGCTGGACAGCATGTCGCCCCAAACCTCGGTCGTGGTCCAACCTGTCAAGGACGAACTCGACGCACCGTTTCCGCGCACCGACCACCGCGCGGAATCGCGGACGGAGTTGGTGGCGAAAAACGGCAGACGCAAGGCCTCCAAATTTCGACCGCGACCAAAGCCCGCTTGCCGCGTGACGGTGCCCGTCGTGGATTCGACCGTGGCGGCGGTCGGCGCCGGCATGACCGGAAGAACCCACCCCGGCCCGCGCCCGCCCCAACGGCGCTGCCACGATTCTCGAAGCACGCCGGTGATGCGGTCCCCCTCGATTTGGCTGTCGCCCCAATGGTACACCTCCACGCGACGTCCTTGCGCTTCCGGGAGGAGGTTGAGGAATCCGGCCAAGGCATACCAAGCGGACGTCCTTCCCTGCAGCCGCCACGATGGGGGCAATTCGTCGGGAAGGCTGTCCAGGAAAGCCGTGGCTTCGAGGCGGTTGGCATCCCCCAGTGAAACGTGCTTCGAGGTGACCGACCCACGTGTTTCAAAAACGGGCTTGAGGGCGAGTGGGCGCATCGGTTCAAGGGGCTCACTCGAGGTTCGCACCCAAGGAGCCTCGGGCCAAAACCGGTCGCAAGCGATCCAGGTCCCCAGAAGCACAAGCCACATTCCAGCCCAATGAACCCAAGGTCGAGCGTTGGTCCAGGACGTCATGGAGCGAGTTGAGGAATCAGCAGCGGAAGTCCGGGTTGGATGTCATCCCACACGCCGTTTTTTGCCGACAAGCACCCGGGCGGAACGCCGTACGTGCGCGAAATGCTGTACACAGTCTCGCCCGCTTGCACCACGTGAACGTGAGGAAGGGCAAAATTCTCCATGAGCCGAAGCCCTGTGCGTACCGCCTTTGCCCAAGCCTCGAAGGGCCATTCCGACTCGCTGGCGCGGTGTGCGAAGGCGAGGAAGTCTTCTGGAGAATCCTCCGGCGACAAAGCGTCGAGGAAGGTGTGGGCGTCACGCCCGCTTGCGACTTGGGCTTGAAAAGGATTGGAGGCCCCGCTCCAAAGCGCCACGTAGGCCAAGCTTGGTGGGAGGGAAGCCTGCTCGGCATGCGCTTCGAGTTCCGGAAGGAGGGGTGCCCAGACCTTCCACACCTGGGTGAGGGTACGAAACCCTTCGGCTCGCCAGGTTTGGAGCTCGTCGCCGGCGTCAGGCCAAGTGGCTTCCCACGCCATTTCGACCTCGTCAGGCACACGTATGTCCACGCGGAAGGCCAAATCAACCTCCGAACATCCGTCCGCCAATTGAGACCGTGCACTGGGCACCACCGCTCCCCATGAGGCCATGATAGCGAGGAGGTTTTTCGTCAGTTTTCGGAAGCCGGCGTTCATAAAAAACAATCGATCGAGTCGGCAAGGTATTTGGTCCATCCGGAAAGGCTGACCTCGGCTTGCCTCTTTTCTCCCAACGCCTTTCGAAAGTTCTCAAGAAAGTTGGGGTCGAGTGAAAATAAGTTCGACGAACGGTAGGAATCTGTCTTTGAATTATGTAAATTAGATACCGAAGGTCCATCTGAACATTGGAGGACCTCGTTGTGAATCGTAGTGGAGCACCGGCAACGGCGGGTGCTCCATTTTTCTTGCGATGAACTTGCGGGGCGTGGAAAGGGTTACCCCGGCATGCAGGAACTCCGCACTTCTTTGGTACTTCCCATCTCGCTGGACGAGGCATGGGCCTTCTTCAGTGTCCCGGACAATTTGGACGAAATCACGCCGCCGGACATGGGGTTTGAGATTTTGACCAAGAACGAGAAGCGCACCTACGCAGGCCAAATCATCCGCTACCGCGTCCGCCCCTTGTTCAACATCCCCATGACGTGGGTCACGGAGATCACGCATTGCGAGAAGGGGAAGTACTTCGTGGACGAACAGCGCTTCGGTCCGTACGCCATGTGGCACCACCAACACCATTTCAAGGCCGTGGAAGGCGGAGTCCAAATGGACGACATCCTGCACTACAAACTCAAGGGCGGGTGGCTCGGCGCGGTGCTGACCGGCTGGCTGGTTCACGGTCGCGTGCGCGCGATTTTTGAGCACCGGTCCAAGGTGCTGCTGGAGCGATTCGGCGGGCAGGACTTGGGCTAAAAATTCCTTGGCTCAAAAACGGGGCGGAGCTGTCGTCCCCGGGCCTTATTGGCAGAGCACGTTGGCGGCCCACGCCGCCATCAGCAGGTCGGGCTTGACCTTCGATTCAAAGCCCAAGGAGGTGATGTAGCCCGAGCTGGCGCTGACGAGTTTGTGGCTGGCGTACTTGCTGTCGCTGTTGAAGTCGAGGTCGATTTGGTGAACGCGCAGCCCGCATTCTTCGAGAATGAGGTTGGCCAGCGCCACGGACCGTTCGGTTTCACCCCAGAGCTTGGTCCACATGTCGGTGATCTTAGGCAACCGCTCGCGGCGGTAAATCACGTGCGCGCCGTTGTTGGGGAACCGGAACACGACCGTCGTGACGTAAACCGTGTGGCGCTTGTGGTTTTGGGAGTCGCAGCCCACGTGGACTTGCACGTCAGATTCTCCGGTCATCGCGGTGATGTAGTCGCACACGTCGTGCTTCAACCGACCTCCCATGACCGTGAATTTCCTGTGGCTCTCCTCCATGGCCTTCAAGCTAGCCCGAGGAAAGGGCAAAAAAAAGCAGGGCCGCGGCCCTGCTTCTTCGTCTTATGCACAATCTGTGGATGACTCGCCGTTTCCGCCACTTCAGCGGCGGCGGACTTCACCGTTTCTTAACGCTCGAGCGCCACGTCGATGAGGTGACGAACGTGGGCGCGGTGCGCTCGGGTCAGGCCGTCAGGCGACGACGCATCGCGCTGCTGGCGGTCGATGCGACGCAGCTGCGCGAGGACCGCGCTTTGCGCCACCCCGTTCAACCGCGACTTGGCGTCCAGTGCTTTGATGAGCGCCTCGACGTACATCAGCTGCAGTCCTTGGCGGTACGTGTTCACCGAGGTGCGCAAGTCTGCTTTGAACATCATGTCAGTCAGGTCGTCCATGTACTCGGCGAGGTCGTAGGTATTGCCGTACAGCCCGCTGTCAAGGACGCGCATCAGCACGTTGGGGTGGACGAGGTGGGCCATGGCGGCACGCTGGGCGCTGGCCACGCGCGCGTGAACCTTGGGGTCCTCCCCGCCACCAAAGAACCCAAACCCGCGACGCTGCGCCTGCAGGTAGGCCAACACGTCGGCTTGGGCCTCAAAGGCATCCGGCGCAAAGGCGTAGGTGGCCAGGGCCTTCATCGCGGCTTTTTGGTCGGCCTCCGACACGGGTGTGTAGGGGGCGGCGCCGTCGAGTTGGGCCGGGGTGGCGCGGTTGTAGCGTACGCCTGCGATTTGGCGGGTCATGATGCGGAGCTGGGTCGCGTATTCGCCGGTCAGGGCATAGTACGCGCGAAGCACCTCTTGGTGGCTGTCCACGCCCGGGGCGAAGTTCTCGACCAGGGTAGGGAGGAGGTCGTTGACGAGTTCGCAACGCTCAGAGGCGTACGCCACTGGATCGCTGCTCAGGTCGTAGATGTTCACGTCGGGGTTGATGCCACGGCCGGTGCCGCGCATGTCGTCCGCGTCGTTGCCAAACTGCAGCAGCGGATCTGTCGAGCGCTCCAAAATCGCGCTCAACCGCGCCGCCTCGGCCTCGGCATCGTCAAGTCCCACGCTGTACCCGTAGTCGATCACCCACTTGTCGTAGGGGCCGGGGCTGTCGTCGTAAAACCGCGTTTGCTCGGCCTTGTTGCGGGCAAAGTTGATCGACGGGTACTCCATCACGGAGTTGCACATGCCGTTCTCGGCGACCTTGGCGGCGACCTTCAACTCGTCGGGCGACAGCATCGTGCTGGCGTGCATGTTGTGGCTCATGCCGAGGGTGTGTCCAACCTCATGCAAGACGAGGCGGTGGAGGGTTTGGCGCACAAACTCCGCGTGCTCTTCGTCCGTGAAGTTGTAGGCGCGCATGGCGGCGGCGGCAAGCAAGCTGTTGCGGCCCATCACGGTGCCGGCGTGGCAGCGGCTCATCTGCTCGGCCAAGATTTCGCGCGACGAGAGGCCTTCCATTTCGGCGTCAAGTGCCGCGTACTCTTCGTCCATGGCCTCTTCAATCATGCCCGCCTTGGAGAACACCTCGGCGCGCCACAGGCGACCGACCATCCCGCCGTACTCGAGCATGATGTCCGCACCGAGGATTTCGCCGGTGCGGGGGTTCACAAAGCTGGGACCGTAACCCGAGAACGGGGGCGAAGGGGAGGCCGTCCAGCGCAAGACGTTGTAGCGCACGTCGCCGGCGTCCCAGTCGGCGTCGTCGGGCTGGATCTTGACCACCACAGCGTTTTTGAATCCGAGGGGCTCGAAGGCTTGGTTCCACTTTTCGACGCCCGCTTTGATGATGGGGCGGAACTCCTCGGGGGTCGTGTTTTCAATCCACCACGTGATGGGCTTGACGGGCTCGGACATCGCCGCCGACGGGTCCTTCTTTTCGAGGCGCCAGCGGTGAATCATGTCGCGCCACGGCGCAGCACTCACGCCCGTCAAGTCGTCGACTTCCGTGGTGAAGAACCCGATGCGCGGGTCGTCTGCACGCGGCGTGAACCCTTCGTCAGGCATGGGCAACAACGCGTGGCGGTAGCCCACGGTGACGTAGCGCCCGTCTTCGAATTCAGGCCCGCCCACGGACGGACTTCCGTTGTCGTAGACGTAGTCCACGGACAATTCCGTGTTGGATGGGTAGTTGGCGACGTCGACGACCTTGCTCTTGGCTTTGCTGAGCTTGCCGAGCGCTGACTTGGCGCCGGGGCGAGAGGGAGGCTTGACCATTTGGAGGTCCTCGCTCAGGAACAGGCCGTCCGCGGAAATCACCACGCCCGTGCTGTCCTCTGCCTCAATCTTGACGCTCGCAAGGATCGGGGTGTTGAGGTTGGCGTCCGCGGCCTTGCTCAACGCATTTGCCGGATCCACATGGAAGTTGGTGTTCTCGGCATGCACCTCCAGCTGCCCAAAGTGACGGTGGAACGTCACCACCTTGCTCCCGCGGTAGCTCCCGCGGAAAAACCCGCTTGACACCACGCCGTCCTCGACTTGCGAGAAGTAGATGAACTCGCTGTCCATGGCGCCCGCAGGCACGTGCATGTACATGTCGCCTTTGACCGTGTCCTGGTAGAGGTTGAACAACCCTTCCTCAATTCGGAAATCCTTGGTGAATTCGGAGACGGTTTTCACCGCGTCCTTTCCGCCTTTCTTCTTGCCGTCCACCTGTTCGGTGTCGCCTTTCTTTCCCTTCTTTTTCTTGCCTTTTTGGGCCCAACCTTCTGTCGGCATCACGCTCAACAGGGTGGCGGCGAGGGAGAGGGCCGCCCAGCTTGCAGTACGTTTCATGGGCAACAAGGTACGTCGCGGCAGGTGGGATTGGGACCCTTCGGACCACAGGAGCGACAGAAAATGCGTATCTTATATCTCCTAAATCAACCTCGGCTATGAAACGCTTATTCACTTTCCTTTTCGCCGCGGCGGTGGTGAGCCTGACATCCACGACGACTGCAACCGCCCAATCCATCACGGTTCCTTACAACCCCGACGGCGACGCCAACGGCCTGATCGGTGTGACGGACCTTCAAGACTTGCTGTCCACGTACGGGGGCGCGTTTGCCCCAGGAGCCATCGTGGTTGATTCCATTGAACTGGGAGAAGTGCTGGCTTCTTTGCAAGCCCAAATCAGCGCGTTCCGTTGCGGTGACGACGTCTTGCACGAAGGCTACTGGTACAACACGACGTCCATCGGAGGTCGGTGTTGGTTCG
>Ga0181573_10001626_pt1 | contig 21778 bp, 21 predicted proteins | sample 101ome_25_FD_148643 | JGI IMG/M metagenome (GOLD analysis project Ga0181573, IMG submission 148643) | Coastal salt marsh microbial communities from the Groves Creek Marsh, Skidaway Island, Georgia - 101409BT metaG (spades assembly) | ecosystem: Environmental > Aquatic > Marine > Intertidal zone... | reverse complement strand
GAGCCGACTTCATCCCCATCTTTACTATCAACCATTACTCTGTTCCCTCCACTTTTCCAAATGCGCCCTTACTGGACTCTCTCGTTATCGAATTCAAAGCCCAACGCCGCGGCCGCTCTTTTCATCGAAGCATCTACGCGGTGTCTGTAACGCAACCGACTTCCCGCCAACTCTCCTCTTAAGACATAAGTTCGCCGGAGCCGTTCGAAGTCCTCGCTAGAAATATTGGGCGACGCCACAGCGCGCAGAGCCGCATCATCCACAGCTGGATTGTAATGTTCGATTAAAACACCCTTCAACCAGTCCGCAATGTCAATTGCCCAACCACAGTCGGGGTTGTCGGCGACCTGCGTGATTCTTGGCATGCTCTTTCCCCCGACAAGAAGCGCTATGACATCATCTGTGGCGCGCTTTTTTGCCGTCAGGCTATAGCCCGCAATATGCGGCGTCGCCAAGGCGACCACCTCGAGCTGTCTTGCCTCAATGTCGGGCTCCCCAGGCCAAGTATCCATCACAAGCTGGACGCCTCGATCCGCGAGGGTCTGTAGCGCCGGCGGATTAATCAGGCCACCGCGGCCCGCGTTGATCAGCAGTTGGCCTGGCTGCATGCAGACCGCACAGGGCTCATCAATCAAGTCCACGCTGGGCCACGGCGAGCGCTCATGCAGGGCTGCATGAAGTGACACAATGGGGGCCGCCAGCACCTGCTCGAAAGAGTCTCCCCGCCAGGAAGCTGGGACATCGACCCAGGGATCCCAGACGCGGGGGCTACCGCCCAACGCGTGCACCACGCTGGCCAGCAGTCCACCTACATGCCCAAACCCCACAATGCCGATAGGCTCTCCGGAAAGCAGGGTTGGTAGAAAATTCATATGCGCCAAAGCGGAGAGCACGTACTCAACCACTGCACGAGCATTGGCGCCCGGGGCGCTGGCCCACCGAATATTTTTCGCGTGCAAAAAGCCAAGATCAAGGTGATCGGTGCCCGCAGTTGCGGTCCCCACCCACGACACCGGAGAGTTTTCTAGCAGCTCACTATCGACCCGCGTAATCGATCTCACGAGCAACATGTCAGCGTCGGCCACATGACGAGGCTCAATGGCGTCACCGGGAAGCAATGTCAGGCTGTCCGCTATGCGCCGCAAAGAGGGTGTAACCTGGATGAGATCATCCGCGACGATACGGTATCCCACGGAACTAAGAGGCCTGTAGCTCGACGCAGTGATCTGCTGGGTGTTGCGGCACCTGTGATGCCGCGTATCGTTTCAGCGCCTGATGAAACAGTTGAGCACGTAGCGGCAGCCCTTGAGCCATCAAGCGCCTCTTCGCAGCGTCTACCTCGCCTGCAAATAGGTCCACCCTATCTTGGGTAATTGCGATACTCAGGTTATCCAAACTCACCCGAAACTGGAGCCCTACTGCCTCACAGAAAATGGCTTCCAGAGCTTGTGGTTTTACCTCAACTCGGAAAAAAGCCGCTTGCTGCAGCTCACATCGATCATCTGGGGTGTACCAATACCCGTAGTCTTCAACTTCGCGGCGCGCGCTCCCCGCCAGACACCAGTGTGCAACCTCATGCAAGGCACTTCGGCAAAAGTCATACCGGAACCCTATCCTTGCGGGATCACTTCCCGACGGTTGATAGAAAGGCTCCTCCAGCCCCCCACAGAGCAGCGTATTTTCTTCCGCCCCAAAGAGCCCGTTGAATATGGTGATGATGTCATGGCTACGCAATGTCATGTCCGGCCCGCGTTTTCTTGCAAAGCATCAACTGCTCTTACGAATAAGGAAACGGTACTGCCCTTCCACCCTCTCGGACTCGATCAGTTCATGACCCAAGAACTGACAGAATTTTGCCACGTCCCGTTCGGTAGAAGGATCGGTTGCGAGCAGACGCACATAGCTGCCCGCGCCCACTTGGCGCATCTCGGCGTGCAGCAGCATCATGGGCTCTGGGCAGCGCAACCCAATCGCGTCGACGCAGGCAACATCCAGATTCTCTTCAGTACTAGCCATGACTCGTTACGCCAAAGCGACCTCGCAGACTCACCTGGGAGCCTCCTGGACAAAAGCGCCAGCGTGCTGTCGGCCTTTCAGAGCTTATTCCTCGGGCTTACGAAATTTGAGGGTCATACGATCGCTCTCTCCAATCGCCAGATACTTCTCTCGATCTGTATCACCCTGACTGAGGCTGGGCGGAAGTGTCCACACGCCCCCCGGATAATCCTTGGTATCTTTTGGGTTAGCATTGATTTCACTCGCCGCCTCCAAACTAAAACCCGCCAATTCGGCGAATTCGACGACCTGTGACTCGGAGACATAAGCGGTTTTTTTCATTGTCTCGACATCGCTACCGGCAACGCCACGATGCTGAACAATGCCAAAGACACCTCCGGGCTTCAAAGCATCATAGATCGAGGCGAAAAACATCTCGACCTGATTCATCCGCATCCAAGAGTGCACATTGCGAAAAGCCAGTGCCATATCTACCGATTCGGGTGGGACCGGCGCCATCTCGGTCGGTGGCTGAAGGAAGCCGACGACAACGCCACTATAGGTGTCGTTATTGGCACCAAGTTTTGCCAAGAAACCCCCAAGAGAGCGACGGGCGTACGCACCTCCATTAGGCGAGTAATGGGCCGCAATCAACTTGCCATTGTCGCGTAACAGCGGCGCGAGTACCTCGGTATACCAGCCGCCACCGGGAGACACCTCGAGCACTGTCATTCCAGGCTCCAACCCAAAGAATTCGAGGGTCTCGCGGGGGTGCCTAGCCTCATTGCGTGCAGCGTTACCCTCAGCGCGATGCTTGCCATTTAGCGCTGTGTCCCAGTCGAGCTGAGCGCTAGCCAAGGGCGCCAACATCAGTCCGGTCAGCACCATGAGAATTCTATTCCGAAACATATCTCTACTCCCTCTGTGAGCTATCGCGTGCAATACCGCGTACTATAGCCGTTTTCAGCGGTCTTAAGCGAAGGAACTATGCCTCAACATTTCATTGTGTCTTTTATCGGCAACGACCGTACCGGTCTGGTAGAGCAGGTCGCGGAGTGTATCCGGGTTCATGGGGGCAATTGGTTACAAAGCCAGCTCAGCCATTTGGAGGGGAAATTCGCCGGCCTCATCTTGATCGCTCTGCCGCCAGAAAATGCACAAAACCTCGAGACCGATCTGACCCAGCTCCCAAGCGGCAAGGCCTCGGTGCGCGTAACCCCCGTTGCAAACTCGGAGACCGTAACGTCAGCCAGCCATCGGCTGGAGGTTCTGGGGCCCGACAGAGCAGGAATTATTAAAGAGGTTTCTCACGCACTTTCGGAGGAAAATATTAATATTGTCGCCATGGAGACCCGGGTTGAGAATGCGCCTTTCACCGGTGAGCCGATGTTCAAAGCTACGCTCGAGGTAAATGTTCCCGCCAACGTCGATGTCGCCATGCTCCACGCAAGACTCGAGGAGATAGCCGAGGCCATGACCCTTGAAATCGACCTGCATTGAGCTGCACTCAGAGGCAGATCAGGAACCCCGCTGCCTTGACCGGCGCAGATGGTGTAATAGCCAGCCCGCCATGGCCGCAAGAACAATCACCGCGCCGATGGCCACCAGTGCCTGAAGTAATAGCCAAGCTAAATTTTTGGGGGGCACGCCTACGATATCAACAGCGCCCCAGAGCAAGGCAATAACCGCGCCCAGTCCAAGCACGAGGGTTCGCCACTTGTTGCGCGAGGCGCGCTTCCACACCATAGAGACACCCTCTATAAAAATGTTAACGCTCGGTCAAGAAGCGAGCGGTGATCCCGGAATCTGGGGCGTCCTGGAGTGAACGTCGCCGTTCTGCCCCCGCTGCCGCAGGGCATGGTCCATGAGAACCAATGCCATCATGGCTTCTGCGATGGGCACAGCACGAATACCAACGCAGGGATCATGCCGACCGGTAGTCACGACTTCCGCGTGATTGCCATCGATGTCGACGCTTTTACCCGGCAGCCGAATACTGGAAGTTGGTTTGAGGGCAAGGCTTGCTCTAATCGCCTGACCCGAGGAGATCCCGCCGAGAATACCCCCCGCCTCATTGCTTAGAAAGCCCGCCGGCGTAATCTCGTCACGATGCTCTGATCCCTTCTGCTCGACTACACGAAAACCCGCACCAATTTCAACACCTTTGACCGCGTTGATGCTCATGAGGGCGCCGGCAATATCGGCATCAAGACGATCAAATACTGGCTCTCCTAGTCCCGGCGGTACACCTTCGGCTACCACCTCAAGACGGGCACCAATTGAGTCGCCCTCTTTGCTCAGCGCCTGCATGTAGGTTTCCAGCTGGGGTACTAATGTGGCATCGCCGCAAAAAAAAGGGTTCTGCTCCACGAGAGACCAATCGTGGCTGACTGCCTTCAGAGGGCCAAGCTGGGAGAGATATCCGCGTATGGAAACATTGTACTTTTCCGCCAGCCATTTTTTTGCAATGGCACCTGCAGCTACCCGCATGGCGGTCTCGCGCGCGGAGGATCGGCCACCGCCCCGATAGTCACGCAGGCCGTACTTCTGCTGATAGGTATAGTCTGCATGCGCCGGGCGAAACTGGTCTTTGATTTTGCTGTAGTCTTTTGAGCGCTGATCGGTATTTCTAATAAGCAGCCCGATCGGAGTTCCCGTTGTCACACCCTCAAATACACCCGAGAGTATTTCCACGTCATCGCCCTCACGCCGCTGTGTCGTATACCGGCTCTGGCCTGGCTTTCTGCGATCGAGGTCGCGCTGCAAGTCGGCAGATGACAGCGCCATGCCGGGCGGGCAACCATCGACAATAGCGCCTAGAGCCGCCCCATGGCTTTCACCAAAGGTGGTTACGCAAAATAATTTTCCAAAGCTATTGCCCGACATGATGTGGCCTCCACCGGCAAGTATACCCGTGTCTACTCACTTCAAGCGCCATAACGTAAATACTGCAACTCTTGCTGTGCGATGACGCAGACTCCATGCCCACCCCACTCGAGGTCAAGCCACTCGAAGCCAAAATGAGGGAATGCTTCCTCAAGGGCCCTCCAACTGTTTCCAACCTCTAGAAATAAATACCCCGCCTCGTCAAGACAATCCGCGGCTTCCGCGAGCAGTCTATGCACCAACGACAAACCATCGACGCCGGCCTCCAAGGCCCCGTTGGGCTCATGGCGAAATTCGGGAGGCAATGCTTTCATATCCTCCGCGTCAACGTAGGGAGGGTTTGCCAGAATTACGTCAACGCTGCGAGGCGCTATTCCCGATAACAAATCAGCCCGCAGCAAACGTGCATTTGGGGGCGCATGCATCAGGATATTTTCCCTGGCGAGGCTCAATGCGTCGACATCATTATCCGATAGCGTAATTACCGCATCAGGACGATTGAGCGCCGCGAGTATTCCAAGACTACCGCCCCCACAGCACAGATCGACAATGTGACGAGGCGGCCGAGTGCACCAAGGCTGATAATCCGCTGCGATGACCTCCATGAGCGGCGACCGGGGCACCAGCGCCCTGCTGTCGCAAACAAACTCCAACGGGCCAAGCCATGCCTTGCCAATTATGTAGGCGGTGGGCAACCTGTGTATGGCTCGCTGCTGAACAAAATCTGCCAGCCGCTCCAGTGCCGCGGTTTCAAGCACAGAGCCAAGCACTGATCTATCAGTGGTCGCGGACATACGAGCGGCGGCGAGCACCAGGGCGACAGCTTCGTCGTGTACCGAATCGTAACCATGACCGCAATATATTGGAACCGCCGCCAGCGTGGCTTTGGTGGTATCAATAGCCTCTTGAAAGGTTGTCATCGAGAAACACCAGCCCGGGTTAAGGGTGTCATGCTATCATTCCGTCCTGCTGGCGGGAGATGTGAAGTGGAAAAGTATTGGCAAAAAATACTCGAGCATGTCGGGGAAGATACCTCGCGGCCAGGCCTGTTAGACACGCCGAAAAGAGCGGCTACAGCGTTCTCGTTTCTGACCAGGGGCTACAAGGAAGATCTCGCTACGGTTGTCAATGATGCCCTATTTCCTTCGGATTCCAGCGAGATGGTGCTGGTACAGGATATCGAGATGTACTCGCTGTGCGAACATCACATACTCCCGTTTATCGGCCGCTGTCATGTTGCCTATATCCCACAGGGAAAAGTACTTGGCCTTTCAAAGGTCGCTCGCATCGTCGACATGTTTGCCCGCCGACTTCAAATTCAGGAACAGCTAACCGTGCAAATTGCCGAGAGCATTTTGGACGTCACAGGAGCGCTTGGCGTAGGCGTTATTATTGAAGCTGAGCACATGTGCATGATGATGCGTGGTGTCGAAAAGCAAAACTCCTCAACCAAAACCTCCGCTATGCTTGGGTCTTTCAGATCCGACGCCCGAACCCGGGATGAGTTTCTCGCCCTGCTGCAGATGCGATCAAATCGCTGAGGCAACACCCGCTGTTACGAGGCGATGAACGTCGTTATAGCCTCGGCCAAAGCGGGCGCCGTTGTCTCACTCATGTGAAGATGGTGGCCACCGTTAAGCTCGAGCTGCTCAAACTTTTTAAAGTGACAGCTCGCTTCCCCCAGCATTTTTCCCGGCACTCCTGATCGGGAAAACAAGCCGTCTTGGGCTCTGATCGCCAGTACAGGCGCCGTCACGCTGGCGTATATTTCGTCACGTTGCTGCGCGCTCAACCAAAGCGCTGAGGCGCCATGAAGCCGGGGATCTGTGCGCAAGCGAAAACCGGTTTCAACAGCTTCCAAGGCCCTGGGTGCCAGCTTATAGGCGCTGTCATCGTCGAATCCAAATGCGCGCCTACGTTCTACGAATTCTTCAACCGACTGAAAGATACGGGGCGCTCTAGTCATATATTTTTGTCGATCAGTGACAAATCTTGTCAACTGATCAGTCGTGTTGTTGTCATCATTGAAGGCATTAATGAGCCCATCAATCAAAACCAGGTGGCTACAGGCGGGGCCCAAAATACCGGCAAGTATCGTGGCGATAGCCGCTCCCCGACTGTGTCCCAAAATCACTACCGATTGATCGCCTAGCGAGCGCGTTAATGCCGCGAGTTGAGGCACGTCATCCCATATATTGTAGGTGGCATCGGGTGACCGCCAGTCGCTGAGGCCGTGACCAGACAAATCGAGCGCTATAACCCGGTATGGCGCGAGGCGCGGCCCCAGCTCTGCAAAGGACAGTGCATTATCGAGCCAGCCGTGAATAGCGATAATCGTAGATGGCTTCTCTCGGCGCCACTCAATGCCAGCGTAGGTGAGCCCATCCAGGGTAAAGGCAACAGGCGCTCCTGAACCATGCTGTTCTACTGTGGATTCAGATTTCATCATTCATGGTAGCAGCCGCTGTAAACCTGTGGAGACCCCTTGTCAGGGAGCGGGCTCTCCCCGCAACAATGTCGCCCCGCCTCTGGAACCCGTAAGAAGGTCCAATACCGCGTGGCCTCCGGGGTGCAGTGGTGGCAGAGCACGGTCGTCGAGTAAGCACCAGATAAGCGACGACACGAAGGGTTGGTGCCCGACAAGTAGGACATGCTCATCCTGAGACTGCTCTATCCAGCTTCCCAGCTCCTGAACCGTTGCTGCTTCGGGTGCCAATGTCGGAAGCGGACAGGTGGCAACCCCCAGCGCCTCGCCAAGAATATCGGCGGTTTGTCGGGTTCTCACCAAAGGACTGTGGTAGACCCGCTGGGGTAACGCCAGCTCACGGGCCTCGAGAAATGCTGAAAACCCTTCAGACGCGGTAGCGAGCTCACTCCTACCCCGCGCCGTTAGATGACGCTGCTCATCCGGCACGGTCTGAGCGGCCTCACCATGGCGCCAAATCGTGACTATCACTGACTTAAATCGAGCAACAAACGGTTGAGCCTGCTCACGTATGTCGCAGGATCCTCCAGCGGCGAGCCCTCTGCCAGAGTCGCTTGATCAAAAATGATTTTACTGAGATCCGCAAAACGCTCCTCATCCTGCTCATTATCTAGTCTGACGAGCAGTGGGTGGGCCGTGTTGAGTTCTAAAATGGGCTTGCTGTCGGGAACATCCTGCCCAGCCGCCTCAAGAATGCGGCGCATCTGAGCACCCATTTCGTGTTCGCCTACCACCAGACAGGCCGGGGAGTCTGTGAGGCGCAGCGTGGGCCGAATCTCTGCCACCTCTCCAGCAAGAGCCACCCCCATCCGTTCAATTAGACCCTCGCTGTCTTTTTTCGCCGACTCTAAGGCTGCTTTGTCTTCCTCGTTATCCGCTTCGAGTTCTAAATTTCCACGCGCCACGTCTTTGAGAGGCTTACCGTCAAATTCCATCAGGTGACTCATTAGCCACTCATCGATGCGATCTGAAAGCAACAGGACCTCTATCCCCTTCTTGCGAAAAACTTCGAGATGGGGACTGTTCTTGGCGGTGGCGTGATTTTCAGCGACGACATACCAAATAGCGTCCTGGCTATCGGCCATCCGCTCAACATAATCGCTCAGGCTAATCGCTCGTTCGGCCTTGTCGTCGTGGGTGGTCGAAAAGCGCAGCAGCTTGGCGATTTTTTCGCGGTTCGCATAATCTTCGGCGGGACCTTCTTTGAGAACCTCACCAAAGGTGTCCCAAAACTGCTGATACTTTTCTGATTCGGCGCTAGCCATTTTTTGCAACATATCCAGCACGCGCTTGGTCAACGCGGACTTGATCGACTCCACGCTCGGGTTTTGCTGCAGGATCTCACGAGATACATTGAGCGGGAGGTCATTGGAATCAAGCACGCCCTTTACGAATCGGAGGTATAGGGGCAAAAACTGCTCGGCGTCATCCATGATAAACGTGCGCTGCACGTACAGCTTTAGACCACGAGCCCCTTCTCGATTCCAGAGATCGAACGGAGCCTTTGCCGGGAGGTAGAGCAGCGAGGTGTACTCCAGTTTACCTTCCACGCGGTTGTGGCTCCACGACACCGGATCCTCCACGTCGTGGGAAATGTGCTGGTAAAACGCCTTGTACTCCTCATCCGACACGTCTGAACGACTCCTCGTCCAGAGTGCCTTTGCTTCATTAATCGCTTCCCACTCAGGAGCATCCGATACTTCAGCCTGTTCCCCGCCCTCCTCAGCTTCATCCGAGACTGAAGGCATGGCCTTGGGCATAAGAACCGGCACTGAAATATGATCAGAATATTTCTTGATCACACTTCGTATGCGCCAATCGTTGGCGAATTCCTCGGCGTCCTCTTTTAGGTGGAGAATGATGGTCGTCCCCGCTTCCGTCCGTTCGCCCTTCTCGATCGTGAAGTCGGCTTCACCTGAGGACTCCCAGCGTGTTGCTTGGTCCTCAGGAGCACCGGCCTTGCGGGTGATTACCGCAACGGAATCGGCCACGATAAAAGACGAATAAAAGCCGACACCAAATTGACCGATGAGCTGACTGTCTTTCTTCTGGTCACCACTTAACTGCTCCATGAACGCGGCCGTTCCCGACTTCGCGATGGTTCCCAGATTCTCTATTACCTCCTCGCGAGTCATACCGATGCCATTGTCTTCAATGGTGACTGTCTTTGCGTCACCATCCACAGACACCCGAATACAATACTCGCCACCCCCCGCCACAAGGCTCGGGTCCTGTACAGCGGCAAAGCGATGCTTATCGATGGCATCCGATGCGTTGGATACCAGCTCGCGCAGAAATATCTCCCTGTTTGAATAAAGCGAGTGAATCATCAGTTGAAGGAGCTTCTTGGCCTCGGTCTGAAAACCGAGAGTTTCGCGGGCTGCTGCAGTCATTTATGGTTGGACCTCGTATAAAGAACTCTAACCGCCGAGATGGGGTCAAATGCGCAATCTTCAAGGGGCTAAATGCTCGAATTCAGGCGACGTAGGCTTACACTAACCAGGTATTGGCAGCGATAAGACCAAAAAAAACCCGCGTAGAACGCGGGTTTTCAGGCAGATGGCTTTACCAGCCAGTAATCTCTCGCATCGCGTCGCCAATATCGGCCAAACTTCTCACGGTTTTTACACCAGCATCCTCAAGCGCGGCAAACTTTTCATCCGCCGTTCCCTTGCCCCCCGAGATGATGGCCCCTGCGTGCCCCATCCGCTTGCCCTTGGGTGCGGTTACGCCTGCGATATACGATACGACAGGCTTTGTCACGTTGGCCTTGATGAATGCCGCAGCCTCCTCCTCCGCGGTGCCACCGATCTCCCCGATCATAACAATCGCTTCTGTCTGCGGGTCGTCCTGGAACAGCCCCAATATATCGATAAAGTTCGACCCCGGGATAGGATCACCCCCGATCCCAACACAAGTCGACTGACCAAAGCCTGCATCAGTGGTCTGCTTCACCGCTTCATAAGTCAGCGTGCCAGAGCGTGAGACAATCCCGACACGTCCGGGCAAATGGATGTGCCCGGGCATAATCCCTATCTTGCACTCCCCGGGTGTGATTACGCCCGGGCAATTCGGTCCGATCAAACGAACACCGAGCTCATCACACTTCACTTTGCAATCAAGCATATCGAGGGTCGGAATACCTTCCGTAATACATACGATCAGCTTGATGCCTGCATTCGCAGCTTCCAGGATTGAGTCCTTACAAAAAGCAGCCGGTACGTAAATCACCGAGGCATCTGCGCCGGTGGCGTCAGCGGCTTCCGCGACAGTGTTAAACACCGGAAGGTCCAGATGCTTCTGCCCACCTTTACCTGGCGTGACGCCGCCAACCATCTTGGTGCCGTACGCCACAGCCTGCTCTGAGTGAAAGGTCCCTTGTGAGCCCGTGAATCCCTGACAAATAACCTTGGTGTCTTTGTTGATTAAAACGCTCACTGCTTTCCTCCCGATGCCGCAACCACCTGTTGCGCAGCATCTGTCAGACTGGATGCCGCAATAATATTAAGTCCACTATCAGCGAGGACCTTCCTGCCCAACTCAGCGTTGTTGCCCTCGAGCCTTACGACAACGGGTATTTCAACGCCCACCTCTTCCACGGCACCGATAACCCCCTCGGCAATTAGGTCACAACGCACAATGCCGCCAAAGATATTGATCAGAACGGCTTTTACATTGGCGTCAGAAAGAATGATTTTAAAGGCTTCCGTGACTCGCTCTTTCGTCGCTCCGCCGCCGACATCGAGAAAGTTTGCGGGCGCACCACCATGCAGCTTCACGATATCCATTGTGCCCATGGCAAGGCCCGCGCCATTGACCATGCAACCAATGTTGCCATCCAGTGCCACATAATTGAGATCCCACTCAGCTGCATGTGCCTCTCGAGCGTCTTCCTGCGAGGGGTCATGCATCGCCTGAAGATCCTTGTGGCGATACAGGGCGTTGGAATCGACAACCACCTTGGCGTCCAAACAGTGCAGATTGCCTTCCTCAGTAATCACCAGCGGATTCACTTCAATCAGCGCAAGGTCTTTATCTTTGAAAAGCTTTGCGAGGCCCATGAAAATAGCGACAAATTGCTTGATTTGCTCCCCGGCGAGGCCCAGCTTAAAGGCCATCTCCCTGCCCTGGTAAGGCTGAGGACCGACCAGCGGGTCTATCTCGGCTTTGAGAATTTTTTCTGGCGTCTCTTCAGCAACCTTTTCAATTTCAACGCCGCCTTCTGTAGAGGCCATGAAAACAATGCGCTGTGTCGCTCGATCCAATACCGCACCGAGGTACAACTCCTGGTCGATATCAGTGCAGGCCTCCACTAAGATTTTGGATACCGGCTGACCTTTTTCATCGGTTTGATAGGTCACCAAATTTTTACCAAGCCACTCGGCGGCGAAAGCCTCCGCAGCAGCTGAGCTATCCACCAGTTTGACGCCACCGGCCTTACCCCGACCACCCGCGTGGACCTGAGCCTTAACAACCCACATCGCACCCCCTATCTTCACCGCCGCCGCAGCAGCCTCAGCAGGGGTGTCAACCGCATAGCCGACAGAAACGGGCAAGCCATAATCGGCAAAAAGCGCCTTACCTTGATACTCGTGAAGATTCATATTCCATCCTGTATGTTTTTAATCAATAACCCCAGCGCGAGCGAGGGCGCGTTTATCCTTTGGTTAGCAGGCTTGATCTAGCGCTTCTTTTTATTCGCCATGTGAATCGCGTGTCCATCCACCGCAAGCGCGGCTTCATGTACCGCTTCCGATAGTGTTGGGTGCCCAAACACCATCAGCTGGAGATCTTCCGCGGTAGAACAGAACTCGATTGCAATAACCATCTGCTGAACTAGATCAGCCGCAGAGGGCCCGACGCAGTGTGCGCCCAAGATACGATCGGTTTTTGCATCCGCGATCAACTTCACCATCCCATCTGTATCTCCCGAGGCCAGGGCACGACCGATTGCAGCAAACGGGAAAGTGCCGACTTTAAAGTCTACGCCCTCTGCCTTCAGTGCCTGCTCAGTCTTGCCAACCCCGGCAATCTCCGGATGAGTGTAAATAATGGATGGGATGCAGTCATAGTTCACTTGGTGGTGTTTTCCCGCTATCTGTTCTGCGACCATCACACCCTCCTCCGACGCCTTGTGCGCCAACATCGGACCCCTGACAATGTCCCCAATCGCCCACACACCAGGTGCTTCTGTGGCGCAGCGATCGTTAACATAAATTGAGCCTCGCTCATCCATCGTGACGCCAGAATCTTCTGCGAAGAGTTCCGCGGTTCTCGGGTTTCGTCCCACAGAGACAATGAGACGATCAAACACCTCGGTGTGCACCTGCTCACCTACGCTGTAGGTGACCGTGACGTCCTCGTTAGCAACGTCGGTAGCCGTCACTCTGGCATTGAGGCGTATGTCCAGGCCTTGCTTTTTGAAAATCTTTAGGCTTTCTTTCGAAATCTGACTATCCATGTTGGGAAGGAAGCTATCCATGGCTTCAAGCAGGACGACCTCAGCTCCCAAGCGCCCCCAAACACTGCCAAGTTCTAACCCGATAACGCCTGCACCGATAATGCCCAAACGCTTGGGCACTTCAGAAAAGATCAGTGCGCCGGTTGAATCAACCACCCGGTCTTGATCGACCGGGGCGACGCCTATGGCCGTGGGCTCTGATCCCGATGCGAGCACCACATTGGCCGTCTCATGCAGGGTGACCTTGCCCGCCAAATCGGTTAGCTCAACCTTATGCCCTGCCAGTAATCGGCCCTTTCCTTGCAGCACCGTAACTCCGTTGTGGCTCAGCAAGCCACCAACTCCCGTGGTCAGCTGACTCACAATTTTGTCCTTACGCTTCATCATCGCTGGAATATCAATGGCAGGGCTGCCGACCTGAATCCCATGGGTGGCGAAGCTATGCACGGCCTCGTGAAACTTGTGCGAGCTGTCTAGCAGTGCCTTCGAGGGGATACACCCTACGTTCAGGCACGTACCTCCAAATTGCGGCTTCGCCTTGTCGTCGGCAGCCATTTCGATCAATGCCACTGACAGGCCCAACTGCGCCGCACGAATGGCGCAAACGTATCCGCCGGGGCCAGCGCCGATAACAATAACGTCGTAGGAATCGGTCATGTCGTTCTCCCGTATGTTGCGCTTAAAGCTGCAAAAGAATCCGCGCGGGATCCTCGATAAGCCCCTTGACCGTCACCAAAAATTGGACCGCTGTCTTGCCATCGATCAGGCGGTGGTCGTAGGAAAGAGCCAGGTACATCATAGGCCGAATCACCACCTCGCCATTCACCGCCACAGGACGATCCTGAATCGCGTGCATGCCGAGGATGCCTGTCTGAGGAGGATTCAGGATCGGCGTGCTCAGTAATGAACCAAAAACGCCCCCATTTGAAAGCGTGAAGGTACCGCCGGTCATTTCCTCGATGGTGAGCTTTTTGTCTCTCGCCTTTAAACCCAAGTCCCGTATTGCCGCCTCAACGTCAGCAATACTCATGAAGTCCGCATCGCGCAGCACGGGTACAACAAGGCCGTCATTGGTAGATACCGCCACACCGATATCTTGGTATCCGTGATAAACCACATCATTCCCATCGATTGAGGCATTTACCTCGGGGAACCGCTTCAATGCCTCGCAACAGGCCTTGACGAAAAATCCCATGAAGCCAAGCCGCGTGCCGTTATGGGTTTTTTCAAATTGAGCTTTGTACTGCTCTCTCAAGGCCATTAAGGGCGCCATGTCAACTTCGTTAAACGTCGTCAGCATCGCCGTCTGCTGGGTTGCGTCCAGCAGCCGCTCAGCGATTCGGGCACGCATGCGCGTCATGGGGACCCGCTTCTCTACCCGCTCGCTTGAGGGCCCATCCAGCGTTTTAGCCAAACCCTGAGCGGCCGCCGGAGCATTCTTTTGGATAATTTCTGGCACTTGCTCGGCAGAGGTGGACACTGAACTACCGCCCGCAGCGAGATGCGCTTGCACATCTTGCTTGGTGATACGCCCCCCTTTGCCCGTCCCGGAAACGGCCGATGCATCAAGCCCCGCTTCCTCAACCAAGGCTCTCGCAGCGGGTCCCATGGCCACTTCCTTCTCGCTCGTGGATTCAGTCGCCGGAGTCTCTGATGCCCCACTCGCTGTCACCGCGACAGCGCCGGGCTCCAGCACCGCCAGGAGCGCTTCACTGAGTATTGTCTCCCCCTCATTAGCGGCAATTTTCTGCAGCACACCCGACTCGGGTGCCACCACCTCCATCACGACCTTGTCAGTTTCTATCTCAACTAACAGCTCATCCCGCGCCACGGTATCGCCCTCGGCCTTGTGCCAAGTCGCGACCTCTCCATCCGCTACTGATTCGGGAAATGCCGGTGCTTTTATCTCAATCGCCATGATTCAATCCCAATGTTGGCTTTGCTTGATCAGTTACCCCAGGGCATGGGCCCCAAAGCGTCTTCAATGAATTTTTCCTGCTCCCGGAGGTGCAGCGCCGTATAGCCCGCCGAGACCGACGCCGAGGCGTCGCGACCCACGTATCGCAAATAGACATCGACTTTGTGGCGCTGAATTTCCCGCCGGATATTGTGCTGGCTTGCGTACCAAGCTCCCTGGTTCATGGGCTCTTCCTGGCACCAAACAGCATCCTCGATATTGGGATAGCGGCTCAGCACATCGGCAAGATCCTCCGATGGAAACGGATAGAGCTGCTCGATTCGGATAATCGCTACGTCTTCTATTCCTCGGTCTCGCCGAGCCGCGCGTAAATCGTAAAACACCTTGCCCGAGCACAGTACGACACGTTTTACCGCCTTGCAGTCCAAGGCATCGGTCTCGTCAAGCACTGCCTCGAATTGTCCATCGGCGAGATCCTCAAGGGTTGAAACCGCTTCTTTGTGACGAAGCAGACTTTTCGGCGACATAACCACCAGCGGCTTCCTGAGGGGCCGGATAGCTTGTCGGCGCAGCATGTGGAATACCTGAGCCGGCGTGCTGGGCACGCAAACTTGTATGTTCTGCTCTGCACACAGTTGAAGGTAGCGCTCCAAGCGCGCTGATGAATGCTCGGGGCCCTGTCCCTCGTAGCCGTGTGGTAACAGCATTGTCAGCCCACAAAGGCGCGACCACTTGTACTCGCCACTGGTAATAAACTGATCGATAACGACCTGCGCACCGTTTGCAAAATCTCCAAACTGAGCTTCCCAAATAACCAGACCGGTGGGTGATGTGGTGGCATACCCATATTCAAATGCAAGCACGGCCTCTTCTGAGAGCAGGGAATCATAGAGGCGGAAATTTGCCTGCGAGGTCTCAAGATGCTCTAGAGCGACATGCTGCTGGTCATGTTTCTGGCAGTGGAGTACAGCGTGCCGATGGGAGAACGTTCCCCGACCAACGTCTTGGCCCGTTAGCCTCACCGGGTAACCCTCTACCAGCAGGCTTGCATAAGCCATAATCTCAGCAAAGCCCCAGTTAATGGCCTCAGCACCCGCCCCCATTTTTCGTCGGTCTTGCAAAATCTTGCCGACCTGCCGCTGCACCGAAAACCCCTCGGGTGCGGACGCAATACAGTCAGACAGCTCGCGAAGCCTGGCAGCGGGAAATCGGGTATCGCACTCAGCGGTCCAGGCGTGGCCCAAATAGGGCCCCCAATCGACGAACATCGACTTGTTGGGCTCGGACACCAGTGAACTTACCAAGGGCTCACCGCGTTCAAGCGATTCTCGGTAGCCCTCGACCAGTGCCGCATCTTCCTCTTCAGTCAGGAGTCCCTCGGAAATTAATCGGTGTGCATATAGATCTCGAGTTGTCGGGTGGCGCTTTATCTGCGCGTACATTTGCGGCTGTGTGACCGATGGTTCGTCGGCCTCATTATGTCCGCGACGCCGGTAGCACACGAGATCGATGACGACATCTCGCTTGAAGGTATTTCTGTAATCAACGGCGAGCTGGGTAACGAAAACAACCGCTTCGGGATCATCCGCATTTACGTGGAATATCGGCGCCTGCACCATCTTGGCAACGTCTGTGCAGTACTCGGTAGAGCGAGCGTCGTCGGGTCGACTGGTTGTAAATCCAACCTGATTATTAATGACGATGTGCAACGTTCCCCCCGTCTTATAACCGCGAGTTTGCGACATTTGGAACGTTTCCATGACAACGCCTTGTCCGGCGAAAGCCGCATCCCCATGAATCACGATGGGAACGACGGTGTCACCTTCAGGGTCTGAGCGCCGATCCTGACGGGCCCGCACCGACCCTTCAACAACCGGCGACACGATCTCAAGATGGGATGGGTTGAACGCAAGCGCCAGATGAAGCTCGCCGCCCGGCGTCATGACGTTGGATGAAAATCCCTGATGGTATTTTACGTCCCCCGACCCCGTGTAGGCTGCGCGACCCTCGAATTCATCGAATAGCTCGGTCGGGTTTTTGCCCAGTATGTTGACTAACATGTTGAGCCTGCCGCGGTGTGCCATACCGATGACCACCTCTTTGGCACCGTAGCCCCCGATTCGCTGGATGGCTTCGGACATCATCGGGATCAGGCTCTCGCCGCCCTCCAGACCAAAACGCTTGGTGCCCGGGTATCTGGATCCCAGGGATTTTTCCAGCCCCTCGGCCTTGATGAGACTGCGCAATATACGCATGCGATGCTCGTCGCTGAACAGCGGAGCGGAGCGAACTGACTCCATTCGGCTCATGATCCAATGCCGTTGTTCGGTGTCAACGATATGCATGAATTCAGCACCTACTGTGTGACAATAAGTGCGCTCAAGGGCGTCAACGATGTCTTTTAAGGTGGCATCACTTGCGCCAAGGTAGAGATTACCAACCTGAAAAACCGTATCGAAATCTGCTTCACTCAGCTCGTGGAAGCTCAAGTCAAGATCCGGTACTGGCTCCCTTGGAAATATGCCGAGTGGGTCCAACGTAGCCTTCTGGTGACCCCTCTGGCGATACGCGGAAATCAGCTGAACCACCCGGACTTGCTTGCGCTCGTATTCTGTTGCCTGGGAATCATGCGCCACGGTAGCTTCGGTCCGGACCCGCATTTTGCTGATTTTGGCGAACTGGTCCCGAAGCGTTGAGTGCGGAATATCGTGGAGGCTTACCGTCGGGCTAGCCACCTTCGGCAATTGGTCGAAGTAATCTCGCCATTCTGGGGGAACTTCATTGGGATCTTTGAGATAGTCCTCAAATAACGACTCGACATAAGACCCATTCGCGCCGGATATATGTGAGCTCGCCCAAAGGGCCATCATAGTCGCCATTTGGTTTGCTTGCGTCATCGACTCCCCCGATCTCGGGGCTCTCGTCGCCCCAGTTGATAGGGATGAAGTGTAGCGGGTGGGTGCTCCGGATGGTATCGGGAAGGGGCTGCGCAGCGCCTCTAATCCCGTGCTTTTATCACATTATTATTTATAATTATAACCCGGCATTCTTCATCGCTATACTTAACGATTGCGCACTAAATTAGTGCGGAAAGCGGTAAGGCTGTATCAGTGCGTGGGCACGAGTCTATGCCGCGAACCAATAACACCGGCCCCGCGACACAGACTCAATAACACCCAAAAGTCGGCTAGGTAGCGCGGTTCAGCAGCATGGTCCGAATATGGCCGATCGCTTTCGTGGGATTGAGGCCCTTGGGACAGACGTTCACACAGTTTTGTATACCATGGCAGCGAAAAACACTGAACGGATCATCCAGCTTGGCCAGCCGAGCATCGGTCGCACTGTCGCGACTGTCCGCGAGGAAACGATACGCTTGCAGCAACCCGGCGGGACCGATGAACCGGTCTGGGTTCCACCAAAATGACGGGCACGAGGTGGAGCAACACGCACAAAGAATACATTCGTACAGCCCGTCCAACTTGGCGCGATCTTCAGGCGTCTGCAACCGCTCGATGGCCGGCGCCGGGGTGTTGTTCTGCAGATAAGGCTGTACCTTTTCATACTGAGCGTAGAACAGGCTCATATCCACCACCAAATCACGGATAACGGGGAGTCCTGGCAGCGGTCGGATGATGAGCTTGTTATTCTTGACGGCTTCGGAGAGCGGCGTAATACACGCCAAACCGTTCTTACCGTTGATATTCAGCCCGTCAGACCCACAAACCCCCTCTCGGCAACTTCGCCGGTAGGTAACACTGGTGTCCTGGTCCGCTTTTATCATCTCTAAAACGTCCAGCACCATCAAATCCTTACCACCGGTATCCACTTGGAAATCTTCCATACGTGGAGCGCCGTCGGCCTCAGGGTTATAGCGGTAAATACTGACCTGCAACATGTCTTAGCCCTCGCGATGCATCCTGGGTCGGTGGTTAGTAGGTTCTGATTTTTGGCTGAAAAGTTTCAACCGTAGTCGGCGTGAAGTTGACGCCTCGCTTGCTCACTTGCTTGCCGCTGCTGTGGTATAGCGAATGACACAGCCAATTTTCATCATCCCGCTCGGTAAAATCTTCCCTCGCATGAGCGCCGCGGCTTTCGTCTCTAGCCTCCGCCACCACCGCAGTCGCCTCTGCTACCTCAAATAGGTTTTGTAGCTCCAACGCCTCTATGCGCGCTGTATTGAAGGCCTCACTTTTGTCTTCGAGGCTAATACTTTCAATTCGGCCCCGAAGATCGGCCAGCTTAGCAATCCCTTCACGCATGAAATCGCCACGCCGAAATACCCCGAAGTGGTTCTGCATAACGTTCTGAAGCTCCTTGCGCAACGCCGCAACATTTTCGCCGCCTGATCCCTCATTAAGCCTGCGCAATCTCGCCCCAGCTTCCTCAACATCGCTGCCACTCGCTTCGCGCAGCTCGATGCCTTCTCGCAATGACTTTTCAATGAAGAGGCCCGATGCACGACCAAACACCACCAAATCCAGCAGCGAATTTCCGCCCAGCCGGTTTGCGCCGTGAACCGAGACACAGGCCACCTCTCCGCAGGCATACAACCCCGGAATAATTTGATCATTGCCAGCGCTGTCTACGGTAATCGCTTGCCCATGAATATTGGTCGGGATACCACCCATCATGTAATGGCAGGTAGGCACGACGGGAATCGGCTCTTTAACGGGGTCAACGTGCGCAAAGGTGCGGCTCAATTCACAGATGCCGGGCAGGCGGGATTCAAGCACCTCCTCGCCGAGATGATCCAGCTTCAATTTCACGTGATCCCCTTCTTCGCCGCAGCCGCGACCTTCGAGGATCTCCAACACCATCGAGCGAGCAACAACATCACGACCCGCCAAATCTTTCGCGTTGGGCGCATAGCGCTCCATAAAGCGCTCGCCATCTTTGTTGATCAGGTAGCCACCCTCACCGCGACACCCTTCGGTGACAAGCGTGCCGGCACCATAAATGCCGGTCGGATGAAACTGCCACATCTCCATATCCTGCACAGGAACGCCGGCTCGCAACCCCATGCCAATACCGTCGCCGGTGTTGATGTGCGCGTTGGTGGTTGACGCGTAGATTCTTCCCGCGCCACCCGTAGCAAAGACGGTAGCCTTCGATTTCACAAAAACGGTTTCACCGGTTTCGATGCAAATAGCGATAACCCCGACTACAGCGCCATCCTGATTTTTTACCAAATCCACTGCGAACCATTCGTTGAAGAAGACGGTCTCGTTCTTTACGTTGTTTTGATAAAGCGTGTGCAGCAGAGCATGACCGGTACGATCGGCCGCAGCGCAAGTACGTGCCGCCTGGCCGCCTTCCCCAAAGTTTTTCGACTGCCCCCCAAACGGGCGCTGATAAATGCGGCCCTCTTCTGTTCGAGAGAATGGCAGCCCCATGTGCTCCAGCTCAAAAATCGCCTCGGGACCCACCGAGCACATGTACTCGATAGCGTCTTGGTCTCCGATGTAATCGGAGCCCTTGACCGTGTCATACATATGCCACCGCCAGTCATCGTTCGGGTCTGCACTCGCGATAGCGCAGGTGATGCCCCCTTGGGCAGATACCGTGTGCGAGCGGGTCGGGAATACCTTTGAAATCACCGCGGTTTTGTAACCCGATTGAGCGAGCTGCAATGCCGCGCGCATGCCAGCGCCACCGCCGCCCACGATCACACCATCAAAGGATATGGTTCTCATGTTGCCTCCGAACACCTGTTATCCGTGGGTTATAACCAAACTCCACAGATTTCCAACTAGGAGAGTTATCTCCAAATGACCTGAATCACCCACAACACGTAGATAATCAATAAAAACACTGTGCCAAGCTGGCAGACCCGCCGCAGGGAGTTACCCCAAGGCCCGAGCATGCGCTCCGTGAGGTAGTCGGTGTATACCGCCCACAGGCCTATCCAGGCGTGCGCCGCGAGACTGAGAACTGCCAGCAACGTGAAAACACGCATACCGGTGGTCTGATGCATGGCATGCCAGCTCGCATAATCGACGCCTGCGAGCAGAGTGCCGGCGATGCACAGGAAATAACTGAGCAGGATCAGGCTTGTCACTCGCTGAATGAGCCAATCTGAAAGCCCGGAACGGCTAAAACTGGTGACTTGCGTTACCATAAAACAACCCCCCAGCCAGCAGCACCCACTGCCGCCAACGCGATCACGAGGCGGGCCCCAAGTACGCCGCCGGCCATCGTTTCCCCAAACCCTAAATCCATTATTAAGTGCTTAACGCCCGCCAATGAATGGTAGGTCAAAGCAGTAGCCATCAACCAAATCAGGGCTTTCACGGGCACTGACCCCATGGCGGAGACCACCATGGCAAAGCCCTCCTCCGACCGGAGGCTAGCATCCAACGCCCATACTAGGACGCCGCTCACCACAAACAGAAAAACTCCTGAAAGCCTGTGGGAGATAGAGACATAGGCCGTAATCGGCAACCGCATGGACCCGATGTCTAGGTTCACCGGTCGTTTATCTGAGCTTGCACGGGGTTTCACGAATTAGGCTCCTTGCTTGAGCGCTCGGGAGAAAAATTTTTCGCCGCGGAGTATAAGCCGGACCAACACGGGTTACAATTTCCCTGTAGGGTAAATCACCCTCATCCGGACGTTGAAGCTGGCGCGTCGCCAGCCGGCAAATCTTCGTCGGAAATTGACACAAGCCCGCAACCGTCTATAGTTTGGCGCTCTCTATTCTCCTATCAGGATGTTTTCATGACCGACAAAACAGCAACCCTTTCGATTGACCGTGGTGAAGGGAAGATCGACGCCATAGACCTGCCCGTGATGGAGGGTTCCCTCGGTCCCGATGTGGTGAATGTCGGTGCACTTACTGCCAACGGGTATTTCACCTACGACCCCGGCTTTACCTCGACGGCATCCTGTGAATCCAAAATCACCTTCATTGACGGAGAAAAAGGCATTTTGTTGCACCGCGGTTATCCCATTGAGCAACTAGCGGAGCACAGTGACTACCTCGAAACCTGCTATCTGTTGCTCTACGGGGAGCTCCCTAACCCAGCGGAAAAGC
>Ga0181573_10001623_pt1 | contig 21806 bp, 11 predicted proteins | sample 101ome_25_FD_148643 | JGI IMG/M metagenome (GOLD analysis project Ga0181573, IMG submission 148643) | Coastal salt marsh microbial communities from the Groves Creek Marsh, Skidaway Island, Georgia - 101409BT metaG (spades assembly) | ecosystem: Environmental > Aquatic > Marine > Intertidal zone... | reverse complement strand
GGGGGGGGGGGGTGGGGGGGGGGGGGGGGGGGGGGGGGGGGGGGGGGGGGCGGGGGGGGGGGGGGGGGGGGGGGGGGGGGGGGGGGGGGGGGGGGGGGGGGGGGGGGGGGGGGGGGGGGGGACGGTCGGTGGAGGAGGTGGACGTGGGGGCGGTAGCCGAGGCCGATCGGCGACGCGCGAGAGTGCGACGCGCGTCGTCCCAGCCGGGGGGTCAGCAGCAGGGCGGCTACGGCCCTCGACATCGCCAGCCGAGGTGGGCGTGGGGGGAGGGCGTCGGCCGACGACGCGAGCGGCCTCGGCGTCCGGGGGCGAGGCGGCGACGGGAGAGTGTGTCCGTGAGGAGAGATCCACGCCCACCGGCGGGGCGACCTCATCGTCATCATCGTCGTTGCGGCCATTTGCCGGCCGCCCGTGTCTCGACCCACCCCGAGGGAGAAGATTGAGGATCGTTTTGACGCGCCTCACTCGCTCTGTCCTAACGCGCTGGCCTCGCCTCACACCGCCTTCGACCGCCCCGCCCACCCGCGGGTCCTCCCGTGGCTCCTCTGTCGGGCTTTTGACCTGGCCTGCGCGCCTTCTCGACCTCCTCGCGCCATTCCTTCTACCAATTTCGCTTCGGGCGCGCCGTCATGGGACAAAACTCTGCATATGGAGTCCGCAGATGTGCCGTCGCAGCCGCAGCACCTCCGCCGCGAGGCCTGGGGAGGCGCTTCCTCGCGCCAATCGAGGGTCGACCGAACGTGCCCCCCCGTCCTGGCTATCTGGCCTCCGCGGTCTCTCGCCGTGCTACCGCATCTGCATGGTCTTTTGCCGTGCTACTATCCGCCTTGGTGGCCTGCTTGACCCCCCTCTTGCTGGCCAGGCACGTGGGCGCTGGCGGCGGAACGGCCGCAGGAGGCGGGTGGGACGTGGCGGCGACGGGCGCCGGGCAGTCCTTCGTCCTGTCCGAGGCGCGGCCAGTCGGTGCCATCGCCGCCGCCAAAGGATCCGGCTTCACCTGCGCCCTCATGTCGGGCGGCAAGGTCAAGTGCTGGGGACCTGACGGCCCACAGGAGGCCGCGTGGGACGCCGCATTCGAGTCATCGTCCGAGTGCAACCGGTACTTGTTCCTGCAGGCTGGGGCGCCGTGCCCGACGGATACACCGCCGCCCCCTCCTGTGCCGACGGACATCCAGTGGAAGCCCAAGGTCGTGCCGCTGGGCACGGGGCGGACAGCAGTCCAGGTAGCCGTCGTCGCCGACCATGCCTGCGTCGTGCTCGACAACGGACGTGTCAAGGTGCGCGACCAAGTACCTGTTCACGCTGCCCATTTCTCCTCCGCCGCCGCGAGCCTCTCCGCCGGCATCTCTCTCCTCTCTCTCCGTTCCATCTCCGTCTGGACCCGCGCCTGTGCCCCTTGCCCCCAGCGCCGCCCGTGCCGCTGACTGAACGGGGCCGCCCGCCGAGCGCGCTCACCCGCCCCTCCCTTCTCCCGACCTCTACAGTGCTTCGGGCGCAACGACTACGGTCAGCTCGGGACTGGCGACCTCCTTCCCCGCATGCCCTTCGCGTCCATCAGCTCTGCAGCCGACGGGGTGACGCCGGCAGTCAAGACAACGAGCACTGCCTTTCTCGAAAACGTCGTGCAGGTGGCCCCTGGGGGCTGCCACACGTGCGCTCTCGACGACGAGGGCGCGGTTTGGTGCTGGGGGCGCAATATTACGGATCGACGCCTCTTGGACCAGACATACCAGATGGCCATCTTGTGCAACCCCGGCGGGCAGACCGTTGGCGTGGAGACAGGCGCCAATCTCACGGACTACAAGCCCAGGCCCCAGACGGTCACTGGCCTTGCCGGCGCCGCCGTCGGGGTGGGCTCGGGCTACGGCCACACGTGCGCCATCGTCGTGGTCGGCTCGTACCACAAGGTCCAGTGTTGGGGTCAGGCAAGCGGAGGGGGGATGACCGCGCCCGTCGGCCCGCCCACCCTTTTGCCCCCCAGCCCACCCACCCGTTCGCCCGCCCGTGCGCCCGCCCACTATTTCGCCCGCCCGCCCGCCTTCGTTCCCCAGAACTACCGCGGCCTCCTCGGCGGCGGGTCGACCTCGGCCACGGTAGGCGTCTCCCCCATCACGGTCAAGCTCGTAGCGTCAACTGGCAGCGGCGTCCCTGTAGCCTTCAAGGTCAAGGCCATGTCGGTCGGGTACTATCACACCTGCGTCATCATCGACGCCTTCTCCAGCTCCGGCTCGACCCTGGTCACAGGCGGCATCAAGGCGAGGCCGCCGTCGCACAGCGCCGCCCCTCCCCCCGTCCCCAACCTTGCCGGCGCCGCTGCTGCGCCCCGCCGGCAGCTGTTTGACCCTCCTGCCCGACCCCTCCTCGCCTTCGCAGTGCTGGGGACTCAATTCGATTGACCACCTGGCTGCTCTACCAGACGAGAGAAAGCTGGCAGTCAACGCTAAGCACATGCCTGAGTGGGGCTTCGGCAACTCAAGTAGTCAGCCGACCTACACGAACCAGCCCGTGGTACAGGGCATGCTCGGCGTCGGAGACGTGGCTGACCGCGGCGGCAACGCGACCGAAATGGGCAACGCCCTCCCTTTTGTCAACCGGAATATTGGTGAGCCTGCGTCCGGGCCGCTTCTGCCCGCCCAGACCATCGCGGCCGGCGTCGACCACACGTGCGCGACCCTCGGTCCCGATGGCGTCCTCTGGTGCTGGGGCTCCAACTGGAATGCCGAGCACGGCCGCGGCGGCCTCGGGCCGTGGCTGTCGTCCATCGAGCTCGAGGGCGGTGCCTTTAAGGGGCGCAACTCTGCGACAGGCGTCGTCACGTCTGCCTTCAACGACCTCGTGCCGCGGCCGGTGCCTGCGTCGTGCCTCTGCTCGCTCGCCCTCAAGGCGACCGACGTGGGCCTCCCGACCAACACTCGCCCCGACGCCGTTCCCCTCAACAAGGCTGTCTTCTCGGTCGGGGACCGCGTCATCGTGCCGTTCAACACCAAGGGCACCCCAATGTTCAATGCCTTCAACCGAGACTACACACAAGCCGGCCCAGGCGTCTTCGAGCCTAATGACTATGACTATTCTTACAGTTTGAATGGACCCTACCTTTACTTTCGAAATTTGGGCCATCCGTCTGGCGTCTATCTGTCTAGCGGTTCCCTAAAGAATTGGAACGAGGCTCTCGGTTATGAAAGTTATAACTTTGCTTACGAAGGTCCTGTGGCATCGCAAAACCCCTACATGTCGAGAAACTGGCGCGCCACGCCCCTCGGCTCCCTTCAACTCTCCCACGTGGACCAGTCCGGCTACTACTCCAACCTTCTCTACCGCGGGTCGTCGATCGAGTTCCAGGTCCAGAAAGGCATGCTCGCCAGCGCCAACTGCGATATGTTCGATCCCTCAGATGGATCTGTCTGCGTCAAGGGTCATCTTATCCGCAACAAAACAATCCCCGCGGAGGCGATCACGTTTCCGGTCGAGGGAGACCTGAGCCTCCTCGGCGTGGTGACAGGCACAGGCGTCGCTGACTCGGGCGGCATCATCACCTCGTTCTACGACCCATACGCCGGGGGAGGCGTTCGCAGGCGGCGCCGCGTCCTCTCGGCCTCAGCCTCTGGTGCCGATGCCACCCACGGAGATGACAACGACGGCGCGATGAGGGCGTCGTCGCATCGTCGCCGGCTGCAGCGGCGCGACGCCGGCGCCGCCGTGGGTCACGGCCCCGATGACATCAACCGTCGCGTCGCCCTCGCCACGGACATCTACCCGACCTGGCCCATGGAGGGCCCTTCCGCGAGCGCCGGCTACCCGGGCCGCGGCTTCTACGAAACTAACTACGGGTTCTTCTCCTCCTACTTTATGGGCGGCAAGGGGGCGTTCACTTGGGATACGGGGAAGTTCACTACGCAGGGCGGCAGAGTGCGCCGCAACCCGTACTTCTCGCACGCCATCGCCATTGATGGCGGTCCCTATTATTATGCCCAATTTTATGACGACCCTGAAGGCATCTTGAGCTCCTGGAAGGACCGTCTCGAGAGGTATGGCTTTCCCTTTTTGCCCTACTTTGGCCGGGACGCCAGCTCTGGCACTTACTCCGGCGGCTACTCCGGCGGCTACTCCGGCGGCTACTCCGGCGGCTACTCCGGCGGCTACCCCACTCCCACGACCGACACCTTCGAGGTCGACGTGGAAGACAACTGCGGCGTTGGGACGTGCCCCGGGGCGTCGCGCCTTGTGGCCCTTTCGGCGGGCAGCCGACGCACCTGCGCCATTCTCGACGGTGGGAACCTCAAGTGCTGGGGCTACGTCGGCTACCTCGGACAAGGGGCCTTCCACAGCCGGCTCTACTATGGCCAAACCCCCAAGGCGGGGCTTAACTCCCAGGGGTCCTCAGGTAATCCGACGAGGCGCCGGCGGCTGCGGCGCCGGCAGGGCGACAGACTCCGCGGAGCCGCTTCGTCGCCGACGGTGGAAGAGCCAGAGCCGGATAACGTCGCTGACGATGACCTCCGAGGGTTCTCCGCCTCGGACGACGACACGACATCAGACGCGCCCAGGGGGGACGCGTCCGAGGCTGGGCCGTCGCGTCGCCGTCTCCCGACGGACTCCTTCTTCGGCCCCGACTCCTATCCCGCGGTGGCCCGGCCTTTGAGACGGCCTCGAGGGTGCGCCGAGTTCCTCGGGTGGCAGGGCAGAGACAACAAGCCGAGCGAGGTCGTCAAATGGACGGAACCTCCAAAAGACTACACCGCGCCCGGTTTACCTGGCTACCCGGCTTACACCCTGAATTCTTTTTACGTGCCTTCTTATGACTCCTTGGGCACTTTTATCGGGAATATCGTCTACAAAGGACTGCTGTACCAGTCATCTCGACGTTACTATAACAGAAGCTACGCGTTCCTCGATGGGAACTACGGTTACACTTCCGAGGTCTCCCCGTTTTCGCGGCGTTTCGACATCGACACTTACTACTTTGGGAACGGTTCCTACTTCTTCCCCGCCAGCGGCGCCTCCCCGACGTGGGAAGATCTGTGCGAGCCGGGTGTCGCGGCCATCGGCAGATTTTTGGGCGATGGCAACAACAAGCACTTTGAGTTCGACCGCGCGCTTCCGCGCCGGACTTCGCAAGCAGGGTCGTTAAATCTGGGTCCGCGGCTGAAACGGGAGCTTTCGAAAGGGAGAGAACGCACTCTTCAACCTTCCTTCAACGAATACTTCTCGTTTTATGGGGGCTGGATTCGCGGCGGGTTCCCTATGGTGACGGGGTCCTCGTTCGAGACGGGCCACTTTGCACCACTCGTCCCGGTGAACGATCCCGGCGACGACTTTGACAACATTGACGACTGCGCCTGGGTTCCCGGGACCGGGCCAGAACCCCGTCTGTGGGGCTCCCTGTGGAATTTGGAGCGGGGGACGAACCCCGCCATCCGGCCAACGTCGCCTCGCTGCGGCAGCGTGGACGGACGGCGGTGCATCGACACGGGCCGGACCTTCAGGTGCGACGGCAGTTGTCCAGTGGGGAAGACGGGATCCACCTGCGGGTTGAATTTGAGTAAGCCCGATTGCGGCGACGACGCGGAGTGCAGCACCGAATGCGACACGGCGACCCCGCCCCTTAGCTCAAATGGGCCAATTGAGTGCGTCGCGACGGTGGCGGTCTCAAACACCGTGGTACCAGTGACATGCGCCAACGACAGTGGGGTCAAGTGCGTCGCCGGGGACTTCGCGGACCCCGCCAACCCAAAGTGCCGCTGCCGCCGCGCCCTCTTGCCGGGGGAGCTGTGCAGAGGCGAGGAAGACGGTGTCATCAAGGTCATTGGCCCCTGCTCACCGGGCACGGACACGAGTCGGCCTTGGACGTGCAGCCCCGACCCAGCCGTGCCCGACGCGACGAACCGGTACTGCGTTCGCGAACGCATGTTTGGCGAGACTTGTGGCTTCGACGTGAACCCCGAGTTGGGCGTCAAGCCGCGCGGCCCCTGTCAAGAGGGATACACGTGCTCCGAAGGGGCGTTCGGCTTGGCGGCAGGCAGCGGCAAGACGTGCCAGTGCCCCCCGCTGTTCCAGCATTCTTCCACGAATGGGTGCGTCCCGAGACCGTGTAAGACTCTGGGGACACCCGGTGCTTGTGAGCTCAACTCGACGTGCGTCCAACAGTCGGGGCAGCTCAACCAGTGCCGTTGCAAACCAGGCTTTGGCATCCTACGCGCCGGGGTATACTTTGACACCCACCTTGAGGGCGAACAGACGGCCTCGGGCGACGCGGTCACGTGCTCCACGGTCGACCTGTGCACGAGGGCCGACGGCAAGTCCAGGTGCGGCGATGGTTCCAGCTGCGAGACCATTGCGGTGCCGCCGGCAGCGGGATCTGTCGGGATCGATTTCACGTGGAAATGCACGTCCTGCCCGGCAGGCTCACGGCTTGCAACGCCAGAACCCAACGGAATCGGGTTCTCCCAGTCGTGCGAGAAGCTGCCGTGTCCCGCCGAGTGCCAACCCCCCGTGGCCCCCTTTGTCGACGCTTATTGCATCGAACAGGGCATTGGGTCCGTCAACATCTGCTCTTGCGACGTCGGATCCAGCGTGACACTCGAAGGCGGTGAGAAAGACACGATTGGACCCGCCGACGCTTCGGGGGGCTGCTGCGGCCGGTGCGAGACGGACCCCGAGCCCGTGCCGCCTGCGACGGCCGTCGGCGATACCTCCTCCGCCACCCCAGCCCCGACCGAGAAACCCCAGCCGGTAGCCAGTTACGATGCGAGCCTTTTGGCCAAGATGTGCGAGTGCTTAAAACCGCTGCCGGACCCAGCACCCCCAGTCTTGATCCAGGCCAGAAACAATCGGCGTTCCTGCGACGATCAGTGCCGGGCGACCGACTCCAACACGTATGACGCCAACTTCAACAATATCAATGGCACCGTCTTCTTTGGCGGAAAGTTGTCGGGCTCCACGCTAACTCGACTCAACCAACTCCCCTCTCTGCTGACGGCGGACACTGCTAAGGCGGAGGTCATAGGCACGAAGGCTTTGACGGGCACCACCTCTCGCCGCCTCCGCCGCTCGCTTCAGAGCTCGAACGCCGATGGACCGACGGGGCCGTTGTCGTTTGGACCGGCAGACTTTGTCTTCAACGACGCGACGCTGTCGTTCCGAGAGGCCACCCTCAGCTCAGTGCTGGGGGACGTTCCTCTCGACGGCCCCGTGCCCCTGACGCTGACGGACGACGTTCTCGATGTTCTCAAAAACGCCACCTTGGTGGAGGGGTCGCCCGAGTCAACGTGGTTCGATCCTACGCTCCCGGTGGAGCCGTTTGACGTGTGGGTCGACAACGTTGGCCCGTACTCTCGCTTTGTCTTGCCCATCGGTGGAACCAAGCTTCCTGCATGTACCGACTCGGTCAAACTGACTCTCGAGTTCATGGAGCCCACCACGCTGCCCAAGACCCCCGAGGGGCTAGCCGAGTTCATTTACGTCAACGAGAACATCGGAGAGTTCAACGTGACGGAGATCGACTCACAGGGGAGGGGTGCGGTCTTCTCTTTACGCGCTCGCTCTGTCGAGCAGGGCGGCGCCGAGTCCGGTCAATATATGCAAGTTGAGTTCTTTCCCGTGGCGCCCGAGAATCAAGACGGGGCCGCCGTGTACAGCGACGTGACAGACATGGCAGGCAACCTCGCCTTCCCGACAGTATGGACGGCCCTATGCGAGCAGCCGCTCATTGATGCCACTGAGGCGACAGTTGTCGCTACTGCCTCCGTGTCCAGCTCGGCGGCGGCGTCGAGTGCAGCCAGCGGCAGCTCAGCCGCATCGACGGGCACGCAGATGGGCCGGCTGTCGGCCATGGCTGGAATTCTCCCGGACAACAGCTCAGGCACGCTCTCCGAAGTGACGTCTGGGTTGTCGACCGTCTTTGCCCTTGACTTTGAGAGCTGGACTGACAAGTATGTCAAAGAACAAGGCAGCGACTCTCCCGTGGCGGGGGTTTCGCGCCGCCGGAGCCTCTTCGCCGGCGGCCTGGGCCCTGGGGCCCAGTCGTCGAATGTCGCGCCAATGAATTGGTACAGCAGGCTGTTCGGCTCGCGGGAGGCTCGCGCTGCGGCCCGCCGCGCCGGGCTTGGCATACCGATAAATCCCCGGCAGCGCGGCCACGACTCTATGTGCGTCGCGCCGTGGCTCGAGCCCGTCGGCGGCTACAACGTGGGGCCAGCTGACAGGGCTGTCCGAGCGGCCGTCCGACGCCGTTCGGGTGCCGACGTTGCTGAGGACGTGTCGTCGTCGGACGAAGGGGGTCGCGGGCTCCTCCTCAGGTACGCCGACCCCCCTCCTCCTCCCGAAGTAGCTGACACGACCACCGACCTCCCCACAACTGAACAGGTGTGGACAGCGGAGGCGATCAGGAGAGGGCTGCGGCAGGTCTCGTGGGCCGTTGAGTTGCTCATCGCCGTCACCTTCATTCATCTCGCCATCTTCCTCGTAATGGGCTGGGACATGAAGAAGGGCGCTGGCACCACGCGGGCCCAGGAGGAGGCTGCAAAGACGGGCGTGCCTCGGAACCCGGCACCGGCTTGGATCGCGTGGCCGAAACCCCAAATGTTCCTCGCGCTTGTCTGCGTGCCCCTTGTCTTTATGGCCGCATCGGGTCTAGTGAAGACAGGCAATTCGTTAGCGATGGCCCTCGGCTTTTTCCTCGTATTCATTATGCTCCCCGTCCTCGCGGGCTCCTCGGGCCTGCTCCTGACCTTCCACATTTTCGCCTTCCCCGAAGAGCGGCACCTCTATTACGAGGTCGAGGCGGCGCGCGCCCTCGCGGCCAAGTGGCCCGTGCCTGTCGTGAGTTGGTTTGGCCTTTTCCGTCGCAATCTTCCCGGAGAATGGAAAGCGGGAAGCTACCTCGGCGAACGTTTGCTGCGCAAGTACAACATTCTCTTCGATGATGTCCTCGGGCCGGCCGTCGTCCGCGTCGACGCCGGCCGCGTCGGTCGCGAGCAGGGCGGCGTCCTCATTCCGCTGGCGTCTCCCGAGGCGCAGCGGGGCAAACGCAGCCGCACGCGTGAGGCGCGTTGGATGCGCGTCCAGTACATGCCTCTCCTTGTCGTCTTCTTAAGGGCTGTCTTTGGCGTCGTGATCATCTCTTTGATGGCCACCGTCGACACGGCCTCGGACCCCGTGGGAGCCTACCGCACGACTCTCGTCATCACGCTTATGTCGCTGACGACTACGGGCGGTGCGCTCGCGTTTGCTCCCATGGAACTGCCCCGCGATCAGGTCATGGCGGCGCTCAACAGCATCGCCGAGCTCATGACCTATAGTCTGGTTGTCGTGCTCTACGTCGTCCAGCCGTCTCAAGCCACCCAAGACGCGCTGGCAGACGGCGACGCCGATGCGACGGCGGCTGACCAATCGTCTCTTGAGCAATCGGCCACCGTATCACGAGCGGTGCTCTTCTGCTTTGCCTTTATTGTCGTCATCTCTGTGCTGAATCAGCTCTATTTCTTCCTCGACTGGGCCATCGACGCCTTTGCCGTCGTAACCGAGGGCAAGTGGATCATGTCCCGTGCACAGCGGAGGGAAGCCCGGAAGGAGCGCGATCTCGCCTTATCGGGTCGCACGTACCGGACCATCGCGGACCCCGTCGTGTTGGCCAAGAAATACGCGTCGCGCTGGATGAGCAAGGCCCTCGGACGCAGCATGCCGGGGTGGCCCATCTGGGCCTTGACGACTCTGGCGACCCCTGCGATCGACGACGAGACACGCCACAAGCAAGCACTCGCGCGGCTTCTTGCGTCGGCTCGCGGCGCTGAGTTGGCCGGCGAGGGCCGCGTGCTACGCTGGTTCCGGCGTTGGGAGGGGCACTGGCTGCCAGACTGGTGCCGGTCTGGGACGGAATTCGGAATCACGCGGGAGGAGCGACGCGAGGTCATCAAGGCGGCGGCCGAGTTCCCTCCCGAGCAGAAGAGCAAGGCACTCGACTGGGCCACCGGCCGGCTCCTTCTCCCCGCCGACGGGGACGAAAACGGCGACGAGGAGATGGGCCAGGGCCGGAACCGCGGATCCGTCCTGGCGCGCACGGGGACCATGCTTCGTAAGATCGGGTCGCTGCGGATTCGGCCGGGCTCGGGGGCCCGTCGCTCCGCGTCGGTTGCTCCTCTCGTGGAGAGGGACTCTGGTGACGAGCATGATGAAGAGCGCCTCGTGGACGGGACCTTAAACAGCGAAGCCGCTGCGCCTTGGGGCGTCGAGGTGGCTCCCAATGACCAGGCCCCGGTCGACAAAGCCCCGGTCGACGCGCCGGCGGCCCCGCGCGTCGACGAGACCCCCGGCGGTCCCGCGCTGGTGGCCTCCAAATCCGTCGCTTCTTCTTCTGTGGACCGAAAGACCGCCGCCCGGGTCGTCTCAAAGCCGAGGCCAATGAGCGGTCGGGCAACCGCCGAGCGCGCCGCCGCACGCGCTGCGAGCGTCTCTGCGCGCTCTGCCGACCTGCACCCCGCATCGGGACCGAGGGTCGTCGGTCGGATCGCGAGCACGACCAATGGCGCGATCGGGGGGGCCAACCGCCCGCGGAGCGGGAGACGGGTCGCCAACGTGGTCGACGGTGTATCCGAAACGGGAAGCCTTGGCTCCGAGGGCTCCTTCGCGCCCCTCCAGACTACTCTCGGCGAAGATCCGGGCGTTCGCGACAACCTATTGGGAGCGCAGAAGATGGAACGCTCGACCTCGCGCTTCGGGAGGAGGGGATGAGGTTGAGAGATAGCGAAGAAGGAGGTGGCGAAGAGGGAACGGGAGCCCCCATGAGAGAGCAGCTTCCTCTCCTGTCCCCTGTCCTCGTCCCGCGCGCAGTCCTCGTCTGTCGCGCCTCCCTCTCGAAGGGCGTGATGGCGGTGCCGCGCTCAAAGAGGGCCGGCTCGGGGCTTTCCCTTGACAGCTGCAGTCGGCCGGTCTGCACCGGCGCCGGCCGCCGCCGCCGCCGCCTCGGCCCTCCCCGACCTCTCCCACCGCTGGCGATGGCGCTTGCATTGGCGGTTGCAGCCAGCGCCTTTGCGGCGGGGGGGAGGGGCACGACTTCATCGGCGCCCGGGGTCCCTCCCCCCCCCCCGCCTGCCCGCCCCCGCGCGGTGGGAGGACCGACAGGGTCGTCGGCTGGCCTCGGGCTCGCCCGCCTGGTCGAGTTCACCACCCCGGAGGGCCACGACCGTGATCTCGTGCTGTACGACGGCGAGACGGCCAACGAGGCGGCGACCCGGTTTGCGCACGAGGTGCTGGCCGACACGGGAGAGGTCCTCGACGCCGATAGCGTTTCCGAGGTGGCGGACGAGATCGGTCCCCTGGCCTCCGGGGAGGCCTCCCTCTACTTTCGCCCTCCCTCGGCCAGGGGCGACAACGTCCCGCCCTGGCCGCCGCTGGTCGACGGCGCCGTCTATTTGGACGGGGAGATGGATCCGCTGGCGCCTTGGAACGGCGAGGAGGCGTCGCCCCCCGTCCGAGCGCGAGCGCGGCCCGGGGCGCCGGCCGAGGACGCCGACGTGGGGCCCGACCGACGGGGCCGGCTGACCTATGTCAGGCTCGCGGGGGGCACGGCCGTGTCGGTGTGGTCGTGTCCCGGGTTCGAGGAGGAGCCCGCTTGGCGCCGCGAGTGCCCGCCCTGCGCCCGGTGCCTCTTCCACCTCTCGGGGCCGGCGCTGACGACAGCAGTCGCCTGGCGGGTTGAGGGGGGCGCCAGGCCCCCGGGGCCAGGCGGCGACCTCCCGGGATGCCGCGAGGACCCCGTGGCGCCGCCGTCGACGGCAGAGACCGTGCGCTTGCCGGTCCGTCTGGGTCTCAATGGCTGGTTCGAGGCCGAGGCGAGACAGGTTTGGGGGTGGGGCGCGGGGGGGAGTGAGGTTGTGGGCCGCCGCCCACCGCTGTCTGCCGCGGTGCCCGCCACCCCACGAACGACCACCCCCCCCACTTTTCCATCGCCACGCAGCTGGTAGCGGATCGATCGATGTCTCCCGACGTGGCGCTAGAGGAGTTTATCGACGCGCATCACCCGTTCCGTGACGGTGCCGTGGCGTCCGGGCCGGGCCACGCCGACCTCCTCCGCCGGGTGCGGGCCGCCCTTGACGGCAACGACCCGTCAAAAGACGGCGACGACGACCGATCCGGACGAGACACCGCAGACGACCGCGCCGATCGCGCTCGCCGCGCTTCCCTCTGGTTCCCCTCGGACGACGAGCGAGTGTCCTACTATGCGTCCGGGGGTGGCGGGGGCGGGGGCAGGTCGGGGCTCGGGTGGCCGACGACCGACGCCCTGCCCTCGCGCGGGGCCGCCGATCCCGCTCCCCGGGACCTCCCAGTCTCTTTTTATCAGGGTCGGCTCCTCATCCCCTTCCCCCTCGGGGGCGGTGGTGAGCGGGGGGGGGACCTCGCCGGAGGGTGGGGCTTTTTCGACGCCGCTGCAGCCCCCTTCGCGTGGACGTCGGCCAATGCCGACGGGACCGACGACCCGGGAGAGGCCGCCGCCTGGAGCGCCTCGGCCGTTGACCAGGTGCACGCCGGGGCTCTCCGGCCGCTGCTAGCCGAGGCGAGGGTGGACTTTGCGGTTCCCCTAGTGCCAGGTGACCTGTTGTCTCTCCTGCGGGGCCCGGCCTTGTCAGCGACGCGCGCTGTGTCGTCCTCGACTGCCCTTGTCCAATCTATGAACAAGAGTCGGCACTGGGGTATGCTGGATGCGGTGCCTGACCTCGACACGCCCTACGCGGACAAGAGGCCCCAGGCCGTGTGGCGCGGGTCCCCGTCGGGCGTCTGGACGCGCGAGGGATTCGGGTCAAGTCCCCGTCACCTCCTCTATGAGCGATGGGGCAAGGTGCCGTCGACCGCGATGGTGGACGTTGGCATCTCGGCCGAGGCCGACTGGGGCGGTCTGCGAGCGGGCGAGGACGCCCGTCCCCTCGTCCTTGACATCGTGCTTAAGCCCGACCTGAGCCGCCGGCAGCAGCTGCGGTCGCGGTACCTTGTCGTGGTCGAGGGGGTTGACGTGGCGTCGGGTCGTGCTTGGGCCCTGTCATCTCAGTCGGTTGTCGTTATGCCCCGACCCACGCGAGAGACGTGGATCATGGAGGGGCTCCTCGAGCCCTGGGTTCACTACCTGCCCCTTGAGGACGACGCGTCCGACCTCGCCTCGCAGGTCGCCTGGTGCGAAGCCCGCCGCGACGGAGCCTGCCGCCGGATCGCCGAGGCTGGTCGGGCCTGGATGGAGCGGCTCACCGCTGACCCCGCCGCCGAGAGATCCCTCGAGATTCGCGTCGTTCGAGAATTTGTCCGGTCCCACGCCCGTGCGCTCGCGGCCCGGGCGGCCTACCGCGCCGCCCTCGACCGTGCTGCCGCCATCCGGGAGCTGGCTGCCGACGCTGTCGGCCTTGGGGGAGGGGGAGGGGTGGGGAGGCCTAGCCTCCTGGGCGGGTGGGACCTGGCTGCCCTCGAGGCCGACGTCGTCGCCCGCCTGGCGGCCGGGGCCGACCGCGTGGTGGAGTTCCTTCCGGGTGCCCCGGCTGCCAACGTGGCAGCGATGGTGGCCGCAGCACAGGCCAGGCGAGAGGGAGAATCGTGAATTGCTCGACATGGGACGGGTGGGGGGAGATCGGTGGTGGATGGGGGGCGTCCGCTGCGTCCGCTGCGTCGCCCGCTTTTCCGTCTTTCCGCCTTCCCGACCGACGAGCTTGTTTGATTCATCACACTATCGTTTTCCCTCCTCACTCAGGCTCGCTGTCGACGACCCCACCCGGTCGACTGGAGCCCTGATAATTGCTGAGACGCGAGAGGCAGCCGACGACGCCGAGGCCGACGCAGGCTTGGCCGGGCGCGTGGCGACGGGGCGCCACGTTGTTGTCGTCGCCCCTTCCGCCTGGGGCGTCGGGGGCGCGTGCGACCCCGACGTGGTGGGCCTGCTTCCCACCGGCGGGGCTGACGTTGTCTTTCTCCACGCGCCCCTCGCCGCCAGCGGCAGGTGGACGGCGCTCCCCTGCGCCCTGCGGGCCATGGGACGCCGCGGCCGCCTCGCCCTCGTGCTGCCCTGGGACCAGCAGGAGCAACGCGAGACGGCCGCTGCCATCGATCGGCTCTTGAGGACGTCGTCGTCGGAGACCGAGGGCGATGACGAGGAAGACGAGGAGGACGGGAGAAGAAAGACAAATGGGGGAGCCCGCGGCCGACTGTCGGATTTGGTCGTGGAGGAGGGAGAGTCGGGCATCGTCGTCCTTGCCCGCCGGTCCGACCTGCGGGACGGCGCGTGGTCGGCGGGCACGTCGGTGGGAAGTGCTGGGGGGGGGATGATGGCCCTCGCAAGCTGGGGAGACCAGGGCGACCTCCTGCTGGACGAAGGGGGAGGAGAGGGAGCTTTCTCGGCGAGAGGGGAGGAGCACCGTGACTGCTGCATGGACAGTCCGCGCGGGACTCCGACCCTTCTTCTTCTCCCGCTGCCCGCCTCCCACCCTCCTGTTTCTCGTGCCCCGCCCCTCCCCCCCCCCCCCCTACCCCGCCTTCTATCTGCCCCAGGTGTCCGGGGTGACACGCGTTGGCCCAGCACGAATCGTCCCCTCGGGCCTGCGTGTCGCCGATGCCTCGTCCAACGGGGGTGTCCGGCGGACGTGGATTGAAGTCGATCCCGACGCCGTCGCTTCCTCGGACGACCCCGCCGCGATTGTCGAGGCGGCTCTGGCGGCTCACGCGGCAGCGGTGCGTGTGCTGCGACACGGGGTGGCGGGGAGGGATCCTGAGGCGAGATGGGAGGTGGGAAAGCGGCCGGCGCGGGCGCCGCCGGGGTCGGGGGGAGTTGGGGGGCGCCACGCGACGCCGCATGATCGACCCCGCCGCCTCGAGATCGACCCGACTTCCCTTTTCCTTGCTCCTCAGCCGCTGGCTGAGGATCGATCGCCCCCTCTGCGCGTCCCAGGCGAGGCGGGCGTGTGCCCCGATGGCCCCCTCCTCGTCGTCCCCGTCGTCTTTGCCACAGGCGCACGGGATGCCGTTGTCCTGCGCACCTGGGGGGACGACCCCGCCACGGCCGTCGAGAGCCTCGTCTATCGCAACTTTCGCAGTACCGACCCTCGCGCCGTTGATGTCGACTGGTCGGGGCTCCGCGCAGCGCTCGAAGGTGCCCTGGGGGGGAACGAGGCATCAGCGTTTCTCAAGCAGGCGCGGCGGTCGTCGCCTGGCAACCCCTGGGACGGCGTGAAGGGGTGCCTCGCGGACGACGGGCCTGGAGGGGAGAGATTCTGGCGCATGGCAGCGATCAGCTCTGACGGGCGTGGGGGGTGGGGATAGGATCAGCGAAAGACCACACCGCCCCTTCGACGCCGCTCAATCAGTACCCTCCGATGCTTGCCACACCGACTTCGAAATCGCCGGCGACAAAGCGCGGGTTGAGCTCGCCGTCGTACTCGAACTGAGGTGGGAGAGGTGGAGAGAGGGGGGGGGTGAGGAGGCAGGCGGGTGCGCGCGGAGGAAGCAAGAGCGGGCGGGTGATGTCGGGGAGTTGAGGGGGGACGTCTGGCGCCTTCAACGGGGGGTAGCGAGTGTGGGGGATCTCGCCTTCGAGTGCATGAGCTGGAACGAGGTGAGCCCGTCAGCTTGGTCGACGAGGCGCGGCGCTGTCGGGCCCGTCAGCGTTTTGGCACGAAAGACAGCGCGAAAGTCGTCAAATGGCAAGTGCACGGTTCCCCACGTCGCAGGGGCGTCAGGCGAGCCAGGCGAGTCGAAGGACACGGCAAAGCAGACGCTGTCCCAACCCGGGTTCTGCTCGGTCCGCAAGATAAGCTTGAGTCGCCGTCCGTCGCTGCGGAGTTTGACAACGATCCCCTCCCACGCTGCCGCATCGAGCGGCGGACTCCAGTCGAGAGAACGGACAGAGGCAAAGCCTCCCCTGTTGGCCGTGTTGATCGTGCCGCGAAAGACAGCGGCGCAGTCGGGGTCGGGGTCGGCGTCAGGGCCGACGACGAGGGTCGAGAGGCTCGCCCCGCCCATGACGACATCGTCAAGAGCTCCCCACTTCGGCGCGTCGGAACGACCTGAAGCAGCGTCGCCGGGCAGGACAACACTCGGAGTCGGCCGCGCGGCGACGGCGCCTCGCCCTCCCGACGACGACGATGAGGGCCCGCCGCCACGACCCTCTCGGGACCGGGTGGCCGCAGCCCCGTCCGTTGCCTCGTCGGGCGCGAGGACAGTGAGAACGGCGCTCTTGCGGCTCTCGAGATCGCCAAAGGCGAGGCCGCGCAGCAGACGCATGGGCGTCGACGCAACAGACTTGAGGATGTCGACGGGGCCGGGCAGGGGGTTGAAGAAGACGACCTGTCGGGGTGTGAATGGATGATGATGGGAGGAAGGCACAGCCGGCAGCGCGCCTGGCGGCGCCTCGACGACGGCCCGCCCTCAGCCGGGTGGCCCTCCACTCTTCGTGAATAATCTCGCCGTGCGCGCGAAGCGTCCGATGTCCCATGGCACGCGCTCGGTGCTCGGTGGAGCGCCGTCGTCAGCCGCAGCGCGCCACTGAGCCGCAGAACGAGGCCGGCCACACCTGGGAACCGGGGGGCGCCCGGCGGAGGACGCCGGGGCGAGCCGCAGCTCTCGCGCGTGGAGCCGCATACTGGGAGTTCGGCGAGCCTCTTGGGAGGGGACGGGGGAGGGGACGGGCGACATCGCAGCTCTACCTCGGACGGCCTCATTTCCGACGGCCCGACAGTGGCGCCGACAGTCGGGGGGGCCGCCGCGCCCGCTCACAGGGGCGCCCCCGATGATGCACGGCCTCGCGCAGCCAGGTGCGGAGGGGCCCGAAGTTCCCCGCCGCAACGTCGGCGTCGAGAGAGGGGAGCGCGGCGGCCGCGGCCTCGTGAAGCTGAGCCGCGCGCCCGCTCACAGGGGCGCCGCAGGGAAGATGGCGTCGTCGGCGTCGAGGTACTTATGGCGAAGGTAGCGTAGAAAGCAGGCGGCGTCGAGGGGCCTCCCCGTCACGAGCTCGAGTAGCTCGTCCCCCGAGGCTGGAAGGCTCCCCCGATGATGCACGGCCTCGCGCAGCCAGGTGCGGAGGGGCCCGAAGTTCCCCGCCGCAACGTCGGCGTCGAGAGAGGGGAGCGCGGCGGCCGCGGCCTCGTGAAGCTGAGCCGCGGCCACGGCGCCGACGACGTAGGTGGGAAAGTACCCGACAGCTCCGGCGCTCCAGTGGACGTCCTGGAGACAGCCGGCGGCGTCGTTGGGCACCACGACACCCAGGGCCTCTTCCATTTTGCGGTTCCAAACGGCGGGCACATCGGCGGCGTCGAGGTTCCCGGCAAGGAGGTCTCGTTCGATCTCGTAACGAAGGATTACATGCAGAGAATATTGGACCTCGTCGGCCTCGACTCGCACGAAGGACTCACGCCTCACCTCATTCATTCCCCGGTAGATGTCTTCGGCCGACAGCGCCGCGAGGGGGCGGAGGGCTTCTCGATCGCCCGGTTCCGCGCCGTCCCCGGGCTGGTCGCCAAAGGACGACAGCTTGTTGGAAAGGTAGACGGCAAACGGACGTGAGAGGGCCACCGACCGCTCCCAGATGAGAGACTGAGACTCATGGATGCCCATCGAGAGTGGGTCTGCCACGGGGAGGCCCGACCACAGCGCGTCGGGATTGCGGCCCTGCTCGTAAAGACTGTGGCCCGTCTCGTGGACAGTGCCTGTCAGTCCTTCAGTGAAGTCGTTGGGCTTGTACCGCGTCGTCATGCGGCAGTCGCCCGCGCACCCCCCCGTAAAAGGATGCACGGACACGTCCAAACGTCCGGCTTCGAGGTCGAAGCCCAGGTCGATCGCGACAGCTCTGCACAAACGGGCCTGGGCGCCCACATCAATGGCGACCCGGAGTGGGGCTCCGTCGTCAACGGGACCGCCCGCAGCGGCGTCGCGAGCCGCGCGCCGGGCCTTGATCTCGTCCAAAATCGGAATGAGGCCCCGTTTGAGCTCGGCAAAGAGGGCGTCCATTCGCGCCGCCGTGGCGCCCTTTTCATAATCGTCCAGCGCCGCGTCGTAAACGTCAGGGATGCCGGGGTGGGTGAGGGCGGCCTGCTCCCGGATGATGTCGATCCAAGCGCGGAGCGAAGGAGCGAAGTCGGACCACCGCCCACGTCCCTCGTCGGCCCCGCGAGCGGCAACCCACGCACTATAAGCGCTTGACTCGAGCGCGGCGCGGCGCTGGGCGAGCTCACGTGGCACTGCGGCCTTCTTGTGGTAGGCCCGGGTGGCCTCGCGGACCGTGGCGACCTGTCCCGGAGCGAGGCCGGCCGCCGCGAGGTCGCATACATCGGCGAGGGCCGCCAGGAGCTCTCCGCGGCGGGGCGTCGTCGCGGTGTCGTGGAGGACGCCGGCCAGGGCCGACTTTTGCGCCGCCCGAACGTCGGCTGCGCCGGGGGGCATGAAGGTGAGCTCGTCCCATCCGATGATACCCATGACACCCTCGAGCGACGACTGCTCGCGGAGCCCGGCGGCCAGCTCGTCGTACGCCTCCTTGATGGCCGACGACGACGCGGATGCCGCCGTCGTTGTCATCGACCGGGGAGCCAGGCGCCGGGGCGCGGTGACGGGCAATAAGACTACGCGAGGCAGGCGCAGCGCTCGCACAGCCGCCATCCACCGCCGACTGGTGGTGGCGGCGGGGGATGGGTGATGGGCTCGGTGGGTGATGGGTCCGGGTGATGGGCTCCGGTGATGGGCTCGGTGGGTGGGGGAAGAGTGAGCCGACGCCGATGCCCCAGAAGAACGGCCCAGCTGACGTCTCGACTCAGGGTCGAGCGCGCGCGCGAGCGGCCACCAGGCGGCGGCTGCGGTCCAGCCGCGACCGACGAGCGTCACCACCGTCACAGCCGTCGGCGCCCCCGATGCTCGCTGCAGTCGGCCCGCCTGACCGTCCAACGAGTGTCGTCAATGGGAAGACGTGGCGAGCGGGGGTTGGTTTTCCTCCGTGAACGCCGCGGGCTGCAAGAGCTCGACAGACCTCCCCCGCGACGGAAGAGGCTTTCCCCGCCGCACGAGCGTCCGCCGCAACACTCCGCGCCCCCCCCCCGCGCCCCCCTCGGCCCCACCCCGAGTCATGCCCACTCTCGCGTCTCTTCCGGCTCGACCAGGTGGTCCTAAGGTCGAGCGCAGCGATGCATTGAGCACAGCGGGAAGGGCTGACCCCGCAGCTGCTGTGCCGTCCGGGGACACGGCATCCGACGACAGCGACGACGGGCGCCGTCTTGGGGGTCGACGGGCCCCCGAGACGGCGTGTGGGGTCGCGAAACCCGCGCCATCCGACGACGGAGACGACGGTTGGGGCCCGCGGGCTCTGGCGACGGCTCCCGCGGCGGTTGCGTTCGGCGCCCTCGCAGCGCTGGTGCGGCTCCAGGCCGAGGACGCCCTCGCGGCGCGCGTCGCTGGGGTCGCGGCCGGGCTCGCTGAGGCGAGGTGCGCCCGGTGCGGGGTTGAGATGGGCGGTGGCGCGAGGGGGGAAGGGAGCGACGGAGGCGACGGCGAGGACTACGGCGCCGGGAGCCGGATGTCGCTCGGCGGCGCCCTGGCACTCCTGGCCTCGGCCCGGGTCCCGGGAGCCGGGGTCCCGTCGGCTGACGCCGTGCTGTGGGCCACCGAGCGGTCCCTCGACGGACGCGGGGGGGGGAGAGCGGAGCGCCGCGCCCTCGTGGCTGTGGCCGTCGGGCGAGGGTGGTTGAGCAGTGTGGGGGGGTGGCGGCCTCGGCGTGCGGAGACCTGATCTCATCCTTCCCCCGTCCCTCGCCGGCACGATGACAGGGCGTCGGCACGGACGTCCAGCGTCGAGGCCGCTCGGCTCGGCGTGGGCCTGGCGTCGCTCGCGGCGCGAGGACTCGTCTCTGCCTCCGCTGCCCTGGTCGAGGCGGTCGACAGGGCCCCGGGGACGACGACGGTGACGCGGGCCGCGGGCGCCCGTCGGGCGATCGAGGCGGCGGCCGAGGCGGCGACCGAGTCCTGCGCCTCCTCTCGCCCCCCCCCGGTGGCCCACGTCGGGCGCATGCTGGCCCTCGCCTGTCGGCTCCTCAGCCGAGAGGGAGGCGTGGACGACGGTTCAAACGACGACGAGAGCGAGACCCGCCGACGGGCGACGGACGAGGCGCGGCGGGGGGTGGTGAGCGCCACGGCGCTCGCGGCGGCAGCGGAGAAGGGAGGGAGGGGAGGTGGGGGTGGGGGAGCCTCGTGGCGCCTGATGGCGGAGGGTGCGCGCATCTGCGCCGCGATGATGGTGGGGTTTGGAGAAGCACTTCAGGTAGATGATTGAGAGCGGGCGGCGCGGAGAGTCGGGGGTCGGGATGGGCGGACTGGGGAACGGGGAGCGGGCGGGGCGGCCACGGAAGCCACAGTTAAAGGCGTCCGCCCGCGAGGGGGGGGTCGTAGTCGCCGAGGCCGTTTCGACTCGCGCGCCTCCTCGTCGCTCGCCGGTTTTCCCGCGCCCCCCACCCCGACGTCGTTCCCCCGACCCGGCCCCCCTTCCCGAAAAAATCTCCGACTCTTCTGCGAGGGCTCCGCGAGCGCCCGTCGTTCGAGTGCGGGCAGTTGGGCTGACGAGTAGGATGCCGAGACAAGGCCGAGCCGAGCCCTTTCGCATCGGCGTCCTCTCCGACGTCCAATACGCGAACAAGGACGACCGACCGGCCACGGGCACGGTAGATCCGGACGGAACGCCCGCAAAGTATCGGCGAGAGAGATCAGGGGGCATGGGCGACCGTTAGAGGGACAGGACCGCGACCGACATCGCGCCAAGGGCGAATGGAACTTCCGTCCGGGGCTCATATGCGTCCTCGCGTTTCTCGATGGTCTCGAAGGCGGCGTCGTGGCCCCCACATCCGCGCGAGGTGGGCTCCACGCCACGGCAAGGTCGCGGCCGGTCGCGGCCGGCTGGCATTCTAACTTCGCCGGTTCTCGCCGCTCTGCGGGAACTGCCGATCGCGATGAGCTTCCTCTCGCCGTCGATCGCGATGAGCCCCTCGGGTCGTCACTTCCTGGCCTCGTCCGGCTCCCTCACCCCATCTCGCCCGGCCCCCCCCCTGCTGGCCGACCGGCCCTCCCAGGTATCGCGGGTCTCTGGACGTCCTCGCCGCCGCCGGGCGCGACTGGGCGTCGGCGGACCCCCCTCCCCATGCCGTCCTCCATCTCGGCGACATCATCGACGGGTGGTACGACACGCCCCACGACCCGTGTCGGGTTGAGGACGCGGCCGAGCGCCTCCGCCGCTCCCTGGAGGACCTCGGCACGGTCGCCGACGCCTTCGACGCGGCCGTGGCCCCCTTGGCGGCGGCTCGGCAACGTTTCGAGGAGACGGAAGACGGCGATAAGGGAAGGTGGGCCGCCGAGGGCGCGGGGGGCGAAACCGGCCAGGACGACTCCTCGGCCAAGACGACCGGTGCTCTCGGCTCGCGCTCGCGCCCCCCCCCCCCCCCCTTTCCGGTGTTTCACGTCGTGGGAAACCACTGTTTGAGCACACCGCGGGAGGATCTCGAGGCGCGGCTGGGTATCCCGTCGGCCGCGCCGGCTTGGGCCCCGGGGGGGGGAGCGACGGTGACGGGGACGGTTGCCGAGGCCAGTGGCGCGTCGTTGACGGATGGCACCGGGCTCAGGTCCGGTAGCGAGGATGAGAATCCCCTCTGCCCCCATCGCGACGCGCCGCACGGCGGCGATGAGGCCGCGGCGATCAAGGCGGGCTACGGCCCCGGGTGGAGGCGCGTGGCCTGGGCACCGCAGCGGGGACGGGCCGCTCGCCTCTGTCCCGGATGGACCCTCCTTCTTCTCGACTCGACCAACCTCTCTCACCCCAA
>Ga0181573_10001622_pt1 | contig 21823 bp, 18 predicted proteins | sample 101ome_25_FD_148643 | JGI IMG/M metagenome (GOLD analysis project Ga0181573, IMG submission 148643) | Coastal salt marsh microbial communities from the Groves Creek Marsh, Skidaway Island, Georgia - 101409BT metaG (spades assembly) | ecosystem: Environmental > Aquatic > Marine > Intertidal zone... | reverse complement strand
GTGTGTGTATCGTTTGAAGCGTTCGAACGCACCTGTCCGATGTTGGTTCGTTGAGTCGAGTCGACGGCGTCACAGACGGACGGACGGACGGTGATGGAGGACGGGGCGCGCGTGACGCGAGTGGGCGCCGCGGGGGCGGTGGGTTCGGTGGGGAGTGAGAAAGTGACGACGATCGTCGGTCGTGATTACGATGATGATGATGATGATTACGATGAAGAAGATGATGACGTGCGTTGTTTAAAGAGACGACGACGAGTGGATGACGACGATTCGGACGACGTTGTGGTGCGGGACGTGGATGGGAAAGAGGTTTTGGACCGACGCTTTGATGCGGTGAAGGTTGGGGACCGGTTGGAGGTGCAGTGGGAGGTCTCGGTTGCGGACGAAGACGCGGACGCGGACAAAGACAAAGGCGAAGAAGAAGACGCGTCGGGGCGAGTGAAATGGTGGCCGTGCGTCGTCGTGCGCGAAGAAGATGGCACGAGTGAAGGGACGAAGAAGGAAAAGTGTTTCGGTTTGGTGTACGATGCGATGGATGGATTCGAGTCGGAACGGCGAAGGGTGGTTTTTTCGCGCGCGGGGGGGGCGAGACAACTCGAACACGCGGGCGAAGCCGGGGTGTTTCGATGGCGAAGAGAGGGTGATGTCGATGACGCGCAGGACGATGACGAGGACGACGTGGAGACTGTCGTCGAAGAGGAGGACGCACCGACGACGATGCGAGAGATTCTCGAGGCGCAGGGTGAGATTGACGCGGAGAATGGAGGCGTTTCGCTCGAATCGGCGGCGATGGGCGCGTTCGCGACCCTTCCGATGAATCAACAGATGAACATGGCGACGGCGTTCGCCGGGTTCAAAGAGAAGCTCATGGCGAAACTCTCTGGATTGGCGGCGGAGAAGGGCGCGGAGGGGGTGGTGACGAAGGATGATATCGATGGTATTTTGAGTGACATTCAAAAGGGGGCGTGACGAGCGCGCGGCTAAGAATAGAACCGCGGCGCGAGCGCGCGCTTTCCTCAATGGTGCGCGACGACAAAGACGAGGCATCGTCACTGAGTGATGTTTTCAAAACCAACGTGCCCCTTCTCGATGGACCGATCGCCGTTCGATTGCGAGCGCTGACCGTCATCGTGGACGCCGCGTGTAGACGCGCGGACGAGCTCGACGGGCGTAGCACTAGAGACGCGTGTCGCGCGTGCGTGCGAGGGTGTCGCGACGCGTGCGAGGGAATCGTCAGTCTCGCCAGGTGCGGGTTGTTTCGAATACTTCGACGGGTTTTGGAGGTTGCGAACGATGCCGATGCCGAAGACGTGACGAAGACGACGCTCAGATCCATCGTCTTTGCGTGTGTGGAGAACGCGAGCGCGGAATCGGAAGACGCGTTTCGAGCGCAGACGACAAGGGAATGCGAACGCGCGCTCGCGTGCATGAACGAAGACGAATACGACGACGACTCGCAAACTCGGTGCGTGCTGGCCAGTCTCGCTCGAGGGTGTTACGTCGACGCGGCGCGGATTTTGCGGCCGGATAAGATGAGAGTGAAGCCGCGACGCCACGACGAGCGCGCGAGCGCGCTTCGCAAACGCGAAGAGGACATCGAAAAGGCGCGGAGACGACGCAGAGAAGCGGACACTCGCGCGATGGAACGCGCTAAATACCACGAGGAGGAAGCGAAACGTCGGGAGGTGGCGTTTGTGCGGCGAGCGCGCTTCGCGAGGGCGTCGTACAAGAATGCAACGAGCGGCGCATAGGATGAGGAATCAATCACAGTCGAGAGTTGTCAATGAAACGAGAAACTGCTACCTAGTAGTCAATGATTTACATTCTAATCGTGCTGCGCGGTGTTGAACAACACGATGGTTTCGGGTTCGTCGTCGTGCATGGCGCTGAGCACACCCTTGAGCGAGTTGAGGTCTAATCTACACCACGCCGTGGATTCAAACGCGCTTTTACGACGTGCGGCGCCCAGCGATTTGACAGTGCGCACGCCGCGACCATCACACGCGGGACCGACGTGTCCGACGTCCGTGTACCCTTGATTCCACAAATACTCGATCGATTGCGTGATATCCTTGGTGGAGTGCGAACTAACCTCCCCGATGACGTGGACGTTGAGCTCGAGGAGAAGCACGTCCGGACGCTTTTCGCCCGCAAAGAGTAAATTCGCGCCTCTGAGAATTTCAACGTCGTACCCGCGGCCCGCGATGCGCATGGCATCAATCTTTGATACTTGGCTAAACAACGCGTCAAACATGTGTTCAGCTCGAGACACGGCGAAATCGGTGTCAATCTTGACGTTGGAGGCGTAACCGTTGTAATCGACGGCGGCGCGCAAATTGATTCCGTGCTCGCGATACCATTCGTACGCGTACACATCTTGGCCATGCGACGCCGCGGCGTTCGTGTAGTAACCAAGACCGGCGCCAATGTCGACGAACACTCCTCGTTCGGGAACATGCTGACCAGCGTGTCGCTCCAGGCCGGAGAAGAGAATGTCCGCCGGCGTTTGTCCAGACGGAAGAGGCTTTTGCGTCGCCAGTCGCGGCCTACCGTACATCGTCATCCAGTATCCCTCCGCCTCGCGTTCCTTGTCCATCACCGTTCCCACTAGCGGGGTCATTAAATCGAAACTCGGCTCCCAGATGGTGCTCACGGGATACATCCTCCCGTTCTCCACCGGAGGCATCTGAAAATGTTCGTCTCGAGAAGCAATCTTTTCCCGATACTCGGGCAAGTCATTCTTCAGCGAGTGATAGAAAATAGACATGTGATCGAAAATCGATCGTTTGCCGTTCCAACCCGATTTATGCTTCCACCCGCCCGAGTAACGGTGCGCTATAACTACGTCGGGGTGCTCTTGGCTGACTCCCTCTTCGCCCAACGGATGCGTGCCGAACGCCACCTTTGGCAGCATTCTCACATTCCAAAACGTCTTCCCATCCGTGCGCTGCGATTCGAAGTGCTTCATGAGGGCATCAGTAAACGCCCCGGGCCCAGTCTTTTCGAGCGTGTTACGATTGGAAGCCTTTGTGAACACAGTCTTCGCTCCAGCTTTGATATGCTCGGACACGGCGACGAGCGCCGGGTGGCCCGGCGCGCCGGCAAACGCCCAATTCAACACTTGGCGTCGACGAACGAAATGTCTCGAGTACGCCTGCGCATCCGTTCGAAACTCATTCTCCCAACCCACAATCAGGGTATCTTGCGCGTCGATCACTTCATCCAACGGCTGTCGACACTCTGTATCGATATCCGCGTACACGCCGCCGTGTTTCAAAATGACGAGATATCTAAAAAAATCACTCTGTTCCACCTTCTTCGTCAACCCGCTGTACGCCTCAAAGTACTCTGGAAAGTGTTCGTTCACAAACGCCGCGCAATCTTCATCCTCGTAAAACCGCGTCTCCCAGTCCGGATTCATATCGCTCCACGTCTGCATCATCGCTCTGTCTCTCTCTGTGAGCGCTTTTCGCGACTTGTACGTCTGGTGGATAATCCTCGGAATGAGTTTCGATCCACTCGCGCTACGAACTCCCGTTCGACGATGTGACCCTTGCGTGACACCGTTGGACGAACGGACCACGGGTGCGCCGCCGTCGATGTCGCGCGAAACCGACGAAGGCGCGCGTCCTCCTCGCGACGAGAGATCTTCAACTTGACCAAAAGACGACGACGACGATGACGACATCGACGATCGACGCGCGCGTGAGCCGCTCCTCGACGCCGCCAACACGAACATCAACACCATCACCACCCCCAACGCTCCCGTTCGCGTCGAGAGTCGATCCACCACGCGCGCGAGCGCTGGAAACTTTCGAAGTAATCGCCTCGCGCGTCTCGAACGTCCAACGAAACTCTTGCGATACTTTCGCGCGTCGTCGTCCGCGTCGCCAAACTCTGGGTCGTAGTCGCGCGCGCGGTGAACGCCGCGTTGGCGACGCGCGGTGGTGCGACTCATGACGGGTCGGATGGGACGGACCGAAGTGCGGTGCGGTGGATGAGTGAGGTGAAGTTTGATGCGACGCTCGAGTATTAATCAGAGTATTAAAATTGAAAACGTTTGGTCTCTCTCAAACGGCGTGCGCGACGTGGCCGTGCGAATGCCCGTGGCCGTGATCGTGTTGACATGGTCTACCCCCGTGCGAGTGCCCGTGGTGGTCGCCGCCGGCGGCGGCGCCGCTCGCAGCGGTCGGTGGTAACAACGGACCTTCAGAGTGGAGTTTGCAAATCGCGCGCAACGCGTTTGGCATCACGGATGAACCGTGAAACCAACCATAGCTAAAGCGCGGACACACCGGAAGATCAGCTTGGTTGCGCGCGGCGGCGGCGTGGTAGCCATCCCAGTCTCGTTTCTTGTCCACATCGCGCCAAAAGGTGAGACAGTTGATTCTCGGCCCGGCGTCAAAGACGTTGCGGTAGGGATACTTTTCGTCGCCAGATTGAAGGTATTCGTAACGCCACGCGTTTTCCATTTCGTTCACCGTGAGATTTGTGGCGACGCCGAAAGCCATGCGGCCGACGATGAGTGCGCAGTACAGCGTCAGGAAGATTTGAAGGAAAAACAACCCGATGCCGTAGGGCGCGTCGTTCCAGGCGCGCCATCTCACGATGAAGAAATTTAAGACGCCAAAGCTCGACGACTGCGCGCTGTGCGCGTCAACGAGCTCGCCGAAATATTTTGAACTAAAGTAAAGGAACAAGCTCTGACCGACGAGCATCGTGCTCGTCGCGGAGAGAAACGCCCGCTGGTTGTTGGCGCCGATGCACGTCATCGTGATGGGGCAGTGATGATCCATCTTGTTCACGCAGCGATTGCACATGGAGCAATGTTTCGATCGCAACGGTCGAGCGGCGTGACACGTCTTGCAGTACCTGTTCTTCTGCATCATCAACGCCGCGTTCTCCGCTTGATTCTTCCCACCCATCGTCGCACTCACCCGTTCCATCGTCATCTTCCACGAGTGAAAGTCGCTGCCCGCCGTCGGACAGTAACCGGGACCCAACGCGTACGTCTTGTAAAAGAGGTACGGACACAACACGAAACAGACGGCGTCCACCATGGCAAAGATGGGTGCTTCGGCAAAGTAAGCTGGCATGAGCACGGTGTAAAACTGAATCGCCGTCGTAAAAACGAGCGCGTGCACCGTCATGGCTGCCATCGTACCGATGTTGCGGTTGTTGTAGTGATACTGCACCTGCCGCCGCGCGTGTTGATGCGCCACGGCTAACAAGAGGCATCCGGCGCAAAAGCACACTGTAAAGCTCACAAACTTGCACCCCAACGCCGCGAGTATCAACGCAAGAAACGCCGCGGTGAACGGCACGACGATGTCCATCTTTTTGGCGTGCGCTCTGAGATACACATCCCTCACCGGCGGAAATTCATCATTTTCCCCACCCTTGCTCACACTCACCAGATACGCCTCGTCCTCCTCCTCCGTCGGTTGCACCGGCAACCCCATCGGCGAAGCCCCAGGTCTCGGCACGCCCGTTCTAAAATACAACAACTCATCCCGCGCTTTTTGCAACAGCTCCAACTCCTCCATAGCCTCGGCATCCGATACGTTCTTCGCCCCTCCGTAATTCGCCACCAACTCTGCCAAACCAGTACCGCCGTTTGTCAACGCCTCTGTCAACGACAACAACGCCCTCTCATCCTCCATAATCCTTCTCACCGTCGGAGACCGATCTATTATCTTTCCCAAACTCGGAAACTGCGCCGCCAACGCGTCTATCCGCGTCGACGCTCTCAAACTCGGCCCTTCCGCCGGGTACGCCGCTAAATACTTCACTACGCGTTCGTGTTGATCTTCGATCGTCAACGACGCCTGCTCCTCCGCTCGCTTCGCCGCGAGCATATTCGCGTGCAACACGCGCCCCGCGCGTTGCGCGTTCGCGCGGACGAGGTCACGGACCGACACCGCCCCGTCCGTGTCTCCGTCGGCGTCGGTCGGATCAACATCACGATTCGTTGTTACCGATGTCGTTGCGTGCTGATTACTCGTCAGTTTATCCGCGTCGGGACGACGGTCGAGCCCGAGCCCGAGCCCTTGCGGGGCGGATGGGGATTGCGAAGCGACGTTGAGTGACGCCATGCGTGCGTTCGGGACGCGGGTGGCGACGAGACGACGTCTGAGGCGACGTCTGAGGCGACGTTTGGATGGATTTTTTATTCAAGATGATGTTGTTCACATTTGAGTTTCGCTCGCGTCAGCCGGACCGAAGGTTTTCATTCTGAATTATCATACATGGACGACGACGGCGGAGACGTCTGCGTGCTATTGGATGCTAACATAATCAATCACGAGTGCGTGGATGTTTTTACGTGCGCTTACACTAACGACGTCGTGTCGATCGAAACCGGGCGAGAAGATGGACGGCGCCGACGTGGTCGCCGGGCATCGACGCCGTATCAAAATCTTCAAATCGTAGAGCGATCGCTTTGGAGCTCTCGAACCCGTGCGCGGCGGACGGATAGAGATTGAGCACTTGTGCGCTCGTGAGTTGGGTTTCGGCGTAGAAAATCATGCAGGATCGGGCGTTGACGACACGCCTGGTGATACCGAGGCAGGTAAAGTAGGAAACGTCGGCTCGCGGCACGCCGAGCTCTTCTTCCAATTCATGCAATGCGCTGTCAAACATGTGGTCCGAAACGTCTAAAACGGTTTCGGAAGATTTATCAAACCCCACCTCGCTCGGTTCGCCGTGACCGCCCGGGAAAACGATCGCGTTGGGAGCCTCTCCAACTTTGTCGCTTCGATGCAGACAGATAAATTTGTCGTCGGCGGTTCGCAACGCGACGCAATTTCCCAACGCATCCGCATAGTGCGCGTACCGCTCCACGTCATCGCGGCGCCGAATACCACCACGCGTCTCTTCGTCGACATCCTCGTCGACGTTCGCGGTTTCATCGGCGTTGCATCGCATCAAAACTTCCCAATCGTCTGCGCAATTCGTACCGAGAAACGTCTTGTAATCTGTCAATCCGAGCCATAGCACAATCACCGCCTCACCCGCCCCATCTCGACCGCTCGCGTCGCCAAACGCACACGACGCGTATCTAAACTTTGTCCCGTTGAACAACGCCCCGTTCGCCTCGACTTTTTTCGCCCAAATCTCATCAATTTTTTGCTCGCGCGTCGACGACTCGAATAACCGTCTAGCAGTTTGCACTCGCGACGCGCCCTCCATCTCCACTGCCGCCGCCGAAGTGCTGGCTTCCGGCACCGCGAGACACCTCAACTCGTTCACGCCGAGCCCTCCGCGCTCGGTGGCGTCGAGCGTCACCGTGTAGGCTTGAAAGCTCGCTCGTTTCATCCACTCTCTCGTCCAAACCAGCGTCGACTCTTCCAGTTCCAGCGTCGGGTCCATCGCACGTTCGGGCGACATCGAGACGAACGAACCGCTCGGAGCGAACGAACGAACGCGACCGTCGCCGTTCGTCTTCACCGGAGTTTCGCGATCGAAGAGACGAAAGTCCCGCGAGACGGACCGCGTGCGTGCGTCACTCTGCGGCACGCAGTCAGTCAACCCGTTGTAGACGACCAAATCGTCATGATCGAAGTCGTGCTCAACGACCGACTCGGGAAGAAGATCAGGGTCAAGTGCAAGTGCGTGTGAACGACGCGATGCTCGATCGATCGATGCGCCGACCCGCGACGCGTACGAGGAAGACGACAGACTGAGGAATGAATGTTTACTTTTTGCTTGCAGCGAGGACGACACCATCGGTGACCTGAAGAAACTCGTCGCCGCGCAGACGGGGACGCGACCGGAGAAGATTAGAATTCAAAAGTGGTACACGATTTATAAGGATCACATCACGCTGGAGGATTACGAGGTGCACGACGGCATGAACCTGGAGTTGTACTACAACTAGACCGCCGACTGGCTCGGAACCGTCGGACGTTCGTTCTTCTGATGGGTAGGCACGTAGACGTCGCGCGCGAACGCTCGATGAATTGAATTTGTAAACTATAACGAATGAATCCATTCGTTGCGTTGCGTTGTGTTCCGCTTGCGGAAATCCCTTTTTGTCGCAAGCAAACGCGCACTCCGCTTCATTTTCAGACTCGCGCGTACGAACGAACCCTACACCGATCTCGTCTCGTCCGAGCATGTCCGGAAACACCCTCGCGGATGACTTTGCGTCGGTACAAATCGCCGCCGCGCGCGCGACGATCGACGCGACGTCGCCAAACCTGACGTACCGAACGGTTTCCGCCGTGGCTGGTCCTCTGGTGATCTTGGACAAGGTGGCGAACGCAAAGTACGCCGAAATCGTCAACGTGCGTCTCGGGGACGGGTCTGCGCGTCGTGGGCAAGTGCTCGAAGTCGACGGCGAGCGCGCCGTGGTGCAAATCTTTGAAGGGACGTCTGGGATTGATGGAAAGAATACAAAGTTGGAGTTCACGGGGGAGGTGCTCAAGACGCCGGTGAGTGAAGACATGCTCGGGAGAATCTTTAACGGAAGCGGGAACCCGATCGATGGTGGTCCCAAGGTGATGGCGGAGAAGTATTTGGATATTCAAGGGGCGAGCATTAACCCGAGCGAGCGAACGTACCCGGAGGAGATGATTCAGACGGGGATCTCAACCATTGACGTCATGAATTCGATCGCTCGGGGGCAAAAGATTCCGCTCTTCTCCGCGGCCGGATTGCCGCACAACGAGATTGCGGCGCAAATTTGTCGACAGGCGGGTTTAGTTCAGCGTAGAGACGACGATGGCAACGAGGTGGCGTCCTCGGGTAGTGGAGCCGGGAAGGAGGACGACTTTGCCATCGTGTTCGCCGCCATGGGAGTGAACCTCGAGACGGCTAACTTCTTCAGACGAGACTTTGAGCGCACGGGAAGCCTGGAAAAGGTTGTCCTCTTCTTGAACCTTGCGAACGATCCGACGATTGAGCGCATCATTACGCCGCGTATCGCGCTCACGACAGCTGAATATTTGGCGTACGAATGCGGGAAGCACGTCCTGGTGATTTTAACCGACATGTCTTCCTACGCGGACGCCTTGCGCGAGGTGAGCGCGGCTCGTGAAGAAGTTCCGGGTCGACGTGGTTACCCAGGTTACATGTACACCGATTTAGCGACCATTTATGAGCGAGCCGGGCGGATCAAGGGACGAAAGGGTTCAATCACGCAGTTGCCCATTCTGACGATGCCGAATGACGACATCACTCACCCGATTCCGGATTTGACGGGTTACATCACTGAGGGACAAATTTACATTGATCGCCAGTTGCACAACAGGCAAATTTATCCCCCGATCAACGTCTTGCCTTCTCTAAGCCGTTTGATGAAGTCTGCTATTGGCGACGGCATGACGCGCAGAGATCACGGTGAAGTGTCCAACCAGCTCTACGCCAACTACGCCATCGGCAAGGACACCCTCGCGATGAAAGCTGTGGTCGGTGAAGAAGCCCTTAGCTCCGATGACTTGCTCTATCTCGAATTCTTAGACAAGTTTGAGCGAAAGTTTATCAACCAAGGCAACGAGGGACGCAACATTTACGACGCCCTCGATCTCGCCTGGTCGCTCTTACGCATCTTCCCGAGAGAACTTCTCAAGCGCATCCCAGCCAAGACGCTCGATCGATACTACGATCGCGCCGCGTGAGCATTCATCGAAGATACATCGCATATTCATCCAGCCTTTAATTGTGTAATAGAATGACGACACCAAATCCATCGAGCGCGTCTCCGGTGGGCTCCCTCACTCCCTCACGCACTCGCGCGTTGGTCGGTTGTATGATAGCCGCTCGATCGCGACCATCGCCGACGATCGCGAGACTCTCCTCGACCGACAGAAGGCTACCCACGCGTGCCCCGACGTCTCGCTCGAAGACGAAAGTCGACCGCACTCGGCGCATCGAAACCAAAGCACTACTTTTTGAGGGGACCCCGGTCTCGATTTTATCCACACCCATGTTGCGCGCGGCGCGAACAAGAACGCGCGCGAGCGCAGGTGACGCTGCGGCGTCGGTACCGTCGCCTTCAGCGCGCGGACCGAGCCGAAAGTCCGCCGTGTTGGCGGCGGTGAACGAGAGCACAAAGTTTGTTGTCTCTTGCACCGCGTTGGCCTTTTTGCTGCTCAACCCGAGCGCAGAGACGTGCTGGGCGCTCCTCGGAAGCGTTGTGAACAGCGTCAATGGGAAGATTTTGAAACGGGTTTTAAACCACGAGCGACCGGATGGGGCGATCAAGGCGGATCCTGGGATGCCGAGTTCGCACGCGACTTCGCTGTCGTATCTGAGCGTCTACGGGGCGGCGAGTTTGGCGCACTTTAAGGATGCCGCGCCTGCGTTGGGATACCCAGCGCAGTTGGCGGTTTCTGCCGTTTTGGTGGTGTTGGGGATATTTTTGAGTTACTTGAGAGTCAAGACGGGGTATCACACCCCGCCCCAAGTCATCGTGGGATACGGGCTGGGTTCGTCGACGGCGCTCGCGTGGTTGTTTGTCGGTTTGACGTACGTCAGACCGCTTCTGGAAACCAACCCAGAGATGCTGCGCGTGCTCCACTCTCTGCTCATCATAGCCATCGGTTGGTTTGCATTCTCCGCGTTAGGCTGGGTCGAGTCGAGCGTCAAGGCGTTAAAGCAAAAGGTGTTTGGTGACAAGAACTGAGACACGACTACAAAAAAAATTGTTTTCGCCCCGCTCAGAGGGGGATTTCTAGCCTAGAAGAGAAAAGCAAAGTCTAAGACTACGTGTGTGTAATTTAAGTCGAATTCAATCCTCGACTCATTCAGACGCTTCATTAATCCTTCGGCTCGACCGTCTGCCAAATGCGAATCGTTCCATCCTCCGATCCAGAGCTGAAGCTGTTCTGGTCCGGGGCAAAGCGAACGGTGTGCACCGGTCCGTGGTGACCCTTGTTCGTCTGCTCTTCGGCGCCGGTTTCCATGTCGTGCAAGTGCACCCACATGTCCGGACCACCTGCGACGAACTTTTTGTGCTTGAGACTCACGGACGCGCTCTCAACCTCGTAATCCATCGTCCAAGTCTTCACCTTGGAAAAGTTTTGCATATCCCAAAACGTCACCGTCTTCCCATCCGCGGTGGTCATATTCTTACCGTCCGCGCTCACCTCGATCGACGTCACCGGCGACTCGGTGCTCAACGTCGTTACCACCGTGTTCGACTTCACGTCCCAAACCCGAATTCCTTTATCCTCGGCGCACGAGCTCAAAATGAATGCGTCGTTGGCTATAAACTGCGCCGTTTTAATTTGAGATCCGCTTCCGCTCATCACGTACGGTTCCGCCTCTGGCTTTCCCAGGTCAAAAATCCGCAACAACTTTTCGCTCCCACCCGTCAACAACTTTTGCCCTTCGCTCGAAAAGCTCACGCTCTTCACGATGTGCTTGTGCGCAAACGACTTCAACTCATCCCCGGTGATCGCATTCCACAATCTCGCACTAAAATCCGCGCTCGCCGTCGCCGCGTGCGTCGCCTCGCGGTTCAACGTCGCGTGCCACACGCATCCTTTGTGTCCTTGAAATGTTCCCACCCAATCACCAGAGTCTCCACACCGAAGCATCGGTTGACCATCTTTGGAGGATGAGATGAGAAACACTCCGTCCGGGGTCACGTGCGAGTACTCGAGCGCGACGATCGGGCGCGAGTGGCCGTGACACACGAGCGGGACTTGAGGCATGAGTGGTTTTCGATCGGTCTTCTTCTGTTCGAGTTCGCGGGCGGGCGTCGACGAGGGGCCGCCGGGCGCGCGCGTGTGAGGATCTGTTGGGTCTTGAGGGGTTTTACGCTTTCAATTCCTTTCCTATAGGTACTTAGTATATTCCACGTAACGCGTGGATTATTGCGCCGACCAACGACACGACGCGCGACGCCGACGGCGGATATAAGGTTGGTTTTCATAGCTAATTTCCTTCTTCTTACCGCCCAGGCTCGATAAACAAGTGTGGACGACGATCATCGACCCTGGCGACGAAGCCGACGCGCGAGGGAGGCGTACCTGTCTAAATCGACGCCTTTGCTCTGAAGGGCACGTTTGAGCGACTTGCTCTCGAGACTGCTCTGCCAAGTCTCGAAGGAAAAGTCACGTCTGTTCCAGAGGTAATATATGTACACGGCGATGGCGTTGGCGAGACCGACAAAGTAAGACAGAGGTTCCATGACGTCCCACGAAAACTCGACGTACGTCAGGCGTACAAACGTGGCGAGCTGCAAGCAGAGCACAAGAAGACCGCTAGATACCACCATACGAGATCTAGCCGCGGCGCTGCGCTGCGCTTGCTGGTATGACTCGTTCAAAGTTTCAAACTCCGTCTGCATACTCTTTAAATCCGTGTCCGTAACCCCGTACACGCGCGAGGGAACGCCCGGAAGCACCCGAAGCACTGAAGCCGTGACGTCTCGCGGGTGCAAGTACACCATATCCTCCAAGACGATGACCCGTCCAGAATCCTCCAAGAGCTTCATCATCTTTTGTGTCTCCGCCTCAGACCTTGCCGGAGTCTTAAAAGTACGCACAAGCTCGTGAAGCTCCGCGACAGACATCGTATCCCGTTCTCTTCCGGCGTCTTCGATGGCCTCCGCCAGCGCCACGACGTCGTGCGACTTTAACAAATTGTCCAAAATGTTCTTATCTTTGGCATCCATTTCATCCGCCGGGGCGTTCGAACCCGCCATCGTTCCCTTTTCTCCACCGCCGCTCTTCGTTCGCGTCGGTCCCGCCGCATCGAACCCTTTAGACTGAAACCCGCGCTCAAAGACTAAAGTCGGATTACGCAGACTCGCGAAAGATCCATCCAACGCTCCGCTCCGGTTCCACGCCACCATCGCGGACACCGAAGGCGACGACGCGGACGACAAAGCCGTCGTCGTCGTCGTCGCGGGCGTTCCGCATCGAATCACTCGACGCAGCGCGTGTCGGCTCTGTCTGATCATCCTGACTGTCGTGGCAACTACCCAATTCAGATGATCAAGCGTTCGACTCGTTCGACGGAACACGCAGCGCTATCGATCGATTCCACGGCGATCACGACGCCTAAAGGTACGGTGGTAAAGCCTGCGGATGGATACCTCGGCTCCGCGAGCGAGGTTGCGTCGACCGTCGACGGCGTTTGACGCGCCGCCAGCGAGACTTTCGAATGTTGCTCGTACCCCCCTCCGGTCGCTGGTGTGAATGTATGAGTAAATACTATGGAATGGTAAGAAATGTGAAGAGTGTAATGTTACAAATACGCCCGGAAACCGACGCGCGCCGGCGAAACGGAGACGAAAAACGCCGCGAGACGCACTTTTACGCGTTCCTCGGCGCGTCCTCGGCGCTGGGTGGTTTCGGAAGGAAGAAACACGACGCAGCGGCGACGGCGGCGGCGGCGGAACAGAGAAGCATGCCGGCGTTGTCCGTACCGATGGCTTCGTCGAGCACGCCGAGGGCGAGCGGACCGACGAGGAAAACGAGATCAGCGGCGCTTTTCGGCAAGGTCAACGCTTCGCCTTCGCCCCCTTTCGGTGCGAGCTCTTGCGCGAGGGCGTTGATGGCTGGTCCCGCGGCGGCGGTGCCTACGCCCCAAGCGCCGATGAAGAACATGAGTTCGGATTGCGTCTCAGATTGCGCGCCGAAAAATAGTCCGGTGGCGCACGCGGCGAGCGACGCGCCGACGATTACTTTTTTACCAAATTTATCCGCGGCGACACCCGCGATCGGGGCGGTCAAAAGCCCGAGTAGAGCGGTGACGGAGAATAAATTTCCAACTTCAGCGGGAGACGCGTCCAGATGCCCGGCGGCGTAGAGCGGAATGACGGTGAGCTTGGCGACGAAACCGAGCGAATTTGCCGAGGCACAGAGGAGCAACACGCGCTGGTCTTGGCTCGCCAACAGTGTTAGCCACGAACTCGATTCTCGTCGCCGCTGTTTCGCCGCCTCGCGCTCATCGCTCGACGTGAACGGATTGACAGTCTCCAAGAAACCCGCGTCGTCGTCATCCATCGAAGCTTTGAGTTCCGCGCGCGCTCGAGTCTCCTCCGTCAACGTTTCCGGCAAAAACGAATACCCAATAGCCGTACCGATCGCCGCGGCGGCAACGTAATAAAACGCCGCGGGCGCGCCGTACGCCTCCATCAACCTTCCGCCGAGAAGCGGACCAATCACCAATCCCACGGCGTACACGGTGCTCTGCGCGGCGACGATGACGCCTCGCTTTTCCGGCGCCTTGGCGCACAAGTCCGCCAAATACGCCCGGTCCCCGCACTCACACGCCGCTCTACCCACACCCAAAAGCACTCTCGCCGGAACGAGCGCGACGACGCTTCGAGACAACGCCGTGGCGACGTCCGCGCCAGCCATGACAAACATCCCGCCAATCATGAGAGGCAACCGCCCAAACCTATCCGTAGCCTGCCCCAGCGGCAGGTTCAACAACAACATGGCCAACGCCGGGGCGCTGATCACCAACCCATTCGCAGAGGACGACAACCCAATCGACTGCGCGTACAACGGCAGCGCCGGTAACAGCGCACCGACGCCTAGAAACAATATAAATTGAGACGCGAAGAGCGTTCGCAACGGTTCCGCGACGTCGCGCGGCAACCCAAACAACAACGAATCATCATCGTCAACGACAACTTTCCCATCCGCGGGCGATACATCAAACGACGACAACGCTCGTTCGCGTCGGCGCGTCCCGTCCTCATCCTCCTCGTTCGCCTTCCCGCGCGTCGTCGTCGTCGTCGTCGTCGACTTTGTCCTTCTAAAAGCGCGCCTTCTCCCTTCTCTCGCGCTTCTCTTCGCCTCCCCGTACACCACCGACGCCGACCCGACGCGTTCCGAGCGCGACGCCGTCGCCGTCGCCGTCGTCGTCGTCATCGTCGTCTTCCTCCTTCCTAATCCTCTCCGCCGCGTCGGCCGCGTTCGCGTCGGCGTGCGCGCGTGCGCGAGCGCGTGAAACGTCGACATGATCGTTCGTTCGGTACCGAAACGAGTCGCTCACCGACGACGCGACGCCTCGCGCGACGAGACGAGACGAGACGAGACGAGACGTCCTCCCTCGCGACGCCCGCGCGCGCGGATCGGTGGGTCGTCGACTCGCGAGTCGAAGAGTGACGACGCGGATGCGTCGTCAGTGAACGACGCGCGAGTCTCATCCATCCATGATGCGTCGAGCGATCGCGTCGCGAGGGAGGACGTCTCGTCTCGTCTCGTCGGCGCTGACGACGACGTCGTCTTCCTTTTCGTCGTCGTCGACCGCGGACGTCGTCATCGTCGGCGGCGGCGTCGCGGGCGCGGCGTTGGCGTGCGCGCTCAAAGCGAAACCAGAGACGTCAGCGCTTCGAGTCGTCGTCGTCGACGCGAACGACGCGCGATCGGACGCCGACGCGCTCCTCGGACGCGGTGGGAAAACTACTGACGGTGGTCCGCCGGACGCGCGGTGCGTGGCGCTGACGCCGCGGTCGAGAGGGTTTTTGGAGCGCGAGTGCGGCGACGCGTGGGGCGCGATCGCGTCCTCCGGACGCGCGAGAGCGTTTGAGAGCATGCAGGTTTGGGACGGGGTCGGCGGTGGACACGTCGGGTACGACGCGAGTGAGGTTGGTGCGAAGTCGTTGGGACACGTGGTGGAGAATAAGGTGGTTTTGGCGGCGCTGGAGGACAAGTTTGCGTCGCTCGGGGTGGAACGCGTCGGACGGAGCAAAGTGGAGGCGTTGTCGCTGCCGGATGAGGATTCGCCTGGAAGTCCGGCGAGGGTGACGATCGCGGACGCGACGACGGGTGAAGACGCGAGGGGGTGTGATGGTAAAGCGTCGACGTCGACGACGGGACGAGGTAGAGAGATTGAGGCGAGATTGGTGGTGGCGGCGGACGGGCCGAAGAGCGCGACGCGAAAAATGGCGGGCGTCACCGTGGGAGGGTGGGGATACGGACAGCGCGCCGTCGTTGGCACGGTGAAGACGGAGGAGGCGCACTCGACGGCGTGGCAGAGATTTTTACCCACGGGTCCGATCGCGCTCTTGCCCATCGGTGATGGAACGTGGTCGAACGTCGTGTGGACGACGACGCCGAGCGAGGCGCAGCGCTTGACTGAGGTTTCGGACGAGGAGTTCGCTCGCGAGGTGCAAGACGCGTTGCAAGGGTACGGGGCGTATAAATCTCCGTATCAGGAAGATTTGAATCGATTCGCGGCGTTGCGTTTCGCCGAGGATGCGGTGAACCAAACCGTCAAGCCTTTGGCGCGCGTCGCTCGATCGACGCTGCATCGAGCCGTCGGCGTGCCTCCGATTGAACCCACGGACGAGGACTTCACCCTCGACTACGCGCCGCGCTTTAGGTATCCACCGGACGTGTTGCCCGCGGGAGAGCGGGCGCAGCGCGGATCGTTCCCTCTGTCGACGCATCACGCCATGCGATTGACGAGCCGACGCTTGGCGCTCATCGGCGACGCGGCGCACGTCGTGCACCCGCTCGGCGGTCAAGGCTTAAACCTCGGCCTCAGGGACGCCGAACTCCTCGCCCAAGCCCTCACCGAGGCTCGCGCGCACGGTCAAGACATCGGAAGCCTCAACGCGCTGAAACCATACGCTCGCGCGAGCGTCGCCGCCAACGCGCCCATGATGGCGGCGCTCGACGGATTACAAAAGCTCTTCTCCACCGACGCTTATCCCGTCGCCCTCGCGCGGTCTCTCGGCCTCGCCGCCGTCAACGCCGCGCCGCCCGTGAGAAAAACCATCACCTGGTACGCCATGGGCGCCGCTTAATCGCATCCATTTTTAATTCAATTCAAGCTAAAACGCTTTGACGTTGATGAAGAGAAAAACTAAAACGCACGGCGGCGACACTTCTAGACGCGACGACCCCGATGCGAGACGCGCGCGCGACGACGCCGTCGTCGCCGTCGACGTCGACATCGTCGACCGACCCGTGGTCCGCGTGGCTGCGCGACGCTAACGCCGCGCTCGTCGCGAACGATGTCGACCGAGCGCTCAGACCGGTGGAACCACCGAAACACGCATCGTCGCGCCTTTGTCGAAAGACTCGCGCCGCGTTCGTCTACGACGCCGCGGTGGAGACGATGCGACGGTGGGAGTCCGGGGAGGGAGACTTGGGGGACTCGGTCGACGCGATCGCGGACGAAGGAGCGACGACGACATCGGTGCGCGCGTTTAGCGGAAACGACTACCTCGGGTTGGCGACGCACGCGCGGACGCGAAGGGCGGCGGCTCGCGCAGCGCAAGCGTTCGGATGCGGACCGAGGAGCTCTGCGTTGGTGTGTGGATACACGACGATGCATCGAGCGCTGGAGCGCGCGCTGGCGGAACTGAGTGAGACGGAGGAGTGCGCGTTGTTTCCGAGCGGTTTCGCGGCCAACTCGACGACGCTCGCGGCGGTGTGCGGAGCGGCGGATGTGTGCGTGTTTAGCGACGCGCTCAATCACGCGTCGATAGTAGATGGGTGTAGATTGGCGAGACAGAGCGGTGCGGAGGTGCGAACGTTTGCGCACTTGGATTACGACGATTTGGAGAGGCAGTTGAAGGCGTGCGACGCGCCGCGTAAAGTCATCGTGAGCGATAGCCTCTTCAGCATGGATGGTGACTACGCCGACGTCGATCGATTGGTAAAGCTCAAGCGCGAGCACGCGTGTCTACTTGTTTTAGACGAGGCGCACGCGACGCTGGTGTGCGGTGACCGCGGAGGCGGCGTCGCGCAGGCGAGCGGCAAATGCGCGGACGTCGACGTACACGTCGGTACGCTGAGCAAAGCCATCGGCGCGCACGGAGGCTTCGTCGCGTGCTCGCGCGAGATGAAGCGATTCCTCATCTCGCGCGCGCGTGGACACATGTTTAGCACCGCCTTACCCGCGCCGGTGGTTGCCGCCGCGCTCGAGAGCCTCAAAGTGTTCGCCGAAGAGCCGAGCATTCGCGCCAAACTCTGGCGAAACATCTCGCGCTTCAACGCCGCCCTCGCGCGATCGCACTTGAACATGAAACCCCTCGTGAGCCCCATCGGGTCGCTCGTCATCGGCGAGGCGCAAGACGCCCTCGCGGTTTCCGCATCGCTCCTCCGATCCGGATTTCACGTTCCCGCTATTCGGCCGCCGACAGTCGCCGTCGGTTCGTCCAGATTACGCATCGCGCTCAGCGCCGCGCACGACGACCGAGACATTGACGATCTCGCGCGGACGCTCTTATCGACGATTAAACCACCAGTCGCTAGATCTAGATTATAGATAGTTTCAGAGCGGCAGACGCCTCGCTTCGCGCGCTCGAGAGCGCTCTGAATGTGTTAATACCACGAGACCAAAGTGTTCCCTCAGAAATGCGCGCGAGCGTCGTCACACCCACCACCGGTCCCGCGACGTCGTCGCCGCCGTCGCGCGTCACTCATCGCCTCCGAACCGCCCCGATGAACCCCACATCCACCCGTCGCGGCGTGACGACAAAGGCTGATTCGTCTCAGAGCAGAATCACCGGTGAAACCGAGCTCTGCTCGACGCGTTGGTTAAAGCTCGTCCAGCTCCGTTACGACGATCCGACGGGCACGTCCCGGGTGTGGGACTGCGCGCGACGCCCGACGACGTCGTCCGACGCCGAAGCGGACGCGGTGTGCGTGTTCGCGGTGTTGAAGAGACGAGGAGAGACGCGAGGAGGGGAGACGCTCTTGGTGCGACAGTTTCGACCGGCGACGGGCGGAGAGACGATCGAACTCCCGGCTGGCTTGATTGACGACGGGGAAACGGCGGAAACGGCGGCGCTGAGGGAGCTCAGGGAAGAGTGTGGGTACGTCGGCGTCGTTCGGTCGAAGACACCGCCGGTGGTTTTGAGTCCTGGGTTGTCGGACGAACGCGTGGTGATGGTTACGGTGGACGTGGATTTGGACGACGACGCGAATGCGAATCCGACGCAAGAGTTGGAAGGGAGCGAGTTTATATCGGTGATTCGCACGCCGGTGGATGGGTTGTTATCGACGCTCGATGCGTTGACTGAGGAAGGGAAGCAAGTGTTTGCGGGGTTGTATACCATGGCGTGGGCGTTGGAAAACGCGAAAACTTTGTTATGAGAAATTCTGAAATTGAAAAGTCCCCGTCACGACGGCGGCGCGTCATCCTCCGGACTCGGAGTCACCGAGATTGATTGAAACCTCTCGCGGCGCGGTAAATCCATCTCCATGAGAATCTCGGCGACGTTTTTCGTGCGAGGCGAAGTGAGAGAATTTCGCAGCAATTTGGCGTCGTCGCCCGAATCGTCATCCGATACCGGTTGCGTCATAATCGTCGGCGTCGGGCTCTCCTCGAGTTCGCGCGTCGTCGTCGGTATGACGAGCTCGTCGTCGTAATCGTCGTCGTCATCGTTATCCTCTGCATCGTCGATGATGATGCAATCATCATCCGGCGCGCGTATCCTCGTCAGCGCTTCCTCTTCCATGCGCGCGTTCTCCTGCGGCGCTACCGCCGTCGTTCCCGCGTTTCGCGGCGGCGATTCCGTGTCCGGTTCCAGCATCCGCCCCTCCAAGATCCTCCTCAGCTTTCGACTCTCCTCCCGTTCCACGCGCGCCAGCGCCCTCTTCGTCGCCCCGATCGCCGCCGCGACGTCACACGGTTGCCCGTCAACCGTCGTCGCCCCGCTCAGCTCCACCGCCGTCCACTCGTTACACTCCGCGAACGCCTCGAGCGTCGACGCGCACATCCGCCCGCGCCTACCCAACCTCCCGCACACCCTCGCGATGATCTCCCGTCGTCCATCGCACGCCTCCACGAGCTGCGCGACGAGCGTCATCGCGCACCTCACGCTCGGCGTCGACGCGCTCGCCCGCTTCGCGCGCGCGTACGCCTCTCCCAATCGCTTTCGACGCGCGCTCTCGTCCACGTACGCCCGCGCGCACGTTTCGATTCCCGACACGATCGTCTTCGGCGCTCCCATCGCCCGCGCTTCCCGCGGGTTTCGCGTCGTCATCGTCGGACGTTCAGTCTCAGTGTCGTCATTCATCACCATCGTCGTAGTCGTCCTCGTCCTCGTCGTCGTCGTCGTCGCGCGCACAGCCGAAACGTCGAGACGCGAGGAAACGAGAGAGTAAACTAAATCGAACCGAGTTCTTCGATCGACGCGCGTCGTCGTCGTCGTCGCGCGATGACGACGTTCGTTTCGAGCGCGACGCACTAAATCTTTAAAGACGGAGTCTTCGAGTTCAATTCTTGGCACCTGGTGCTCAGTTTTTTGACTACCCGCTGCGTTACGAAACTATCGGCTATGGCTAAAGAAGCGGAGGAAAGTTAATCACACGAACCAAGAGCGTTTGACTTTGCTCTTGAGGTGTGTGAGGTCCTTTTGAAACTCTGCCACTGTCAGGAATAGAGCGTCGTACGATTCCTTCGCTTTGGCGACGGCGCGCGCGTCAAACGCGCCCGCCGCGGCGATCCACGCCTTCCACGCCTCAAAGTCCTCGCGACTGACAAAGCCGATTTCCTCCCAAATCTCTTTCTGGTGGGCGAGTTTCGCCATTATTTCAGCCTCGAGCTCAGACTTGAGCTCAGACTTGAGCTCAGACTTCAGTTCCGCCTCGAGCTCAGACTTGAGCTCAGACTTCAGTTCCGTCTCGAGCTCAGACTTGAGCTCAGACTTGAGCTCAGACTTGAGCTCAGACTTTAGTGTTTCCATGTCCTTGTGAAGGTCGTCGATTAGACTGGGTTGGCCCGATGGCTTTTCCTCGGCGGCTGGTTTCTGTGTCGAGGAGAAGTCGGTTTGTTCAGCGAAAGAAACGCGCTTTTGTACCGCGGCTTGTGATTTTTTCTTCACATATCTGGGTGAAAAATCCGGGAGAATTTCCTCTTCATCGTCTCTAGCATCATCGGCTGAAAAGTCTACACCAGCAAGGATATCCTCCAACAAGGTATCGGTTTCGCTTACTTCAGTTTCTTCCGTGTCCTCGCCTGACTGATGTGTCTGTACGGCAGGCGATTTGCTCTTGAGTTCAGCCTTGAGCATCTCCACGTCCTTCATGCATTCGTAGAGTAAACAGATGATAGGGTACACATGGTGCGAGTACCGTACGGTACCGTGGGGGTCCACAAGTTTCTTGAATTCTGCTAAGTCATTGATGACTGCTACTCGTCCGTCCGTATATGTCGGGTCCTTGAAACGCAGCGGACCATTGCTCTTCAGGCTTAGGGGTTTGCTGAATCCTCCACAAAACGGAGGTATGGACTTTTGCTCTTCAGGCTCTGCGGCTGGTGCAGAGCCGAAAGCCGGGGCGGAGGCTGGTGTTGATGCTGCTCCGGCGTTTAATGCAGGCGGCCTTCGCGCACGACGCTGAGGGCGTCGTACGTTGGCTTCGAAAGGAGATGTTGAAACCGGTGTTTGGCTCTGGTATGGTACCGGATAACCGATGACGTTTGATGTTCGTTGTACGATATCTGCCTCCAAAATAATCAATACCCTGCGTTTCCAAAGCGAAACGCGCACCGGTTAGTCGGGATCTTGAGCGGCGGCTCAGGTGTGTTTGTTCATCGACACGCACCTTTTCCCGTTGACGTCCTGCAACACGTAATCCCGCACGCGAAGGATCGAATACTTCACAATCTCCCCCGCCGCGCACTTCGCGTTCAACCCTTGGGCGAACAGCCCCCCGGCGGCGTGCGCCCCGTCCGAGGCGATCAACCGAAACCGACCGGACGCATCCGTCGTTTTCGACTCGAGCTCCTTCAGGCCCAACACTTGCAGCGTCGGCCGCGGGTCCATCGGGGGCGCATAGGGCGCGCTCGTGATGATTTTTTCGATCGCCCCGGGCGTCAGCGACGACGTCATCACGTTTCAAGTCTCTCTGGACGCAACGTTGGCACCCTTCGCTGCGTGCGTCCACTTCGAAAC
>Ga0181573_10001619_pt1 | contig 21839 bp, 13 predicted proteins | sample 101ome_25_FD_148643 | JGI IMG/M metagenome (GOLD analysis project Ga0181573, IMG submission 148643) | Coastal salt marsh microbial communities from the Groves Creek Marsh, Skidaway Island, Georgia - 101409BT metaG (spades assembly) | ecosystem: Environmental > Aquatic > Marine > Intertidal zone... | reverse complement strand
GCTTGAAGCCCATCAAGACGCCGAAACCGGCGAAGAAGAAGGGTTCGAGCGCTCTGGGGCCGAATCACATGAGCGAGGACGACCGCGCCGGAAACGCCGAGGACGACGACGACGACGACGACGACGGCGACGACAACGACGGCGTGTTCAAGGGGTTCCCCGGGATGGGACGCGTAAAGGTGCCGGGAACCGCGAGGAGCGCCGGGTCAGTCGACGCGAGCGAGTTGAGGACGCCGCCGATGTCGCCGTCGAGGAGCGCGCCCGGATCGTCAACCTCGGGCGGGGTCAAGTCGCCGGACATGGCCGCCGCCGCGGGGGTGCTGCCGAAGCTCTCGCCGCTGAAGATCGTCCGCAAGTTGCCGACGAAGTGAGAGGCTCTGAGATGCGAGCCGTGGAGGAGGGTATCACACTGCGCACTATTATTAGCTGTACTTCCTGCCTTGAAAAGCAAGTTGCAAGTTGAGCGTCGTTCACCTCGTCGCGGTCCCATGCACGCACGTGCGACCCTTGACTGGTCGAAACGACGGTTTTTTAACCCGGCATCGGGACTCCGAATTCAGTGGCATCGTGTGACGGTCTGTGAACCGTGGAAACCACCGAGGGAAATCGAAGCTCTCTCCGCCATCAATTGACCGTCGCACGGTGCCTTCCCGGGCACAGAGTTCGCTGACCCGCGGCACGCGCGCGTCGCAGGCCCCGGCCCCTGTGAACACCATGGATCCCAGCATGATCACCCCCGAGATGATGGCCCAGGCGCAAAAGATGATGGCCAACATGACCCCGGACCAGATGGTGCGCGCGCGCCCACCCTCACGGACCGCGGGATCTCGTCGCATTCTCCGTGTATTCCTTTTCTTCCCGCCGACTTCTTCCACGCGAGGGTCGCCGGGGTTGCCGATCGGCACGACCCGCGCGTGTAACCACCCGATACCGACCTCGATCCCGGACTAACCCACCATGATACGATCGCAGGCCCAGATGCAGCGCATGGCCGCGAACATGGGCGGCGGCGGCATGCCCTACATGCCCCCCGGAGCCGCGGAGCAGATGAAGAACATGAAGCCCGAGGATTTCGCGCGCGCGTCCGAGGAGCTCGGCAAGATGGACCCGGACACGCTGAAGTCTCAGATGAACGCCTTCAATAATCAGAACCAAGCGCAGCGGGACTACGCCCTGCGCGGCGCGGAGCAGCTCAAGACCGACGGCAACAGGCTCGTCGGCGAGGGCAAGTACAACGAGGCGATCGAGAAGTACATGAGGGTCAAGAACAACCTCGCCGACGATCCCTCGCCCGGCGCGAAAACCCTGCGCCAATCGTGCCAGCTGAACATGTCGTTGTGCTTCAACAAGACCAAGCGGTACAACAGCGCCATCAGCGAGTGCACCGAGGTTCTCAAGCAGGACGGTAAGGCGTTGAAGGCGTATTACCGCCGCGGGCAGGCGCACGCGGCCAAGGAGGATTGGCAGGCGGCGGTGCGGGACCTCCGGCGCGCGGTGAAGCTCGCGCCCGGGGACGAGACGGTCAAGGGCGAGCTCGACAAGGCGATCGCCGACCTGACGAGCGCGGGTCTCGCCGACGAGACGAACGGCGAGTGCCCGGAGTTTGAAATTTCCGCGGCGGCGGCGACTCCTTCGATGCCGATGCCCTCCGGACAGGCCCCAGACGGGGACCAGATGGCGAGGGCGATGGAGATGATGAAGGACCCGGACGCGATGCAGAAAGCCGCGGAGATGATGGAGAACATGTCTGAAGAGGATCTCGAGGCCATGGGTCGGATGGGCGGCGTGAACGGCATGCCGAAGGTTGATCCCAAGATGGCCAAGCAGGCGGCGGCTATGATGAAAAACATGGACAAGGACACCATGAAGGGGATGATGGACATGGCCGCCAAGATGAAGGCGCAGGGGATGGACCCGAGCTCCATGGCGGCCAACCCGAACGACCCGGCGACCATGGCGAAGATGGCTGAGCAGATGAAAAACCCGGAGATGCAAAGCATGATCACCGACATGATGAAGAACGTGACGCCGGAGCAGCTCAAGGAGATGGGCGCCGCAGCCGGGATGAACATGACCGACGAGCAGGCGGCGCAGACGGCGCAGATGATGAAGAACATCTCACCGGAGACGATGCAGCGGATGATGAAAGTCGGATCCGCGCTGAACGGGGTGTTCACGCGGTTCAGGTCGACGTACCAGTGGTGCATGAGGAACAAGCTGATGGCGGGAAGCGTCGCCGCGCTCGCGCTCGCGACGTTTGTCTCGTACGTCATGCGATGGGGATACTTCGCGAGGGCCGTCGCGCCGGATCTCGTCGCCGATGGACCCGACGCGGAGGAGGAGGAGGTGGATATTTTTGCTCAATGACGAGGAACGCGCCGAAACTAAAAGTCTTGATGATCAAATAGAATAATCAGCCGCCCCTGCCTCTTCTCGCGATCGCATCCGCCTCCTTCACGTACGCCTCTTGCAGCCTCCGCACGACGGGGCCCCGCTCGCCGTCGCCGATCTTCCGCCCGTCCACCTCGCGCACGGGCAGCACGCCCGCGAACGTGCCCGTCACGAAGCACTCATCGGCAGAGTACACGGCGGTGAGCGTGAAGTCTTCTTCCCTGGTCTCTATCCCGAGCCCGCGGGCGATCCTCATGACGTTATCGCGCGTGATGCCGTGCAGTATGTACTTGCGCTTGCTCGTCACGACAACCCCGTCGACGACGATGAAGAAGTGGACGCTGTTGCAGGTCGCCACGAACCCGTGCGGGTCCAACATGAGCGACTCGTCCACGCCAGCCTTGTTCGCCTGGATGCAAGCCGCTATGCAGTTCAGCTTGCTGTGAGAGTTCCAAGCCGGGTCCTGAACATCCGGCGCGCCGCGTCGCACGTGCGTCGTCATGAGCCGCATGCCGTTCACCTTCGGGCCCTCCGCCGCGGTCTTGTGCTCCGCGGCGATCACGATGGTCGGTTTACCAACCGTGAACGTCGGATTCTGGTAAGGCGTCGATTTCAAGCCGCGGGTGACCATCAGTCGTATGTGCACGCCCTCGTGCATCTCGTTGGCGTCGACCGTGTCGTACATCATCTTAATCAGACCTTCGGGGGTCACGCCCACGTCCATGTCGATGGCTTTGGCGCCCTGGAACAGCCGCTTGACGTGTTCCGCCGCGTACATCAGGACTCCCTTGTGCAATCGGATGCCCTCCCACACGCCGTCGCCCAGCACGAAGCCGCTGTCAAAGACCGACACCTTCGCGTCGACGCGCGGGATCAGCGAGAACGCGCCGGTCACGCCGTCGCGCATGCCGATGAGGACGGACGCGTTGCGAGGGTCCAGCGCGTACGCGTGCGTTCCCGACCCCGAACCGGAACCCCCCTCGACGGATGGAGTCAGAGTCTTTCCAATCGTCGCCGCCTGGTGAGTCACCGCCCGGTGAGTCACCGCCTCGGGTTTCAACGCGTGACTCCTCAGGAACTGGTAGTACGGCGCGCACTCGTCAACCAGCGCCCGTAACTCCGCGCTCAGAGGCGGAGACGGCGGTTTATCCCGGCGGGGCGGCTCGAAGCGCGTGCTCTGGTGGGTGGTTTTGTACCACCAGGGCGCCCAGCATCCGTCGATTTCGGGTCTCGGGCCAGCTTCCCACCTGAGCATCTCGGGCTTGAACTCGATCGCGATGGCTTTGCACAGCGCCCTCAACGTGCCCTCGGGGTTTTCGCGCAGGTCTTCGGAGAGGACCACGGGCATGGTGGCGGATTCGTTTCCGCGGTGCTTCCTAAACTGAGCGTGTAACATGAAGATTTGCACCTGCGCCGGCAGGCACGTCTCCTCCAGCGTCGGCGGGATCACGGCGTTGAACGATCGCACGAGGTCCTCCGGATGTCTAACCAGGATGAAGTTACGAGTTTCAGCCAGAACGTTCCTCAACGAGTTCATCACCGTATACAGTTGATTCTTATAGAGTGACTCGACGACTGCGTGCTTTGCCATGTGCTTCACGAAGCTCATCTTCGTCCGTTCTCTCGGGGGTTGCCAAAGCAAGTGAAGCCAGGTGTCACCCGCGTTCATTGCCCCCTTGACTACCAGATCATGATACGGACGATCTGGGCCCGGATGATTCGGATTTAAAACCTTCCTGTTTCTGAGGTAGTGCGCGTAGAGGGGCTCGTCGAAGCACTCGACGTCGCCCCGATTGTGAAACGAGTACATGAGCGAGGTGCTCAGGCTCCGGGGACCCGACCAGCAGTTGATGACGTTGCCCGGACGCTTCTCCTTGGTGTCCTCGACCGCCTCGACCGCCTTGCGTTTCTTCATGGGCATGCTTTCCCCTCGACCCCGCGCGGGGCGTTCTGGCGGGAAGGGAATTTGTCCGTCCCCGTCTCAGTCTCCGCCACAACGTGCCGAGTTCCCGAGACTGCTCCCCATCGACGGTCACACCCCGTCGCGCCGCGTTACGCACCCCGGAGATGTCCGCGGCGACCGCCTTCGGCTTCGCCGCGTCGCCCTTCCTCGCGGCCGCGCCCGTGTCGCCGCCGCGGATCATCCCCCGCGCGCGATTCGCGCGACCTCCACCCCGCGCTCCCGCCGCCGTCCTCGCCGACGATGATGGCTCCGCGATGGCCGACGACGCGACGGCTGTGCTCTACTACTGCTCTCGCGCGCCCGCACCCGCGCAGCTCCGCCCCGACGCGAGCTCGCTGCTCCCGCGTGACTACCACCGCGGCCCGCAGCGCATCGCGGACGTTGGAAGGTACTGGGCGATGCCCAACCTCCGGCCGCTGAAGGAGACGGACGAGGGTAAGATCAACGCGATGAAGGTGGCGTCGGTGCTCATCTTGGGCGCGGTGCTGGGCGCGTTGATCCAGTCCAACGTCCAGGCCTCGCGCGAAGCCGCGCCCACGGCCGGCGCGGATGTCGACGTGGACACCGAAAAGGGCTATGGGTACGGGTACGGGTACGGGTACGGCTACGGCTACGGGTACGGGTACGGCCACGGGTACGGCGATGAGCTCGAGATCACCACGAAGCGATCGGCGCCCGAGGTGGAGTGGCGCGACGACGCGGAGGCGGCGCGACCGACGCCGAAGAAGCTGAGCGAGAGCGATAACGTGCTGATCAGATTGCTCGCGAAGCTCGGCATAGGGCTCAAGGGCGTCTGGGATATGCTCCCAGGATGACACAGGCGGCGGTAGCGTAGCGTCTCTAGCGTCTTTCCCGTAAACCACGAGAGCCACTGAAAAAAACCCATTGATAGTCTGCGCGACACGTGAGATGCACGGCGGAGGATGCTGGCCATCACCCTCTTCTGGATCGTCGCGTTCGGCGTGATGATCTACTTCATGATCAAGGAGTGGAAGGGCCTGAGCCGCGCCACTAGGGCAAAGGTGAGCCCGAGCACAGCCGCGTCGCCCCGCTCGACGATCTGCGCCCGAGACGATCCGATGTCAACGCCGCCCCGCTCCCTTGACCGCCCCTTCCGATCCTTCCCTCCGCAGAATCTGAAGCTCAGGACGGTCATCATACCCGGAAGAGGCACCGTTCAGGTCGTGGCCAAGCCGGCGCCGCCGGGAGACCCGGAGCACGTGCCCCCGACGGTGAGCCAGGGACCGCGCCGAAAGAGGATGGTTGACGGCGAGTTGGAGCTCCCCAGGTAAAAATTGCCAGCTGGCCAGCCCTGTAGAGTAGACACCGCGCGCGAGCGATACGATAACACTTAGCACTATCGCGCGTCCGTTGAAACACATGAAAGACTGCGATGACCGCGCGCGCCGCGCCTCCAGCCAGCTCGCCTCTCCCTCCCACGCGAGCCGCTCACTTCTCCTCCTCCGCCTTCGCCGCCTCCGCCGCCGCCTTCGCCGCAGCCTTCGTCATCCCCACCAGCACCTCCTTCACAGCCTTGCGGTCCCGCGCGGGCTCCGTGAACGGCAGCCTGATCTTGAAGCTCTCCCCGCCCCTCGTCACCTTCATGTTCATCCCGATCGCGTCCAAGCCGGTGATGGCCGCGTCCTCGACGGTGAGGCCGACGTAATGGCCCACCATCGCGACGAGCGAGTCGACGTGATCCGCGTTCATGTGCGACGCGATGGGTGCACTGAACCCCGCGACCGGGTCCGGCGCTCCCGCGGCGTACTCGTCGCCGCTCACCCCGCCCGCGCGCGCGAACCCGCCGACGAGCCTCGCGCCCAGTATCCCGTCCATGCGGTGCCACGCGAAATCGCCGAAATCGACCCAGAAGGCGTCGGGGTGCTTGGCGAGGTACGCCTCCCTGGCGGCCTTTTGGTCGTCGGAGTCGGTGATCGGTGCGACGGTTCCAGTGATGGTGACGCGCGCGTCCGCGGCGCCGGTGAACCCGGGCGCGGTGACGGTGAGCGAGCACTTGCCGTTCGCCTTGAGGTCGCCGGTGTGTCCGCTCATGGACGAGAGCGCGAAGACGGGTCGGCCCTTCTCGTCCGAGGCGAAGCCGACGATGGATCCCGTGGGGTACTCGCCGCCGTGCTCCCTGGAGAAGGTGGAGATGACGCCGTACCTGCCGAGGTCCACGAGCGTGCGGCACTCGTCCGCGAACGAGAGCTTCGCCGCGGTGGACTGGTGCTCCCGGAAGGCGACGATCTCGGGGTCGAGGTTCTCCATGGACACCGCGCTGTCCGCCTTGACCTCGTGCGCGCGGACGACGAGGAGGGATCTGCCGCCCGCGCGCGCGGTGGATCGGGCGGCGCGGGCGGCGTGGGAGGCGCGGGCGCGGAGCGCGAGGGTCGGGGCGATGAGCCTTGAGGCGAGCGACATCGAAGACGCGCGCGGAACAATGGAAGCGAGTGACGTGTCCGATGGCGTTGTTCACGATGGCGTTGTTCACCGCGCGGATTTTCAAACTCGACTGCGCCAGAGGGCCGGAGAGGGCCGGAGGGCGCCGAGAGAGCGCGCGGCTGTCTTCTTCCGCGCGGCGATGGCCAGAGTCTGAAAAAGGCGGGACACGAGAGCTCGGGTCCGGGTTCGACATGTCGCCGACGACCCGGAGCGCGCGCGCGGGGGGCGCGGCCCTCAGGGAGGGCACCCCGATCTCCGCGGGGCACGACGTGAGCGTGGCGCCGAGGCTCGACGGATCTTGGGTCGTCCAGCCCCGCGAGGGGCGGTCCGCCGCGAGTCATCCACCGCGTACGGGTCCGCCGAAGGACGCGCACGGGCTCTTCACGCCGCTGGTCGACGCCCTGGACCACGGGCCGGGGAACGGCTGCGTCTCGCACGACCCAGCCTTCGCCGCGTGGAGGGACAACCTGAGGGTGCGCGACGCGGCCGTGTATCGCGCCGCGCCGCGCATCGACGACACCGCCGCGGACGTCGGGAAGACCGCCGCCGCGGGTCATCGGCGCCGCGGGTCATCGGCGCCGACGCGCGATCCCTCGCGCCGAGACGACGAAAACCGAGATCCGGCGGAGAAATCATCATGCGTCGTCGTCGGCGTCGGCGTCGGCGTCGACGTCGGACCCGACACGCGCCGCGAGCCGACAATCTCGAGCGACGACGACGCACCCCCCCGTCCAGACATCTACGCCGTCCAAACCACCGAGGACGAGGACGCGGACGCGGTGCGAACGGGGGCGATGCCGACGCCCTCCGGGATCGCCGCGGCTCCTTCGATCCCTTCGACGGGCGCGGACCCGAGCGGATGCACTCCGGCAACGTGGAGGACCCCGCGCCCGGCGGTGGGTATCCCACGAGCGCCTCCCACGAGCGATGCGTGGGGGTGGGGTCGTGCGGTCGATCGAACCGCCGCCAAGACGCCGCGCTGCACGGCGCCGCTGTCGCTCACCGACGACGCCGCCTTTTCGCCGTGGGTCGAGAGCGACGGCGGGATGTATGGTTTAGGAGCGAACCTGGGTAATTTAGGAGCGAACGGACCGCCCCCGCCCCGGGGGTTCACGCTCGACGCGAACGACGCGGATGGGGAGGACGCCAACTACTTTCAAAACATGGCCAGGCTTCAAGCGGCTAAGCGAATGCGCGCGCACGGGGGGCTTCACGCGCCGTCGCCCGGGATGTTCGCGCCGACGAGGACGCCGGCGGTCGACGGTAACGGGTTCACGTACCCGAGCCCGGCAGCGACGGACGGACGGACCCCGGCGGCGACGGGGGGGAGGGCGCACATCGCGGCGTTGGACAAGACCCCGGCGGCGTTGGACAAGACCCCGATGGCGTTGGACAAGACCCCGATGGCGTACACTCCCGCGCCGCGGCGGTACATCCAGCTGGAGAGCGAGGTACAGGCGCCGGTGTCGTCGCGCGGCGCCAGGCCGCGGATCGCCGCCGCGTCGAGGCTGGCGACGGAGAGCGGGGTTTTACCGCCCGCGACGGAACCCGAGCCGCTCGACTGGCTATCCCCCGCGGCGAGGCCATCGGAGAAGTCGTCGGAGAAGCCGCCGGAGCGTTCGGAGAAGACGGAGAAGCCCCCGCCGGAGAAAACGGACGGGCCCTCGGACGACGCGGCGGACGAGGTCGGTGGGTTCGCGTTCGACGCGGGCGGCGGCGGCGCGCGCGAATCCCCGGGCTTTGGGGGTTTCCGATTCGCCGAGGAAACCGCGCCGACGCCTTCGCCGGGTCCCGCCGGAATCTTTCAGACGGCTTCCGGCAAAACCGTCACGCCCATCTCCGCGGACGCGATGCGCCGCGCTCGCGGCATGTTCCAAGACGACACCGCGGAGTTTCGATTCCAGCCGGGGACGCGGGAACGAGGGAACGGGGCGAGCGGCGGGGGCATTTTCCAGACGGCGTCCGGTAAGGACGTCGCCGTCTCCGCCGACGCGATTCGCCGGGCGAGGATCGCGTTGGGCGATGAACACGACGGCGCGTCAACACCAGCCGGCGAGACGAATAACGCGACGAAAAATGTCACCCCCGGCGGAGGCGACGTGGGGGGGTTTAAGTTCCAGACGGCGTCCGGGAAGACGGTCACGCCGTCCGCGGCGGCGATGAGGCGCGGCGAACGCGTCCTCGCCGAAACGGGCGCCGGGACCCGATCGGGACCCGAGGATACCGCGCGGAAGCGACGGATCGACGACGCCGGGCTCATCGATGACGCGACGGGCTCCCATCACGGCCGCACGACGGGCGTCTCCGCGTCTCCCGCACTGAGAGTCGGGCTGTTCCGAACGGGGACCGGTCGGGCGGTGGCGGTGTCGGACGACGCGGCGAGGCGCGCGAGGTCGATCCTCGAGGCGGAACCCGCATCGACGGCGGCCGCGCCTCCCGCTCCCGCCGCCGCCGCTCCCGCTCCCGCCGCCGCTCCCGCTCCCGCTCCCGGCGGGTTCAAGCCCCCCGCGCGGACGAAGCAGTTCAACCCGCCGATCCGACCGGGCACGCGCGCGGTCGCGTCGACGGCGTCGCGTTTAGGCCGGGGCGGCGGAGCCGGGGGAACCGGGGGAACCGGGGGGACCGGGGGAACCGGGGGCGCGCCGTCGGTGCACGACCTGTTCGCCTCGCGACCGGACCGAGAGCGGCTCGGCTCGTTCTTCGACTACCTCAAGCCCGGTGAGCGGCCCGGGGCGCCGAGCGTCGTCCTCGACCCGCAGGTTCGGGCGATGAGCGCCGACACCGCCGTCGGCTACCGCGTGCGCGACGAGACGAACGACCGCGTGCTCGACGCGAGCGACGTTCGCGCCGTCATGATCTCGGAGCACGGATGTTTGGACCGACTTCTCGAACCCGACTGGTGCGCCAACGCGTACAGGTGGACGGTGTGGACGCAGTCGTGCGTCGCCCGCGCCTTTCCCGACGCCGCCGACGCGATCCGAGGCCCGGCGGTGATTGCTCGGATCCTCTACCGGTACGAGCGCGAGATCTTACGAGCCGAGCGCCCTTGGGTTCGACGGGTGTTGGAGCGGGATACCCCGGCGAAGGCGCCCGCGGTTTTGTGCGTCGCCGCGGTCAGAAGTAACGGCCGAAGTAACGGCCGCGCGCGTCTCGAGCTCACCGACGGCTGGTACGGCGTCGACGCCGTGCTCGACGCCCAGCTCACCGCGCTCCTCCGCCGAGGACACCCCGGGCTGCAAATCGGCGCCAAGGTGCTGGTGCAGGGTGCCGAACTTCGCGGCGGCGACGAGCCCGTCCCGCCGCTCTCCCGCGCGGCGCGGGACGTCCACCTCGCGTTACACTTCAACGGCGTGAGGCCCGCGAGGTGGGACGCGAAACTCGGGGCGTGCAGGCGTCGCGTCGCCGTCCCGCTGCGAACGCTTCGACCCGACGGCGGCGCGTGCGCGTTCGCGGTGGTGTACGTGGAGCGGGTGTACCCGGGTACATGGATCGAGACGGACAAGGCGACGGGCGCGCGGACGCGCCGCGGGGACCGCGCCGAGGCGCTCGCGAGGGATCGATGGGAGCGAGCGCGGGACGCGGAGGCGGAGAGGATAAAAATCGAAGGGGGAGCTTGGGGGGTCGGGTCGCGCGAAGTCGTCTCGGAGGAGGACGCGCGGGGAATGCTTCGCGCCAAGGGTTTCCTCGAGCGCGACGTGCGACGCGCGACGAGGCTCCGCGTCTCCGGCGTTCGAAAGCTCGCGCCGGGCGCGCGGACCGTCGCGGGTCCCACCGGCGCGGCGCTGCTCACCGCGTACGACCTCCCCGACGACTTGATCGCGACGACGACGGAGGGTTCCGTATTCGCCGTCAACGACTTGACGTGCGCGCGCGCCTTCGCCGACGGATCCTTGGAGCTCGCGACGACGCGCGCGACGCGATGGATCCCTCTCACCCGCGCGGCGCTCGCCAAGGCGCGCCTCGCGCCGATGCCGACGCCGCGGGTGACTCTGGTGGATTCCGGCCAGCTGGGCGGGCCGACGCTTCCGCCGGGTGCCGAGTTTGACGCCGTCGGGTACCTGATACACGCGAGCGCGCCGACGCCGGCGAACGCGCCGAGGTCGCAGTGGGCGTTCCTCGCCATCTCCTCGTCGAATTATTCGAGTTCCGACCTGCTCGCGGTCGAGATTGACGCGCGGACGCCGGAGACGTTCGTGTCCGCGGACGATTGGGGCGCGGGGCGGGGCTGGGACGAACGGGCGATGAGAGGGACGATTGGGACGATTGGGACGATTGGGACGATTGGGACGATTGGGACGTTCACCCCGCCCGGCCCGCCGCTCGCGCTGCGGAACCTCACGTACGTCGCGCACGACGTCGCGAACGGGCTCAAGGTGGCGAGGGCCACCGAGCTCACCGACGTGACTTGTCTCACGGGAACCAACGGGCCTCGATCACCGCACTTGGGCGCCGCGCGTGAGGCTCTCGACGCTTGGATCCGACGCGTCGACGCGAGGGCTCTCGTCGATCGCGTTCGGCGACTGACGGGTTCGAACCCGGGCGGATCCAACGGAGGATCGGCCGACACACACGCGGAGGATGTCCCGACGGGTCGCGTGTCTGTCGGGGCGTTCGGGTGCGACGGGTGGTCGCTCAGCCAGGCGAAGATGGCGGAGGATGCGGCGATGGCGACGCTCGCGAGGAAGAGGGAGGAGGCGGAGGCTCTGCGAGCGGCTGGGCTCGACGACGACGACGACACAGCTGGCGAGTGAGAGACGCCACACGATACGACGGTACACGATACGTTTCATACACCCGAGACCACGCACGGCACGGCTCGATCGAGTCACACCTTGCACCCCGACTTTTTCGCCAGGTCCTCGACGATTTTAAGCGTCTTATCGCACGCGGATATCTCGGCGTTGGTCTCCCTCGGCAGCGGCACCTCGACGAGCACCTCGCTCTTCGTCTCGTTGAGCCGCACCCTCACGCCGTCGCAGCACATGTAGAACATCCCCTGCGACTCCCGCCTGATGCGGCATCCCTGCTCGTTGGGCACGTAGAGCTCATCCTGCACAGCCTCCAGCAGCTCGTGCCCCTTCGCCTTGTTCCTGCAGCGGAACTTGCGCCAGACGGTGTCGGACTCGTCGTAGCCGTTCTCGTGGCCCACCTGCCACTTGTCGTGCTTGGCGGCGAGCATGCCGCGGAGGGTGGTGTCCGGCGGGGCGTTGGGGTTCGCGTCGTCGCCTGTCGTCGAGGTGGCGCCGCCGGGGGCGTTTGTTTGATTAGCACTTTTAGATGTTTTCGGCGCGAACTCCGGGACTGTTGGCGCGAGATACTTGTAGGATCGCCACGAGATCGATGCGGGTTGGGGGGACCGGGCGGCTGGGGCCCAGGGCTCGGACGAAAGGGTCGGGATGACGCACGCACCCCATCGGTGGAACGGGTTGGGAATGAGGTTCGGGATGAACGCCATGGTCCTCGGCGCCACCCGCCCGGGTCGAGCGCCGACCGCGACGCGCCGCGCGTGACTCAGCCTCTGTCCGTGCATCAGGTTTCCGTTGCGGACCCCGATCGCGGGCGCGCTCGCGACCGCGGTGGACATCTCGCGTGTTCTCTCCCTCTCTCGTTTGCGTCTGTTAGACTCGATGGAGTCTCGCCGTCGTCGGCGGGGCGGGTCTCGCGCGTGTTCGAGGTTCCGCGAGTGCAGATATGGCCGCGTCTCTGAGGAGACGCGGCGAGGGAAAAAGGAAAAAACTGAGTCATCACCCAAGATTTGGCGAATCAGCTGCTTCTGGCCGGATCCTTACTGGGACACTGTGCACACGTAATTGGTTGGCATTTCCTATTCTAATGTGAAATACCCATACGAAAAAACGTGAAATACCCACGTCTCGAAACCCCTCCCCGTTGTTGTTTCATTGTTTCGTGCTCGCGGCGATGGCGTCGACTGCGCGCGGCGGGGAGCCTTCGTCCCTCCCCGCCGCCGTGGCCGACGCCGTCCTGAGTAAGTACGCGTCCCTGCCAAAGAATGGCAAGCCCCAGACGCACGAGTACACCTCGCTCGCCGGGTTCGCGCTCACCGACGACCTCACCCCGGACGCTCCGCCGGTGGTGGTGGCGCTGGGCACCGGAACGAAATGCCTGGGCGCCGACCGGCGGTGTCCCGAAGGCCTGGCGCTCGCCGACTCGCACGCCGAGGTCCTCGCGCGCAGGGCGCTCGTGCTGTACATGTACGACGAGATAGACAGGCTCGTCGCCGCGGGGCGGACGCGGGCGCTCGAGAACCCGCGCGTCTCCATCTTTCGACCCGAACGCTCCGAGAAGACAATCGTCGGCGGGGCGATCGCGCGGGACCGGACGCGGCCGTGGTGTTCGCTTCGTCCGGGAGTCAGGGTGCACATGTACGTGTCGCAGTCCCCGTGCGGTGACGCGTCGATATACAGGGCGCGAACCTCGGACGCGACGAACGGGTCGATCGCCAACCTCCGCGTCAACAAACGCGCCAAGACGGCCGCAAACCTCGGAGCCGGGAGCACGGGCGCCAAGCTGCTGACGGGCGCGCCGGGCGGCGCGACGGACGCGGAGTTCGGCGTCGGCGAGCAACGACCGGGCGCGGCGAGGCTCAAGCCCGGACGCGGCGCCCAAACCTCGTGCATGAGCTGCAGCGACAAGATGTGCAAGTGGAACGCGTTGGGGCTGCAGGGCGAGTTGCTGTCGAGCGTGGTGGAGTTTCCGGTGAGGATATCGTCCGTCACCGTCGCCGCGCCCGAGGGTGGTGCCGAGGGGGGTGCCGAGGGGGGTGCCGAAGGGGGTGCCGACGAAAACGACGACGCCCCGCACGTCGCCGCGCTCCGCAGGGCGATCCACGATCGTATCGCGCGGCCGTACGGCGCCGGGTACGCGTACTCGATTTCTCGTTTCGGGAACGAAACCGCCGGTCCTCCCGTCGCGGCGCCTCGACCGCCCGCGGTCGCGTCGTGCCGCCCGCCGCCGCCGAACCTGAGCAGCGCGTCGGGACTGAGCCGCGGGTGGGTCGCGTGCGGCGCGTCCGTCAACTGGGTCCGCGACGGGAGGACCGGCGGGGGAACGACGGAGGTTACCCTGGGGGCGACCGGGAGGAAGGCGGGGTTTAGCAAAAAAAACGCTCGCTCTCCAAAGTCCGCGTCGAGGCTGTGCGCCGCGTCGCTGGCCGCGAGGTTCGTCTCGTTGGCGCCCAAGTTCGCGATCGACCTCCGTGCGGCGACGGCGGCGGGTGGACGACGTCTTCGGTACTTAGGCGACCTCAAAGTGTCGGCGAACGCGTGGACGGAGCGACACGGAGCGACACAGGCGAAGGGACAGCTCTCGATGCGCACGGAGGCGTACCGTAGGTGCCGCGACGTGTTGATCCGCCCGCAGGACCTTTTGCGCGAGGGGGGTGCCGAGGAGGACGGCCGCGAGGGGAGGGCCCCGGGGTGGCGGGGCGACGACGGGACGGCGCGCGGCGATTCGACCGCGGCCTCTTTACTCGAGCCCGGTCACCCGATGTTCGACACCCCTCTGCGCGACTGGGTGAAAAAGCGCGGGGGGGTGTCGCCGGGCGGGCGCTCGTTCGAGGTGGACGGCGCGACGACCGGACTGATCGATGGGCGCTGGTGGGAGCCCGAGCGCGGGGGCGACGAGGACGGATGACGCGGATGCGGCGGGGCGGGGCGGACGTTTGGCTCTTTGGACGTTTGGCTATTCGGTCACGGCTTTTAACTTATTCGGCGCCCGAGAAGGAGGACGCGAAATCCGGTGCTCCGCTCGGAACGCCGGTGAGAGCTCAGGGCGAGGCCCGCGTCGTCTCCCCGTCCCGCAGCAGCGCCACCGTCACGATCAGATCCCCGTTTGGCCCCGGCTCCGTCATCTCCCCGAGCGCGGTGACCTGCTTCCGATACCCCTCGTCGCCCGCCCCCCGCACCACCACCCGCTCGCCGTCCAACGCGTCCACGCGCAGCGGCACCCTCACCGTTGCCGTCCTCTCCACCCTGCACATCCCCCCGCACTTCACGCAGAGCTTGTCCAGCGCGAGGGTCCAGTGCCCCTCCTTCTCTCCCCAGCCGTCGCACTTGGAACAGTTGACGGCCGTCGTCGTTCTCAGCGGCAGCGTCACCCTGTCCAGGACCTTCTCACCCCCGGGTCCCGACTGCGCCTCCAACGCCTCCGTCAGCATCTCGGACGTCACCGTCATCGTCACGGCGACGTCGTTCCCGCGTAAACCCTTCGTGGCGACGCGCGACGTGATCTCCAGCCGAGCGGCTTGCGACGCGCGAAGCGCATCCTCCTTCCGGCGGAGCTTCTCGGCATCCTCCGCCTTCTTCTTGCGCTTGGCGATGGCGTCGAGCGCCTTCTCCGCGGCGGCGTACGCGCGCGCGGCCTCGAGGACCGCGGCGGGGTCCTTCACCTCCCCCGCGTCCTCCGCCTCTCGCAGCGCGGCGAGCTCCCTGCTCCATCGGAGCTCCTCGAGCGCGAGCGAACCGGCGGGCACGTCGAGCAGGACCGCGTCAACCTGCGCGCGCCGCGCGTCGTCGGTGAGCACGTCCGCCGCCTTGGCGAGGGCGTCGAAGGCCTTCGCGGATCCTCCCGGCGTGTCGGGGTGCGCGCGCTTCGCGGCGGCGCGGAACGCGTCTCGGACGGCGCGCTTCGACGCGGTCACGTCGACGCCGAGGATCTCGTACGGGTTATCGTCCTTCGCGGCGAGCTCGGCCCCGTCCGCGGACGGCGACGCGGACGCGACGACGACGCGAGCGCGGCGGCGGGTCGGGGGTGGAGCGGGATTGGGCTTAAACCCCGGGGGCGCGACGCGCGCGACGGCGAACATGCCGGAGCGCCTCTTATTAATGGATAGACGAAGGACGGACAGCGGCAATCTTAAATGTCTACCGGGGTCTCCGTCGCGTCATCACACGCCTCGGCGCATGGCTCTTCCGGGTCACGCCTGGTGTCTCCGCGCTTCCACCACCCTCGCGCGCGCGCCCTCCGCGTCCACCGCCCCGTCGGGTCCGAGGCGCGTCGTCGCCGCCGCCCTCCTTCGCGCCGCGCCGCGCCCCCGCGACACGCGCCCCGCGGCGCCTTCGACGAGGAAGCCTCTCTCGTCGTCGCCCTCCCCCCCTCTCGGCCGCGCGTCATTCGTCGCGCTCGCCTCCTCCTCGCCCGTCGACGACTCGCGCGTTCGCCGCGCGCCGCTTCCGGATGCGCCCCACGGATGTGCGAGCACGATCGAGGTGGTGCAGTTCAACACTCTCGCGGAGGCGCTGTCGAACCCCGCGATGAACCCGACCGCGGGGTTCACGTCCCTGCCCCCGGAGGACATGGCGTGGCCCCGGCGCGGCGAGGCCCTCGTCGCGCACGTCGCGGCGACGAACGCGGACGTCATCTGCCTCCAGGAGGTGGACCACTTCGCGGACACCTTCCTCCCGGCGCTCACCCAGCTCGGGTACGGCGCGTGTTACCGCGAGGACGAGTGGAGCCCGTGCCGCAAAATGTCAAACGACGCGCTCCGAGACGGCGTGTGCATCTTCTACAAGCACGACAGGCTCGAGCTCTGCGGGTTTAACGTGCCGTTCACGCCGAGGGAGTGCAAGGACGTACGAGCGAAGGACGCGGGTAAGAGCCTCGTCGCTCGGTTCCGCGTGCGTCCATCTCCATCGCGTAAAGTTTCGGAGACGACCAGCGCTCAAGCGACGGGCTCGAGCGACGGGTCGGTACCGACATCGACACCATCCGTCAACGCCATGGAGGAGCTCCTGGTGGTCACCGCGCACCTCGACTCGAAGAAGGACGAGACGGGCGTCGCGAGGCGTTTAGAGCAGGCGAAGATGCTCATCGCGGAGGCGGTTCGGTTTCGGGATTTCGCGTGCTCGAACCCGACGGCGACGCCGATAGTCTTCTGCGGCGACCTCAACGCGCAACCCGACGAACCCGCGGTGAAGTGGCTGAAAGCCGAGGAACGCGCCCCGCGGTTCTTCTCCGCGTACGAGCGATCGGACGGCGCGGAACCGGGTTTGACGACGTGGAAGATTCGGTCGGGCGCGTTCAAGCCCGGCGAGGCGAAGATGTGCATCGATTACGTCTTCGCGACTGAGGGGTGCGAGGTGACGCGCGTGGGTTCGCTGGTTGGGGAGGCGGAGATCGGACCCAAGGCGCTCCCGTGCGTTGGGCACCCGAGCGACCATCTGCTCCTGAGCGCCACCATCAAGCTCGGCGCGCCCACCGCGTGAAGGAGTGCCAAGGGGGAGTGCCAACTTTTACTTTTATCAAAACAGAATGGGCACCAGCATGGGCACCCGCCACTCACTTGTCGAAGGCCGGTTTGACCGCGTCTCATCAGATCGCTGGACGATGGAGGACGCGGTGGAGGACGCGGCGGTTGACCCGCGCTTCGAGTCCTTCCTGGCGGACGCGACGGATCCGACGACTCCGGACGAGATCCAGGCGCAGATCCGCGCGGGCCTCGCGCGCCAGTACGCCAACCCTCCGGTCGCCCAGACCGAGCGCTGCCTGCGACAAAATCTCACCCCCGAACGGTGCCGCGCGCTCGTGTACTGGCCGGACGAGGATGACGCGTCGCTGTACCCGGCGCTGCTCGCCGACCCTCCGCAGGGCGCGCCGGAGGACCACCCGCAGTTCAGGTGCCAGGTGACGTACCTGATGTCCCTGTACTTGTGCCACTCGAAGCGCTGGGCGTTCGCGAAGGGGTTCATCTTGGCGGGCGGACTCCGCGCGCTCGTCGGGATGTGCGCGCACCCAAACCTTCACCTGCGCGGCCAGGCGATGGAGACGCTCGGCGCCCTCACCCGCGAGGAGCTCTACCCGTGGCACGAGCCCCCCGCGGCGGGATCGTCCTCGGACGCGGCGCTGCACGCGCGGATGCTCGAGCTCGCGCGCACGCCCCTCGTCCCGAACCTCGTGCTCAACTACGACGCCCCCTTCCCGGGAGCCTCGTCGCTCGCGCTGCGCACCCTGGCGTTCTTCGCCTCCTACCTCAGGCTCCGGCACTGTCCGAACAACGTCTTGCGTCTCAGCGACGACCTGCTGGCGACGCTGCGGCGCTGGTCCACGCGCGATGACGAACACGCGTCCGACGACGAGCGCACGCTCGCCAAGACTCTTCTGGACGACTTTGGAAAGTTTAGCACAGACGAGTTTACCGACGCTCCGACGCTCAACGGCCCGGACGCCGCGCGCGAGGCGGCGGAGTTGGCACAGCGGCAGGACGCGGACGTCCTGGACGCCGAGGCCGGCGGTTCGAACCCGGGAGGCGACGGCGACGCGGACCCAGACGGCGCCGTCGTCGTCGCGGACAGAACCGTCGTCGCCGGGGATCGCTCTCTCCGCGAGCCCTCCCCGGGATCCTCCTCAACCTCCGCACTCGAGTCCCGCGGCCGACTCGATCCCTGGGACGCCGACACCGGCGACGCGCACAGGCGACGCGGCAACGACGCCTTCGCGCGAAAGCGGTGGTCCGCCGCGATCGAGCACTACACCCGCGCCATCGACGCGCCGGTGAGTTACACTCGACTCTTCGACGAAGCGCCGCGACGAGCCGCGTACCACGCCAACAGAGCCGCGGCGTACCTGGCGCGCGGTGACTCTCCCGGCGGCGGCCACGGGCAGTTCGACGCGTGTGGGCACCTCGAGAACCACGCGTGGACGGACGAAGGCGGCGCGGAGGAGCGCGCGGCGATCGCGGCGGCGCTCAACGCCAAGGCTGCGCTGTTGGACTGCGACGCGGCGCTCGAGATGTCGCCCGGGCACGTCAAGGCGAAGTTCCGGAAGGCGCAGGCGCTGTGGCGGCTCGCGCGGGTCGGGGAGGCGAGGACGTGCGCGATGAGCGCGCTGCACGGCGCGCCGACCGAGGCGACGGAGGCGGAGGTGAGGGCGCTTCTCGAGAGCTTCGACGGAGGCCGGTGGCGGCCGACGCCTTTCGAGAGCGACTCCTTTCGGGGCGGTGAGTCATCGGGCGGGCGGGAGAAGGAGCGATTCGAGAAGGAGCGATTCGAGAAGGGGCGACTCGAGAAGGGGCGACTGGAGAAGGGGCGAAGGGAAGGCGACGACGACGTCGGCGGGGGTTCGGCGGCGGCGGGCGTCGCGGGGGGCACAAACAACGAACAAACTTCGATGGGGGGCATGGCCGATCTTCTCGCGTCCCTGGGTGCGTCGGGCGACGGGTACCCGGATTTCGACGCCGTCGCCAACTTCAAGTCGGCGGGCGCGGACGAGGTCTTCGCCGAGGTGGACCGTTTCGCGGCTGAGATGGACGTGGGCGCCGTGAGGGCGAAGGGGGCTGGCGAGACGCCCTCGACGGCGTCGGTGGCGGCGTACGGCATCGACGCTTTGGGCTCGACGGACGGCGACGAACTCTACGACCTCGACTGACAAACGGAGGCGCGCGACGACTCGAACGACTCGACACCTTTGTTCGTCTTAATTAAGATCCGTCGTTATCATAATTAAGATCCATCCGACGACACTCGCCCTCACCCGGGCTCCTCCGCGGCACTCGGGCTCTTTCGCGCCATCACCACCGCGTCGCCCGTCTCCGGATCGATCTCCACGATGCCCGTTCCGCTCACCCGCTCCGTCTCGCTTACGAACGATCCGTCGTTGCGGTCGTACCGCAGCGTGACGGGCCCGGACCCGTTCACGCTCAACCCACCCACCGTCACCTCCGCGCCGCCCCTTCGCAGCGCCGCCGGACTCGGCAGCTCGTCGTCCTCCACCGAACCCATCCGCACCTTCATCACCGTGTCCGCGGAGGTGCCGGGCATCAGCATGTAAATCGCGTTCGTCGTGGCTCCGTTCACCCGACGCTCGGGATCCAGCGGGCCGTACACCTCGAGCACCACCGTCGCGGCGAACCCCGACGGCATACCCCGCTGCTTCACCGCGAACGCGCTCCGCTCTTTGGGTGCCGACTTTTCGTCCGTTACGGCCGTTACACTGACGTACTCGCCGAGCGCGAGGGAGACGTACGCCCTGACCAGCTCCAGCGGCGGCGGCGGGCGAGCGGGCGGCGCGCCCTGTAATGAGATTCCCGCCGCCGCGAGCCCGTCCCAGTCCACGTCCAACTCGATCGCGGTAGGATCAAAGTCGTGGGATCCGTCGGTCGGTGCGTCACCGGCGCCGGCCGCGTCCGCCGCCGCCTTGGCGCGTCTGATGACCGCGCGCCACAGGTCGCCCTCCCATCCCCGGAAGCGGCCGTCGTCGTCGTCGTCGTCGTTGGCGCTCCCGCACGGCACCCACACGGCACCCTCGACGGCACCCCCGCGTAAACCCGAGACGCGTTCGGCGGCGTCGGCGAAGAGCCCCGTCGCCTGAGCGCCCCGCGCGGCCAGGACGTCGGCGGTCGCGGGATCGATCCCCGCCCGGCTCGCCGATTCTTTTTTTTGGTTTTGGTTTTGGTTTTGGTTTTCGTCGTCCCTCTCTCGGACGCCGTCTCGGTCGCCGTCGTGTTGGGTTGGACCCGGATTGATCTCGTTGGCGAAGGTGAGCGCGACGACGACGCGGCTGACGCACACTGCGCCCAACGCGCGGACGATGAACGAGACGCTCTGCTCGTCCTCCAGCCGAAGCCGCCGATCGGTGGCCACGTGCGCGTACACGATGGCGTGATAGTCGTCCACCTTGCCGCCGAGCTCTCGCAAAACCCCCGCGGGGGTCCTGCCCTCGACGTCGAAGAAGCCCGGGGTGTCGAAGAGGCACACGTCGTGGGATTGGTCGCCGTGCGTGATGCTATTCTCGACGCGCTGCACCTGGGTGGTGCCAACCTCCAGGCGCCCGATGGATGAGTTCGCGTTGGCGATGGCGTTCACCAGGGACGACTTACCGACGCCCGTCTTTCCGAGGACCAGGACGCGCAGCTCGTCGCGCGCGTCGAGCCACGCGCGCTCGTCGGCGGTGAGCTTCGAGAGGTCGACGGGGAAAGGGCCCGTGACGGTGGGTTCGCCCTCCTCGGCTGGAGATCGAACGGACGCATCGGAGGTGTCCTCGAGCCCCGCGCGGGGGACGACGACGGGGACGACGGGGCGCGCGCGGCGGACGCGGGCGTGACGCGCGGGGCGATGCGGCGGGCGCGACGATCGGGGTGCGACGGTACTCCTCGACGCGACCGCGACGCGCGCCGGCGTTGCTGACATCGTCCCTCGGCGGCTCCACGGAGTGGCGCGGACGGCACCGTCGCCCTGCTCTCCTATCCGAATTGTTAAAACCTCGATCCCTATCCGAACGAACTCGCGCGGCGGGTGGAGTCAGTCGAAGGCTGCGCGAACGGATGACGTGCGCGAGCGCGTCCCGCCGCTTCTTCTTCGACATCGTCTCCGCCGCGCGCGTCGCCGCTCCGCTCGCCGACAGGGCGCATCGACAAGGCGCGACCGGTCTTCGATACGCGACGTTCCCGGGATTCTTCGATCCGCACTCGCGCCATCGCGGTGCGCCCTTCCAACACCGCCACCGCTCGCCGCCGCCGCCGCCGCCGCCGCTCGTCTCGCGCGGCGCCCGCGGACTGAGCACCCGCGCTATGGCAGCCGCGCCCCCCAACCCGCCGCACGGCGTTCCCACCACCCTCCTCGTGGTCACCAAGCCCGAGCTCCTCGCTTCCGCGCCGCTCGCGCGCATCACCTCGGGAGCCGATCCGCGCTTCCCGACCGCGCGCTTCGACGTCAGGGTGGCGACGAAGCTCGAAGACTTCCCGCGGGAGATCACGCACGAGCGCGACGGGAACCCCGTCGCGCTGCTGTGGTGGTTCGGCGACCCCGGCGTCATGGGCGGCGTGCTCCGGTCGCCGTGCGCGGAACGAGTCGCGTGGATTCACTCGGGCAGCGCGGGGGTTGAGCACATCCTCGACACCCAGCCGGAGGTGCGCGCGCACCCGGCGCCGATGACCAACGCGCGAGGCGCGTTCAGCGCGAGCCTCGGCGAGTGGGCCATCTTCGCGTCCATGTGGTTCGCCAAGAAGGTGAACGCCATGCGCAAGTCGCAGGCGGCTGGGCGTTGGATGCGAGACACCGTCGGGATGTTGAAGGGAAAGACGATGTCCATC
>Ga0181573_10001618_pt1 | contig 21844 bp, 19 predicted proteins | sample 101ome_25_FD_148643 | JGI IMG/M metagenome (GOLD analysis project Ga0181573, IMG submission 148643) | Coastal salt marsh microbial communities from the Groves Creek Marsh, Skidaway Island, Georgia - 101409BT metaG (spades assembly) | ecosystem: Environmental > Aquatic > Marine > Intertidal zone... | reverse complement strand
TCCTGATGCTGCAAACCCTCTCCGTTGAGCGTGGTGCGACCGGCTGTGCCACCAAGGAGGAAGCCGCGCGCCATCATGTCGGCCGAGGCCCAGATCATGTCTCCCACTCGCTGAAAACCGAACATGGAGTAAAAAATATAAAAAGGGATGGTCGGTACCGCGAACGTCGCATAGGCAGTCCCTGCCGCAATGAACGAGGCGATCGCCCCGGCCTCGCAGATGCCCTCCTGAAGGATCTGCCCATCGATGGCTTCCCGGTAAGTATTAAGCGATTCCGCGTCCACCGGCGTGTATCGCTGACCATCCGGGGAGTAGATACCCGCTACCTTGAACAGGGCGTCCATACCGAAAGTGCGAGCCTCGTCGGGCACGATGGGCACGATGAACTCACCCACATGGGGATCTTTAAGCAATTTGGCCAGCAATCTAACCATGGCTGACGTGGTAGACATCAGCCGTTCGTTGGAACCGGCGTCGAAACCGTCAAACACGTCCGAGTCCGGTGCTACCAGGTTGGATGCCTGGACGCGGCGCTGGGGTAGATAACCTCCCAACGCCTCGCGTCTGGCACGCAGATAAGCTATTTCCTCGCTGTCGTCTTCCGGGCGATAAAAGTCAGCTCGGGCGATCGCCTCATCATCGAGTGGAATGCCCCAAGAACGGGCGCAGGCAACGCGCTCCTCGCGGGAGAGATCTTTCTTCTGGTGCGCCGTATTGCGCCCCTGTAAGGCGGAACCCATCCCGTCGCCCTTAACCGTTTTGACAAGGATCACTGTGGGACGATCTTCGCTCTCGCATGCACGCCGGTAGGCGGCATAAAGCTTCTTGGGGTCCTGCCCGCCCCGTTTTATCTGCGCTACCTCCGCATCGGTCAGCGTATTCATCAACTGCTCAAGCCGCGGATCGCCATGCACCCAATGCTCTCGCTGTTGATCTCCTGGGAGAATGGAATACCGCTGGTAATCTCCGTCGAGACATTCCTCCATTCTGTGGCGAAGCACACCATCGTGGTCCGCGGCGAGCAGTGCGTCCCAACCGCTTCCCCAAATCACCTTGAGCACTTGCCAATCTGCCCCTCGAAAAGCGCGCTCCAGCTCCTGAATGATCTTTCCGTTTCCACGTACCGGTCCATCGAGCCGCTGCAAGTTGCAATTGACCACCACGATGAGGTTATCCAATCGCTCCCGGGCAGCGATGTTGATTGTGCCCAAAACTTCGGGCTCGTCGGCTTCACCATCGCCAATAAAGCACCAAATGCGCGCGTCGTCTGGCGCCAGTAGACCGCGGTGCTGCAGATACTTTGCAAAACGAGCGATATAAATGGAAATGGGTATCGACAGCCCCATGGACGCGTTTGGCACCTGCCAAAAGTCAGGCATCGAGCGCGGATGCGGATAGGAGGACAATCCTCCCCCCTCCCCTAACTCGCGGCGATAATTGCGTAACTGCTGCTCGCTCAGCCTGCCCTCCAGAAAAGCTCTGGCGTAGATACCCGGGGCTGCATGGGGCTGCGGCAGCACCAAATCGCCGCGACCTGCAGCACTAAAAATATGGTGAAACGCGGTTTCCATTGCAGTTGCTGCTGACGCGTAGGTTGCAATATGGCCACCGAGGCCAGCACCCGCATCCTGGGCGCGAAGAATCATAGCCGCCGCATTCCAACGAATGATGTTCTCGATCCGTTTCTCGAGTTCTAAATCGCCGGGATAGGGGGGTTGTTCTTCCGGTCCGATGGAATTGGTGTACGGCGTGTTAAGCAATGCATCCGAGAGCGTCACTCCCTGGTCGATGCTGTATTCCTGCAAACGCCGCAAAAGGGCTCGCACCCCTTCATTGCCGTACTCTCTGCGGATATCTTCAAGTGCGGAACGCCACTCCGGCCAATCGGCGTCGAGCAGCGCGCTGACATCCACTGGCGTGGTCGGCAAGTCACTCATTTTATGGGTAATCCTGAATTCGCTGGCGCAACGATGCGGGATCGATCATCATGCGGCCATAGTACTCGCGTCAATTACTGAGATGCCAGCCATGAATGAACGCAAAGCTCTGGAGCGCATTGACGCGGGAATGGGACAACGACCCGCACTGATCGTTGTTGATGTGGTCGTTGGCTTCACCGACCCGGATTGCCCTCTCGGTGCCGAAGCAGACTCCGTTGTCGCGGCTAATATCGAGCTGATGAACGCCTTTCACCGTGCCAAGTTGCCTATCGTGCTCACAACAGTGATTTATCGCAGCGATGACGAGGCGACAGTTTTCCGATCCCGTGTACCTGCATTGAACCTGCTGACCCCGGATTCCCCCTGGGTAAAATTTGACCCAAGACTGCCCATTGAAGATTCAGATCTGAAATTGGAAAAGCGGCATGCAAGCAGTTTTCACGGGACCGACCTGGACAACTGGCTCAAGGCCCACGATGTGGATTCGGTGGTCGTTACCGGGTTGACCACCAGCGGGTGTGTTCGCGCCACCGCCGTGGACGGCCTGCAAAATAACTATCGGGTGCTGGTTCCGCGAGAAGCCTGTGGTGATCGAGATCCAGAGGCTCACGAAGCCAATCTTTACGATCTCAATGCCAAATATGCTGACGTCGTGTCGCTGGATAAAGTGCTCGAGTCACTCCCTGGCTAAACCCGACTTACCTGCTTCGAAGGCGGCCTGTTGCTCTGGCGTCGCCTCGGTCTGGTATTGCGCTTTCCAGTCTTCATAAGGCATCCCGTAAACAATCTCTCGGGCCGCCTCTTTATCGAGACTCATACCTTCCAGTTCAGCGGCCTCCGCGTACCACTTGGAAAGGCAGTTTCGACAAAATCCAGCCAGATTCATCAGATCGATATTCTGCACGTCTTTGCGGTTGTCCAAATGTGCCAGTAATCGACGAAATACCGCTGCTTCAATGCCTTGTGTGCTGGGACCCTGATTGTCCATGTAAAGGTTCCTTTTTGTTGAGTAATTGAGCTGCTGAATAGGGTTTTCTGTACCGCTAGGGGTTGCGCGTGCGGATCAGTTCAAGGATCACTTCCCCTTGTCCGGGATAACGCCATTGCTCTCCGGGGAGCTCGGCAGGCTGCCACCAACCCACCTCTTTGACCTCCAGAGGCCGGTGTATGCGGGGCTGATCAACCAGCTCCGCCTGACACCAAAACAGGTGAAAGCCATTATCGAAGCGCTGCGCCAGCATTTGGGCGGCGACAGGCAATCCCGTTTCTTCAAACGTCTCCCGCTCTGCCCCGCAGTGCGCACTTTCACCGTCCAAAACGCTGCCTCCCGGCAAGGCCAGTTGCCCGCGCCAGTCACGCACCAGCAATATGCCTCGCGGGTCCGACACCAGGCATCCCGCAGTTTGAGCCGCAAACGGCGCAATGCTCTCGGTGCAGGGCGGCGGTGCCTCCCCACAGGCCGCCAGGCCGGCTACTGCGGCGAACCACAAGTTACGACTCATAAATCCAGTCAGCAGCATCGTGACCCACAGCAATTCTCAGTTCATCCAAGAGCGCGTCGCTGGGATGTACCTGCCAGGCCCCGCCGAGACGCACCGCCACTGAACCCATCGGTTGAACATATTCCATCACTACGGGGCACTGTCCGCCCACCGCCGTGCGGAGGGTATTGGCAAGTTGCGTATTGAAGCGCTCGTCAACTCGATGGCTGTGCACCCGCAGCCTCAACTGGGACACTTTGGCTTTTCTCGCTTCCTCGAGGGATCGGACGGTCTTGGTCCTGAGCGCCAATCCGCCATTAAAGTCATCGAGCTGGAGTCGACCCTCGAGCAATACAATGCGATCTTTCTGCAGTAAATCACGGTGCTCAGTAAAGACGTCGTTGTAGACGGTCGCCTCGATTTGCCCAGAGCCATCGTCCAGTTTCAGAACGGCCATGGGACCGCGCTGGGTCTTGATCGTCCGCAGATCCAGAATCAAACCCGCAACTACGCCCTGATTGCTGGCCTGCAGTTCGCGAATCCTCCGCGGCGCAAATTTTCTGATCTCGCTCTCATAGGCCTCCATAGGATGGCCACTGAGGAAGCTACCCAGACTTTCTTTTTCTGCATTGAGCAACTCAGTCAGTGTCCAAGGACGTGCGTGCCGGTGCTCCCGGTAAGGGTCATCTTGAGACTCATCGGCGACGATCACCTCACCAAAAAGATCCTGCATGCCGGCTGCCGCGTTGCTCGCAACTTGTTCCGCCGCGCGAATGGCATCATCGAGTGCCGCCAGCAAGATCCACCGTTCAACACCAAGCTCGTCCAACGCTCCGCTTTTGATCAGCGCCTCCAGCGCGCGTCGATTGACCTTACGCGGATCAGTGCGAGCGCATAAATCGAACAGATTTTTAAAGACGCCCTGTTCTCGCGCCGCCAGTAAATTGGCGATGGGGCCCTCGCCCAACCCTTTTATAGCGCCGAGGCCATAGCGGATATGACCCTCACTGTTGACTGAAAATGCATAGAGCCCCTCCTGAACAGAGGGTGGTAACACCTGCAGCCCCATTCGGCGGGCCTCATCCCGGAAAGTCAGTAGTTTATCGGTGTTATCGATATCAGAACTCATTACTGCTGACATGAATTCGGCTGGATGATGCGTCTTCAGCCAAGCGGTCTGGTAAGACACCAAAGCATAGGCTGCCGAATGCGATTTATTGAATCCGTAACCGGCGAACTTCTCGACCAGATCAAAGATTTTGATCGCTAGTATCGGGTCGATACCTTTTGCTGCAGCACCCGACTCAAACACGCTGCGTTGCTCAGCCATTTCCTCAGGCTTTTTCTTGCCCATGGCGCGACGCAGGAGATCAGCACCACCCAGAGAATAGCCCGCCATCACCTGAGCAATCTGCATGACCTGCTCCTGATACAGAATGATGCCGTAAGTGGGCTCAAGAATGGGTTTGAGACATTCGTGCTGGTACTGGGCGTCTGGGAAGGCAATGGCCTCCCGCCCGTGTTTACGGTTAATAAAATTTTCAACCATGCCGGACTGAAGCGGTCCGGGACGAAAGAGGGCCACCAGCGCAATGATGTCCTCAAAACAATCCGGCTTCAGATTCTTGATCAGCTCTTTCATCCCGCGGCTCTCGAGCTGAAATACCGCCGTGGTATCGCCCGCCTGAAGCAACCTGAACACGTCGGGGTCATCGAGCGGAAGCTGGTCAATGTCAAGCTCACCTTTGCCCTGCGCATTGATCATTGCGATGGACCACTGAATGATGGTCAACGTCCTGAGCCCGAGAAAGTCAAACTTCACCAGCCCAGCTTCCTCGACGTCGTTCTTGTCGTAGTGGGTGACGACACCACCACCATCCTCGTCGCAGTAGATGGGCGAAAAGTCAGTCAGTTCGGACGGAGCAATGACCACGCCACCCGCGTGCTTGCCCGCGTTACGGGCCACGCCCTCTAACTGAACGGCCATGTCCCAAATTTCCTGAGCGGAGCTGTCCTCCTCGAGCAATTGCACGAGCTGCTCTTCCTGCTCGAGCGCTTTGGTAAGCGTCATACCGACCTCAAACGGAATCAGCTTCGACATCCGATCTGCCAGCCCATAGGGTTTGCCCTGCACCCGCGCCACATCCCGCACTACCGCTTTGGCCGCCATGGTGCCGAAAGTAATGATCTGAGAGACAGCGTGTCGCCCGTAGGTCTGGGCCACGTACTCAATCACCTCATCGCGTCGCTCCATACAAAAATCGACGTCGAAATCTGGCATGGATACTCGATCCGGATTCAGAAATCGCTCGAAGAGTAAGTCGTACTGGATCGGATCTAGATCGGTGATCCCCAGCGCATAAGCTACCAACGAACCCGCACCCGATCCTCGACCCGGCCCCACGGGAATGTCCTGCTGCTTGGCCCAGCGAATAAAGTCCATGACCACAAGAAAATAGCCGGGAAAGCCCATTTGGTTGATGGTTTCCAACTCGAAATCAAGACGCTCACGATAGGGCGCGAGCTGCGCCTGACCCCAATCGGGAAAACGCCGACTCAACCCTTCATGGGACAATCGGCTCAAATATTGTTCGATGCTCTCACCTTCAGGCACCGGATAATTCGGCAGAAACGGCTGCCCGAGCACCATCGAAACGGAACACCGCTTCGCAATTTCAACGGTGTTTTCGAGGGCCTCTGGTATGTCGGCGAACAGTTCCACCATCTCAGCTGCCGTTCGCAGATACTGCTGCTCGGAGTACAGGCGCGCCCGGCGCGGATCGTCAAGTGTTCGGCCATCACCAATACACACCCGCGCCTCATGTGCCTCGAATTCATCCGGACTGAGAAATCGCACATCATTTGTCGCAACAACGGGGCAACCCTGCTCTCCAGCAAGATCAACTGCAGCGTGAAGATAATCCTCCTCATTTGCGCGACCCGTTCGCTGGAGTTCGATGTAGAACCGATCGGGAAACCAGTCCAACCAACGGGACAACGCAGCGCGCGCATCCGCCTCACGCCCGTTCAGAAGCGCCTGGCCGATATCGCCTTGTCGACCACCGGAAAGCGCGATCAATCCGCCGGCGTGATCCCGAATCCAATCGAGCCTGACTCTGGGTCGTCCGAGGTACTGCCCCTCTCGATAGGATTGCGAAAGCAGCCACATCAGGTTCTGATAACCGGCCTCATTTTGGGCCAACAAACACAGCTCGTGGTGGCGTTCCTCATCGACAGGGTCGATCACGTGAAGGTCAGCGCCGACTATGAGCTTGATGCCTAATTCGGAAGCGGCCTTGTAGGCTTTGACCAGCCCGAAAAAATTGTGGTGATCCGTAATAGCCACGGCCGGCATACCCAGCTCGGCCACTCGAGCCATGGTGGGCTTGATCCGTAACAACCCATCGATAAGCGAGTACTCTGTATGAAGGCGGAGATGAACGAAAGGGATCATAGGGCCAAGCTATCTCACCTCGGGGTCTACCAGCAACCGTTTCACGGGCCCAAAACTGCGTCGGTGAATTCGTGAGATCCCCAAACGCATTAGTGCAGCCAGATGGGTCTTGGTGGGATAACCCTTGTGACTCGCAAAACCGTACCCGGGGTATTCTCGGTCCAGCTCGACCATCTCTTGGTCCCGCGTCACTTTGGCGACGATCGAGGCAGCACTGATGGCGGGCTCTGTGAGGTCTCCCTTAACAATGGCCCGGGACTCATATGGCCACTCTGGCAATCGGTTGCCGTCCACTAGCACCAAAGTGGGCTGTACTGACAATGCCTCCACCGCGCGCCGCATTGCCAACAGAGAGGCTTGCAGAATATTCAGCGCATCAATCTCTTCCACCCCGGCTCGCCCGATTGCCCATGCGACAGCGTCTGTGCGAATCCGCTCCGCCAGCTCAAGCCGCCTGATCTCCGACAATGCTTTGGAATCCGTGAGACCCTCGAGGCCAGAAGGGCCCAGAATCACTGCCGCCGCAACGACATCACCTGCCAGTGGGCCTCGACCGACTTCATCGACACCCGCAATCACATGCCCGTCAGTACTTTGGAACAGATCCGTTGTTTTCATCAACCCTCTATGAGTGACTCCAGCGCCTCTACGGTGCGCTCCGCAAAACGCCCACCAATCTGCTCAGCTGATTCGGCAAAAATCGCAGTCTGCTCGTCTCCTGCTCCATCCAATATCTTCTGCAACGCGTTAGCGAGGTTTGACGGGGTCGCTTCATCCTGCAGGTACTCCGGCGCGACCTGTCGGCCCGCGAGAATGTTCGGCAACCCAACGTAAGGCAAGGTAACCATACGCGACATGATGTGCCAGGAAAGAGACGCCATGCGGTAGGCAATCACCATGGGTTTACCCATCAGCATGGCCTCCAGGGTCGCCGTACCCGAAGCGATCAAGACTGCATCACTGGCGCGTATGGCTTCCCGGCCCCCACCAGACACCACGGTCACATTGAGGGCGCGGTCGGTGAGCGATGCCTTGATCTGTCGTTCCAGCCTCGGACTGGCTGCAGGAACTACAAATCGCAGCGTATGGTCCCCTTGCTGAAGCTGCGCCATCGTCTCGGCAAATAATGGCATCAAGTGTCGCACTTCCGCCTCGCGACTACCGGGAAGCACTGCAATGACAGGCTTGTCTGTGGGCAGATTGAGCACCTGACGCACCTGTTCTGACCCCGGCATGCCTCGCAAATCGTCCACCAAGGGGTGGCCCACACAGACCGCGTCGATGTCTGCTTCTTGGTAAACCGCCACCTCGAACGGCAGCAAACACAGCATTCGATCGACTGATTCACGGATGCCTCTGATCCTGCCCTTGCGCCAGGCCCAGACTGAAGGACTCACCAGGTGGGCTGTACGGATACCTGCTGTACGCAGGCGCCTCTCAACTCCCAAATTGAAATCTGGACTATCGATTCCCAAAAACAATGAGGGCTCCCATGCGAGCTGTTGGTCGATCAGCCCACGACGAATCCTCAGGAGTTCAGGAAGCCTCTTGATAGGCTCTACCAGACCCATAACCGAGAGCCGGTCCATCTCGTAATGCGAGTCGCACCCCGCGGCTTGCATCTTCGAGCCGCCAATGCCCTGAACTGCCAAGCTCGGTCGCCGAGCACGCCAATCGCTGATCACTGCTCCTGCCAGAATGTCGCCAGACGCTTCGCCTGCGCACACACCGAGCCGCAATGTATCAACTGACACTAACGGACTATGCCCCGCTGCGATTGCAGAAGAGAATCTACAAGAGTTTGAATACTGGGCGTGTCTTGCACCATGCCTTGAAGTCGGTCGATGGCAACGTCGAGCGTCAAACTCTGCCGATAAACGATTTTGAAGGCGCGCCGAAGCTCAGCAATTTCTGCCGCATCAAAACCGCGTCTCCGCAGACCTTCCACATTGATCGTTTTAGCTTCAGCCGGGCTCCCCGCCACAGTGACGAAAGCCGGGACGTCTTTGCCGATAGAGGTTCCCATGCCACTAAAGCTATGAGCGCCAATCTTGCAAAACTGATGGACCAGCGTGTACCCGGACAAAATCGCCCAATCTCCCACAATGACATGCCCAGCCAGAGCAGTGTTATTCACCAGGATAGTGTCGCTGCCGACTATGCTGTCATGCCCTATGTGTACATAGGCCATCAGGAGATTACGATCACCAATCTCGGTGAGAGATCGATCCTGTACCGTACCCCGATGTATCGTCACATTTTCGCGGATCACGTTGTCATCGCCGATATGTAATTCAGTCGGCTCGTTGCGATACTTCAGATCGGGCGTGGCCTCGCCTAACGTCGAAAACTGGTAGATATGATTTCGCTCACCAATACGGGTTGGGCCCTTGATCACCACGTGAGATTCGATAACACAATCTGCGCCGATTTCGACATCGGGGCCGATCAGGGTCCACGGGCCTACTTCAACCGATTCATGAACTCGGGCGTCGGGATGAACTATGGCGCTATCGTGTATCACGTCTCAACGGTTAGCGCACAAAATCGTTCCCGCCGCCGCCAGCTCGTCGTCGACTCGGGCTTCTACTTCAAATTTCCAAATGCCCCGACGCTCACTGATGATCTTGGCGAAGAGCTTTACTTGGTCGCCCGGCACACAGGGTCTTTTGAAGCGCAGATCGTCTGCCCCTACAAAATAATAGATCGAACCGTCTGCCGGGGTCTTATCCATGGTCACAAAGCCGAGAATCCCTGCCGCCTGCGCCATGGCTTCAAGCAGCAAAACCCCGGGGAACACGGGCATTCCAGGAAAATGGCCATCGAAAAAAGGCTCATTGATAGTGAGATTCTTGTACGCCTCGATGCGCTCGCCGGGTACCACTTCCACTACGCGATCGACTAATAGAAACGGATAACGATGAGGGAGACGATTGCGAATTTCTTCAATATTCAGCTTCATTTGCCCTCATCCTTTTCTTTCTCTACCGCCAGCGCTTTCTCCAGATCCGCTATGCGGCGCGCCATCTGGTCCAACTGGGTAAAACGTGACGCACTCCGCAACCATGCTCGAAGCGGTTGAATCGGTGTGCCAGACGAATAATGTCCGGGCTCATCGACGGAGCTCGCAACTCGGCCCTGACCCCCAATGTGCACGTCGTCTGCGATAGTCAAATGCCCTGCCATACCGACCTGTCCGGCAATCACGCACCTGGCACCGATCCGAGTGCTACCCGAAATTCCCGCTTGTGACGCAATCGCTGTGCGGGAACCCACGCGGGCTCCATGACCAATTTGCACCAGATTGTCGATGATCGCGCCATCTTCAACCACGGTATCCTCCAGCGCACCGCGATCGACGGTGGAATTCGCGCCGATCTCCACATCGTCACCAACTACCACCGACGCTAGCTGCGCGATTTTTACCCAGCCATCGGCACCCGGAGCGAACCCAAACCCATCCGCGCCGATGGTGGCATTGGGATGGATCGTGCAACGCGCGCCTATCCTCACCGCATGACACACCACAGCCCCGGGCTTGATAACCGTATCTTCACCGATGATCGCGCCGTGACCCACGTAAGCTCCCGCTCCAATCCAAACGCGATTACCCAATTCGACATCCGCTTCCACGCAGGCGCCAGCGTCAACGGTGACGTCCTCCCCTAGTCTTGCGGCGTCTGAGACGGCCGCACTGGGGTGTATACAACCCGTCGCAACGGGGTGATTGTCAAAAATATGCGTTGCACGGGCGAAAGCGACATAGGGAGATTCGCTGAGCAGTGCATCCCCCGACCAGCGTTCGCACCAGTCAGGGTGAAGGATCACCGCGCCGGCAAGCGTCTGATCAAGCCTCGACAGGTGTTTTTTTTCGGAGACAAAGCTCAACTCGTCTGAGGTGGCTTGATCGAGTGGCGCCAGCGCGACAATGGGGCGATCGGGATCGCCCCTGAGCTCCAGCCCCAGAGCAGCGGCGAGCTCCCCCAGCGCTGGCATGCCGGATTACTCCGCCCCCAACTGATTCATCTTGTCAGAGACTTTCGCCGTAATGTTGTAGCCCAAATCAGCGTGGATCACAGCCTGCTGCTGTAACAGCAGTCCAATTTGATCAGTCTCGATAATAGACCGCAACACTTCCTGCGCCTGAGGAGCCAACTCCTGCATTACCCGCTGCGCATTTTGCGTTTGCAGGGTTTGCAATTTCTTCGCTACGTACTCCAGGTCAGACTGCTTACTGGCCATTTTTTGGCGCGCCGCCACCTGACCCTCTTCACTCATTGCTGCCTGATCGCGCTGAAAGTCCTTTACCAACTGATCCAACTCGGCGCGCAAGGCATCGAACTGGGCCTTATCGCTCGCGAAATCCTCGCCAGCCTCAAATTCCTGCAGCCGCTGCTGCGCAATATCGGTCTGCAGAATCGCCTGCTCCAAATTCACTACGGCAATCCTGCCCTGCGCCATTACCATCGAGGGCAACACTGCCATTAACAGGCCTGCAAGCCACACTCGTGCGTTCATCGAGACATCTCCATTTTTTCTTACGGTCAGAAGCCCCGCCCCAGCGTGAACTGGAAGACTTCTCTTTCATCAATCGGACTGGCATTCAAAGGTTTCGCCAGACTAAACGTCAGCGGACCAAAACCTGACAACCACGTTACTCCTATGCCAACAGAGTATCGTAATTCGCCGGCGTCGATACCAAAACAATTCACCTGATTTTCACGGCAATTTGTGTTGAAAACGTTTCCTACATCAAAGAAAAAGGCCGACCGTAGCGAACTGCGGTCCTTGATAAAAGGCATTGGGAACAACACCTCTGCACTACCCTCTATCAACACGTTACCGCCGAACGGATCCGGTTCATTGTAGAACTGCTGAAGCGGAATCTTGCCGGTTCTCGGGTCAACGCTGTAGCCGTACCCTCGCCCGTCCTCACCGCCGAATTGCGTTGGGCGGCCATTTTCATCGATGCCGGTCACGGCAGTATTCGCGCTATAGACAATAGGCGGGGTGCTGCGAGGCCCCAACGTGTTGGTTTCATAGCCGCGCACTGACCCGAATCCGCCCGCGAAAAAATGTTCATAAAACGGCAGTTCACTGGTCGCGCCAAACCCGTCGCCGTAGCCAAGCTCGCCACGGAGGTGAAGCGTAAACTCGCCAAAAAGTGGGAAATAGATCTCGCCTCGATAATTCAGCTTGTAAAATTCCAGGTCCGAAGGCGGCACAGCCACCTCAAGTGACACCGATTGCGAGGCACCTCTTGTCGCTAATTGGCCGCGGTTCAGGGTGGACTGGATCCAGCTACCGGTCAGCGTCCAGTTCAGATATTGATCCCCATTGAGGTCGAGAAACCCCTCATTTTCCGGCGGCGAAAGCGCGGACAGCGGGATCGTATCAATCGGCTGCAGCACCTCCGCGGCTGAGTAAGTGCCGTCGGCCTGCAGGGTTGAGTAGAACCAGTACTCGATCTCGGGGGCAATTTTCGGGCTGGCTGAGATCTCCTGAACCGCATAGGACCCCGAGGTGATTTTGGTATCTGTGATGCCAAGGGAGAACCCGAGACGCTGGGTTTCACTAATGGGGTAGCCAAAATTCATGCTGCCGCCCCAGGTGTCTGTCGTATAGCTTGCGACATTGATTTTGGACAAATCGGTCTTGCGATAAAAAACGCCAAAACCCCGGCTGACCCCATCCTCGGTGAAGTAAGGGTTCGTATAGTTGAAACTGATCACATCCTGATACCGGGAAGAATTAAGCGATACACCCACGCGTCTTCCTGTCCCAAGAAAATTATTCTGCTGCAGGTTCAGGCCGAGTATTAGCCCCGCATCCTGAGCGTAGCCGAGGCTGCCACCTATCGATCCAAACGACTGCTCTTCGACCACAAAATCGACGTCAATCAGGTCGTCCGAGCCAGGAACCTCCTTGGTTTCAACTTCGGCCGTCTTGAAAAAGCCCAGGCGCTCCAGCCTGATCCGCGATTGCTCGATCGCGGCAGAGGAAGCAGGAGCAGACTCCATCTGGCGCATTTCTCGCCGCAAGACGTCGTCCATTGTGGTCTGATTGCCCGCAAAGGTGATGCGGCGGACGTAGGTTCGCTTACCGGGGTCGATAAAGAATTTCATGGCCACCGTATTGGTGTCTTCATCGATCTCAGGCATGCCGGTCACTTTGGCAAAATTGTAGCCCTCATTGCCCAGGCGTCGAGTCAGATAATCCTCGGTCGCGGTCACCAGTTGCTGCGAATAGACTTGCTCAGGTTGAACGATGAGGAATCGATTCAGATCCTCCTCCGGCAGCACCAGATCACCAGACAAGCCCACTTCACTGATGGTGAACTTCTCTCCCTCGGTCACATTTGCCGTGATATAGACCTCTTCCTTGCTGGGAGAGACTGCCACCTGGGTTGAATCAATGTTGAACTGCAGATATCCACGATCAAGATAATAAGACGACAACGTCTCCAGATCCGAGGTCAGCTTCTCCTTGGAGTACTTGTCATCACTCGTAAAAAACGAAAACCAGCCGCCCGTCTTAAGCTCAAATAGGTCGATCAGGTCCTCATCAGAAAAAACAGCGTTGCCGACCACGTTAATGTGTTTAATTTTAGCAACCGTTCCCTCGTTAACATCGATGGCGATGGACACGCGGTTGCGCGGTTCGGCGATAACTTCAGAGTCGATCGTGGCGTCGTAACGCCCTTGAAGCACGTACTGGCGCTGCAACTCAAGCTGCATACCTTCAAGCGTAGAGCGCTGGAACACCTGCCCCACTGCCAGGCCAGCCCCTTTCAGGCCATCCAATAAAGCCTCGGTTTCAATGGCTTTGTTACCGTCAATCGTAATCTCACTGATGCTGGGCCGCTCCGCCACCACAACCACCAGAACACTGCCATCGCGGGCAATAGAAATGTCATCAAAGTTGCCCGTCGAAAACAGGCTCTTTGCCGCAGCCCGGACAGCGTATACATCGGCGGTATCGCCAACGCCAACGGGCAAGGCGGCAAACACACTGCCGGGGGAGATACGCTGCAAGCCCTCAACGCGAATATCCTGAATAACGAAGGGCTCGCCGTCCTGCGCCCACAAGAAGCCTGCATGCCCGAGAGAAATAATCAGGAGAAAAAGCTTCAGGCAGTCGCCATACCGCGACTCACGGCGTCGTTTCGTCAGCATAGGACCATTTCACCTGAACCTGCGCTCACACCGAATAAAATCGCCTCTGCGAGCCGACACAAACGCGGCCCGGCCCGGCAAGACAGCAGGATTACGGAACTGATCATAGGACTTCGTCAGATTTTCGAGAGATCATTATACAGAGCAAATACCATGATGCTGAGCACTAAAACCATGCCCATCTGATAGCCCATCATCTGAATGCGCTCAGGCAATGGTCTGCCGAGCAGGGCCTCGAAACCGTAAAACACCAGGTGCCCCCCATCCAGCACGGGTATCGGAAGCAGATTGAGTGCCCCCAAGGAAACGCTCAGCAAGGCCAGAAACCCAAGCCACGACACCCAGCCGGACTCGGCGGTGGAGGCCGCGACCTGTGCAATGGAAATCGGCCCAGACAGGTTGCTTGGCGAGATCAAGCCCTGCAGCATGCGTGAGATCGACGTAAAAGTGAACGACACGAGGTCCACCGTTCGCTCGACGGCGGCCCAAAGCGCCTCAAGCGGACCCCGGTCGAAACGCCGCAGCTGCGTCTCGGGGATTTCGGGAAGCGCGACACCCATCCCCACCGAACCGATATCGCCGCTATCCGCGGCGATTCGGCCGGTTGTGACAGGCACCTTGATCCTGATGTCATTCCGCTCCACCGTGACATCGATAGTCTGATTCGGACGGGCGCGCACATAGTTGACCCAATCCATCCATAGCCCCAGCGACTGCCCGTCGGCCAATACAATCAGATCACCCGTTTCAAATCCTGCTTTGGCAGCGGGGCCACCCTCAACGAGGGTGCCAACACGAGGCACTACGGGGGGCGTTTTGATTGTGACCCCAAAAGCACTCAGGAAGTTGGGTTGCTCAGCGCCCTTGAGCCATTCAGCGAGGGTTACCGCCGATTCATAAGTGATATCCGAACCGGGATATGCGGCAGACAATGTCAGCGTCCCCGAATCCCCCAATCGCTCGAGGAGTGCAAAATTGACTGCCGCCACGGTCGGCGTTGGCCGGGAATCAATGGCGAGAATCTCCTGTCCCGCCTCGAGGCCCGCCACTTGCGCTAGCGAGCCTTCAGCCACTGAATCAATCAGCGGCACTACACCCATTTCGCCGCGAAAAAAAAGCACCCACAGCACCGCAACCGCCAAAAAGAAATTAGCCATCGGCCCCGCTACGGCGATGGCCATTCGGCAAGCTACTGACTGTCGGTTGTGGGTCCTCGGGATATCTATGGCGTCAACCTCATCCTCACGTTCGTCTGCCATCCTCACGTAGCCGCCAAGCGGCAGGACAGCAATCACATACTCCGTATCATCCGCCCCGCGCCAGCGAATCAGCGGTCGGCCAAAGCCAATAGAAAACCGAAGTACCTTAACGTTGTTGAAGCGGGCTACCCAAAAGTGTCCATATTCATGCACCGCCACCACAATCGCGAAAGTGACGAGAGCAATAACAATGGTTTGCAGGGTTTCCAACATGAGTTTCCTTTAACGTTTTTCACTCTGGGCCCGAAACGTCGCAACCCCTTCCTGTGCGGCGGCACGGGCACGCGAATCCAGATCTTTGACTGCTTCGAGGCTATCAGGTTCCGATAAATCAACAGACCCTAAGGCGTGATCTATCACCCGATCAATTTCGGTGAAGCGGATGTCGGAAGAGAGAAATGCCGCCACAGCGACCTCATTGGCTGCACTGAAAACGCACATCCCGCCCGGTTTCGTAATGGCCGACTGCGCCAACCTAAGGCAGGGAAAAGCATCAAGGTCTGGTGCCTCAAAGTCCAACCTGCCAACTGCCACCATATCAAGTGGCGCCACACCGGCCTCCACACGGTCAGGCCAGGCAAGACAATACGCGATAGGAGTCCGCATGTCCGGCTGCCCCAATTGCGCCAGGACCGATCCGTCTCGATAGCGAATCATTGAGTGAACGATGCTCTGGGGATGCACCACAATCTCGACCTGCTCGGGGCGCCGATCGAATAGCCAGCAAGCCTCCGCCAGTTCGAGTCCTTTATTGGCCAGCGTCGCGGAATCCACAGAGATCTTCTTGCCCATAGACCAGTTTGGATGAGCGCAAGCTTCCTCGGGTGACACCTCACTCAGAGCACTTCGCGAACGCCCCCTAAAGGGCCCTCCCGAGGCAGTCAGTATGATTTTCTCGACATTACTCATATCCGGCCGGCCGTTGGGCCGGACTGGCAGGCACTGATGCATCGCGTTGTGCTCGCTATCAACAGGCAAGAGCACAGCGTCACCCCGCCGCACGGTCTCCATGAATAGAGAGCCAGCACTGACCAATGCCTCTTTGTTGGCCAATAAAATGGTTTTACCCGCATTCGCCGCGCTGATCGTGGGGCGCAGCCCTGCAAACCCAACAATCCCTGCAACAACCGTGTCGACCGTTGATTCGGCCACCAAATCGTCCAGTGCCTCTGGACCAGACGATACCGTGACGGATTTCACATCATTCAGTCGGCCCGCTAACTCACTAGCGGCATCTGCATCGCCCATCACTGCATGAAGGGGCCGATACTGGCGGCAAAGCGCCTCCATTTGCGCAACCGATCGATGCGCTGAAAGCAGTGTCGCCCGATAACGATCGGGGTGACGGCTGATGACGTCCAGCGTGGATTCACCAATTGATCCTGTGGCACCCAATACCGCGACCTGTATCACGGTCAGTACCCCACCAACAAAAGGCCAAGTGCGTAAACGGGCGCGGCACCACAAATGCTGTCCAGTCGATCCAGAACGCCACCATGCCCGGGCAGTAGAGAGCCCGAGTCTTTTATACCGACTTCACGCTTTAACAAGCTTAAGGTCAAATCACCCACAACCGAGGCACCGGCAGTAGCCAGCCCAAGCACCAAAAGCGAACCCAGTCCAAGATGCAGATGGGATAACGGCAGGTTTTGCCAGACAAGCAGGGTGAGACCCACCACGCAAACGATACCGCCCCAAAATCCTTCCCAGGTCTTGCCCGGGCTGATGTCTTCAGCCAGAGCGTGCTGACCAAATCGACGGCCGACGAAATATGCGCCAATGTCAGCGGCGGCTACGGTCAGAATCAGCATGAAAAGCGCGACCGTCCCGTAGTTGAATAGCAGACACGCCATCACCGAGAGCCAGGTCGCAGTCAGCATAATCCACCCCATCAAGGCTCTCACCAGAGGCTGATGCCATAGCCAGCCGCCCGTGGGGTAGTACTTCAAACCCACCAGCATGGCCGACCAAAGCAATACACTCGCCGCAAGCCAGGGCTGGGAGGCAGCAACCGGCTGGCCTGTTGTCACGCCACCCTCAGACCACAACAGAAAACAGGCGGCTGGCACCACAGACATGTAGAGCAAGCGCACTGCGACTGAACGTAAACCCACTAAGTTGGCCCATTCCCAGGCTCCTGCTGTGGCAACCAAGGCGAACAGAACCGCCTGAACACTTAGCGGCGCAAAAACCAGTGTCGCCAGGAAGGCAAAGACGAGAAGGAGCCCGGTGATGACGCGCTGCCTTAGCATCAATCCCCCTCAGCTCTACCTAGTAGCTATGCAGTAAGGGGCGGACACCAAAACGTCTCTCCCGAACCGCATAGTCAGCGAGTGCCAGATCAAGGACGCTCTCGTCAAAGTCGGGCCACAGCACCTCGGTAAACCAGAATTCCGCGTAGGCAAACTGCCACAGCAAGAAATTGGATACCCGCGTCTCTCCCGCCGTGCGAATACATAAATCGGGATCGGGCAGATCGTAGGTTGCCAATCGCCGAGAAATCATCGCCTCATCAATTTCAGCAGGCACTAACTTACCTGCCGCAACATCGCGGGCAATCGACTGGGTTACCTGCGCCATATCCCAACGACCACCATAATCGAGCGCCAAGGTGAGGGTAGCGCGCTCGCAATCTGCGGTTGCCTGCTCCGCCGCGGCGATCAGGCGCTGCAAAGCCGGACTGAATCGGTCGCGACGGCCAATCACCTTCAACCGCACGCCATCGGAAACGAGCTTCGCCACCTCGTTACGGAGATAGCGTGATAGTAGCGCCAGTAGCGCACGGACCTCGGCTCGCGGCCTCCCCCAATTCTCGCTGGAAAAAGCAAAAAGCGTGAGATAACGGATGCCGCGTGCTTCGCAGGCCTCTACGATCGCTCTTACCACCTCGGCACCGGCGCGGTGGCCCGCCACACCGGGATAGCCCTCACGCCGCGCCCAGCGGTTATTGCCATCCATGATGATGGCCAGATGGCGCGGAACCGTGCGAAGTTGGATATCAGAGGCTTTCAACGGGCGTCCCCAGATTCCGTCAGATAGCCATCAGGTCGGTTTCTTTGTCAGCAAGTGCTGCCTCAACCTTGGCGACATAACTGTCTGTGAGCTTCTGCACGACATCCTGCGCGCGACGCTCTTCATCCTCGGAGATTTCTTTCTCCTTGAGCAATTCCTTCAACATACCCAGCGCATCGCGGCGGGCGTTACGGACAGAGACACGAGCCGACTCAGCCTCGGCGCGCGCCTGCTTGATGTAGCCCTTACGCGTCTCTTCGGTGAGCACGGGCATGGGGATTCGCATCACTTCGCCCGCCGTCGCAGGATTCAAACCCAAGTCTGATTTCAGGATCGCCCGCTCAATATCGGGAGTAATCGACTTATCGAAGGCAACCACACTCAGCGTGCGCGCATCTTCTATGTTGATGTTAGCCAATTGATTCAGTGGCGTTTCTGCCCCGTAGTACTCCACACGAATACTGTCCAACAAACTGGGGTGCGCGCGGCCGGTCCGAATCTTGTTGAAGTTGTGGGACAAGGCTTCAACCGCTTTGCCCATGCGATCCTCTGTCTCTTGCTTGATATCGTCAATCATGGCTTGTATCTCGCTATCCCCGCGTCACGCATTGCGCTAGGCCTGAATTAATGTTCCCTCGTCACCACCGCGCACGATATTCAACAATGCGCCGCGTTGCGCCATATTGAATACTCTGACTGGCATGCCGTGGTCGCGCACCAGGCAAATCGCGGTCAAATCCATCACGCCGAGTTTCTTGTCGAGAACCTCGTCGTAGGTCAGAACGTCATACTTCACCGCCTGAGGGTCCTTCACGGGATCGGCACTGTAAACGCCGTCTACCTTGGTTGCCTTGAGCACCACGTCTGCCTTTACCTCGATACCACGGAGGCAGGCTGAAGAATCTGTAGTAAAGAAAGGATTCCCCGTACCGGCAGCGAAAATCACTACATCGCCATTTGACAGTGCACGTATGGCTTTTCGGCGGTCATAGTGCTCCACGACGCCGCTCATGGGTATGGAGGACATCGCCTGAGTCGCGATATTAGATCGCTCTAGCGCATCTCGCAGGGCCAGGGCATTCATGACGGTGGCAAGCATGCCCATGTGGTCACCCGTGACACGGTCCAAACCAGCGGCATTGAGCGCGGCGCCACGGAAAAGGTTACCGCCCCCCACTACCAGCCCGATCTGGACGCCGATACCGACCAGCTGACCAATTTCCAGTGCCAGTTGATCCAGCACTTTGGGATCAATACCGAAGGCTTCCTGACCCGTGAGAGCCTCGCCGCTCAGCTTGAGCAATATGCGCTTGTAGACCTTGTCCGCCGCCATCTACGCCCTTCTCCACCTGACGCTAGCCCAAAAGCCATGCTACTTACCCGAGCGACTCAGTTCACACAAAAACCTTGGTGATTCTTATCATCGCGGGTGTCGGAGCGCTCGCAACGGCATCAATTGCCCAATTGCGCCGCCACCTCCGCAGCAAAATCCACTTTTTCTACTTCGATCCCCTCTCCCACCTCGTAGCGAGTGAAGCCGAGCACCTCAGCACCTGCCGAGGAGACCAGCTTACCCACCGTCGTGTCGGGATCCTTGACGAAGGCCTGTTCGGTTAAGCTGTTTTCAGCCAAAAACTTGCGAACGCGACCTTCCACCATCTTCTCGACAATCTCCGCAGGCTTGCCCGAATCCGCTGCCTGGGCCACGTAGATTTCCCGCTCCTTTGCCACCGTCTCTTCGGGCATTTGAGCGGGGGAAACCACTTGGGGATTCACCGCAGCGACATGCATCGCCACGTCGCGAGCCAATTCCTCAGATCCCCCTTTGAGAGAGACGAGTACGGCTATGCGATTGTTGCCATGCACATAGCCAGCTACGACGCCGCCATCGGCGGTGTGAGTCACGACTCGGCGAACACTTATGTTTTCGCCGATTTTTTGCACGAGCGCCTGACGCGCAGCTTCCGTCTCATCCGCTGCCAGACTCTCGACGTCAGAGATCTTTTGATCAAACGCCTTGTGAACCACGGATTGCACAAAACCAAGAAAGTTCTCATCGCGCGCTACAAAATCGGTCTCGCTGTTGACTTCAACCATCGTTCCGAAACTGCCGTCCTCGGCAGTTTGAATCGCGACCACACCATCAGCGGCTGTTCTGCCCGCTTTCTTTGCCGCCTTCATGCCACTTGACTTGCGTAACGCCTCGATAGCGGCATCGATGTCGCCATCGGCCTCGGCCAATGCTTTCTTGCACTCGAGCAGGCCAAGTCCTGTTCTTTCCCGGAGTTCCTTTACCAATGCAGCAGACATGGTCTCACCTCTTTAAGTCGCCCTCCGCACGAGGACAAGTCGAAAATGTGAGGGCCGAGGCCCTCGTAATGCTTGTTACCTGACTGAAAAACAGATCAAGAGGCTGTAGGTTCAGCTTCTACTGCCTCACTGCTATCAGAGGTTGCAGACGCTTCAGTCGCCTCTGCTTCAGCTGACGCCGCTACCACAGGCGCCGCTTCCTCAGCGACCGGTTCACTCTGCTCAGTGACCTCGACAAATTCATCCACAGCCACTACTTCTCCAGCCTGTGCTCTTCCAGCGAGCACTGCATCGGCAACCGCCGCTACATAAAGTTTGATGGCACGAATCGCATCGTCGTTGCCCGGAATCACGTAGTCCACGCCGTCTGGGTTGCTATTGGTATCGACGATACCGATAACGGGGATACCGAGTTTGTTTGCCTCTGTGACCGCAATGCGCTCGTGATCTACGTCGACCACAAACAACACATCGGGCAAGCCCGACATCTCTTTGATGCCTCCGATAGAGCGCTCAAGCTTTTCCTTCATTCGAGAGCGCATCAGCGCTTCCTTCTTAGTCAGCTTGGCGAACGTCCCGTCGCGCTCCTGTTCCTGAAGCTCTCTGAGTCGCTTGATCGAGGACCGAATCGTTTTGTAATTGGTGAGCATCCCGCCGAGCCAGCGGTGGCTGACAAAAGGCATCCCGCACCGTCTGGCCTGCTCTTCGATAATTTTGCCTGCGGCACGCTTTGTGCCCACAAACATGACCTGATTTTTCTTTTCGGCGAGTCGCTGTACGGTCTGTAACGCCTCATTGAAGGCGGGTACCGTGTGCTCCAGGTTGATAATGTGAATCTTGTTGCGGGCCCCAAAAATGTATTGGTCCATTTTGGGGTTCCAGAATCGTGTCTGGTGTCCGAAGTGCGCACCTGCCTGCAGCAAGTCACGCATACTTACTTGCGTCATAACTCAACTCTCTGTTTGGGTTTCACTTCCGTCTCCCCAGCGGCTCCAACCAACTATGTCGGCACCCGGGTCCGCAACTGCGAGGAAACGTGCTATTTGCCTGTATGGCAGTCGCTGAGTAGCGCTCAGCGGCGCGCTTTATACCACAGCCCCGCCTCCAGTAAAAGCGGGCCCCATTTGATGTCCAGAGTCGGGTACACTGCGCGTCTCTTCATCAACGCAACATAGTCAGCCAGCGAGTTATGAGCGCCATCAAGCCAAAAACC
>Ga0181573_10001617_pt1 | contig 21860 bp, 10 predicted proteins | sample 101ome_25_FD_148643 | JGI IMG/M metagenome (GOLD analysis project Ga0181573, IMG submission 148643) | Coastal salt marsh microbial communities from the Groves Creek Marsh, Skidaway Island, Georgia - 101409BT metaG (spades assembly) | ecosystem: Environmental > Aquatic > Marine > Intertidal zone... | reverse complement strand
GACCCTTCCCCCCCCGCGTTCAGAGGGAACCGCCCGAGCCCGTCAAAGAACGACTCGCCGACCGCGCCCTCCCCTTCCGTCCCTGCCCCGATCCCACCCAGGACCTCGCGGCGGTTCCCACGCGCGAGGGCAAGATGCGCCGCGCGGGGCAGCTCGCCAAGATCGTGCTCGACGAGTTCACCGGCGTCCTGAAGATGGTCCCCTACGGCATCCGAGCGATGCGCACGCACAGGTCGCTGCCCGACGCGCGCGCCCCGGCGGGGAGGGACGGCGTCAGCATCGCGCGCGACGTCCGGTACGCGGACGCGCCGCGCGCGGTCATGGATATTTACCTACCGCGCGGCGTGTCCATCGACGACGCCGCGCGCGCCGTCTCTGAGACCGTCTCCGAGACCGTCTCCGAGTCGACCACCGCCACCACCCCGCGGGATTCTTCGCCCGCCGACGACAAGCTCCCGGTGGCTCTCTTCGTCCACGGCGGCGTGTGGGCGGTCGGCGAGAAGTGGCAGTTCGCGCCCATGGCGTCCAGGCTCGCGGAAGAGGGCGTGGTGACGTGCGTCGCCACGTACACCCTCTTCCCAAAGGCTCGCGCCGACACCATGTGGCGCGAGGTCTCCGACGCCATCACGTGGACTTTCGACAACGTCAACAGGTACGGCGGCGACGCCGACCGCGTCACCTTGCTCGGGCACAGCGCGGGGGCGCACATATGCTCCATGGCGCTCCTCCACAGGTGCGGGGTCACGTCGGACATCACGGACATCACGGGCGTTACGGGCGTTGACCGGCGCCAGCCCAAGTGCTACGTCGGCCTGTGCGGCGTGTACGACGTCGCTCGACACTACGACTACGAGGACAGCCGCGGGGTGGCGCTCGTGAGCACGATGGGCCGGTGCATGGGGGGCGTGGGAGGGTTCGAGCGGTGCTCGCCGCTGAGGGTGCTGAGGGCGAACGCGGAGGTCGTGGGTTCGAACCCCGCGTTTCAGATTTGCGCCGACGCCGACGCCGAGGAGCGAATGAAGCGAGAACGAGCCGAAGCCGAAGCCGCCGCCGCCGCCGCCGAAATGGCTGCCGAAATGGCCGCGTCGATCGCCGCGACGAAGAAGAAGGAGCACCACATCAACTGGGCGCCGATGAGCATGCTGGACACGGACGGCGACGGCGACATGTGCGTCCCCGTCGCGGACATCGTCGAGGAAGCCGCCGCCGTCGCCGAGGCTCGGCTCGTGGATTTGGAAAAAAAATCGGTCGACGGGGACGACGAGAAAGCGGCGAATCGGGGAATCCGCGACGCGACGGACTCCGCCGCGATGTCGCGCGTGGTGACCCCGGTCCCCGGCCCGCCGCCCGGCGCGCTCGCCGGCGACGACGCCGCGCGGATGTCCGGGTTCTGGAGGCTATCCGGAAACTCTCCCGGAACCGGACCCGGACCGAACGCGTCTTCGTCTTCGTCGGCTCCCGACGCGTCCGCCGTCGCCGCGCTGTCCGGGACGGCCGCGCCCGGGTGCTTCCCGCCGACGTACCTCCTCGCCGGGTGCGCGGATCACACCGTGCCGTGGTTCGAGTCCGCCGAGTTTCACCTCGCGCTTCGCGACGCGAACGTCCCGTCGCGACTGTGCCTGTACCTGAAGGAATCGCACGGCGAGTTCGTCGTCGGGTGGCGGCCCAAGCCCAAGCCGGCGGGGTCGGAGGCGGCGCGGAAGACGAGCGCGTTTGGGGACGACGCGCCGGTGAACGCTTGGGGGGACGGCCTGGACGGCGACCTCGAGGCGCGGGGTCTCAGCGCGCACAACCGGGACGTCATCAGGATAATCAAGTGCTGACTCGACGCGAGCGTTACGCGTCACCTTCGAAGGTACCTTTGTAAGAATTGTTACTCAAGCGCAGACGAGAGGAGATTAAGCGCGAGCGGCGCGACTACTCTCACGAAAACAAACCGCGCCTCGTTCGCTCGCGCGCCTCGTTCGCTCACTTCCCCGCGAGCATGTCCTCGAGTCCCTCCGGGTCCGGGCCCTCCTCGAGGTCGCCCATGTCCTCGTCTCCGTCGCTTCGTTCCACCTCGCCGTTCACCTCCCCCTCCTCGGGCTTGTCGTCGTCGTCGTCGATCGGCGCTCGCCCGTTCGCGTCGTTCGCGTCGTTACCTTCGTCGTCGTCGTTGCCGTCACCCTCCGGCGCGTTCGCCTCCGCCTCCTCCAGCTCCCTGGTCGCCTCCCGCAGCGCGCGCTCGAGTCGCTCCACCTTCTCCTCCGAGTTGGCGATTGTATTGTCAAACTCCTCGGCCACCTCCTTCGCAGTGACCTCGACGGCGGCCTCGGTGTCCTTCGTGTGCGCCTTGGGCCTGTAGAAGACCCTGGGGCGGCCGCATTCCTTGCTGGTGCGCGCGCATCCTCGGGTTTTGGCATCCTTCTCGAGACGCGCGGCGCGTTTGACCTCCAGCTCCTTCTCGGCCACCCTCAGATCGATCTCGGCGGTTCGCCTGTGATCCCGCGCCCTGCGAAGGGCGTTCGACGCGAACGACTCCTGCCTGAGCTTCGCGCTCACCTCCCGGGCCTTGGTCTCGGCCTGCTCGATGACGGAGCGGCGCTGCGCGGTCACCGCGGCCACCGCCTTCTCCTCGTCGCGGTGCCGCTTGAGCGTACCGAGCAGTCCCGCGAGCATCCGCCGCCCGCGCCGCTTCTCGCCCTCGTCCTTGGCGATGCCCGGCGCGTCCTTCGGGCGCGTGTCGACGCTGGGGGCGGACGCGTAGGCGCCCGGCGGGGCCGGCGCGCCGCCGTCGCCGTTCACGTCGCCGTCGCCGTCGCCGTCGAGGGAGGTCCGTTGGCGCTTGCCCGCGCGGCGGTCGTCGCGATTCTCGTGAATCGGTCCGCCGAACCGCCCGCCGCCCGATCCCCTGTCGCCGTGCGCGCCCCGGGGCCTCTGCGCGCGCTTCCGCTGGTGCAAGTCATGCTGCTCGCCCTTGAGCGCGTGGAGCTCGCGCTTCAGCGCCTCCAACTCGGACGCCATCCCCGAGTCCGGCGGTTCGCGCCGATTGTGTCTCCAGATCTGGCTTGGCGCTCGGGAAACCTGACGCGTGATGAAGACCCGCGTTTGTTTTCCCGCGGACACAGTTGCCCGCTCCGGCACCCGTGTGAGGCCCCGCGCAGGTCTCACGTCGCCGCCTCCGCGAACGAACCCCCGCACGCTCACGCTCACGCACACGACATCGACCATGACCGTCGCGGCGCTCGCAAAGCCGCGCGTCCTCTCCGAGCGCGTCGCCAAGCGTCCGATGGGGCGGGCGCCACGTCAGCTGGCTCTGCGAGTGAACGACGCCGCGAGGGACGCGAGCGGCTCTGGGACGAAGGGCAAGCTCCTCGTGCTCGGAGGGACGGGGTTCATCGGGAGCAAGATATGCGAGCGCGCGCTGTCGTCCGGGTACGACGTCGTGTCCATCTCGAGGAGGGGCGATCCGCCGGGAGACCCGCACAGGTACCCCGACGGGGTGTGGAATCGCGTGGACTGGCGCAAGGGCGACTGCGTCAAGCCGGACACGATCGCGACGGTCCTCGGCGAGGGCGGGTTCGTCGCGTGCATCCACGCCGTGGGGATGCTCCTCGCGTCCGACGTCAACGCGCTCGCGTCCGGCAGCGGATCGAAGCCCTCACCGGGCGCCACCTACGACGACGTCACCAGGGTCACCGCGCTCAACGCCGCCGACGCCGCCGCTCGGCTGTGCGAGCCAAACGCCGGGGCCGGGGCCGGGGCTGGATTCGAACCCGGGACGGGAGGTACGAGTAAGTCGCCCGTGCCCTTCGTGTTCGTGTCCGCCGCCGAGGCGAGGTGGACGTTCAAGGCGCCGGTGGCTTGGCTCGAGGACTACCTCGTCGCCAAGAGGGCGGTGGAGGCGCGGCTGGGCGAGATGACGACCGCGGGCGTTGTTCGAGCCGCGTGCCTTCGCCCGAGCCTGGTCTACTGCTTCGACAAGCCCGCGGCGATGCCCGCGGTGGGGGCGTTTTACCTGGGGAACCTGATCGGGTTGCCGTTCGTGGATCGGCCGGTGACGGTGGACACGCTCGCGAGCGCCGCGGTGCGGTGCGTGGAGGACGGCAAGTCGGCGGGCGCGCTGGACTATCGAGAGATGGAGCGGCTGGCGCGGGAGCTGTAAGGAACGGTGGTCGAGTTGGTGGGGGCGTGGGACGTCCCGGGTTCGAATCCGGCCGTGGACGTGACGAATCTTAACGAATCTTAACGTCGATTCGAATGACACCGCCCGTTCCGCAGAGGACGCGGCGCGGTCGGTTTGAGCAATCGTCGCCTACATGAACATTCCCTCGGGCACGCCCTCCTTCTTCTTGTAGAGCACCTTCTCCTTAGCCTTGGAGAAATCATCGTGCGTCACCTGCATCCGGCGCTCCCTCAACGCCAGGAGACCAGCCTCCGTGCACAGCGCCTTAATGTCCGCGCCCGAGAGCTCATCCTTCGCCATGACGAACTCCTCCATGTTGACGTCCTCAGAGAGGTTCATCCGCGACGTGTGGATCCCGAAGATGTGCCTCTTCGTCTTGACGTCCGGCAGCGGAAACTCAATCTTGCGATCGATGCGACCGGGGCGGAGGAGCGCGGGGTCCAGGGTTTCGATCTTGTTCGTCGCCATGATCACCTTAACGTCGCCCCTGGCCTCGAACCCGTCCATCTGGGTCAAGAGCTCGATCATCGTGCGCTGGATCTCCTTCTCGCCGCCGCTGTTCGAGTCGTATCGCTTGGTGCCGATGGCGTCAATCTCGTCGATGAACACGATGGACGGGGACATGTCCTCGGCGACCCTGAACAGCTCTCGCACCAGCTTGGGCCCGTCGCCCAGGTATTTCTGGATGAGCTCGGATCCGACGACGCGAAGGAACGACGCGGACGTGGAGTTGGCCACAGCCTTGGCCAGCAGAGTCTTTCCGGTGCCCGGCTCGCCGTAGAGGATCACGCCCTTGGGGGGCTTGATGCCGATGTCCTCGTACAGCTCCGGGTGGGTGAGGGGCAGCTCGACCGCCTCTTTGATCTCCTGGATCTGTTCCTCCAGGCCGCCCACGTCGGCGTACGACTCGAGCGGTGCCTTGTCCACCTTCATGACGGAGACCATCGGGTCCACGTCGTCTGCGAGGACGCCAACCACCGCGTTGGTCTTGTTGTGCAGGAGGACGGAGCACCCGGGCTCGAGCTGGGACTTGTCGACGAAGGACATGATGGAGACGTAATACTCCGGGCCGCTGCTGGACGAGACGATGCAGTGACTGCGTGGACGGGAGGTGGACGGGGTCGGGGTCAGCGCGGCGGGGCGAGGAAAGAAAACCGAAAGAAATCTCGCCAGCGGTGGCTGCGGGGTAGGGATCCGGGCCCCAGATCTTGGATGGCGCGAGGCTCTCGACGTGGGGACGGGGGCGGACGCGTGCGGGCGCGTACTTGTCGTCGATGATCTCCTCGAGGTTTCCGACGGACATCGGGGAGCCGCGCAGCTCGTCCACCTTGCTCTGATCGTCCGCGGCGCGCTCCGTGTGCGGCTTGATCCGCTCCTGGTTCGTCACGAACTCCTCCTCCATGAGAAGCCAGTCCTTGACCCGCTCCAGCTTGAGCTTGCGGAGAAGGCACTTGGACGCGGGCGCGACGTCGGGCAGGCGGGTCGCGCCGTCGATTCCCTTCTTCTTCAGCTTCTTGCCCACGCGCTGCGGCGGCGGGGGCGGCTGCCACTTCTTCTTCTCCTTCTTCTTCTCCTCGCCGGGACCCCCGCCCGGCCCGCCCGGTCCCCCGAGGCCGGACTGGTTAGCTCCCATCGCTCCTGTCGGTACCTCGACCCGTGCACCCGGAACGCTGCCGAGCGACCGCCCGCCTTTGAGTGGGAGGAAAGCGAACGCGAACGAGGACGCGAACGCGGTGCGTCGAGACGAGCGCGGACGTTCGTGTCACGCGCACTCCGCGCCGAGGGCAACTGCGCGCAGGTCAGATCCAGATCGCGGTTCAAACGGAGCAATCTCTTGTTTTTTTCAGGTTTTCCTGTAACCAGAGATAGTCACACATTGATCACCAAGGTACTCATGTGAACTATTTCCAGCTTGCACAATTCACAATTTGGACCTGATCATGACTGGATTTTCATGCGAGTGCTCGTCTACTCACTCGCGCTACCCGCTAACTCTCGCTCCACGAGCCTGTGCCTGAGCACCTGCAGGAGCGTCTCGAACGCGTCCGCGCCGTGCACCCCCGCGATCTTCCCCAACGTCTCCGCGTCTCGGAACTTGTCGTCAAGCCGCACGAGCCCCGCGCGTTCGCGTTCGCGCTCTGCCGCGAAGTACCCGAGCCACGCGAACCTGTGCCACACCCTCGCGCCCGCGACTCTCATCTTCGCGATCCTCTCCGGAGGAATCGCACGAAGCGTCTCGACGAGCGAGTGAATCTCGCGTCTCGGGTGCCGCACGGCGATGGCGTCGACGTCCAGGTACCCCTCCCACGCCACGTCCACGTCGTCCATGACCACGACGGGGACGCACCCGTTCAACACGGCATCCTCGAGACGAGCGCTCCACCCGTCGCCCTGGAACACGCCGCAGAACGTGGCGGTCGCCAGTTCCCTCCTGTACGTCTCGGCTCCCTCGTCGACGATGACGTCGGGGGATGACTTGGCGGCGCCCGGTCCGTAGAAGCGAAACGCCTCCTGCCGCGTCCCGCGAGAGTGCGCCGGGTTGTGTTGACGGATGCTCCCCCGGAACAAAAAAAACGGTCCGTCGCGCGGCTGCGTTCGCGCGTAACGCACGGCGGCGTCGACGGACGCGCGGTGCATCGCGCGCGCGGCGTGGGCCTCCACGTCAGCCACATGGGCCTCCACGTCATCAACCCCGGACGACACGTCGGCGAGCGCCTCCTCGAACGTCGGCGACGCGGTCCGTCTGGCCTCCTCGGCGCCCCGCGCCGACGCCGCCAGCAACGGCGACTCTAAAAACTGCCTCGGCGTCCTCCACGGGGGGATGACCACGTCCTTACCGCGCCTGTAGCAGACGCCTTTTCCGCGCGGGTGCCCCGCGAGCATCGCCGCGCGTTTGACGACGCACGACGCGTGCGTCTCGTCCCGTGTCCGATCGCCCCAGTCGTGGGCGGTATATCCGGTGCAAGATTCGGCATCCGCGTCTCTCCTGCCCCAGTGCACTAATAAGGTGGCGTCGCCAAACTCGCGCGGGGCGTAGCACGCGCCCTCGTCGTGAAGGAACGGGACGATGTGGTCCGCGCCGTTGGTTCGGTTCCACCACGGGTAGTCGCGACGTAGGTGGTCGAGCGTCGGTTGGAACAGGTGTTGAAACACCGCGTCGACGTGGGACCCGCGCTGGTCGCAACCCGCGCCCCTGGTCCGCGCGAACAGCTGCTGCGAGTGCCCGGGCGTGGGCTGCTGCAGACGGGACACGAAGCAGAAGTGGTACATCGGGACGAAGAAGAAGTCGGCGATCTCCGGGTTGTCCGTGCGGTGCGGGGAATCCAGCAAGAGTTCGTGCAGCGCAACCTCGGCGCCGTAGAGGTTATCCTCGAACCTCGTCGCGTTACCTTCCTCGGCGAACCGCGTGACGCACTTTCTGACGTCCTGCCGGTGCTGCAGCTGCGCGGTGGTGAACTTTGGAAGGAAGTCGTACACGTAAATGAGCGGTCTCCGCGCGTGCGTCCGCCGCGTCGCGCTCGCGTCGCCGCCAGCCGCGCCGCCCCCGGCTGCGCCGCCCCCGGTTGCGCCGCCCCCGGCTGCGCCGCCGTCGAACAACCCGGCCGACGCCGCGTGGAGATGGTGCCGCCGCCTCGCGCCCCCGTCGGGGACGAACCCCGCGCGCGACGGATCGTCCGAACCCCCGGCCCGGTACCCGTACCCGGCGCCCGTGGGTACCAGACCACCGCCGTCCCTCTGCGAGCAATCGGCGCCGAAGAATCCTTCGTCGCATTTACATCCCCCGTGCTCGCACCTCCCCGCGCCGGCGCAGTCGTTGAGGCAGAACTGCTTGACGATCGTCTCGCACCCGCCGCCGACGTACCCGTCGAAGCACCGGCACCTCACCGCGGGGTCAACCCCGGGGTGCCCGGGCTCCCACGCGCACCAGTCGACGCGCGGGCCGGGATCGTCGCGCGGGCGCCAAAAGTCATTCGCCGGCGCGCCCGCCGCGCGATCCCAGTCGAGTTTATCGTGCCACGTCCGGTGCGCCGCGATGCCCTCGTAGTAGCATCCCTGCATGGGCCTGTCGGGGAACTTGCTCATCGGGGCGTCTTCCGGGGCGTACGGCCCGAGGTACGCGGTGCCGTTGGCGGCGACGTCGTCGGGGGGCTTCCAATCGGGATGCGCGTTTCTCAAGAAGATGCGCAAGTCTCCCCGCGCGTGCGCGACGCCCCGGCCGCATCGACACTTGGCGGCGGTGAGGTCGCACTCCCCCGCGCACCTCGACTTGTACTCGACCCCGACGAGCTCGCGGGGCGACGCCGGGTCCTCGTCGCATCGCGCGGGGACGAACGTCTCGCAGCGCGCGCCGTCCAGCGAGAGCGGGCATCGGCACGCGCCCAGCTCGCGGTTGCACGCGCCCCCGCCGCATCCGCGCTCGTCGCACGCGATCCTCGGCGGGTCGGGTACCACCACGACTCTGGGACGCGTCGTCGACGGCCCCGCGGCGGACGCCGCCGACGAACCCGAGTCGTCAGAGCCGTGGACGTCGCTCCCGGTCCCGGCATTTCGCAGTCCCGGCGCTCGGCGCCTGAGCGTCGCGCGCACCGCGTCGGTCCACTCGACGTACCCGTCGACGTCCACCGTCGGCCTCGGTTCGACGACCACGGTGGCGGATGTCGACCCGGCTGACCCGGCTAACGCGGTCAACGGGCACAGGACCGCCGAGAGGACCGCCCACCGAACCCACCCTCCCGGAGGACGACGCCCCTCCATCGCGACGGCCAGACTGCCAGAGAGTGCCGATTAATTCTGCCTCCATGTGTGACAGATCGAGCCGTTGGCTGGACGCAAACTCTAAAAGAATATTTTCCGAGACGTGGGAAGCGGGGTGTTCGAAAATGGTCGAGGCGAAAAAGTTGGAATAATGCCGAATATCCCCTCGGACCCAAAATTTAGGAATCAGCGGGATCGGAACTCCCTCACGATCTCTCGTTCCGTACAGTCAGCGCGATTGACCAATCGAGCACGTGCGTTACGAAGTACACGTAGGATCGACGTATTCCCTTTTTTTTCGTTTTTGGTGTTGAGAATCTGAGATTTTGGCGCAAACCGGAGTTTTTGGCGTATGCGTGCCAGTCTTCAAACTTTCGGAAAACGTAAACCGTGGGCCCGAAAACAATCTGCAGGTTTCACGCGTTTTGCGGCGTGTCAGCCCGGCTTCTAGGTCACTGCGCGGCACGCGGATGGCCACGACCCTGAGGACGGTCGCGATGGTTAACCACCCGGTTTCCATACTTAGGCGCGAGCCCAGGGCTCGCATTCTCACGCACGCGCACTCGCACCATCGTTCGCTGTCGGCGGTGTCCTCCGCCCTGGCGAACATCACCCCCCCCGCGAGCCCGGACCGGACGACCGCTTCCGACGAGCTCGACCCCCCCGACGTGCCGGACGTCGCGTCGCAGATCCCCGGGCTGTTCGAGGAGTCGGGTTGCGCCGTCGTCGCGCACCGTGGACTCGGCATGAACCTCAAGCCCGGCAAGGGCATCCGCGAGAACACCGTCGCGTCGATCATCGCCGCGCATGACTTCGGCGCGGACTGGTCCGAGTTCGACGTGCAGGTGACCAAAGATGGCGTGCCCGTGCTGTGGCACGACGACTTCATCAGCGTCAGGCGAGGCGACGGCGAGCTTGAAACCTCGGCGATTCGCGACCTCACCATCGAGCAGCTCAAGAAGCTCTCGCGCGCGGCCATCGCCACGGCGGAGGCGGCCAAGATGGGCGACACGCGCGCGGTGAAGGCCACCGGGTCCCGCCCGGCTTCCGAATTGGAATATTCCTCACCCGTGGACGAGGACGACAAGTCCGCCGGGTACGTTTCGGACTCTTCCGCGGGCGGCTACCTGTCCGAGGAGGAGTGCGGCGCGCGCGCGCGGATTTCCAAGAGCGTCCGCCCCATCACCGAGACCGAGGACCCCGTCGTCATCTACCGCAAGTTCGCGGGGGCCCCCGAGCCCACGCCGTGGATCATGGACGTGGAGGATGAGATCCCGACGCTGGACGAGCTCATGTCCGTGGCGCCCGAGGATTTGGGATTCTCCCTGGAGCTCAAGTTCGGCACCCCCGAGGACTTCCCCGGGGGTAAGAAGGTGGACCCGGCGAGGATGATCATGGAGCTGCGCGCGACGCTCGCCGTGTGCAAGTCGCACCCGCGGCGAAGGGTCGCGTTTAGCACCTTCGACCCCGACGCAGCCGCGCACATGCGAATTCTGCAGGGCCTGTATCCCGTGATGTTCATCACCAACTGCCAGCCCGGGCAGGACGATTCGAGGCGGTGTTCCGTGGAGGCTGCGATCAAGACGGCGCTGGACGCGGACTTGGTGGGCATCGTCATCCGCGCGGACGTTTTGCGAAACGATCCGACGGTGCCGACGCGAGTGAGAGCCGCGGGGCTCATGTTGGGGTCGTACGGCGGTCCCAACACGGACTTGGCGCTCGTGGAGAGGCAGGTGGACCTGGGGGTGGGGTACCTGTGCACGGACGATGTTCCGGCGGTGGCGAGGTTGATGAGCGCGAGGACCACGACGCGAAACGCGGTGCTGCTCGCCGGGGCGAGGTAGCCCTCGGATGCGGGATGCGACGGGGGTCATTTTTCTCCCAGCCCGCGGGGCTCGGGTTGTAAACTAGGCGAAATGGGAGGAGGTTATTTGCGGGGGGGGGGGACGCCCACTGGGCGTGTTAACAGTACAGCTTAGCTCTCGGGGACGCGGTGGGCTTCGACCGGTCCTCTGAATAGTAATCACACACAGCGACTGCTCACGACGCCGCCGTCTCTCCGCGCCCGCGCGCCTGCGAGGAGGCGAGTTGCTTCTGCATGTCCCTCCTGGACACCTTCTCGTCGCTGAAAAAAGCCAAAACTCGGCTCGGGTTTGAAGCATTCGTGCTCGGGACGGCGACGCCCAGGAAGGTTACGAGAGCGCCGACACCGAGCCGCGTGGGTTAGCACTGGTCCGTTCATCACACAGAGCGCTCTACTAGCTAGCTAGACTAATGTGAGACGCGTGGACGTCAAAGGAACTTCTCGTGACCGGATACGTTGTCCCTTCGAAACTCGCCCATCTCGTTCAGTTTGTACAGCGCCCTCAAACTGTCGTCAACCGCGTCGTCACCCCCGAGGTCCAACCCCCACACGCGCAGCCCCTTGAAGCACCGCTCCAACCCGATCAGCGCGTCCACCCCGGTTCCGTTCGCGCGTTTACTCGGTTCGTGCGCCAGGTGCGTTATGAGGTCGCAGGAGTCGCGGAGCTGACCCAAGACGGCCTTAAACGGAAACCCTCGGCGAGCGGCGCCGTCGCCGAAGGAGCTTCGCGTCGGGGCGACTATGACGTCCGTGAGGGAGAGCACATAGAAGTCCACCGCGGCTTTGAGCCAGCTGGCGCGTCTCGTGTCCGCGTCGATCGTTCGTACCTCGGTAGAGATGGATTGATTCGCGGACCCGTCACCGGAGACCTCACCGGATGGACCAAAGTTCGATAGCTTCTCGGCGGTGGCGGAGGAGAAGCCGTTCCACGTGGGCACGACGAGCGACGACGCGTTTCCAAAGACCACCACGTCATCGTCGTGCTCGAGTAGCTCGTGGACCACCGCACTGTCCGTCGTGGCGAACACCCGGGCCGGTTCGTTGACGTCCACGTCTCCCGTCTTGGTCCGGATGCTCGTAAACGACCCGGATGTCTCCAGCGACGTCAACGGCAGACCGAGCGACGCCACCCTCTTGGCGCAGTCGAAGAACCCCGACAGCGATCCGAAGACGTCCGGCCAGAACATGAGCCCGGCGTGGCACGCGTACGGCGTCTGCCTGCACGTCTCCGGCGACGCACCGCCGACTGAGAGACGACTGAAGGCGTCGTCGATCGCTTTCCACGATTTTTCAGTCGTCGGCGGCATGCACGCGGGCACGTCCACCGCGAGCGTCCGCGCGTGAAACCCGACCAGCGGTCGGTGTTCACCAAGCGCCGTGAGCTTCCGCAGCGTCGGTAACGACGCGATCTGCGTCGTCGGCGACGGCGTGGTCATCGCGAACCGGGCGCAGTGTCCCCACCGAGATCCCTCGACGCCGACGGACCGAAACTCGAGCGGGACGTTCCCCCCCTTTTGACTCCCCGGGCCCTTTGACTCGCCGTCCAGGGTGTCTAACTCCCAGTCCTCGGGTATCGGCCCGTCGTTCGGATATCGCTGAGCGAGGTGTTTCAGTAGTATCGGCATGTCCTGGGTGTACCAGCTGTGCGCGGGATCGTCGCGGTAGGCCATCGCCGTCCGGTGCTTAGCGCACTCGCTTCGGTACTCGAACGCGATCACCGGGTGATTCGCCTGCTCCCGCTCGTCGCTCCAGAACTTCTTGAACCTGTCCATGTACCGCGCCGGTAGGTTTCCGTTGTACGTCTCGGTCGCGAGGTCGCAGGACTCGCAGCAGTCGCACGTGAACATCCGTCTCGTGTTTTCGTTGGCGGATCCGCCGATTCGGTCACTCGGCGAATCACCGTGCGCCACGTGTCCCTCGCGGTCGTTACACGCCCCGACGACGGTCAAACCCGCGTGCGTCCCGGCGCTGTCCACCGCGTGCAGCCTCGCCGCGGTACTCGCGTTCCAACGAACGTCGATTCCACCCATCAGACGGAAATGATCGCCGAGGTCAAAGTATCCATCCGCGCCGTCGCACGACGGCGGCGGCGGATTAAACCCGCTCGGGTAGAGCTCCTCCCACGGCTCACCGTTCTCCGCGCAGAACTGGAAGAACACCGCCCGGTTCGTCGCCATGCCGAACATGAGCCACCGCGCGAGGTACTCCTGCTGGTGCCCCGCGCCCACCTGCCGACGCGCCTGGAAGTCTCGAACGATGAGTACCCTCGGCCGCGTTCTCCGATCGGCTTCAAGGTTCGGTGCCCAGAGGTCCTCGTACAGCGTCGTGTACTCCGCCAGAGCCTTGATGAACGTCCGTCCGTCGTGGGGTTTACCGTGCGAATTACTCCCGGGTTTGGGGTTCAACATGTCGTCGCCGCAGACCTGCGCGAACGCGTCGAATTGCCTCTGCACCGACGGGATCGTGGACCATTCTTTGCCGTCCGTCGCGTCGGTCTTGGCCACGAGTGCGGCGAGGAGGTTTGCGGGGGAGTCGTCCGTGTAGATCTTGCGTCCCCACGTGTCGTGCGCCCCGGTGGTCTTGAGCGACAGGGTGTTGTTCTTCTTCGGGCGCGCCGGGACGTTCAGGCCTTCGCCTTTTTTCTCTTTGAACGTCCACGTCCTGGACGGTGGGCCTTTGGTGGTGACGCCCTCGTCGTTTTGTTTCATCGACGATGCCCGCGACGCCGCGCCGGTCGCGCCGGTGTCCGCGCCGATGTCGAGCACCGCCACCCCGCGCGATCCCACCCGCCCACCGGCCCACCCGATCTGCGGGGCGCTCACCTGCGCCACCAAGATCATCCCGGCAATGACTAAGAGAGCCGCGAGTGTGTTCAGGGTCCGCGCGGTGCCGTGCGTGAGGTGTTGGGTCAGGGTCTTGACGTCGAAGGCGCCGGGCATAGAGGACGATGAAGACCCGCCGGAAGACGAGCGCCGGCTCCCGGGCTCATCCTCCCATCCCGGTTCCTCCACGTCCCTCATCGAACCGACGGACGCGCATCTCGTCGGTGCCGCATCTTTCTGTTTTCTTCCCCCACAACTTTCCTCAAATCGCCCGCGGGTTCACAACGGCGCCGCGTCCACCTCGGATACCACGGACGAGGGCGACGCGATGACGTACGGAGACGCCATCGCGTCGGCGGCGCCCTCACCGCTGGAGGGTTTCGACCGCCGCGCGAACGCCGATCCGCCCGCCGCGCACGAGCCGGCGCTGACGTCGACGTCGTATTCCCGACCCGCCCCGCCCGCGCCCCGGGCCTCCCCGGAGCGCATCCCTCGGGGAAGACCCGGCGCCGACCCGTCGCGCGCCGACGTCCCGAGCGTCTTCCTCGAGCTCCTCGTCGCGATTCGCCGCGAGCGGCACGAGCTCACGCGGGACGAGAGGGACGCGCTGAGGCGATGCGAGGAGCAGATGCAGTCCAGAGCCGTCGTCGCCGGGTACCTCACGGGGGCGGGAACCAACGCGTTGCTCAAGACGCTCCCGGCGTTCAAGACGCAACCCGTCGGGAGATACATCGCCGCGGTATCGTTCGGCGTCACGGGCGCCTTCTACGGCGCGAGGTCCGCCGCGCGCGCCTGCCTGGAGCGCATCGTCCAACTCGAAAACTCCAAACTGGGCGAGTTGGCGACGCGCGCGGTGCGATCGTCCGCGCCCCTCGACCCGATGTTGGCCAAGGCTCCGAAGGATCTTGGGCCCGGGCGCGTGCCGAGGGGCGACGCGGACGCGAACGTCGACGCGGGGAACGAAGTGCGAGGCGGATTCGGGGCACACCGCGACGGGCGAAAGGGCGCGGCGGAAACGTCGACGAGAGCCGCCGTCCTTCGCGCCGCCGCCGAGGCTGAAGCGTCGCGGCGCGTGCGGACCTCGCGGCTTCCGTCGCGACCGTCCCCGCCCGTCGTGGACCTCTCCGAAGAACCGAGGGCGTCGTCCACGTCATCGTCCACGTCAGCTTCCACGTCGTCGTCCGCGTCGTCATCCGCGTCGTCGTCGGGCGACGGCTTCGTCGGTTTCGACGCGCTCGCCGCGGCGGGGATGCGCGGCGGCGACGCGTGGGCCACCGTCGGACACGTGTCGGACACGTCGAACACCGGGCAAGGCGGCGGCGGCGGCTCGGGCGCGAGGGGGAGGGATAGGGAGGGGACGAGGGAGCGGCGCCGGGCGAAGTGGGCGGAGCGGGCGAATCGTCGGGTCGACGGCGCGGATGCGTTGTCGCCGTTTCTCGGGGAGGAGTCGAGGCCGACGCCGGACATGTTCGACGCGAGCGAGTTGGCGGCGAGGCGGGAGCGTCAGCGGGCGGGACGCGCGCGGCCGAGGGCGACGATCAGGACGGAGTACGGCGACGTGATGGATCGATGATGTAGTGCTACGGGTAACCTCAGGGAGTTTGAAACCCAACACGAAGGCAGTGGAGATTTTACGTTTACTCGTATTGGCGCCGTCGCGGCTGTCTGTTTGCTCGTGCGTTCCGTCTCGGGAAATCCGAAATATCTGGGAGCAGATTGGACCCATATTCGAAACCGCACGGGGGCGCGGTTAGCCTAAACTCAGTTTCGGTCAGATATTTTCCAGGTTGGGCAACGCTACGCCACAGGTCGACGCGGGATTGGCCCGAGACGTGCGCTCCACCTCGGTCCACCTCGGGCGCGCCGGACACTTCGATCGGCGCGCCGGGGTAGGTCGATGGTCGTGCACGCGGACGCGCTCGCGAACCGCCTCGGGGCGGTCCACCTCGCGGCGCGCGGACCCGCCGTCGCGATGGACGAGCCGGAGGTCAGGGACGCGTCGTGGACGCGCGCGCGCGATCGCGCTCGGGGCGCCGACGGCCGAGCCGACGGCGAAGACGCATTTTTGACGGCGTCGGAAAGCGACTGGAGCGACGCGGAGCTGCGCGAGGCGGACAGCAGGGGCGACAGCGACAAGCCCCCGAGCGCCGCGCAGGGTTCGGGGCGGCCGTGGGCGCACGTATCGCGCGCGCGCGCCGCGCGTCGCCGCGAGCTCCGCGCCGCCGCGGCCATGGCGGCCGCGCCCCCGCCCCCGCGCGAGCTCACCGAGTCCGGCGCCGGGGTCTTCCTCGCCGACCTCGACGCCTCCGCCGCCATCCACGTCCTCTCGCACCTCTCGCCGGTCGAGCGCGCGCGGGTCGCGGCGGTGCGCAGATCCGAACGCGCGGCGCTCAAATCCCCGGACATCGTCGTCGAAGACGATCCCGCCCTCACCACGAGTTCGGCCGACTACTACGACGGCGTCGTGTACGGATCTTCCCCGCCAGCTGTGTCGTCGTCGTCCCCCCCGACACACGCGTCGAACCGGCGCAACCAACCGCATCTTCGCCGCGAGCCCCGGTGGAGCAGCGGCCGGCTCAGCATGGGCACCAGGACGCACGTCGAGGGCGGCGGCCACCTCGCGGACGCCGCGTGGCGGGAGATCGATCTTCGCGGCGCCGCCACCCCGGCCGCGCTGTGCACCCTTCGAGGGGTCGCGTGCGGGGCGGTTCGCGCGCTGGACGTCACCGGCTCGCGGCTCGCGAAGCGCGGGGACATCCTCGACCTCGCGCGAGAGTCCCCGCAGCTTCGGGAGCTGCGATGCTGCGCGCTCGGGGACAACGGCAAGTGGAGCGTCCGCGACGTGGACGCCGCGTTCGAGCGTTGCCCGTCGCTGACGCTCTTCGAGTGCGACGTCGGGGTGAAGATCGACTCGTTGAACGGCGAGGAACGGTACGAGGAGAGCTTAGGGGAGGTGCGGTACGTGCTGGGCGATCGGCGCATGCGGATCAGGCGCGTGAAGATCCACAGCGGGTGCGCGGACAGCGCGCACGTCGTCTTCGAATGCGCGGCGAGGGCGGCGAGGGCGGGGCGGCTGCGATCGGCGGATGCGAGCTGGTCGCTCAAGCTCGGGTGCGGCGCCGCGAGGGGGTGCGCCGCGATGATGGAGAAGCACGGCGGCGGTTGGCCGCTTCAGAGGCTCGCCATGCGCAAGGCCAACATCAAGGATCCGGGCGCCATGTCCCTCGCCGGCGCGATTCGCAGAGCCGCGGATGCCGTCGCCGCCAAGGACAAGGAGGCGAAGCGGAAAGAGTGGAGCGGTCGTTACGAGGGGCGCGGCGAGGGGCACGTGGGAGCCGACAGTATCGCCGAGAGCCCGTACGGTGACGTGGACCCGGTGTGCGAGCTGAGATGGCTGGACCTGGGCTCCAACCACGTCAACGACCCTGGCGCGGCGGCTCTCGGAGACGCGCTCGGTCCCAACGTCCCGATGACCCGGCTGAACCTCCGCGATAACCACGTCGGCGTCCTGGGGTGCCGATCCATCGGATTGGGCGTCGTGCGATGCGGCGCGACGCTTCGCAGGCTGGACCTCGCGCACAACGGCTTCGGGTGCCAGGGTGCCGTCGCGCTCGCCGGCGCGCTCGCGGCCGCGCACTCGCCCTGCGCTTTGAAGGTTCTGCAGTTGGGTTTCAACTCGATTGGAGCCGACGGCGCCAAGGCTCTGGCGGCGGCGCTGACGTCTGGCAACTTTTCGCGGCTCGAGCACCTGGACCTGGCGTGCAACGTGCTCGGTCCCGACGGCGTCGCGGCTCTCGCGCCCCTTCTGGACCCGATACATACGGACGATTTGGACGAATCGGGGGTTGGTTCAAACAGACCGTCATCCGGAGCGTCGTCGTCGGACAAATCGGACGAGAAGCGAGTCGCGGGTCTGTACTCGCTGGATCTGGCGGTGAACAACGCGGGTGGCGACTGCGAACGCGGGGGAATCCGCGCCCTGATGAAGGCGCTCGAGAGGAACACCTCGCTACGGATGCTCAACCTGCGCGGTAACGACCTGACCCCGGAGCACGCGGGCGACGTGGCCGAGATGCTCTGCGAGAACGTCACCCTGACGCAGCTCAACGTGGGGTACAACAAGATCTACAACGAGGGCGCGTGGGAGCTCGCCGAGGCCCTCTCCGAGAACCCATCGTTGCTGGGCCTGGACATCCAGCGCAACGAGATCTCCGACGACGGCGCGGAGTGGATCCGCGGGCTGCTCGCCGCCAACTCGATCATCGAGGAGGTTGACATGCGATCCAACCAGCTGTCGCCCGAGGTTGTCGAGTCGTTTGGGAAATCGTTCGGCGAACGGGTCAACGCTCGGTGGCAGCAAGAGCCTCCGAAGGTGGAGAAAAACGACGAGAACATGGCGGCGCAGCGAACCATGGTCGGCGAGGGCGGAGGGCGCGTCGCCGCGAAAAAAGCGGAGCGCGCGGCGCGCAAGGCTGCGCGCCAGGCGGCCAGGGGACGCTGAGACTTTCGTGGCTGAGACTTTCGTGCAAAAAGAAACGCAACTCTTGTGCTCGCTCCAATCGCGATCGCGACCCCGCGGCTACCCCGTCACGAAGAAATCCATCTTATCCGTCCCTTGATTCAGCACGTGGTCGTGCACGTCCTCCCACGGCACGAACACCATCGTGTTCAGCCCCCTGGACAGCTCGCGCACTCTCGCGTGGCCCAAGTATCGCCTGACGTTTATCCCGCAAGACCTCCTGTACGCCATCTCCGGATCGTCAATCTCCGCCCACTCCTCCGCCGTCGGCGCCGGCACCGGCTCGGCCTCGTCCACGCTCGCGAGCTTGACAAAGTCCAGCCGGTTGCTCCCGCCCGGGTGCGTGGAACGCAGCCGGAGCCACATGTGCAGCGCGGCGCAACTTCGCCGACCGTCCGCGATGGAGAGCCTGTCGACGGGCGCGCACTCGAGGTGCAGCCTCGACTCGTCCCTCGATTCGTCCCTCGATTCCTCGCGTGATTCCACGTCCGCGATGGAGTACCACCCGTAGTACATGTTCGGATCCGCCGCGGCTGACCTTTTGTCTCTGAACGTCTTGGCGACGGACTCGAGCTTGTGCGGCGACGTCTTGCAGTAGAACTCTCCGGTGCCGAAGAACCGGAAGTACCTGTAGTAGCACACCATGTGCACGGGGTTGACGTTCTCGGTGGTGAGGTCGGTCATCCCAGCCTTGATGTACGTGTTTCTGGAGACGTAGAGCCCCTCGGTTCGCATCCGGACGCGATCCAGGAACATGCGACGCCAGCTGTCGTGGTACCTGTCCCTGCACACGCGCGCGGTGACCTCCGGGGGCTCGCGCCCCGACCACGCGTCCAGCGCCGCTCGCTCCCATATGTCCTCGTGCGTGGCGAGCAGGCGCCACGGCCTGCAGCTGCACGCCGCCCTGGCCACCGCGACCGGGGACATGCGCTTGAATATCTCGAGCATCACGTCGTCCGAGAGCGCGCGCTGGATCAGCCCGAGCTTGCGACGGCGCGCAGCCTCCGCCGGGGACACCGGCACGGTCACGCGCTGGTTGTACAGGGAGAACCACGCCCTGCGCGGGGGCAGGTAGACGCTGGTCGGGGCGGTGACGCGGTCGGTGGACTTGCGCTGGCCGAACAGGTCGTCGTCATCGTCCTCCGCGAGCAGGTGGATCCCGCCGTAGACGACCATGCGAGGCGCGCGAGGGGTGCGCCCGCGCGCGCACCACTGCGGTGTCGCGACATCATTATTTCACCACCAGCGCGCAGCGAGCAGGCGAGGCTGCCGAGACTGCGCTCGCGGTGAGAGTTTGGCGCGTCTGGGTTTTTGCCCGCTTCTCCGCCCGGCAGCACACCCTCTGGCGCGCGGGCGAACAGACGCGCGATGGGCGAGAGCGACGACGAGATGCGCGACGCGGTGGCCGACGAGGGCGCCAAGGCCGAGGCGGAGGATCAGCCCATGGAGGCGGATTCCGACTCGGACGACGAAGACCGCCGACCTCCTCACAAGCGGACCGACGGCGACTCGGAGCCATCGCCTCCGAGGCGGCGTACTCCGCCGCGCGAACGAAGCCCTCGGAGGGACGAACCCAAGAAGGAGAAGGTGCGAATCGCATCATCACGAGCCTCTCGCATCGGCGACTCGATCGAACGCGCCGCGGGTGAATCGCGAGGCGTCGCGCGCGCGCGCCTCCGGCACCCACCCATCTCGTTTTGTTACGGCTTTTTTGACCTAACCGCCGACGAGCGAAAGATCCTCCATCCAGCCATCCATCCATCGTCCCTGACCCGCCTTCGCCTTCGCCTCCTTACCCACCCCTCCTTACCCACCCGCGTCGAGCAGAACCCAACCCGCAAGAACCCCCCGATGGAGATGATCATCGGCGCGGAGGACGCCGCCTTCCTCGTCGGTACGGGGGGCAAGACCAAGGACAAGGTGGCGCGCGTGTCGGGCGCGAGGCTCGACCTCCTCGACGCCGACGACGGCAAGCATCGGCTGGAGATCTTCGGCAAGGACGAGAACAGGCGAAAGGCGAAGCAGTACGTGCAGTGGGTGCTGCGCCAGCGCGTGGGTCCGATCACGGTGGACACCGACAGCGAGCGCAGGGACGACCTGTCCGTCGTGAGCGTCCCGCTGGACTGCGTCGCGTACGTCATGGGCAAAAACGGCGTCGTGCTTCGAAACATCGAGGAAGAATACGGGACGCTCATGTTCTTCGGCAAGCCGACGAGCGGCACGGAGGAGGGGGTCGAGAAGCTCATGATCCTGGGAAGCCGAAGGAGCAGGCGCGGCGCGGAACTGAAGGTCATGAGCGCGGTGGAGCACAAGCGGAAGGGATTTTTCGTGGATGAGAAGAAGGAGCTTCGGAGGCGGTTGGAACAGGTTGGCGACGGCGAGGGCGACGGGTGGGGATACGACGTGTTTCCCTTCCACGACGACGAGTTCTCGTACGCGCTCGGTGCACAGGTGAGACACTCATCCCGTTTCTGACGGGGTTTTCGGGTTTTTTTGTCGGGAGACTCGTGGTTTATGTCGTCGTCGCCCGGAGCACTTACCTGTGTAGATCTGTCGGGGCTCTCACCCTGCCCGGCATGCGATCACTCAGCTCTCTCTCGTAAGTGGAGATGGAATCTACTGGTTTGCGGATGTTCTCTGGCTCACTCCCGCGGGCTGGTATGCCGTCGCGGGGCGTGGAAGCTCCCTCGTCTATCCGTACAGCCTCGCTCGGGTCTCGTTTGGTCGCTCTCATTTTTTATCTCGGCTCCTCTCGAGCACGCCAGCGCTTACCAGTGTAGATCTGTCGGGGCTCTCACCCTGCCCGACATGCGATCACTCTGCTCTCTCTCGTAAGCGAACACGGAATCTACTGGTTTGCGGATGTTCTCTGGCTCACTCCCGCGGGCTGGTACGCCGTCGCGGGGCGTGGAAGCTCCCTCGTCTATCCGTACATTTCGCGATCGACGTTTCCCGTCGCGGCGCCAAAAGCCTTCGTCCCGTCGCGGCTCGCTCACGCGCGATTTACTCCACCCTCTCCTCGCAGGGATCGACGCGTAAAAAGCTCGCGGCTGCGTCCGGATGCATCCTCGAGTATATCGGCGACGTCGCCGTCATGGCCGGCAACCGCGACGAGCGCCGGCGGTGCTGGGATTACCTCAACTGGCTCCTGAAGCAGCGAAAGGGGGCGCTGAACGTCGACCCGAAGGGTCGCGACGACGTGCTCGAGCTCCCGGTGCCCTCCGGCAAGGCTGGGCGCCTGTCGGGCAAGGGCGGTAACGTGTTGCGGAGCATCGAGAAGGAGACGAGCACGTTCTGTTTCCTCACCGACCACAGAGCAGCCGCGGACGGCGAGTCGAGGGACGAGCTCATGCTCATCTTCGGCCAGGATAAGCGCGGCAGGTACATGGCCATGGACCTGATGGAGGACGCCATGGAGGGCAAGTACCAGCCCAAGGGCGGCGGCGGCGGCAGCGGCGGCGGCGGCGGCGGCGGTGACCGGGGTGGACGCGGCGGCGGCGGCAACAGGAGGTCCGACGCGTGCCACGACTTCTCCATCGGGAAATGCACCCGGGGCGACAAGTGCCGTTTCTCTCACGACGTGCCGAGGCGGGACGGGCGCGGTGGGCCCGACCGCGGGCGCGGTGGACCCGACCGCGGGCGCGACAGGCGCGACCGCGATCGCGACCGCGACAGGCGCGGGCCCTACGGTGACGGGCGCGGCGGGGGCGGGGGGTCGAGGGGGGGCGAGCGGGC